>Ga0105048_10000084_pt1 | contig 114634 bp, 103 predicted proteins | sample MAT05_FD_78382 | JGI IMG/M metagenome (GOLD analysis project Ga0105048, IMG submission 78382) | Freshwater microbial communities from Lake Fryxell liftoff mats and glacier meltwater in Antarctica - MAT-05 | ecosystem: Environmental > Aquatic > Freshwater > Ice > Liftoff microbial mat | place...
AATTTCTATTCCGTGATAAAGCAGCAAACCTTTGATGTTTGATTTTATTGCACGTAATTGTTTTGACGTTTCTGCACGTTGACGAAGCAAGCTTTTTAAAAGATCTTGGGCTTCGTCCGGAATAGGGAAAAGTGGAAAATTTAAAGATGCTTCAATCACTTATACTTCTAAAGAAGAAATAAATACCAAGGATCTTAAACGATGGGTAAAAAAAGGAAAAGAGATTCAATGGGATTATAAGAACGTTGTGAAGAGAAAAGGGAAATTGGAGAGGTTAAAATAATACTGGACGTGATTTTGGGAGACCCCGCAACTCCATTTCATTCCGTGCGGGGACCGTTTATTTTTTATTGCAGAGATTATAACAACATAGTTGCTAGAATCTCTGCATCTTATTTAGGTAAGTCCCCGCATGGAACTTTGCGTAGCAATGTGAAATTGCGGGGTCCCCCGCTACGATAGAAAATGAAATTTCTTAAGCAAACTTTAAATTCAGCATTTTGCTGGCATGTTTACATGCAATTTGTTGTGCTCTTTTTTTACTGTTGCCCTCCCCGGTGCCCAGTGGTTTTCCGTCAATATGAACATTGATGATGTATTTCTTTTTATCATCCCGACCACTATCACTAATCGTTTCGAATTTTAAATTCTTTTTGTTCTTCTGTACCCAAATAAACAATTCGCTTTTATAATCAATATGATCTTCGCGAATTTCCTTTAGATTAATTCGCTTTTCAATGATCTGTTTCTTTACAAATTTATAGGCCGTCTTAAATCCTCTATCGAGATAAATGGCACCAATAAATGCTTCTAATGCATTTCCCTTAACATCATCAGGTAAAACATTTTTATTGAAATTTCCCTTGATGTATTTATCCAAGCCCAATTCTTCCGCTATCCTATTCAATTGTGTTCTTTGTACAATAATCGAACGGAGTTTGGTTAAATCCCCTTCGTCTTTCTCCGGATAATATTGATACAACATATCAGCAATTACCAAATCCAGAACTGAATCACCTAAGTATTCGAGTCGTTCGTTGTTGAGCCTATTTCCCGTTTTTCCATTGGAGGCGGAAGCATGAATCAATGCTTGTTCGTAATATGAAAAATCCTTAATGGGGAACTCAAGGATCTTTTCCATCCGTGTCTTAAATTCCCTTTTTTCCTTGCTGGTAAAACCTAGCGAGTTAAATAAACTTTGTAAAACTAATACTATAATAAGCCTAACTTTTTAGTGTGATAACTAATAAAACTATTGCAGTTGTTTTTGCTTGAATGTTGAGAAAGGCTTTCGTGGCTTGGGTGAATATTATTTTTATAATGGTCACCAAACCACGAAGGCCGAACGCTTCATCAACTGCATTTCAAAACAGAGGTAACTGCGAAACCTATACTAAGTTAAAGAATTTATTGATACTTCTTAAATATCACAGATGCATTGTGACCTCCAAATCCAAAAGTGTTTGATAAGGCAACATTTACATCTCTCTTAACTGCGGTATAGAAAGTAAGATTTAAGTTTGGATCGATTTCAGGATCATCAGTAAAGTGATTGATGGTTGGGGGTATCATTCCATCTCTCATTGAAAGGATACAGGCAATGGCTTCAATAGCTCCTGCTGCACCCAATAAATGTCCGGTCATTGATTTGGTTGAGCTGATATTTAAATTATAAGCGTGCTCACCAAATACTTTTTTTATTGCTTTTAATTCAGCCACATCACCCAATGAAGTTGAAGTACCATGTACGTTTATATAATCTATTTCAGAAGCCTCCATATTAGCATCCTCCAATGACATATTCATTACACTAATCGCACCTAATCCTTCTGGATGCGGTGCAGTCATATGATAAGCATCGGCAGTAGCACCGCTACCTACCAGTTCAGCATAAATTTTTGCTCCGCGTGCTAATGCGTGTTCTAACTCTTCAAGAATAATAGCACCTGCTCCTTCGCCTAATACAAAACCATCACGATCTTTATCAAACGGACGTGATGCAGTTGATGGATCATCATTCCTTGTAGAAAGTGCATGCAAAGCATTGAAGCCTCCAATTCCCGGCTCGTTAACCGCTGCTTCAGAACCACCTGCAACAATGATATTCGTTTTACCTAAACGAATAAAATTAAATGCATCAATCAAACTATGAGTTGAAGAAGCACAAGCAGAAACGGTAGCGAAATTTGGTCCACGAAATCCGTGACGAATTGAGATATGACCTGATGCGATATCGGCAATAACTTTTGGAATAAAGAAAGGATTGAAACGCGGAATTCGGCCACCTTTGCTATATTCCATTACTTCATTATAGAATGTTGTAATACCACCAATACCAGATGCCCAAATAACTCCTATCTTATCAAGATTAAGTTTTTCTTTATCGATAGCAGCATCAGCAATAGCCTGATCAGATGCGGCGATTGCATAATGCGTATAAGGATCAAGTTTACGGGCTTCCTTTCTGTCGAGGATAGATTCGATGTCGAAATTCTTTACCTCGCAGGCAAATTTGGTTTTGAAATGAGTTGTATCAAAGCGTGTAATATTAGCCGATCCACTTACACCATTTAATAGGTTTTTCCAGTATTCTTCTACTGTATTACCCAATGGAGTAATAGCACCCAGGCCTGTAACTACTACACGCTTTAATAACATTTAAAAAGTATTAAGCTTTTGCGTTATCTTCAATGTACTTAATAGCTTCGCCAACGGTGCTGATTTTTTCAGCTTGATCGTCTGGAATTGAAATATTGAATTCTTTTTCAAATTCCATGATCAATTCTACCGTATCCAAAGAATCGGCACCCAAATCATTTGTAAAGCTAGCTTGCGGAGTAACTTCACCTTCTTCAACACCAAGTTTATCAACGATGATTGATTTCACTCTAGATGCAATGTCAGACATAGTAAAAAATTTATGAGGTTTATTTGGTGCAAAGTAAATAAAAACTCTACAATATCTATCAAAAAAATAAATAAATAAATTTGATTAGTTTATTCAAAAACCTTGCTTGTCAGCCTATTATGACAGGTTCTCACGATGGCACAAACTTAATAAGATTTAAATCAGCTATACCATATATGGTTTCCTCCTGTTTGGGCTCAACAATGCATAGACCTGTTAGCTTCCCAAAAGCTGGTACAACCATCACCTCTTTTCCAATATAAAAACAAGGTAAACGTAAGGATTGATATGCTTTGCCCACCAATTTAATTCCCGGATGAATATGACCATGAATATTATATCCTCCGTTGGTTTGTATTGGTTCATGACTTAAGCAGATCCTCCCAATGGTTAGTGATTCTATCACTTGCATATTTGCATTACCATAGTAATCCATGGACAAGAGGTCATGGTTCCCTCGAACCAATATAAATTCAACCGATGAATGTGTATTTCTCCATTCGCAAAACTGATCCCATTCGGTATTGTGATCACTATGAAAAAGGTCTCCCAAAAAAATCAGTTTTTCCGGCTGAAATTCATTAATTAACTCATCCATCTTTTTAAGATCCTGTTGCTGTGAACCCATAGATAAAGGAATCCCTGATTTTCGGAAATGTGAAGACTTCCCAAAATGCAGGTCAGAAACAATCAAACCCTTTATTGACGGCCAATACACACATTTATGAGCCAACAAAACCAGTTCCTCCTGGGCAATATGAATGTTTACTTTTTTCAACTCAACAAAAATACCGCAGTTTTTTGAACCATTTTGACCTTGGGCTGTATTAAGACTAAACAATTTGCTCAATGAAAAAACTTCTTATTCTTAACGCTCTGATTTTAAGTGGACTAACTCTTTATGCCCAAAACCTGGTAAACAATGAAGATAATCAATATGCTTCCAATGTTCAGGTTGGAAATTATACTACAACCTTGACGAATATTACACCGCAAACAAATATTGGAAATTACAACAATACGAATATTCAATCTATGAATCGAGGAGGCCGGGGAAATACTTCAGCCTTATCAAATATTAAAGTAAATGAAGTGCAGTTGCAAACCAGCAATAAGCCTAAGCAACAAAAAAAGGTACAAGTGCAGATAAAGACAAATCCAGTTGTAAACGATATTAATTACATTAACGAATCAAACAATACTGCAGACCGAGGTGGAAATCTTTGGGTAAATGATAATGTTACCAATAGCAACCCACAGGCAAACATCAATAAAACTACAACTACAAAAATAGTTGTAATGGAGGAATTTAAAGGCACTGATTTTAAACCCATCGGGTTATCAGGACGTGATTATAGCAACGGAGGCAAAATGAAAAAAGGAGTAAAGAATTTTCCGAAGATAGATCATTCAAAAGCAAAACATAAGAAAAAACCGGGCTATAAAAAAGTGAAGTATCATACAAGCAAATGTGCCAGTTGGTAATAAAGAAATTGGGATTAAAATCGGCCCGCTTTGTAGGCCTTTTTTTTCTTGAAAATGAAAGATAGAGAGGGTTTTCTTCTCAAACCGAGGTTTGTGATCCTGAACTTGTTTCAGGATATGTAACCGAACATTATAAAAATTGAATAATGCACAATCAAAGCTCCATAGTCTACATAAACACCACAAAATCTACCTGCCTTCTTTCAATATCGGCATTCTTCACCTGAATTTTTAGTTTATCTCCAAGGCGGAAACGCTTTCCATATTTTTTACCAACGAACTGGTGATTCTTTTCATCAAATACATAATTATCATCTTTCATATCTCTTGCACGAACCATCCCCTCACATTTATTTTCGAGAATCTCTACATAAATTCCCCATTCGGTAACACCGCTAATAACTCCTTCAAAAATTTCACCAATACGGTCGGATAAATATTCTACTTGTTTATATTTAATAGATGCACGTTCCGCCTCTGCAGCCTTCTTTTCCATATCGGATGAATGTCTGCATCTTACCTCATACTCCTTCGAATTTGCCGAAGCCATTCCTTGTAAATAACGATCCAACAAACGATGCACCATTACATCGGGATACCGACGAATAGGTGACGTAAAATGAGAATAATGTGCAAAGCCCAAACCGTAATGACCAATATTTTCAGTGCTGTAAATGGCTTTCGCCATGCTGCGAATGGTTAAACTTTGGATCATATCCTCCTCCGGCTTTCCCTTTGCCGCCGCCATCATTTTATTTAAACTGGCGGAGATATTTCGTGGCGAGTTTATATCTATTTGATAGCCGAATGTTTTTACAAATTCCTTTAATTCCCCCAATTTTGTTGGGTCGGGTTGATCGTGAATTCTATAAACAAACGTTTTTATTTCTTTATGTGCATCATCTTTTAACCCGATTCTTTCAGCCACTTTTTTATTTGCTAAAAGCATGAATTCCTCAATGAGCCAGTTCGCCTCTTTAGTGATTTTAAAATACACATCATAAGGAACTCCTTTGGCATCCAACTTGAATTTTACTTCGGAGGATTCAACTCTTAAAGCACCGTTATCAAATCTTTCTTTACGAAGTTGTGATGCCAAATCCCAGAAAATTTTGATCTCTTCCTTTAAATCCCCTTCTCCTGTTTCAATTACCAGTTGTGCTTCTTCATAAGTAAAACGACGAATAGAATGGATAACTGTTCTGCCAAACCATTGCGATTTTATATTAGTATTCTTGTCCATTTCGAAAACAGCGCTGAAACAAAGCTTATCTTCGTTTGGTCGTAAAGAACACACTCCATTCGATAATTTCTCGGGCAACATAGGAATTACCCTATCCACCAAATAAACTGATGTAGCCCTGTTAAAAGCTTCTTGATCAAGGATGCTGGCTTCGGGCATGTAATGGGTAACATCAGCAATATGAACCCCAATTTCGTAATTCCCGTTCTCCAATATACTTATTGAAAGTGCATCATCAAAGTCCTTTGCATCATGAGGATCAATAGTAAATGTGGTGATCTTTCTAAAATCGCGACGTTTTTTTATCTCGTCTTCTTCAATATCAAATCCAATTTTTTCCGCATATCTTTCAACAGCTACGGGAAATTCAGTAGGAAATCCATATTCGGCAAGAATGGCGTGCATTTCTGTTTCATTCTCCCCTTTTTTTCCCAAAATCTTTATTACCTCACCTGTTGGTTTTTTGCCATTCTTAGGCCATTCGGTAATCCTTACAATCGCCTTTTCCCCATGCTTTCCACCGTTTAGGTTTGGTACAGGAACAAAAATGTCAATCCCGACCCGGTCATTATCAGGAACCAGAAATGCATATTTTTCTGAAACATCAAGGGTTCCTACAAACTCGGTTTTGTTACGATGTAAGACCTCAAGGATCTCCCCCTCTTTCTTGCCTTCACCCTTGCGGTTAAAAACATTCACCCTCACGATATCCCCAGGCATAGCGCCATTTACATTTTTTGAAGAAATAAAAATATCCTCATCCTCTCCTTCCACTATTACAAATGCATTACCGGAGCTAAGCACGTCGGCCTTACCATCCAGAATGGTTTCTTTCTTAAGAATTTTGAATTTGCCTTTCTGCAGCTCCTCCACCTCTTCTTTTTCCACCAGGGAATCAAGAATTTGAGCTACAAGGTCCTTTGTAAAATCGTCCTGAACATGCATTTGGGCTGCAATCTGTTTATAGTTCATCTGCTTATTCCCCGCGTCCGTAAGGATCTTCTTAATCTCCGCCACCATTGCGTTATGGAGGTTTGCCTTCGGTTTCTTCTTCGTTTTCTTATGACTCATACCTGATATTTTCGGGATGAAAGTATTAATTATTACAGTATCCCTGGGATGAAAGTATTAATAATTAAGGGAATCCCTGCCATAAACATATCCAATATTCATTTATTTTATTGGTCCTAACACAAGTATTAATCAACACAATACCTATCTTTGATCTGATTGTTTTACATGAAAATGAAAAAATTAATTGAAGAATTTCCCGGGCAGATAGAAAAAGGAATTGACATTTTTAAAACCAATCCCCCAAAAGCAGTTCATGGCAAATACGCCAATGTTGTTATTAGTGGTCTTGGAGGTTCTGGAATAGGCGGAACCATTATAAAAGATATCAGTACCAAGTTTGCCAGTATTCCTGTAACTGTAAATAAAGAATATAGTATTCCTGCTTTTGTTGGTGAAGGAACCCTGTTCATTGCCAGTTCATATAGCGGTGACACTGAAGAAACCATCTCGGCGGTACAATATGCCCTTGAAAAAAGGGCAACTATTATTTGTATCACAAGTGGAGGAAAATTGTTTCAAATTGCCAAAGAAAAAGATTTAGATGTTTTGCTAATTCCTGGGGGAAGTCCACCCAGAGCAAATTTGGGTTATTCATTAACTCAACTTATCTGTATTTTTTCTACGGCTGGACTTATTCCCACCGAATATTTAAATGATCTTGAAAATTCTGTTGATTTCATTCGAAAAAATGAAAGTTCCATTGTAGAAAAAGCACATTCTATTGCCAAGGAAATTCACGGTAAAAGAGTCATCATTTATACAGATGCTTCTAATGAAGGGGTGGCTGTTCGTTTCCGTCAACAGTTGAATGAAAATTCAAAGGTTCTTTGTTGGCACCACGTGATTCCCGAAATGAATCACAACGAATTGGTGGGATGGACAGAAAAGAGCAATAATGAAGCCGTTGTTTTTATTAGAAATACAAGTGACCATAGCCGCAACCAACATAGATTCGAGATTAACAAAGGGATTGTGAGTAAATATTGCTCTACAGTTATTGAAATATGGGGAGAAGGAAACAATGAAATTGAAAAGATCATGTTCACCATTCATTTAGTTGATTGGATCACCTACTTCCTGGCAGAATTAAAAGGAGTCGACATTATGGATATTAAAGTAATCGACTTTCTTAAAAAGAAGCTTTCCGAAATAGACTAAAAACCTCGAAGTGCGAATTTTTACGAACGTACGAACCGATATGATCAAGTATCGTTATACTAAAAAAAAGTCATTCTTCGTCAAACAAATATTTTGTTAACTAATACAAATGTGCAACATGGCTGAGGGGAAAAATAATCAAGTAGAGTTTCGCGACATGAGCAACATCCGTTATAAAACGGCATGGGATTTACAATTACAGTTATTCGAGGAAATAAAAGAGATAAAATTAAAGAATCGCGATCTTCCTTCGGAAGAAAAAACAACCACTCCTAATTATTTATTGTTTTGTGAGCATAACCATGTTTATACCTTGGGGAAAAGTGGTGTAATCGAAAATCTGCTTCTCAACAACCAACAACTTAAAGACCAGGATATAGAATTTTTCCATATCAACCGTGGGGGTGATATTACCTATCACGGTCCGGGACAATTAACCGGTTATCCCATTTTTGATCTCGATAATTTTAAGACCGACATCATTGTTTATTTACGCGATTTGGAAGAAGCCATTATAGAAGTGTTGGATGAGTATGGTTTAAAAGGGGGACGTATTGACGGATTAACAGGTGTCTGGTTAGATTGGACCGATCCTGAAAAAGCTCGTAAGATTTGCGCCATGGGAGTGCATACAAGTCGTTGGGTAACTATGCATGGTTTTGGATTAAATGTTAGTACGGATTTAAGTTATTTCGGCCATATAATTCCTTGTGGTATCATTGATAAATCTGTTACCTCAATAGAGAAAGAAGTGGGAAAGGTGAACATGGAGGATGTGAAAAAATTATGCATCGAGAAGATTTCGAATATTTTTGGTGCACAGGTTAAATTCCAATAAACAAATTTCAATCGTGATTTTTGGAATTTTTTTCATTGGTGGCTTTTCCGACTATCCGTTATATCTTTTTTTGGGATAGATATTAGTTGCAATTCGATTTGTTTAGCCGATCCTCCGAATCCTGATACGCTAAGCTTCATAATGGATGCGGAGGACCTGGGGCGGTTTGACGGATGATCGCCGATACACAAAAAAAGGATACCACTTCTATCCAGGGCCGCTACCATTAAAATATAAACCTCCATGCAGCGTTTTGTACCTTTGTTTGTCTATGATGTAAACTATATAAAATGAAAACACGATTATTTTTTATACTAACCACTGGATGCTTACTTGCTACCAGCTGTTGCGATAAACCCGTAACACCTAAGGACTACATAATTTTCGGAGATTTTTATGGTATGTGTGCTGGCAGCTTCTGCGTCGATTATTATAAAATAGAGAATGGAGTTTTATATAAAGACCAACTGGATGAATATCCTATTGGAAGCATCAACCACCAATTTAATACATACAACACGCCATACAACTCTTCCATTTTAGATATTTGCAGTGAACTTCCAACAGGTATTTATGCTGAAGGAGAGTCTGTGGGAATGCCGGATGCTTATGATCAAGGTGGTTTATATGTAGAGATTAGCAACAGTGGAAACATTCAGAATTGGAAAATAGATAAAGATGATGCCAATGTTCCTGCTTATCTTCATAATTTATGTGATAGTGTAAAACATTATCTGTCGGTACTTAATTAAAGAATGCAAATAATAACCCAGGAGTTACTCAAGAAATGTAAAAAAAATGAACGAGCAGCAATGGCTGAGTTGTTTAGCATTCTTGCGCCCAAACTCAAAGGGATTTGTTATAGATATTGCGGAAATACATTTGATGCTGAAGATCTTTTACAGGAATCTTTCATCATCATCTTTACAAAATTGGGCACCTATCGAGACGAAGGAAGTTTTGAGGGTTGGGCCAAAAGAATTACGGTAAACACCAGTTTAAACTGGCTCAAAAAAAATAAAGTAATTCTGCAAATGCAAGAACTGAATAATAGAGTAGAGCCTGAAGATGATTCCGAAGAAGAAAACATAGCTGATGTTTATGCTGAGGAACTAGTGAACCATATTGCTGGTTTACCTGATGGTTACAGAACTATTTTAAACTTATTTGCCATTGAGGGTTTTAGTCATAAAGAAATTGCCGAACAATTGGGAATCAACGAAAGTACTTCCCGATCACAATATTCCCGAGCTAAAAAAGCACTTCAACATTTATTTATGAAAGAAAAAAGATCATGAAGAGTTTTGAGAAAAATATAAAAACTCAGGCGAATGCTTTTCAAATGGACCCCACGCCGGGCTCTTTTGATAAAGTAATAGCCGCATTGGAGAAAAAGAAGAAAAGAAGATTCATCTTCTGGCTTTGGTTTCTTATTCCAGGCTTCGCGATAGGAGGAACTATTGGCATCTACCAAATCTTTTCCAGTTCAGATAAAACAACCTTGGCACATCAAAAAACTGAATATGTAACCGAGTCGACCAAAAACTCTGATGAACAAACTACTTCTCAGTCATCTTCAACTGAAAATATAATTTCATCCTCTTCTGCCCCTGATAATTCTAACATTCACTCTTCTGAAAAAAACACAGAGGTTACCAACGAAAGCCAAACAGATGTTACTAATAAAAATGAGTCAAATACATTTGAAAAAAAGAAAAATAATTCGACTGTAAACACCAATACAAAAAACATTCACCAAACTCATATTATAGATGCCAATCAGTTAAACATCAAAAATAACGACGATAAAAGTGTTACTGATATTGGAATAAAAAAAAGGATAAATGAATCTGCCATTCGTCCGTTTTTTCCCACTTCAGTAAAAATTCAAGAGAATAGAAATGGTTCGTTATTGTCAACGAAAGATATTCCTTTGGAACCATCAATTCTACCAATTCCAACTACATTACATAGCAAGTTTTCTTTGGGAGTTTATAGCGATCTGGGAGTAAGTAAAAGTATTTTTACTTCTAAGCAAAACGATTCCACATCACAGGGTTATTATTCGGCCCGCAAAGAAACTGATCAATTTATTTTTAGTTATTCAGCCGGGTTACAATTCAGATATTCCCCTGTGAAATTTCTGACCGTTGAAACCGGAATTGGATTTACTCATTATGAGTCCAACCAGATCATTGTAAATGGAGGAGCTTCTAGCAGCAGTATGACCACAGATTTACTTGATACTGTTATAACCTTATTCGCTTCGGCCCCAACATCAAAAGAATATAGAAATACGTACGATTATATTTCTATTCCTTTAAAAGTCTATTATCAAAAAAGATGGAAATGGACTAGTATTGAAGCAGGTGGTGGTGTTATTTTTGATATTCCTGTGCATACAGAAGCGTATGTTGCTGACGAAAACTCGGGTTATTCTTATTTGAGAAATACGGTTAAAGATTCACGTTTAAATATGTTCGGAATTCAGGTTTCCGCCAATGTAAATATGGTTTTTCATGTGAAAAAATTCAGTTTGTTTGTTGGACCGACCTTTAAATACCGATTGAATTCTATGTTTGACGAAAACTATATAATACAACAGCGGCCCTATTTTATTGGCGGGCAATTAGGCGTTCGGTATAATTTTTAATATTTAGGAATTAAATAAAATAGTGTTAGGTTGCTCACTGAGTAAAGCTGCATGGGGTTTCATACTATGTAGCTTTTTTTATAATATCACCTTCCACAATCCGTTTACATTCTTCAATAACGACAATTGAGTAAATCCAAAAGAACCCACAAAAGGCTGATCCTTTATATCATCCCAACAACGTTTAAATTCTACCCATTTCCAATCTCTGTTACCAACGGTAATATGTGGATGAAATGGAAAAGGATATTTCTTTTTTAATTGGGGATATTTTTCGAAAAATTGAGCATTGAATTGCTGATGAAGCTGAGTGATACGTTCATTTTCTAGAACATCAATATATATCACTCCTATTTCAAAAGCAGCATATCCATTAAGATCAATACCAAACGAAGGATATTTAAATTCGTTCATCAAATTCATTAATTCCACCTCGTTGCCCCAGAAAAATGGAGGAACAATGGTTATATGTGACGGGGACCTTAAAACCGATTTTGTTCCGTATTCTTCAGAAATATTTTTCTTGATGGATTCTATTTCCGAATGTAGAGGTTCGGGTAAGGTGATTGCTATGAAGTATGAATGATTTTGCGGCATGATGTTTCAAATATACGTATTCGAGGCAGGGATAGAAGCGATATCCATTTTTGTTATAATGGATTTAAGTCTCGTTGCTTTCGCAACTCACCTTATGTTTTCCCGCGGAATTCGCAGAATACGGAGAATTTTTATTCGACAAAACCTATTCATCAGATTTCAATTCGCTGAAGGAATCGCAAGCGATTCCATTTCTGAGTATTGGCCGCTTCCGCAGGCTAGCAGAGAATATGGTTTTCTTCTCCGTATTCTGCGAATTCAGCGGGAAATAAAACAAAAAAGATACAGCCGATAGCCCGGTTTAGCCGCCCTATTTCAAAAATTCCTTAAACCACAATCCACTATCTTTTATCGTTCTCTTTTGCGTTTCGTAATCTACATGCACCAATCCAAAACGCGGATGGAAGCCTTCGGCCCATTCGAAATTATCCATTAATGACCAAACAAAATATCCTTCTACAGGAGCACCTTCGTTTTTTGCTCTTAGCACCTGTGCTAAATAATCTTTAAAGAATCGAACTCTGCGAGTATCGTGAACATTTCCATTTTCCAACACATCAGGAAATGCAGCTCCGTTTTCTGTTACAAAAATTTTCTTTACTCCTTTATAGGCGGCCAATTGTTTAATTACTTCATAAATTCCTTCGGGATAAATTTCCCATTCCATATCGGTTAATTCAGCAGGGTCGTTTACCAAATCCTTTGGTTTTACCTGATTGGCCCAGAGCACCGGAGGAAATGCTGAATGTGTTGCTACAATTCTAAAATAATTTTGTACTCCATGAAAATCAAAATCGAAAATCATTTTTTTATCATCACCATCCTGCATTTGTTTTTCCATGCTTTTTAAAAATGTAAAATCTTTAGATGGATAACCGAGTCCCAAAGCAGGCTCAATAAATAAACGATTGAGCAATGCATCCAATCTTTTAGCAGCATCCAAATGCTTTTTGGTTTGCTCTTTAGGATGAATCGACGACATAGAATAGGTTGTTCCCACATTTGAATTTGGAACGGTTTGGCGAATCATTCTACCCCCTTCTGCCTGACAAAGAATTACGTTATGTACCACTTTGGGATATTTCACCAAACTCTTCTTCCCCGGAGCATGGGTGCCCGTCATATAACCAAGACCTGTAAAGGCGGCGGGCTCATTAAAGATCATCCAGTTTTTTACCCTATCTCCAAATGTTTTTCCGCATAATTGAACGTAGTCGTTGAACCAGTTGATTACTTCCCGATTGGCCCAACCTCCTTTATCTTCCAAAGCTTGTGGAAGATCCCAGTGATAAAGGGTAATCCAGGGTTCAATGCCCAGTTCAAGACAGGTATTGATCACATTATTATAAAAATCAATGCCCTTTTGATTAATTGCTCCTACACCATTGGGCAAAATACGGCTCCATGAGATGGAAAAACGGAACACCTTCATCTTCATTTGCTTTACCAGACTAATATCATTACGATAGCTATGATAAAAGTCACAGGCTATATCTCCGTTCTCTTTGTTCTTGATTTTGCCCGGCTTATGGGTAAAGGTATCCCATACGGAAAGGCCCTTTCCATCCGCGTTCCAGCCTCCCTCTATCTGGTAAGCAGCAGTTGCCACTCCCCATTTAAAATTCTTACCGAAATCGGTTTTTAAAAGATCCATTAAGTCATCTTCTAAGATCCCTTTTGCCAATAGTTTAGGAACGATAAGGCTCGCAGCTCCTGCGATACCAATGGTTTTAATAGCTTCTCTTCTTTTCATGCTTTTGAACTATTAACATACTGTAGTGTATTATAGATCGTTATAAATATCAGCATTTATTTGTAAATAACTTACTTTTGTATTCACCTTAAATAAATCCAGTTATGTCTGAACAAAAATCATCCGGCAGAAAAATGCTAGTAATAGTGTTAGGTCTGTTGCTATTAGCATCAGTTTCCGGAAACATATTCCAATTCTTTAATACCAAAGAAATCATTCATGAAACATTGGTAACTAAATTGGTAGTGGATTCATTAACCATCCGCAAGCAACGTTTGGAAGCTGAGGTTAAAGCCTCTATGGATCAACTGGAACAATTTAAGGGAGAGAATGCAGAAATGGATTCATTGCTGCAAGAGGCCTATGCAAAAATTGATGCTCAAAAGAAAAAGATCTCTTATTTGATTGGTGAAAATCAGGATTACCAAATATTGCAAATGAAGTTTGCTGAGTTACAGGAAACGACCAAGTTTTACATGTCAGAGATTAAAAGACTTCAGGAAGAAAATACCATTCTGAAAGGACAGGTAACCGATCTTTCTGTTCAGGTAGATCAAACCACCTCTGAAAATAAAGACCTGAAAGGGAAAGTAGATGTTGCCAGTAAATTGAAAGTGGGCAGCATTGTAACTAAAAGTTATAGCGTTACCAACGGAGGTAAAGAAAAAGAAACCGATAAAGCTCATAAAACGGAAAGAATTAGCATTAGCTATACCATCGATGACAATCCATTGGCTCAAACAGGTCAGCACACCGTTTACTTCAGAATATTAAACCCTGAAGGATATGTATTGGCAGATGCAGGACAAAGCGTAAAGAAATTCAAATCTGAAAAAGGAGATGAGATCTCATATTCACGCAGTGTTACTGTAAACTTTGACGGTGCCAAACTTAGCAAGGTGATTACTTGGGATCAGGATATCTTTAACACAGGAACTTATAAGATCGAGGTTTATATTGACGGTTATTTTGCCGGAAGCGATAAACTTAGTTTATACTAATGCATTTACGCGGTTATCTTTTTGTGGGAGTTTTTTTTCTGATTGCATGTACCTCTAAACAAATGCCTGCAGATATTCTTCCTACTGCAAAAATGACTGACATTATTACGGATCTCCAATTGGCAGATGCTGCGTATAAACTGCAAATGCTTCCTGCCACTTATAAAGATCAACCACAGAAATATTTCTTGGAAATTCTGGCCTCACATCAAACAGATTCCACCACCTATAACAAAAGCATGCTATACTATGCGGAAAATCCCAAACTGTTGAAAGTGATTTATACGGGGGTAGAGAAAAATGTTGGGCAAGCCCAATAACCTGAAGCTCGAACTTTTTACGAACCTACGAAGATATTATATTGTACAATTCACTACTAAATTTAGATTTGGGGCTTATTTTATAATATCTACAAAAAGTGTTTATTAAAGCCCTAAAAACGGAGAACATGTCAAAATTTCATTGACTAAATTCAATTAATTTCTTAGAAGATAAATCTAACTTCAAATACTATTGATTGCTGGTTAGTGATTCGTAAAAGTTCGTTGTTAGGGGGATAATTAATTTACCTTCAATACCTTGATCTCGGTTCTACGGTTCAAGGCATGCTCATCTTCGGTACAATCAACTCCATCTACACATTTGTTTACCGGTTTGGACTCTCCATACCCCTTGGCAACTATGTTTGTTTTAGGCACTCCTTTTTTGATCAGATAATCCACACATGATTGTGCTCTTTTTTGAGAAAGATTTTGATTTTCTTTGGATGATCCACGTGAATCTGTATGAGCACTTAATTCAACTTTGATATTCAGGTTTTCCAATAGGAATGCCGCCAGTTTCTCCAACTCCTGTGTGCTTTCGTCACGTAAAGTCGCTTTGTTATAATCAAAGTAAATATCGTTGATTACAAATACATCTCCTTTTTTTATCATCTCCATTTCGAAAGTCGCTTCCACTTTGGTTGCTTCCTTATCCACTTTCGTATTGAAATTTCCACTACCGTCTTTATGACTGTGATAATGGGAGGTTAAAGAGTAATCCTTTTTACGATCAGAAACAAAACTGATATTCCCATTGTTATCAGTTGTATATTCTTGTAACTTACCCGTAGATTCATTTTTAATCTTCACCTTGGCACCAACCAATGGTTTTTTTGTTTCCTTGTCAATGATTTTTACCAATACATCCACTTTTAATGAACGCATTTGTAATTCCTTGTCAAAGTTCTCCGACTTTAATAAACCCATTGTCGAAATCGAAACACTTTCCTCTGCTTCATAATCTTCTTTAGAACTTAGAATTTCATACTTGGTATTCTTTTTCAACTTGTGCTCAAGTTTCCCAATGCTATCCGTCATTACTTTTTCTTCGGTACCTGAAGTTAAATTCTTAATGGTAATTTCTGTATTAGGTAAAGGTGTTTTGCTATTGTTATTTTCCGTTACAATTACATTCAGGATAAATTCAGGAACGTACATATTGGTTTCATATATACGATCGTAAAAGTCTCCTCTGTTGCTTGTAAAATATGCTTTATCACCTTCCTTATTCAATGTAATTGCAAAGTCGTCAAAACGGGTATTTACAGGATAACCGAGATTCTCTGGTTCTTCAAAATCTCCATTTGAATGACGTGCAAGGAAAATATCAAAACCTCCTAAACCAACAAGACCTTTTGATGCAAAGAAAAGATCCCCTTCATGAGAAATGGAAGGGAACATTTCGTCATAAGCTGTATTAATTTTTGGACCTAAGTTCACAGGTTGTGACCAAGTTCCATTTGTCCAAGTTGATTTATAAATATCAGATTTGCCATAACCTCCGGGCATATCAGATGCAAAATACAAGGTGCTGCCGTCCCACGAAAAGCAGGCTTGGCCAACATTATATGATGAGCTGTTATATTCAAAAGGCTTAAGACTTGTTTTATTTGCTCCTTTCGGAAATGTATTAGCATCTATAGTACCATAATACAATCCCAAATACACAAGATCTGTTTTTCCATAGGTTCCCGGAATGTTCATTGTAACTATGGCCATGCTGGTTGTTTCGTTAATAGCATAAGGACCATCGTGTGGAACTGTTTCTTTCCCCGCCAATTTTACAAGCTTGGCAGATTTATATTCACCTTTATTATTTGGTTTTGAAATGTAGGTATTTACGAAGAAGGTTTGATCCCAACCAAATACCCGGTTAACGAAACCTGTATTGTGGCGATAAGATGTAAAAAGAATATTGTCTTTAAAAAGCGTGGGAGCAAAATCACCCAACCCTTTACTAAAAGGAACCTTTTTTATCTTAAAGGTAGAGCTATCTAATTTTAATTCTGTTGAATATTGATTGTCCTGAACATACTCCTTGGCCCAGGCATCATTTGGGTTGATGGCCAATAACCCCTTGATCACATCGTTTGCCTCTTCATACCGACCCAATATTCTTAATACTTCTGCGTAGTTATGATGATCTTCCGAATTACAGAATCCTGCTTTATAAAGTTCACCATACATTTTAGCCGACTGCGTATAGCTATGAGAAAGCATATAACTAAGTGCGCCTCTCCTCACCATTTCCCAATTGCTGTTCTTTCCTTTTATAGTAAGTTCGCCAAGGTCCTTGTAAATAGGGGCTGCGAGTTCATAAGCTAACGCATTGTAATAATCATCAGCCAGTTTTTTTCTCATCCCCTGTGCCGATGCACCTAGTGTACATGCAACTAAAATAATGATTGTAAATGCTCTCATCGTTTTCGGAAATTAGAAATAGCTGAAATATCTTGGTGACAAATAATTCTTTTGTTTCTTGCGAAGATCCAATTGAAGCATTACCTCATGGCTACCATATTGGTTGAAACGCAAATCATTGTATGCAAAATCAAATGCATATCCTATGGTAAACATATCAGCAAAAGTGTAAGAGAGATTAAACCCAGCCGACTCGTTGAATCTATACATAGCTCCAACCCAGATCTTTTCATACAAAAGGAAACTGGCATTCAAGTCAAAAGTAAGAGGTGCATTTGGTGTTATTTTTATCAATGTTCCTGGTTTAAACTTAACCACGCTGGTAAGATTAAAAACATAACCTCCCATAAGGTAAAAGTGACGAGCTGATCTTGAATTTCCTGCTAAAGCCGGATTGTTTAAATCATTTTCTAAAATTCTTGGTACGGAAAACCCTATATAATGCTTTTGACCATAATAGTAAAGACCTCCACCAAAATTAGCAACTGTGGTGGAATAACTGGCGGCTGCTGGGTCAGTAGGATCATTGATGATCATACTTCCAGTATTCATTTGCCATATATCCACTCCTCCGTTGATTCCAAAAGCAAGGCGATGGTTACTTCGATTAAGCCTTATTGAATAGGCAAAATCAGCATAAATAGAGGTTCGGTTTCGTGCCCCGATAATATCATTTACAATATTAAGACCAAGGCCTATATTTTGTTTGGCGAAAGGGGCGTGAATCGATAAAAACTGGGTCATTGGCGCTCCAGTCACTCCAGCCCATTGAAAACGACCAATCGCAGTAACATTCAAACTTCCTCTGCTCCCTGCATAAGCTGGGTTAAAATTGAGAACATTGAACATATATAAAGAGTTCTGTTCTTCTTGCTGGGCAAAGGATCCAGTTGAAAAAAGAACTGAAAAACAAAGTAATGCGCCGGTTTTTTTAAGTAATTTTTGTACTCTTCTTTTCATGCAATTTAGAAGTTTGGCAATACCCTTGATATCGTAACTAGCAATATTATCAAATTTTGTTGAAAACATCAAATTCTAATGCAGATTTGCTAAAACTTAAGTTTATTTTATCTTTGACACCATTGAAATTTAGCCTATGAAAGTTAAACTACTGCTGGTTACTTCTTTAACCTTAGCCTTGTCTCTTACAACAAATGCCCAGGTGGCTGATGTTACGTGGGGCGACGCTACCAAATTAAACACGAAATCAGTAAATACAGGCATTTTTGCCGATGATGACAGCTACGTCTATTCAACACGTACAGGTCCTGCAGAGTATAGCTTTAGCAATATTTATGTAGATAAGGTGGATAAAAAGTCGCTGAATGCGGATGGGTCATTTGAGATATATAACCCTTACATGTATTCTTCTGATCCTAAGGTACAAAGAGCCCTTCAGTTTAATGAGGTGATCAAGACCAAAGCAGGGTATATTGCCTTCTTTACGGAGCCGGATTATGTAAAATATACCTTTACTTCTTACTGCCAGCAGTTTGATGCCGATGGCAAAAAAGTTGGACTTCTTACTCAACTACAAATTTTCCAGGGACACGAAAAAACCGTTATCGGGAAATTCATTGTGATTCGTTCACCATTGAACGATGGTTTCTTTTTGATGTATTCCCGTCCATTTATTCAATACGACAATGAATATTTGATCTTCGATTTCTATGATTACAATCTTCAAAAACAATGGGAGAGAAAACAAAAATTCCCATTGAATGGAAAAGAGTTTGAACCACGTCAATACAAAACCAATGCTAAAGACAGTAGTTTATATTTAGTAGTTCGTGTGTTAGACGAAACTGAAGAGGAACGTTTAAAAAAGAACAATGCTAAAGTGAATTACTCATTCGCGTTGCTTGATTTTAAATTCAATCCAAACGATACAAATACAACTTTCAACAGCACCAGCTTGCACATTCCAAAAAAATATATTTCTGATATTTCTTTTGAAGTAAGCAATCATGAACTTGTATTCTCTGGTTTCTTCTCTGATAAAAAGGACATGGAAGCAAGCGGTGCTTTTTGTATTGTGTTAGAAGAATACAGCAAAAAAGTTCGTTCAACTCATACACTTGATTTTGATAAATCTTTCGCAGAGAAATTCTATGATTCTGAAACGATTAAATTAGGCAGAGGGGAAGGTATTCGTGATTTTGAAGTAAAAGACCTTCAAATTACCAATGATGGTTCTATCTATTTCCTTGCAGAAAATAAATTTGCAAAAGCAACTGCAGGAAAAGTAAGAGGATTTACTGAAATTATTTTTGCTCCTTATTATAACAATGTAGTAGTTGTAAAAATTGGAAACGATCATAAAGTAAGTTGGATTACTCAGGTATTGAAACGTCAAAAAGAGCCAAGTTTTACAACCAATGAAAATTCCGGTTTCTGCCTATCTTATACCTACGCTATTTACAATGATAAGGTAGTAGTTATTTATAATGATTACTTGAAAAACGTAAAGCTTCAAAATCCATCTGATGTAAAATATGTTACAGCTGGAAAAGGTACTGTTCCAGTATTGGCGACGGTAAACAGTAAAGGAGAAGTTGCAAAAGACATTCTTTTTGAGGGTGCAGATTCTAAAATTGTTTTATGCCCTAAAACATCTATTGTAGAAAACAAGAATCAGATTTACATTTATACGATCTTAGGAAACACTCAGCGTTGGGGATTATTTAAGTTCTACTAGAAATTCTTTTTATAATAATGAGAGCCCTTTCGCAAAGCGAGAGGGCTTTTTTTATTGATGGATCCTGACGCTTTAATTAGGACAGGCACTGATGCTTCGATCAGCATAAAAGCGGCATCCTTTTTTGGAGTTTTCGTCTGTAAGTTTCGGTCAATCCGCCCTCGATCCTCCACATGCGTGGAGGATGACCGTCTTCGGCATTTTCTTTTTTGAAGTAATTAGTCGAAGTCGGATTCTTCCGCCAATGCGGAAGATCGGCAATAATGAATTCTGAGACTGATAAATGGAACTCCAAAAAAGATATAGCGAAACAATGTACCCTTTCGCTTGTGGCCAGGATGATGACCGGCTTCGCCTCGTCATTCATAAGCCACCCAAAAAAAAATCTAACGAAAGCGTTTCTGAGACTCCTCACGGTATTCTTTTACCGAAAGACCAGTGTACTGCTTGAAAAATTTACTGAAGTGAGCAGGGTCCTCAAAATTCAACTGATAGGCAATTTCCTTACTCATTAAGTCAGTATTAAAAAGCAAACGTTTTGCTTCCAAAATAATTCTTTCACGAATAATATCGCTGGCATGTTTTGCTGAATAATGGGTACACTCGTTATTCAATACTTTTAAACTTGTATTTAAAGCTTCGGCATATTGACCCGGCATGTGCCATTCCTTAAATTTTGCCTCGAGCATTTTTTTGAATTTCGAAAACAAACGACCTTCAGAAATATTATTCAGATCATCCTTTTGAATTCCTTTTTGCAAATAATATTTATATAGAATAATATATATATACGAACGAATTGCCGGAGTACAATCTAAATTACAACCGTTAATTTCGTTATTGATATGATCAATTAGATTATAGATCTTATAAAACTCAACCGGATTTAAAACGATGGTTTCGGCAGTGTCTTTATGTGCACCCAAATTATTGATCAAATCAATAAGATCTTGCGATGGTAAAACAAAATTCTCGGTAAAAGTTACCACCTTACCTTTTGAATCTTGACTACGATTTAATTTATGGATTTGCCCCGGAAAAACAATGTGAACACAACCTGGTTGAATTGAATAAGGGGTAAAGTCGATGATGTGTTCACCAGTTCCTTGCTCAAATAAAAAAACTTCGTAATAATTATGGCGATGAGCCGTATTTGAAGGATATCCCGCAGAAACTTCCAAGCCTTCAATTTTAAAAGGCATACCTAAGCTATCGGCATCATCAAAAAGATGAACTGGTATTATATTTTCCGGTGTACTCATCTGGGGTTATTTTATACAACGAATATAAGTATAAAATTGTATATTTGCTACTCGTATAAAACACGTCTTCCAAACCAACAGCCTAACAATGAGCAGAATATGATTATGGCTACAGCGGGCTTCCAGAAGAAATTATACAAGAAATAGTCAAGCAAATTGTAATTTCCTAACCCAATGTTGGGATGAAGTACGAAAAGAATCAAAATCCAAAGTAAATTTCCGACAGCCAACCAACGAAGGTTTCTTAATGGAAGACCAGTATATGACCAAAAATATCCAGCTATCGCCGAACAAACCGTTACCATTACAATAAGCAACATGAGCAACAATGCAACCCGCTGATCAACTTCCCGGATGGCTTTAAACCATGGAAACACCAAAGCACCTATAAATACAAAAACCAAATTGGAAACTATAACGCCTGAGGCTATGTATTTTTTTGAATGAGTCATCCTACTAATATGGAACAAATATAAATCCTGCCTCGGTTTCAGAAGCGACTACAAATAAACAGATATATTCTTTAACGGGTTTATATTGAGTAATAAAAAATCTTGCTTTATCAACCTGTATAATGCCTGCTTTAATAAGATCTTCGGTGGTACTGGCGAATATACTCCAGGTGGTTTGTAATTCTTCCTTATCAAGTATAAGTTCTCCTATTGGGAAGAACTCTTTTGAGGCAACAAAAACAGGATAATCAGAAACACCTTCGCTTACAATCGACAAAGAAGCTTCCATAATGGGCTCCTTATAGATCTCCAAATCCTTTTGCAAACTATCTAAATATGAAGGTTTTTCGGCACTCATAATCAAGCACGAAAGTATAGATAATTTTAAACTGTAAGTATAAATCTTTGCTAAGAAATGATAAATTTAAACGCTATTACAAAGGCGCAATTAAAATTCAGCCAATTTTTCATGTCCTGCTTTAATGAGGATGTCGTTTGCAAGCCTACTGGCGCCAAACCTGGTAAGCGATGGTTTGAGCCAATCAGCACCCAACAATTCCTCAATAATATCACAATATTCCAAAGCTTGCTGCACGGTGACAACTCCTCCCGAAATTTTTATTCCTCTTTGAGTTCCCGTTTCCCTATAAAAATCAGCAATTGCATGGCAGATTGCTTTTACTGCCTCGGGCGTTGCTCCAATCTTTGATTTTCCTGTTGATGTTTTTACAAAATCAGCTCCTAAATGCAATGCAAGAATCGATGCTCCTGTAATGTTTTGTTCCGTTTCTAATTCTCCTGTTTCAATAATTACTTTTAATGGACGATGCGCTGCAATCTCTTTCAATAATTTTATTTCCAGGCCGCAATCTTCCAATTTTCCAGAAAGAAAATAACCACGATTAATGACCATATCCAATTCTGTAGCTCCCTTTTCTATTGCACCATGTGCCTCCAGCATTTTTACCTGTGGCAAGGTTTGTCCAAGAGGGAAACCACCAACTACAGCAGCAAATTCAACAGGAACTGTTAAGCTATTATCCCTTAATTGTGAGATCCAATTTGGAAAAACACAAATAGCAGCAGGCAGAAAAACTTCGTTAGTTGATTCGTACACTCTTCTCACCTGTCTTGCCAGACTTATAATTTTTATCTCATCGTCTTTAGAATCAAGAGTGGTGATATCCAAAAGACCATATAATTTTTCAAGTTCCATCATTATTGCATTTGTCTTCCTGAATTTATTTCAGGATCATGGCGCCATATCCGGTGTTCTGCAGTACTCCCTACGGGCAGTACTGCTGCCACCCCGGGGCGCAGCCTCTAACCTTTATGGCAAGATGGCGCATTACGAATGTAATAATATTTTAAATCTGGTTAAAGATTTCCTAACGGATGTCGTCTAAGCATTGATATTGCTAAATTTGACACCTATGAGGCATGCGCTGGCGGTTCTTGCGATAACCACCTTTTTTATTAATTACTCTTCGGCTCAAATGAATGGAGGGGGCATGCTTGAGTTTACGCTTACTGGAAAGGTAATGGATGCAGGAAATAGCAAACCCATTCCCTTTGTTACTGTCTATCTTAAGCACCTAAAGGACTCTACATATTTCTCTGGTGGTTTAGCAAACGATAGTGGGTCTTTTGTTATTGAACAATTACGTCCGGGACCTTACCAAGTAAAAATATCTTTTATAGGTTATAAAACTTATATAGATACCATTGCACTTCGTCCACCTGATCTTAAAATGAACCTTGGAACTATCACCTTATCACCGGAGTCGAATGACCTGAAAGAATTTAACTTCTCTGAGGATAAACCTGATTTTACTTTGGGTATTGATAGAAAAATATTTAATGTCGATAAAAACAACATTGCATCCGGAGGTTCTGCTTTGGATGTATTGAAACAAGTACCCACTATTACTGTAGATGTGGATGGCTCTATTACCTTGCGGGGAACAGGAAGTTTCGTCATTTTCATAAATGGAAAAACTTCGGGCCTAACGGTCGATAACCGATCACAAATTCTACAACAAATTCCTGCGAACAATATCGATCGGATTGAGATCATCACTAATCCATCAGCAAAATTTGATGCAGAAGGAATGACGGGGATCATCAATATCATTACAAAAAAACAACTGGCTGATGGAAAAAGTGGAACCATCCAGGTTGGTCTTGGTACCGGAAATAAATACAACGTATCAGGAAGTTTTAATTTACGTGTGAAGGCCTTTTCAATGAGCCATACTCTTGGCTTTAGGTATAATCAATATTGGAACGAGGGCTGGAGTAATAGAACGAATACTCCAGATAGTTTAGCCCCAAACACCATTAATCAAAATAATTACGGAAACAGAAACAGTATATCTCCAACGATTAGCGGAAATTTTGAATGGGCATTTAAAAAAGATGCTACATTTTCAATCAACTACTTGTTCAATTATGGGAATAATTCCAATCCTGATAGTTTAAAATACAATTATCTGGATTCGGCAGGATGGCTAACCCGAGAGTCTTATAGAATTACCAAATCACTTGACAATAGCTACAACGCAGATGGTGGTTTAAACTTCAATAAAAAGTTTGCAAAAGATCGCGAACTCTTTGTATCAACAAACCTAAATTACAACGCGAATAACCAAACGGATAATTACCGTCAACAGGAATACACCTTGTATCATGATGTAGATACAAACTACAATCCTCTTTTACAGAATAATTATAGAGACAACAAGTCCATTGTTTCTACAACACAACTTGATTATACCCATCCTTTTAAAGAAAAATTAAAATTCGAAACAGGGTTTAAAGTTGCCATTCGCGATATCAACAATACCCTTGTTGCAGATTCTTTTGATAATTCTCTGGGTAGACTAGTAATCGACTCTACCATTACAAATAAATTTCACTATTTCGAAAATGTAAATGCCGTCTACGGAACTTTTACGGCGATGTTTAAAAAGTGGGGATTCCAAACCGGATTAAGAATTGAACAAACGAATATTTCGGGAAATCAGGAAAGTGGAAATGTAGGCTTCACAAAGAACTACATCAATTTCTTCCCATCGGTATTTATCACCTACAAAATAAGTGATGTGCATACTTTACAATTGGCTTATTCCAGAAGAATCAATCGTCCGGGGCTGGGCCAATTAAATCCATTTGCCCAATATGATGATCCATTAAATTTACGTATTGGAAATCCGAATCTAAATCCTGAAAATATTGATGCTGTTGAATTAAATTACAACATGAATATTTATACCAAGAAAAAAATGTCGCATACCTTAATTGTTACTGCATATTTTAGAATGGTACATGGTGTAATTCAACGGTTCAGATATCTTAATGGAGATATTTCCACGGTTTCGTTTCTAAATCTTGATGAGAGTGTAAACTTTGGTGGTGAAATTGTTTTGCGAAATGGTTGGTTCAAATGGTGGAATATGACTACGAATTTCAATATGTATCGCAATCAGGTAATTGGTACATCTCCGGTTGGAAATCTACAGGCAACTAATTTTAGCTATAGCATCAGGAATCAGCAAACATTTAAAATGGCTAAAATTGCGGAGCTTCAACTTTCATTTAATTATATGGCTCCCCAAACTTTTCCTCAAGGACAAATGAAAGAAAACTGGAATATTGATGCTGCTTTAAAATTTGATATTTTCAAAGGAAGAGCATCTGTTACATTTAATATTACAGATATTTTCAATACCAGAAGATTTGCTATTTATAGTTACGATAGTTTCTTCTACAGTGATAATTACCGTAAACGCGAATCCCGTATCTTTACATTCCAGTTTGTTTGGAGATTTGGAGAAATTCCAGGTCAAAACAACAAGCGAAAACCAAACAATAACCAAGGCGGCGGGGGAGATTCTGATATGGGAGGAATGTAGCCCCTCTAATAAACGACCTTTTATTTATTCACCAATATATTAGGGTTAACCCTAATGTTAGAATTGTGTTTTAGTTGTTTATTTGCTGAATCAACTAAAAAAACATTCTATGAAAAAAATTAAACTTTTAGTGATTGCTGTTGGTATAACAGCAATGGCATCCTGTTCGGCAGTTGCTGACAAAGCAGTAGGAACTTATTCTGGCAGCTATGCAATCGATTCAACAGCAACATATCCAGTTAGTGGAACTGTGGTTCCGGGCAGTATTAGCGCTACCAAAGTTAGTGAAAAACAAGTGAATCTATTATTAGTGTGTAATGCACCATCCATTAATGACGCCTCCAACGGAATAATGTTAACCTCAAGCGGCGATGATATAATTTTTACCTATCTTAATTCAACAACCACTGAATTTGATATGTTGTCATTAAACGGAACAATCTCCGGAAATTCAATTACGGTAAACGGAGTTATGTATATGGCAAGCGGCAGTGGCGTGGGTGTTTTTACCGGAACCAAATAATATCGTCCTCCCACTTACAGAATCTTTCAATAACAGGTTGTTGAAACAACCTGTTATTGAAAATTTATTTCATCAATAAAAATAAATGACGGCTCACCTTCACCGGGATGGCCCTCGGGCAACGATCCAAATGATTTGGCAACAATCTTGATGAATTTAAATTCCTTTCCTGTTAAATCCGCTCCGCTTATTCTCAATTCTACATTTTCATTCTTGGTATCAGACTGCTCTGATTTTCCTGCAATCAACGTATAATTTACCCCATCTAATGACCCCCAGAATTCCACAGTAGGAGGGAAAATAATCCATGAACGAACATCTTGTAAAAAAGTACAGTTCACTTCGGCCAACTTCGTCGCTTTTTTTAAATCAATAACCGCAATAAAATCCTGACCCTGATAACCATGCCAATTTCCTTTTCTCCAATCCACATCTCCACGAATTCCGTCCAACAAGCCTTGCATTCCACCAGGGAAATACTGCTCATTTGGTTTGCTTTCGATGGTAATTAAAAAGTCATTGGGTTTTTTATAACAACGGGCAGTAGAGATAGGACTCTTTACTCCTCCTAAACCAAATTGAGTATAGGCCGTAATCTTGCAATTTGCTTTTACCATAAATTTTTTAGAATATTTCTTTTTTGTGACTTTTCCTTTTGAATCTTCAATGGAATAGTAAGTAGTATATGTTCTTGGATCAGCCGTTTGAATCTCAACCCAAGTATCTTTTAAAAATGGTTGATCATAGATTTTAATTACGGGAGCTGAAATATATTTTGGAGCACTTACCGACGAAGTATTCAAAATATCTCCTTCTTTAATATTACCTACCAACGAATTAACACTGCCTGATTCGAACTTTAGTAACCCACCATGCATCATTTCATCATACGAAAGATAGAGTTGATTAAGCGGAGCACCATTCCAGCTTATACTTGTTATTTCTCCCTTGTCACGTTGAATAGATAATAGCTTACCATTCTCTAAATGAATATTGGCTGATAAAACTTGCGGTGGTGTAATGGTAAAATATGGAGAGCCAGGATCAACCTGATACAATCCCATGGCACTTAAAACATACCAGGCACTCATTTGTCCACAATCTTCATTTCCCGATAAACCATCAGGTTGAGAAGAATAAAATTCAGAACAAATTTTGGTTACCAGCTCATTTGTTCTTTTAAAATCTCCTATATAATTATACAAATAAGCTACGTGATGACTTGGTTCATTTCCATGTGCATATTGCCCTATTAATCCTGTAATATCCGCTTGCTCCCTTCCAGTCATTACACTTGAAGTACCGAATAAAGAATCCAATTTTGCGTGAAATTTTTCTTTTCCACCATACATATCTACCATTCCCGAAATATCGTGAGGAACAAAAAATGCATATTGCCATCCATTGGCTTCAGTAAAATAATTGTTTACCTGGCGAGGATCAAAATCTTTCAACCAGCCACCATTTACCCGAGGCACAAAAAAACCCAATTCAGGATTATAAAGATTTTTATATCCTAAACTTATCCAATCAAATTTCATAGCATCACTTTCTCTTCCCGCCCAACGGCAAATCTTCGCCATGCAATAATATTGATAACAATACTCCAGGGTTTTAGAAACCGATTCGCTTTCGTCTTCAGTATTCAAATACTGATTAAACCCCATGGCAGGCATTCCACGGTAATCGTAACCAGCCACTTTTACTACAGCTTCTCCCAATGCATTTTTATGCTTTGCATCAACCAATCCTTTCGAAACTGCATCTGCAATTACCGAAAGAGAATGGATGCCTATCATACAATCTGTTTCATTGGATGACAATTCCCATACGGGAAATTTTCCTGACTGGTCATACTGAAGCATAAAAGTTTCTATAAAATCCTTTGTTCTTGTTTGATCTATCAAAGTGTAAAGCGGATGGGCTGCTCTAAAGGTATCCCACAACGAAAAAACGGTATAATAATTTCCTGATGTTTTGGTATGGATCTGGTCATCCCTTCCTCTGTATTTTCCGTCTATATCGTTCCAAACGTTTGGCACCACCATCGTATGGTACAAGGCTGTATAAAATACTTCGTAATCTGATTTTTTCTCGCAGGAAATTTCAATTTTTCCTAATTCCTTATTCCATGATTCCTTTGCTTTTTTCTTGATGTTTTCAAAATTCCACCCTGGGTTTTCGGTTTGCAAATTGAGTTTTGCACCTTCCACACTGGTTCCTGAAATTCCCACTTTTACCAATAGGGTGTCATTCTTTTTTACATCAAAAAAGAAATTAGCACAAAGTTCTTGTCCGTTTATTTTAGTGAAACTTCGCAGCTTTTGATTGTCATCTAAGGCCGGGGCCGATGTTATTTTTCGTGAAAATTCTATGCAATAAAAAATCTTTTGATTCTTTGCCCATGCACTGCTGTAACGATATCCTCTAACGGTATGGTCATCTACCATTTCAATTTCTCCCTCTAGGAGTTCATCTCTATGATTTAAATTTAAAACCACCATCGCTTTGTCATTTTCATGATAGATGTATTGATGAAATCCTGTTCTTTCCGTTGAAGTAAGATTCACAGTTACATTGTTTCCTTTTAGGTGAACGCTATAAAATCCTGCTTGTGCCGTTTCTTCATCATGGGTATATTTTGAGGCATAATCTCCCTGCGAAAATGCTGATGGCTGGTGCGTAACTGGCATTAGCATAATATCTCCATAATCACTGCAACCTGTTCCACTTAAATGAGTATGCGAAAACCCATAAATCATTTTATCGGTATAATAATACCCACCGCAACCATCCCAACTTTCATCTACCCTTGTATCCGGACTTAATTGTACCATTCCAAAGGGAACAGTAGCTCCAGGATAAGTATGTCCGTGCCCCCCGGTACCAATAAGTGGCCTAACATAATCGGCAAAGTTTTGTGCAACTATAACAGAGGATGAAAATAAAAGAATAAGGAAGGACTTTTTCATGGAATAAAGATAAAAAAATCATACCACAATTTTACCTACTGCTAAATAGAAACGACTGGCAATTGCCCGTCGCTGCTATCTTCAAGATTCGGCAACCCGAATGGGTTTTAATTATTATTTACCAATAATTTAAATCCCTTACCGTGAACATTAAGAATTTCAATCTCTTTATCTTCAGCTAAATACTTACGCAATTTAGTAATATAAACGTCCATGCTTCGTGCATTAAAGTACGAATCATCATGCCAAATTGATTTCAAAGCAAAATTACGATCCAATGTTTTATTCAAATTCAACGCAAGCAAACGCAAAAGATCCGACTCCTTCGAAGTTAATTTCTTCTCACCACTATCCGTTTTCAAGATCTGCTTGGTTGAGTCGAAATGATATTTTCCTATTACGAAATTGCCATCACTATCAACAGAACCTGCTACAACGCTGGTTCTTTTTAATACTGCTTTTATACGCATGATTAACTCTTCCATGTTGAAAGGCTTGGTCAAATAATCATCAGCTCCCGCTTTAAATCCTTCGATTTTATCATCAGGTAATGATTTTGCGGTTAAGAAAATGATAGGCACATATTGATCGCTTTGGCGAATTTCTTTTGCCAATGTATACCCATCCTTTATAGGAAGCATAATATCAATTAAACATATATCGTACTTCTGTTTTGTAAACGCATCAAATCCTTGTTGACCATCAGTAGCCAAGGTGGTATCATATCCTTTAGCAATTAAATAATCCTTTAAAATAAGTCCTAAGTTGGCTTCGTCTTCTACCAATAAAACTTTAGGTGGTACATCTTCCATATTTGTTATTTATTTTTTTTGACAAATGACCACTTGATTAAAGACAAATGAACTCGTGTCGATTATTAATTGTTTGTTATTTATTATTCTTGTTTGATACTAAAATCCCATTTTTTTTATTCTTTCGGTTGATTTAAAGGTAAAGTTATAATAAATTTACTACCCTCATTCAGTTTACTTTCTACGTTTATTGAACCATGATGGTGATCAATGATCGACTTTACATAACTGAGGCCCAGCCCATAACCTTTTACATTATGGATATTCCCTGTAGGCACTCTAAATAGCTTATCGAACACTTTATTCTGGTTTTCTTTTGAGATACCAATACCGTTATCTTCAATCACCACAACCACCTGGTTCCACTCATTGTTATACGTTTTTACCCGAATAAACGGATCACCCGGTCTAAAATATTTGATGGCATTATCCACCATATTAAAAATCAAATTCGTAAGCATTACCTCATCACCTTCTACATTAAATTTGGTAGCATTAAAATCCTTGCTGATTTTAATGCCATGGTTTTGTGCCTGCATACCTAAACTTGCCAACGCTTTTTCTATTCTCAAATGCAGATCAACATTTTTTATCCTCAGTTTAAAGTCACCTTTTTCAAAAACTGCTGATTGCAATACATTTTCTACGAGTAAAGCGAGTCTTTTGTTCTCCTCGCTAATCATATTTATGTATTTATCACGTAATGGTGAATTTGCAAGGTCGGGATCTTCCATCGCCTGGCAAGCAAGCGATATGGTAGATATTGGCGTTTTTAGCTCATGAGTAATATTGTTTACCAAATCGCTTTTTATCTCCTGCACTTTTTTCTGCTTAATAATAGTATGAATGGTGTAATAAAAAAGGAGAATAATAATAACCAAGAGCACAAAGAAGGAAGTAATCTGGAAGATCATATTTTTAAAAAGGTACTGGGTTTGAGTTGGGAAATATAAAACCAACATGTATTCGTCGTAGTATCGGCCCATACTCATGGGCATTATAAAGTCGGAGCTTTTTAGTTTTTTCATGTGACCACTTCTAACACATGAAAAAGTATCGAGACTATTATTATAAATCGCAAAATCGTATCGTGCTGTAACCCCTTCATCACTTAATTTCTGGAATATAATGGAATCAAGCCCGGCACTATCTATAAAATTAGTGTTCCCATCCATGTAAGTATTAATGAAATCAAAGATCATGGCTTCCATTAAACTTTTGCCATGAACTGTTAAGAACTCTGCTTTCGAATTTCGATCCTCTTGACTTAATCCAATTTCATCACCATTGGGCATATCATACGAATCGTATGATTTTACACCGAAAGGGTCAGGAAATCCGTATTGTCCGCTAGAGAAAAATATATTGGTTAATCCGCGAGGGTTTTCAATAGTAATGGTTTCGATTTGGCCGTCATTACCTTTTTTAATGGTGGATTTACTCATGGTCATAGAGTCCATGTATTCTACCATTTTATCCTGCATTTCGTCCATGTCGAAAAGGCGTTCCATTTTCTTTTGAACTCTATATTTTTCATAATCATAGAGTACTTCGTTCATGGCTTTAAAAACCGATTCAATGAATTGTTGTTGGCGTTGTTTGTAGGCATCAGTCACCCAATAAACCTGTATACTAACAAGGCCAACCATGGCTAGTGCAATCGAAAAAATGATAAATCGGAGTAATCGGGGGTTCATGGTTGCTTTACGTAATTATAAAAGTATAGCTAAGGATTTGATAATAAAAACGTTCTAACATATTTTAAGGGAATTTGCTCGTTAACTCCCAGTTGGAGGTTTAAAGTTTGACACTACGCTGTTTGATATCCGAACATTAAACCTTCAACTTTAAAATGAAACTTTGTTGGGCGGCTTTACCTGCTATACGCTATATCTTTTAAATTTTTAGCTTTAGGCAGGAGACCCCAGCTGGAGCTGGGGATCTAATCAAAAGAAAGAGGGAAAGTTTGGAGCAACAAGGTTGCTCCAAACTTTCCCTCTAAAAATTAACTGCTGTTTCCCAGCTCCAGCTGGGATCTACCAAAATGGAACACAAATCGTAAAATATTTAAAAGGATATCGCTTCTCTCCGGGCCGCGAGGAGGTTGTACTTGGCATTTCAAACCAAAAGTCTCTTTTGGAACAGGCAGCAGCTACAGGCAATTGCCTGTAGCTGCTGCCTGTCAAGATTTGTCCTTGTTCACATGCATGGTTTTTCTACCTTTGAAAAAAGAAATTACGTTTGATTACACTTGCAAATTATATAAACGGAAAACTTGTTCCTCCCTCTTCTGGAAACTATATAGATAATATCGATCCTTCTCGTGGAAAAGTATTTTCCAAAGTTCCTGATTCTGATGAAAAAGATGTACAGTCGGCTGTTGATGCTGCCAAAGCAGCATTTGAATCATGGAGTAACTTGGGTAACGAAAATCGTCATGATTACCTCATGAAAATTGTAGATGCCATTGAGAAAAATTTAGATAAATTGGCTGCTGCCGAAAGTTTAGACAATGGCAAACCGGTTTGGTTAGCAACAGAAGTTGATATTCCAAGAGCCTCCTCAAACTTCAAGTTTTTTGCAACTGCCATTATGCATTATGCTTCTGAATCGCATCACATGGAAGGCACTGCTATCAATTATACTTTACGCAGACCTATTGGTATAGTAGGATGCATTTCTCCATGGAATTTACCTTTGTATTTATTCACTTGGAAGATTGCTCCGGCATTGGCTGCAGGTAATACTGTAGTCGCAAAACCATCTGAAGTAACTCCATATACAGCATTTCTCCTTTCGGAAATTTGTGCTGATATTTTACCTCCGGGAGTTTTAAATATTGTTCATGGCTTAGGTGGAAAAACCGGAAATGCCATTGTATCACATCCTGCTATAACAGCTATTTCGTTTACAGGTGGAACAAAAACAGGAGAACATATTGCAAGAATTTCAGCTCCCATGTTCAAAAAACTTTCATTGGAATTAGGGGGTAAAAATCCAACCGTTGTCTTTGATGATTGTGATTATAACAAAGCATTAAAAAATGCAGTTCGTTCATCATTTACCAATCAGGGAGAAATTTGTTTGTGTGGTTCCAGGATCTTTGTACAAAAAAAAATTTATGAAAAATTTAAAGCCGACTTTGTACAAAATGTAAAAGAAATAAAAGTGGGAAATCCCAATGATAAAGACAATTATATGGGAGCCATTGTTTCACAACCCCATCTCGAAAAAATTGAATATTACGTTGATCTTGCTCAAAAAGAAGGTGGGAAAATTCTCATAGGTGGAAAAAGAATAAAACTGGATGGAGAATTTGCCGGAGGATATTATTTTGAACCAACTATTATTGAAGGGTTGGCTTATGATTGCCAAACAAATCAGGAAGAAATTTTTGGTCCGGTTGTAAGTCTTACTCCGTTTGATACCGAAGATGAAGTTATTAAATATGCAAATGCATCCATTTACGGACTTGCTGCCAATGTATGGACGCAAGATCTCAACAAAGCACATCGTGTTGCCGAGAAAATTAAAACGGGAATTGTTTGGATCAATTGTTGGTTATTAAGAGATTTACGTACACCATTTGGAGGAATGAAAAGTTCCGGTGTAGGTCGCGAAGGTGGCTGGGAAGCACTTCGATTTTTTACTGAAGCAAAGAATGTATGCATCAAGCTATCTTGAACAACGTGCTGAAAATCTTTAAACCACATAAACATATAGGTTCATATAGGTCAACTATGTTTTCTTTGTGCCTATGTGGTCCAACAAAAATACTGTCTGGAGCTTTTATATTTCTATTATTTCTTTCCTCTTTCTTGTCGGCACAGCAGATAGATAAAAATGTTACAGGTAAAAACGGAATGGTGGTTTCTGCCCGTGCAGAAGCATCCCAAATAGGTTTAGAAATCTTAATGAAAGGGGGCAACGCTTTTGATGCAGCCATTGCTGTCCATTTTGCTCTAGCGGTTGTTTATCCTCAGGCAGGCAATATTGGCGGGGGCGGATTTATGTTAGCACGAACTGCAACGAATGAAAATATTGCACTTGATTTTCGTGAAAAGGCCCCTGCCGGAGCCTCTAAGGATATGTATCTCGATAAGGATGGAAATGTAATCCCTAACCTTAGTTTATTGGGACAGCTGGCGTCCGGAGTTCCGGGATCTGTTGATGGTATGGAAACCATTCATAAAAAATATGGAACACTTCCCTGGAAAGATCTTATCATGCCATCAGTCGAACTTGCCAAAAAAGGTTTTATAATAACTGAATTGGATGCCATAGAGTTTAATAAATATTTTTCTGACAAGTCAACCCTCAACCCATCCAATAATTATTTCAAAAATAAAACCTCCTATAAATCCGGAGATACCATTGTGCAAAATGACTTGGCGGGGACTTTACAAACCATTGCGGAACAAGGTAGAAAGGGATTCTATGAAGGCAAGATTGCTTATTTTATTGTTTCAGAAATGAAGCGGGGAAATGGGATTATAACACTTGAAGATCTGCAAAATTATCATTCAGTTTGGAGAACTCCTTTGTCTGGTAAATTCTATGGTTATGATATAATCACCATGCCACCACCTTCAAGTGGAGGGATTGCTTTACTGCAAATGCTTCACATGCTGGAGAAGCTAAAGATCAAAAAATATAAACTCAATTCAGCGGAGTATTTATCACTGATTGTAGAAGTAGAGCGTTTGGCTTATGCCGATCGTAGCCATCACATGGGAGATCCTGATTTCTATGATGTAAACAGCAAGGCTTTGCTTGATCCTGCTTATCTCAAAAAAAGATATGCTAATATAAAACCGCTTACTTATGTGCCCTCTGTAAATGTTGCTCCTGGGGCTACAGAAAGCGAACAAACAACGCATTTTTCCATCACTGATAAGTTCGGGAATGCAGTTTCCATTACCACAACTCTTAACAGTCGTTTCGGCTCCAAAGTGTTTGTTACTGGAGCAGGGTTTTTGTTGAACAACGAAATGGATGACTTTTCTGCAAAAACCGGTGTTGCCAATCAATTTGGATTGTTAGGAGATTCTGCTAATTCTATTCAACCGGGTAAAAGAATGTTGAGCTCAATGACCCCTACAATCATTTGTAAAGGAGTAAAAATAGTATTGGTAACCGGAAGTCCTGGAGGAGCAACCATTATTACCTCGGTGCTTCAAAACATTTTACATACTCTGGTTTATAAAAAATCCTTGCAAGATGCTTTGGCGACCCCAAGGTTCCATCATCAATGGTACCCTGATAAAGTTTATCTCGAAGAGATCTGGAAGCAGTATGCGCCCATTATAGAACAATTGCAAAAGGCTGGTTATCCCATTGAATATCGGGAAACGATAGGTCGTGTTGATGCGATTCTTAAAAAGGGAAAGATCTTTTATGGAGGTGGTGATCCTCGCGGAGATGATGCGGCCGCCGGCTATTAATTAGAACGGTGCAAAGTTGAATCCAACCGTAAATGCATTTCCCGTTCTGCCTGCAAATTCAGGTTTATCCGAGAAGAATGAACTAATTGTATATCCAACAAAAGCATTGAAACGGCTATATCCGATACGTCCGAAAACACCATAGCTCAATCTGTTAACAGAAGGAACCTCATAGGTTGTTTGGCGTAAGTTTGTGTTCAGGTCTTCTCCGGGAAGGAAGTTTGGCCCTTCATATTTCTGCCAAGTATCAATTACATACCCTATTTTAAAACCAACAGCCATTTTAAAAGTATTTCTTTTATGTGGTTTTAATCGGAAACGAAATTCTATTGGCAGTTCAATAATCGCATTTGCAATTTTCGCTTTACCCCAATCTCTTTTAGTAGCTGGATTATCGCGATTAATCATTTGATTAATATCGCTAAAATAGACGCTGTTTGATGCTCCTGAATCCAGAACGATTTGGTTCGTGAAAAAGTTCTGGAAAGAAAAATTAATGCCGGCAGCAAAGCTTAGCGGGCTTCTTCCCAATGGAATATCATACATTAATGCAATATCAAAACCCCGTGAAAATGGGCTAATCCAAAGACTATCTCCAGCCCCTTTTGGAGCATTCAGCATAGTCATCCAGTTAAAATTAAAGAGGATAACATCCTGTTTTTTGGGCTTAGGCAGTTTTTTTACCTGATCATTTTTATTGTCCGTTTGAGAATATACTGATGATATTGCTAAACCTAAAGCCAAAACCGCAACCGAAAATCTTTTAATCATAAACTAAAATTGTATTGATACAAACGTACTTAAAATAATCCTATTTTACTCTGCATGCCTACTTTTAATATTTATTAATCATACAGATAATCCACAGCTAGACGATGTTCCAGCCAAATAGTTACAAAACGGTTCGGATTATAATACACCCATTGGAACTCTATGGCCCCTAACCCCGTTGCACTTACGGTTGTTGGTTGAAGCACAGGAAACGATTGCTAGAGTAGCCGCAACAAGGATTATGTGTTTGAAACGAAAGAGAGAATTTAAATTTTTCATAGTTATTTTTTGGGATACAAAAATACTAAACGTAAGGGTGATATTAAAGTTGTACACCAACTCATAATTCACAAATAATCTTTCAAAATGGGTACATTTAATCAACTATTAAACTCAATTTAGCATGTTTGGAGGATTTGGAACAACCGAACTAATCATCATTATGGTTTTATTCGGTATTCCTGCAATAGTGATTCTTATCATAGTCAGGTCTGTCCTCAAGAAAAACAAAGATCAAAACTCCCAAAAACACTAAAATCCCCTCAATTCTGCGTTTCTTCGGAAATAAATACGTACATTTGAGCTCAATTTAGCACATTCAATCATGTTTGGAAAATTCGGAGCGACTGAAATAATTATCATCTTGGTTATCGTATTGCTTTTCTTTGGTGGCCGTAAAATCCCTGAGCTTATGAAAGGTTTGGGTAAAGGTGTAAAAGAATTTAAGGACGGTGTTAAAGGAGATGGTGAAGAAGGCGCTGAGGGAACTGATCCTAAAAAACCAAGTAAGTAATCCCTGACATGAATTTTCGTAGCCTCGCTGAGGTACAAAATGCCTGGAATACAGGCAATCTAACCATCGAGCAATTAGTTGATCATTATCTGCTCAATATTTCCACAAACAATCCTAATATAAATGCCTTTTTGGAGGTTTTTAGTCATGAAGCCTTAGAAAAAGCCAAAGAACTGGATTCCAAAAAACGTTCGGGCCTTCATTTGGGTAAATTGGCCGGAATGGTGATTGCCATAAAAGATAATATCTGTTTTGCAGGACATAAAGTTTCTGCCTCATCAAAAATATTAGAAGGATATACTTCGGTATATTCTGCTACCGCAGTTGAAAGATTGATTGCTGAAGATGCCATCATCATTGGTCGTACAAATTGCGATGAATTCGCCATGGGCAGCTCGAATGAGAATTCTTTTTTCGGCATAGTTAAAAATCCGATAGATAACACCCGTGTACCAGGAGGTTCATCGGGTGGAAGCATAGCTGCCGTAGTTGCGAATATGTGTTTGGCAGCTTTAGGTTCTGATACTGGTGGATCAATCAGACAACCTGCTTCTTTTTGTGGCCTAGTTGGTTTAAAACCGACTTATGGACGCATCTCTAGATATGGTTTATTGGCCTATGGATCTTCGTTTGACCAGATAGGTCCGGTTACACATTCTTTAGAAGATGCAGGTTTGTTATTACAAGTAATGGCCGGAAAAGACCCAATGGATGCTACCAGTTCTTCTGCTTCAGTTGAAGCTTATGGAGAGCTTAAAAAGCCTGGTAAAAAGAAAATTGCTGTTCTGGATGTTGTGATGGATAATCCTGCCATTCAACCCGCAGTAATGGAGGCTTATAAAAAGACCATTAAAAAATTAGAAGCTGAAGGAAATGAGATTGTAACGGTGAAATTCCCATATCTCGATTTTCTAGTTCCAATATATTATGTTTTAACTACAGCGGAAGCTTCCAGTAACTTATCACGTTACGATGGCATCCATTACGGATATAGAAGTGAAACCGCTACCGATCTTGATTCAACTTATTTGAAAAGCAGAAGCGAAGGGTTTGGAAAAGAAGTAAAACGGAGAATCATGTTGGGCACATTTGTTTTGAGTGCAGGTTATTACGATGCGTATTATACAAAGGCTCAAAAAGTTCGCAGATTAGTAAAAGAAGCGACAGACGAAATTTTTAAAACTGCGGATTTTATTTTCATGCCTTCAACCCCTGGAACCGCCTTTAAATTCGGGCAAAACAGCAACGATCCTATTACCATGTATCTGGAAGATTTGTTTACCGTGCAGGCAAATATTACAGGCCATCCATCTATTTCTGTTCCAGTGGGAGTGGATTATGAAGGACTTCCTATTGGAATGCAACTCATGGCACCCGCATTTTCCGAGCATTCTATGCTGGAAATGGCCTCTGAGATTATTACTTATTAACAGATTTCACTACCATCCTCTTCGTTTATACACTGGAACAATAGCATTTTGTTAACAGCGTTAGCCATATATGCACCTTTATTCTTCGGAAAAATTTTCGTTTTTTTATCCGGTAATAAAGTTTGTACTGTAATAATTAATGATGCGAGCACTCGAAAAAATTTTGCCAATCCTATTCATACTTCAAGCCTCAATGTCTTATGGACAGACGGGTTCAGGCAATGTTGCTCCCGACGACCCTGTGTTAGCACAATTGGATAGTTTAGATGTACTCCACTTTTTTAATCATCATAGTTTTACCGATGATAAGACTGTTCTTAATATTTATAATTACGCAAAAGACAGCATTCCCGCCTTTACTGACGATGTTTACAGAGATCGAATGGAAAAATTGGATCGCGAAACCCCATTCCAGTTAGATTATAATGACGAAGTAAAAACTTTCATTGGTTTATATGCATACAAACGTAGAGGAACTGTTTCAAAATGTTTGGGAATGGCAGAATTGTATTTCCCGCTTTTCGAACAAAAGCTTTCGGAACATAAAATGCCCCTTGAATTAAAATATCTGGCCATTGTAGAATCTGCATTAAACCCTGTTGCAAAGTCACGTGCAGGAGCCGGTGGATTATGGCAGTTTATGGTGGCTACTGGGAAAATGTACGGATTGAGAGTTACCTCTTACATTGATGAAAGATTTGATCCGGAAAAATCAACCGAGATAGCTTGCATTTATTTAAAATATCTCTATAAATATTTTCAAAACGATTGGCAGTTAGCTTTGGCTGCATACAACTGTGGTGCAGGAAATGTAAATAAAGCCATTCGTCGTTCAGGAGGGAAAAGAACATTTTGGGAAATCCGACCATTTCTTCCGAAGGAAACTGCCAGTTATGTACCTGCATTTATTGCTGTAAATTATATTATGGCGTATTACAAGGAGCACAATATTTATCCAAGCACTCCTAAATATTTCAGTTATGAAATAGACAGTATTTGGGTGAGCAAACCGGTTAAGTTTACGCAAGTAATGCAGTACGTAAATATTACTTTGGAGGATCTCCGGCTGTTGAATCCAAGTTATATTCAGGACTATGTTCCCGGTGGAGATTATGGTTATGCATTATATTTGCCAAAAAATTATATTGGAGATTTTCTTGCCAACGAAGAGAATATTTACAAATTCTCAGCTGATCCGGAAACTTTATTGGTGGTTGATAATACCGTAAAAACAGATAGTTTAAAAAAAGACACCAACAATACCATCACCAACAATCAAATAACGAATTTAACTACGAACAATGGTTATAAATTAATCGATCATAAAGTAGTAAAAGGAGAATATCTCGCTATTATTTCCCGTAAATATGCAGTCTCTATTGACAGTATTAAGGTGTGGAATAAAATGACTACCGAGGTAGTTTATATTGACCAGGTTTTAAAAATTAAGGTGGCTGGTGCATATAAGGAGACCAATAATCAAACGCTTAATCAGAATACCAATAATAGCAATCAATCTTCGGCTACAAAATATCATACCATCAAAAAAGGAGATACCCTTTGGGCGCTGGCTCAGAAATACAATACTTCTGTTGATACACTTAAGAAATGGAACAAGCTGTATAACGGCAAAACCATTTATATAGGCATGAAGCTCATTGTGAAAAAAGCCTAACGATCTACGATTTTGGATTTACGATTAATAGACCTCCATATAGCAGTTAGAGATTTGTATTAATCGTATTTCGTAACGTGAGCAAAGTTAAAGCACGAAAACATTAGAATATTAATAAACCGAGTAATCCAAAATCGTAAATTTACATCGTGAATATTGAAGATCACATTCTTTTTGAAGACAAAGACATTCTTGTAATCGACAAGCCGGCTGGCTTACAAGTTGAGCGTGATCGTTTCGGACACCCCAGTCTGGAGGAAGATGTACAGAACTATTTAGAGAAACAACATCGCAATCATTATTTGGGAATTGTACATAGAATTGATAGACCTGTTAGTGGCGTAATTATATTGGCCAAAACATTGGCCATTCTTAAGCGACTGCAAATACAAATGCAGGAAGATGATTGGGAGAAAATGTACAGAGGTGTTGTAACTGGCACCATGCCTGCAGAAATGGGGAAAGTTGAGAATTATTTATTGAAAGACCCCCAACAAAAAAAGGCCATTATTTTTGATGAACCAGTAGCCGAATCAAAAAAATCTACGCTTCGTTACGCTGTAATGGAAGAAAAAGATGGCAAAAGTTTATTGGAAATTCAATTGATTACAGGCAGGTATCACCAGATAAGAGCACAGTTGGGGTATTTAAACAATCCTATTGTAGGAGATAAATTGTATGGAAGCAAAATTGAGATAGAGGGAAGTGAAATTTTACTTCAGTCTTATTCACTCAGTTTTAATCATCCGAAAACGGGTGATCCAGTGGAGATTTGCTGTAAAGAATCTTTAGTTATTTAATGCGACCTACTGGCAGATAGTTTCTTCTCAAAATCAGGAACCAATGCCTTAAATGCATTTCTAGCATCATCTATTTTACCCTTTACATTTCCTGTTGATTTTCCTCCACAAAAAGAGATACTGAACTCCTGTTTGTTTTCATCACCTGCATAAAACAAATAATATTCTGAAGTTCCACCGGTACATCCGTCCGTGTCTTTAGAAGGAGATATAGTTTTAAGAGCTGCTTTTTTTAGCAAATCCTTAAAGGTTTTAAGTTGATTTCGGGTTATTGAATTGGTTTCTGTATACTTCACATCACCATAGCTATCAACACTAAAGCGGACTACGGTATCCTCAACAGCAATGGTATAATTCCGGTTATATTCCGGAGCTACTGATGCATCAGTAAAAGTATAATTAAAGCCGCCAAAATCGTCGATAGGATTTTGAGAGTAGTTCACTAAAGTTGCCGTAAAAACGGTAAAGAATAATAGAAAGCTTTTCATTTTAGTAAATATATAATTAATGCGAGCTCAATATACATTACAAAAACCAGACCGTTGACTTATTTTCTGGTGTCCGCATGTTTTTTCATTTGGCTGTTTTTGCAGAATCAAACTTTGCGTCGTAATCGGGTATCATCAATTTAAAAGCGTCTTTCATTTTATCCAAATCTCCTTGGAGATTGGTATAATCGTATCCATTACATTTGCTCCGACTTCCGCTTATTTTACTATTAAATTTAAACCCTTTTCTGTTTATTCTTGCCCCTAATTACAAATTCTTGTTTAATCTATGAAAATACGCCCCCTGTGCATTCGCAAATTGAAAACAGAGTAAGGCTATTATGAATAGGAATAGGTATCTCATGAGATAAAGATATAAAAACGGCGAAAAGCGCCCCGGCAGAAGCAGTAGAGGAAAGGTATCTTTTTTGTGGTTGTTTTTGATTCTATTCAGCAGGCCCCAGCTGTAGCTGGGGATCGCTCGTTGAGGTGGGGCGGAACTTTGATCAACAAAGTAGATCAAAGTTCCGCCCTTTATTATTGAATCGCTTCCCAGCTCCAGCAGAGATCTGCCAAACAAAAGAGGTAAAAAAACAACCACAAAAGATCAGCGGATAGCGGGCTAAATGCCGCCTAACCCTTTGATTAACTAATCTTCACGCCCCTATACATTTTGCGTATTAGCCACTATCAAACTATTAACCCTTTCCCTCCTTTGGTATCCTCGTTAAAAAGTCTTAACTTTGCACCACTTTTAAAAAAAAATTCATGGAAAAAAATGCATTAGATTTCATCGAAGTAAAGTCGCCTTCGGTAAAACACCGCTACACTGCCGGAAAAAGAGGTTCTTTTGGACATTTTGTAGAGGACTATATCAGCGGAAAGATTGATGTAGTGGGAGATTTTGAAGAGTTTATGAATCTGCGCAGTACCCATTTTGATTTTAAATTAACCGGACATCACATAAAGTTCTTCTTTAGCCGTATGATTCCTGAGGTGGTTAGCCACTCTAAAAAACAAGACGAAAGAATTGTACGTGAACACTACGATAGAGGTAATGATTTCTTTAGCTACTTCTTAGGCCCACGTATGGTATATACTGGTGGTTTTTATATTGACCGTGCCAATGAAACTTTGGAGCAGGCTCAAGACCGCAAAATGACCATGGTTTGCGAAAAATTAATGATGAAACCTGGTGATAAACATTTGGATATTGGTTGTGGATGGGGAACGTTGGTTGCTTATGCTGCTAAGTTTTACGGTACTGATGGTACAGGTATTACTTTGGCTCAAGATGGCACCGACCATGGTAACAAACAATTGGCTGCTCATGGTTTACAGGACCGTGCAAGAATCTTAAGAATGGATTATAGAGATATGCTTTATAACGCTGCTAATACCCAAAAATTTGACAAGATTACTTGTTTGGAAATGGGAGAACACGTTGGAATTCGTAAGTTTCAAGGGTTCATTAATAAAATCTATGATAAATTAAATGATGGTGGTATGTTCTATATCCAGCAAGCTGGTTTAAGAGCTAACCCGGGTATTGTTAAAAAAGGACGTCACTGGGAAGATTTAGCTTGGGGATTATTCATGAATGAATATATTTTCTCTGGTGCTGATGCCTCTACCCCTTTGGCTTTCTTAGTAAAAACTTTACAGGATGCAAACTTCGAAGTACAAACTGTAGAAAATATTGGTATTCACTATTCTCATACTCTACACGAGTGGTATAAAAACTGGGAAAAAAACAAAGAAGCTGTATTGAGTACTTATGGCGAATGGTGGTATCGTTTGTGGAGATTGTTCCTATACTGGAGCACAGTTATTGTTGCCAATGGTTCTTCTACCTGTTGGAGCATTGCTTCATACAAAAATTTAAATATGGATCAAGTTGATCGTAACCGTTATATTGGTAGAGAAAACTTAGGCGAAAGAATGCAATTGAAAAATGTAAGAACTTTTTCGGTTGATACGCCAGCTTCTGTGTTTGAAAAACCTGTTTTAAGTTAATTAAGACAACATCCTATATTTATAAAAGGCTCCGCAAAACGGAGCCTTTTTTTATACTTATATTTGAGGTATGAAGCAACAATCACTCACCGAACTTCTGGATATTCAATATCCAATCATTATGGCTCCCATGTTTTTGGTAACCAATGCAAAAATGATGATTGAAGCAATCAACAGCGGAATTGCTGCTGCTATTCCTGCCCTGAACTATAGAACCGATGAAGAATTTCGTGCAGCTATTAAAGAAATAAGAGCCAATACTCCCGGTAAAAAAGGATTGGGAATAAATCTTATTGTAAATAAATCGAACGTAAAAGTAAAACACCAACTAGAAACTTGTGTTGAATTGGGCGTTGATTTTATTATTACTTCATTGGGGAGTCCGGCAAAAGTGATTGAGTTATGTAAACCCAAAGGAATAAAAGTTTTTTGCGATGTAGTGGAAGAAAAATATGCAATTAAAGTAGAATTAATGGGGGCTGACGCTGTAATTGCAGTAAATAGATATGCTGGTGGTCACGCTGGTAATTTAACGGCTGAAGTATTGATTCCTCTTCTAAAAAAACATTGTACTATTCCGGTGATTTCTGCAGGTGGAGTTGGAACAAAAAAAGAGGCAGATTATATGATGAGCTTAGGCGCTGATGGACTTTCTATTGGGAGCCCGTTTATCGCCTGTGAAGAAGCGGAAATCTCTGATGAATACAAACACGCTTGTGTTGAATATGGTAAAGAGGATATTGTAATGACTACAAAAATTTCAGGCACTCCGTGTTCCGTGATCAATACTCCTTATGTAAAAAGTATTGGTACCAAACAAAACTGGTTAGAAAGGGTATTGAGTAAAAACAAGAAAATAAAAAAGTGGATAAAAATGTTCACCTTTTTAAAAGGAATGAAAGCTATTAACAAAGCTGCTTTTACCAATACATATAAAACCGTTTGGTGTGCAGGGCCAAGTATTGAGCATACAACAAAAATTTTACCCGTGAAACAAATTGTTTTGAGACTTGTTTAGGTAGATTATCGCTTTCGCGGAAATATCTAATCAAAGTATCAAAAAAAACTCAAATACTTATTTCTATTTGTCAATAATTCTAGCTTTCATTTCCTATATACCCATCAGGCAAAGTTTGGTCACTGGACTTAATCATCAAAAAATTCGGGTTCCTATAATATTTATCACAGTATAAGCGCAACGTGCGCACTATTAAGTTTAACAATCTTACAGGCAGTTCCAATCAACTTGAATAATGCTCGTGCTATTTGTTTGTTTATTTATATTGTTCCTTGATGTACATGAATAAAACAACAAAAATAAAATCCAAAAAAAGATAGCGATTATTTTATAAGCCATTATTGAGATTTGTTGTTCTAAGGATACAATTTCAGCCTCATACGGATTGTAGTAATTAGTTATGGGACCAAATTGTTGGTATAATTCTACCCGTTGTTCCACTTGCAATAGAAGTAGTTCCTATATCCAAACCAGGCCCTCCTGGCATTAATTCAAGAATGCTCTCTACTGTAATCTTTTTTGTTTGATCGGCGGAAGTGTCTACTATAGCCAATATATCGTTTGCCGTGTCAACATCTACTGAATCTAATAAGGTTAATCGAGAGATTTTTTTGTTGAGCATGGGTGGTTGGTTTAATGAGTTTGATAATCGTTTTACTGCTATTAAAACCATTTCATTCTTCAAATATTATTTTTTTACCCATGGAGGGGTGAAATTATTAACAGGTGTTGATTTTTAGATAATTAAAATAATAACAGGAGAAAAAATTAACCCGTTGGGGTGAGGCGATAATTTGATTGTTCTATGGTTGTTAAAGCCCTCTTTTAATTTTTGCATTTCGTTCCCCGACATAAATTTCGGGGCATTTACATTATAGAGATGTTTGATGAGAAAACGAAACTGCCCAGGGTGATCCTGACGTTTCGCTTCTCTTCAGTCAGGACAAGACTGATGCTTCGATCAGCACAGGAGCGGCATCCTTTTTATAGTACTTGCAAATTTCTGTCAACTTGCTTAAGGTCCCCCCATTCGCGGAGTATGACCATTTTTAAAATATAGTTTGTAGAAATGTTTTGCAAGTACAATAAAAAGATATAGTGGAACACCCGAAAGGCAGCATAAACTTAAAATCCCGTCGAGATACTCATCTTAAAATAAAAGTTCTGTAGCGGATCCATACTTGCCGTTGATCCATATCGATAGAAAACTCCACCGCCTAGGCCAAGATTAGAAATCACTAAAATATTATCGATTATAAATCCCGTTTCAAAAAATCCATGTTTCATGGTTTTAAAGGGAATTCCTGTGTGTCTTTCGGGTTCACGTAACCAACCTACTCCTAAATTATGAACCAGAATTAATTCGGGTTTGATAAATTTTTTGAATCTGAATAAGGTCCCAAAGTTATGCTGGAAGAAAACGGAAACATAACTATCCATTAAAAACTCATTGGAACGCATGGTCTCAAATCCATTTCTCGATACAATAGAGAAATTCGCAAATGATCCTCTGTTTGCAAATAGTTTTCCATAGGGTGCATCACCCAGTATATAACCTCCTTCAACCGCTAAAGTGGTTTTCCCCAACTTGTGGACATAAAAATTCTGGGTTACTCTTCCTATTAATTTGGTGTACGAAAATTGTCCTCCTAAACCGGGCAAACTTTGGGTAAGATGTAATTGTATGATGGGAAATTTTGTTGGTTTTGAAATATATCTCCGTCCTAATGCGATGTATTTTTCTTTGATGGCCCAACGGGTGCTGATGTCGATCTCCGTTAAATTATAATGTTGATTGGCATTTGTATCGGGTAAAAAACGATAAGGTAAAGTAGGATCCATGATTTGATGGTTCATGGCAAAACGAATCTGCCAGTTTAAAAATGGCCTAATAGAAATAGATCCTTCAAATATTTGAATACTATCGAAAATATTTAAGACCAATGCACTGGTGGCATTGTTCAAAATAATGGGTCCGAGAGAAGGAAAATCGGTAAATCCACTGTTGAAAACGTCTCTCTTATAATCGATACGAATCTTCAAATCCATTTTATGGTATGGCAAAAACTCTACAAATCCACCATATTTAATCGCATGGTCATTAAATCCATAAGCGAAATAACCACCCAATCTCATCCACTTCAACATTCTATGATTTGTTTCTAAGCCAACTCCTAATCTAAAGCCTTCGTAATTGTTATATCCAACGATTTTGTCAATGGGAATATCCAAAATAGAAATTCGGATTTTTCCTTCTAAAGCTGCTTCTAAAAAATCAATTCTCTTTTCTAGTTTTAATTGTTTCGCCAAACTATCAATGGATATATAGGTAGCAGAATCTTTTTTATCAAGATCATTTTGCCGATATTCAGGTAATAGTTTTTCCTGGTTCTTTAATGCGTTTTCATCCACCTCTATTTCCAATGCACCAAACTCTTTTTGTTTGATCTCCGGATTGATCTCAATATTCTTTATATAGGTTCTTGCTTCCACCACCATGTTGCGATCACCTATTTTCATTCCATTTAGTTTCATATCAGTATTTAACTGAACAGGAAACCAGTGACCATCATCAAATCTTTGATAAAAATGACGCACCATGATAGCCATTTGAGAGGTTCCGGTAGGGCCGGCTAAAGCACTTTCCAATGCATAATAGGTTTTATTTATATGTAAAAATCCAGCCATGCATGTCTGTCTTTTTCCTTTTTTTGGTTGAAACGAAATGATAAGAATGGTATCTGTTCCACTAAAACTTGTATCCTCTATTTCAAATTTATAATTGGTAAAAGCATCATTTGCTAAAGGGCTGTTATACTCTGTATTTAAAATTTTAAATGTTTTATTCTCATAAAAACTAAAAGATTGCAACTGGGTAGTAAGTGTTGCAAAAAGAGGATCCTTTAGTCCTGAAGTTCTGGAAGCCAAAATGGTTTCGTGACGATTATCAGGATATTTGAATTTTTTTTCGGTGACCGATTCACTAATGAATAAATGCTGTCTATCGAATAATTGATTGAATGCCATACTCATTGAATCACTATTTCCGAACAAACTTGAAAACGGATTTACAACTGTATCTTTTCTCCCAGTAACAATAGTTTTACTGTAGGTATTATAGCGATAGGATGATAAATTTTCAGGATTCAACTCGTCTCTGTTTGCAATAACCCGCTTGATAATATCATCTGCGGGGTTTTTCCCCGGCCTTACACTGGTCTCTTTTAGCTGGTAAACGGTGGCCTTTAATTGAATATTAATCTTAATGTTTTCAACAATAATATCAGTGGGCTTATATCCAATCAAACTCACTGAAACCGTTACGGGGAGTGATTTTACTTCGAGGGAAAATTTTCCGTCAATATCCGAAACGGTTCCGTTATTTAATCCTTTTTCCACAATCGCTGCAAAAGGAACCGCAGCTTTTGTAACATCATCCTTAATGGTTCCGTATATTTTGACCTGAGCAAAACAAAGTGATTGAATAGAAATGACCAGGAGCAGTAAAAGGCCCGATTTGAATAAATAATGGTTTCTTTTTTTTCGCGTCGATCGCATTCTGTTCAAAGTTACTACAAACCATTACATTTGCACTATGAAAAAACTATTCGCTACTCTACCAATCCTTTTATTAATAATGGGAACATCTGCATGTAAAGCCTCTTATATACATCACCATTCGGTGCGTATGGTAGATGCTAAATCTTACATGGATCATCCTGTAAGTCTTTCCTTATATTATTATAAATAATCAATAGGTTTTTATACCGTTCACGAAATAGATCTTTCGTGAATCTGCGCCAGGTTTTTTATCATCCCAATACATCCATAAACCGTGCTGCCTGCTTTTGGTGTATAACCCCTCTTCCATTTTAAACCCCGCTAATGTTGTAAGGGTATAGGTCCCTTCCCCGTTTTGTACCATAACTTTTCCTTCGCGGGTCCATGCGTTATGCACAAGTTGTATTCCATCTTTATATTCAGCTTCCATTTGTTTTTGGCCGTTGTCATACCAGAAATCCCACTTCCCAATTTTATTATCCTGAATGAGCTGATTCCCTTCCATCATTTTTAGTCCATTCTCATACCAAAAAACCGTAAGTCCGTTTGCGGTATCATTTACATAAGTTCTCTCCTCTTTCATTTTTGCATTTGGCCACCAGCGATATAGTTTTCCCACCTTTTTATCCTCCTTGTGGGTACCCTCTGCTTGTTTTACTCCATCTTCATACCAAATGTGCCAGGGGCCAGTAAAAAAGCCTTCAAAATAGGTGTAGAGCCTCCAGAGTTGTCCGCTTGGATAATACTCCTTGAACTCTCCATCAATATAATTTCCATTCATATTGAATTCATATCTCAACAAGCCATCAGGATAGTATCCTTTGGCTGGACCGTTGAGTAAATATTTTTTCATTGTAAACTCAAGGGCTACTTGCCCTCCTTCGTAAAGTTGTTTCCATTTTCCGTTTGGCAAACTATCCCATTCGCTAAATCGTGGAATATCTTTGATTGTTTTAAATGGTTTTGAAAAGGTATACGATCCTTTTACACCAGAAAAACCAACGTTTAACTGCGAATGGATAGATAAAAATGAAAAAATAGAAATTAAAACAAACAGCTTTTTCATTGGTAAAAAACTTACTAAAATCGTTCCTAATTAAAGCTGGGTCTTTAGTTCAACAAGAAAATCCTTGATCTTGTTAAGTGACCTAACTATTTCCACCTGATTTAATGTATCCGGCTTATTTTGTTTGAGCTTCTTTTTTGCACCATCTAAAGTATAACCTCGTTCTTTAACCAAATGGTAGATGATATAAAAGTTATCGACATCCTCCTTTGTAAAAAGTCGGTTCCCCTTCTTATTTTTCTTGGGTTTAATAATGTCGAATTCCTTTTCCCAGAAGCGAATGAGAGAGGTTTTTACATCAAACATATCCGCTACTTCACCAATGGTATAGTAGAGTTTTAATTCAGATTCGGATTTTTCTTTGTAAGGCATTGCTGAAGGAAATATGGTGAACCCCTCAAATATAGGGGTATTTTTGAATAGAAGGGTTCGGTATTAAAAATTAAGTTTTATTCCAATTCAGGAAATTCCCTTGCCTCTAAAACTGATATATGCAAATTCTTTAAATAAACCGGTTTCGTACCCTGCAGCCAAAAGTAGGTTTTGAATTTATCCCCGGGTTTTCTTACATCGGGGAAAATATAATCAATCTTAAATCTGCTCCAGGTTGTAACGGTGTCAACATTATACGAAGATATAGCCATGGTATTATATCCGTACATTTTTCCTTTATGTTCCATTTGCCGAACAAGCAAAACCGGGTTTTCTTCTGTACTTCCTGTATTATAAACATCTCCCTCAACCCTAACATAAGCATAGTATTTATTTGTCATGTTAAAATAATCTTCTTCCAAAAGAGTATAAAAAATCTTAGCAGAATCTAACTTCAACGAATAATCCGTTTCACCTTCCAGTTGTATAAACCGACTTAACATCTCGGCATCAAAGCCATTTTGATTATTAAAGTTAAACTCATACTCATTTGCGGCTTTCAAATTCTCCGGATCCATTATCGTATCAGTTCCTAAAAATTTATCCTTCAAAAGATATTTCTCATTGGCAGGATCATTCTTTGTACTGGCAAAGGTTTTCCAATAAAATGCTTTTGTCATTCTATCAAACTTGAGAATTCCGTTTGCATATTGCCAGGTTTGAAACATACAGAAAAAAACTACCATCAATAAAGCAGTTCTTCCAACCAGAGAGAACATCTTTTTTCTTGATGCAATAAACTGCACGAAAAATCCCAAAGGGATCATAAACACTGCGTAAGATTGCACCATGGCCCTTGAGCTAAAACTTCCGGCATACCACCAACAGGTCCAGCTCGAAACCAACCAAAGATTTATACAAGTAAATAGAAAAAGGGGTAGAAATATTTTTGATTTATCCTTTATAGAAATCAATATTCCCACAAATGCAAAAACCATTAGCGGCGTATAAACCAACCATCCTTTTCTATAACTGAATAAAAATTTAAAGGTATGAGGCCCAAATAGATCTAATCCTTCGCCGGGATTGTTATAACTATTATAAAGCCAGCTTCCGGCATACATTTTCCAATACAACATTTGTGGAAAAAATATAACCACGGCCACAACAACAAAAACTCCAAAATATTTGTACTGAGCCCTTATTTTTCTAAACAAATCTCCAAAAGAACTTACACCCCAGAAAATTGGTATGAGCCAACTTACGATATCGGTTGGGCGAACAAGAATGATTAATCCTCCAAATAAACCCATCACTGCCGCTTTCTTAAAATTCGGCTCCTGGTGAAATTTAATGGTGCTCCAAATCAAAACAGTATAGAGAAAAAACAAATTGCTATGGGATAAAAGATTGTCGAGCGAAAGCGAGAAAAATAAATTCGTCCCCATAACAATAGAAAACAGCGTAAATGCCGCAACCCCATCCCAAAAAAAATGCAATAAGATCTTTCGGGCAAAATAAAGTGCTAAAAATCCATAGAGAAACGACCCCCACATAACTGCCATTTGATAAGGGGCGGAAAAACCGTCGGTCGGATAGCCTCCAACGTGGGCAATAAAATGTCCAACAAAAAAGAAGGGCATATAAAAAAAACTATTGCCCATTGTATATTTTACAATGTACTTGTTCTTGGGTGTTTTATACACCTGATAAAACGTTGACGAGATTTGGTACTTCTCCCTGAGGGAATCAAACTTTTGGTAATCTTTCATTTCAAGATCATGGTAGATAAACTTAGCCGGCAGATATAAATAATATCCCCCTACATCCCATGATATCGGTCGTTGAGTTGGTTTCCACAATCTCCCCGCCACCAATAAAATGCAAATGAGAATCAATACTAAACCGGAAGTCTGATTTTTCATATCATTCCCGTTTTAGTAAATATCCATGATCTGTTTTTAGCTCCACACTCCATAAACCACTGTTTAATAAGCTATCGCGGCTTTCCCGATATAATACATTTTCCAACGGATAATAGTTCACCCCATCATCAACGAGTAAAACATAGTCAGCATTATTAATTACCGGGAATTGATAAATTGTTTTTCTATCGGCAATATGAGGAATCACAAATCCCATGGATGATACTGAAGCATTCTCGGGAAGTGCTCTAATCAATGTATTCACTTCTTTTATTTCAACCTCTCTTTTATAATGAGATGTTTGGTAAAAATTGGTGAGGACCTTTCCATAAGGAAGCGGTTTACTTAATCCCGAAAATTCTTTGGTTGCATCAAAAGATGCCAGAAACATTAAGAGCCCTGCCAATATTTTTACCAGCTGGCTTTCTGATTTATTGATAAAACAAAATGCCGCCAAAACAATAATAGGCACAAACTCTATGGAGTACTGTCCGTAAATACTCCATTTGCCCGGATCATCACTAAACATTTTCTGCGCATAAATGGGAATAAGCATAATGAGAAATTGAGGTCGGAGTAACAGAAAAACTCCTCCCGATAGCAATACGAAAGTATGCAGATCCCATTTGGCTCGCTCATTAAACGCAAGATCTCCTGTTGTTTGATGACTTTCAAATAATAGCCTAAATACATATCCAGGCTTTGTAAAAACAGTTTCTAATGCCTCCGTCCAGTTATTGCCTAACGCTGAATATTTAAAATGTATATAGGCCAATTTCCCATCTGCAAAAAATGGCATGGCATATTTCATAACGAACACGAAATACAAGGCACTAATTGCTGCGGTATATAAACCAAAATTTCGTCGTTTTTTATCCTTTCTCCAATGAAAAAATATTCCAATACCAACAAAGAACATCCAGATAGCTACATTTTCTTTACACATGAGAATAATAACCAGTGTAACCAGCCAAACCCACTTCTTTTTTCTTTGAATACTATAGAACAACCATGGGACAATAACCGCCGCTAAAACATTTGTATGAAAATCAAAAGAAAGTGCCGCAAAAATACCCCACATGGCATAAAACATTGCCATCGCAGTGGTGGCGAAAATTCGATCACCACTAATTTCAGCTATGTATTTATAAATGCCGTATCCTCCAACTAAAATAAAAAAGATTTGAAACAGCAACAGGGTATAACTTCCGAATATATAATAGAAGGGTGCTAAAAGAAAAAGAATCGGTTCAAAATGATTGGCAAGTACGTTTATTTTGCCATTCAGTTCGGGCATAATAGAATTGTAGTTCATTCTCCCATGAGCATAATCCCATAACACCTGATTCTTTATTCCAAGATCATAGGCAAAGGTTCTAAAGTTGTAATGATTGTAAATGGAAATTGAAAAATAAATACAGGCAAAAAAGAGCATGACAGTCCAAGTGAACCATCGGGGGTTGATTTTATTGATCACACTCATTTATAAACTTTACGATCGAAAATATTGTACTTCAAGATACAATATAAAGCACGAACCGCATCTTTCCATCCTATTTTCTTTCCTTCCTCGTAGGTACGACCATAATAGGAGATTCCCACTTCGTAAACACGGATCTTTTTTACTCTTGATATCTTTGCCGTTACCTCGGGCTCAAAACCAAATCGTTTTTCTTTTAGCAGAATACTTTGTATGGTTTCTCTTTTAAAGAGTTTATAACAGGTTTCCATATCCGTTAAATTAAGATTGGTAAACATATTACTGGCAGAAGTTAACCATCTGTTTCCTATCGAATGCCAAAAGAAAAGAATTCTATGTGGATTTCCACCCATAAAACGTGATCCATAAACCACATCGGCCATTCCCATAAGAACAGGTTTTAAAAGCAAATTATATTCTTCAGGGTCATATTCAAGATCTGCATCTTGTATGATTACATAATCTCCGGTTGCTTTTTCTATTCCAGTATGTAAAGCAGCACCCTTTCCTTTATTTACCTCGTGATTATATAAAACAATAGAATACCCTGGTTTGCTTTGGATATATCTTTCAATGGTGCCTTTGGTATCATCCTTAGAACTGTCATTTACTAAAATAATCTCCTTCTCCATGCATCCATCCAGATTAACGGATAATACCTTGTCCAATATAAGGTGGATGGTTCTTTCTTCGTTATAAGCCGGTATTACAATGGAAAGTTTCATTATTAAGTATACGTCTTTATATTAGTTGATTTTCATCTCCGGTATTTCACCTTCAACTATTAATTTGCCTTCTGTTTTGGCAACAATTTCTTCAACGGTAACACCCGGTGCTCTTTCAAGAAGTTTAAATCCGTTAGGTGTAACATCAAAAACTCCCAAATCGCTTACCACTTTTTTTACACAGCCTAAGCCAGTAATTGGCAAGGTACATCTCTTTAAAAGTTTACTGTTTCCCGCTTTATCGCAATGCTGCATCGCAACGATAATATTTTTTGCACTGGCAACAAGGTCCATTGCACCTCCCATTCCCTTCACCATTTTTCCCGGAACTTTCCAATTGGCAATATCTCCGTTTTCCGAAACCTCCATCGCCCCTAATACAGTAAGATCCACTTTACCAGCTCTAATCATTCCAAAACTCATTGCACTATCAAAAATACTAGATCCCGGAAGTGTAGTAATGGTTTGTTTTCCTGCGTTGATAGTATCTGCATCTTCATCTCCTTCGAACGGAAAAGGACCCATTCCAAGTAAACCATTTTCACTTTGCAAAATGATGGTCATCTCTTCAGGTACATAATTTGCAACGAGGGTTGGAATTCCAATTCCCAGGTTTACATACATCCCGTCTTTTAATTCACGTGCAATTCGTTGTGCTATACCAAATTTATCAAGCATCAATACTTTTTTTGAAAGGTCGAAAGTAATCATTTTTTCTGTTTTAAAACTCCTTTCCCCTATACTGTGGGCTAGCTGTCGCTTGGCCTGGATTGAAACCAGCGACCTCCCCTACTAGGCAGGGGCCTTAACTTAAACAAATCAATCAATCATGTAAGAGGGATATTAATTTCTGTAACCTTAGCTATTATTAAAGGGTTCATCTTTGCGTATCGAAAAAAAAACTATATTTAAATAAATAAACTACAAATGACCCATTCATGAATTATTTTAAACCTAACAAAATAGCTGTCGTTATAATTCTCCTTTGGGGGGGTATTGTCCGGCTTCAGGCACAAAGCGGACCCGTAACCTCCGGAGGTGATGCAACAGGTTCCGGCGGATCAGTAAGTTACTCCGTTGGTCAAATCGATTACATTGCTCCTACTGGAGCAGGTGGAAACTCGAATGAGGGGTTACAACAACCGTATGAAATCTTTACATTTAGTATTGAAGATCCATCCATTTCATTGGAGCTATCACTGTATCCCAATCCAACAACATCTTCTGTTTTTTTAAAAGTTGAAAAAGAAGACATAAATGGTTTACTTTTTCAACTTTTCGATGTTAGCGGAAAACAAGTTTTAAATCGAAATATATCCAATCAAATTACCGAGATAAATCTTGAAACATTTACTTCAGGCACTTATGTTCTTCAGGTAATAGAATTTCAAAAACCAATTCAAACATTCAAAATCATCAAAAAATAACACTTATGAAGAAAATAATTTTCCTTTTTGCTTTTGGTCTTGCTGCAACATTTTCTTTTGCACAATCACCTAATAAAATGAGCTATCAAGCGGTTATTAGAAACGCTAGTAACAATCTTGTGGCAAGCAGCGCCATTGGAATGCAAATAAGCATTCTCCAGGGGACACCAACAGGTACTGCCTTTTATGTAGAAACTCAATCGCCAATCAGCAACGCTAACGGATTGGTAACTGTTGAAATTGGTAGCGGAACATTAGTGGCTGGAAACTTCAGTACTATTGATTGGAGCAATGGACCCTATTTTATAAAAACAGAAACTGATCCTGCAGGTGGATCTTCATATTCTATTACGGCCACTACTCAATTATTAAGTGTTCCATATGCTTTATTTTCACAAAAATCGGAAAATGCAGAAACGGCTAACAACGTTCCAACAAATGTAAGTGCACTTACAAATGATGCGGGATATCTTACTTCATTTACAGAAGTAGATGGATCAATAACAAACGAGCTTCAAACTATTTCACGAACCGGAACTACCGTAACATTAAGTAACGGTGGGGGTTCATACACTGATAGTGTAAATGTTTACACCGCTGGTATAGGAATAAATATTACTGGAAACGTAGTTTCATCAACAGCAATTACCATTGGGGATGTTAAACACGGGTTTCAATCAGGAGATCACAATGGTTGGTATTTGTTAGACGGACGTGCTTTAAGCACTTTGCCGGTTGTTGCTCAATCAAATGCATCCTTACTTGGAATCACAGTGAATCTACCAAACGCTACCAATCGTTTTATTGCAAGCATAGGAGCAACAGGGACTACGGGCGGAGCCAGCACTTTTACAATTTTACAGGCCAATCTACCAAATGTAACCTTAAGTGGCACAGCGGCCTCCAATGGAAACCACAACCATAGTGTTGATCCAGTTTCTACCAGTACTTCTTCTGATGGGGCGCATAATCACACTTTCCATACAGCAAACAATGATGCTGCAAACTCTACATCACAAGGATATCCAGCAAGTGATAACCATGTTGGTTTTAGAACCACTGACAGAAATCAGCGTACCGAAGACAATGGAACTATAGTTTCAGGTGGAACTCATAACCATACAGTTGATATTGGTTCAACGATCTCTACTACAGATGGAGCTCATACCCATGCCGTAATTGTGGGAACAGGTGGAAGTGGAACTGCAATTAGTTTTACTCCTTCTTATTTAAGTGCAAAAACATTTATTTATTTAGGACAATAATATTTAATTCTAAACAGAAAAACACCATTCAACGAAAATTTGAATGATGTTTTTGTATTCCATTACATTTTGATTTTATAACTTTACTAGATGAAGTTTTATAAAAGTCCATTCTTTTATTTCAATTTGGCAAATGGCATTATTCCATTACTTGGTGTTTTATTTCTTGGATGGAATACTCTCGATGTATTTGTACTATTTATTCTTGAAATGCTATTTCTAGGCTTTTTTACCCTTTTAAAAATGATTTTTTCGAAGGGAACCGGAGGTAAAAAGGGGAGTTCAATTTTTCTGTATTGCCTTCTTTATCCTGTTGCTTTCCTGTTTATTTTTATTCTTTTGGGTAACTTTTTTGATGCCCGAAATAGACAAATGAATTCATCCCTTAGTAATTATTCCATTTACTTTCTGATTGGAATTTGCCTTTTTGATTTTATCTATTTCTATTTGATAAAGGGAGCATATAAAACGGCCACAGCAAATAAGATAATGAGTACCACCTTTCTACGATTGCTTGGTATTTTTGTCATTCTTCTGGCAGTGTTGTTGCCAATAACCAAATTTGTTCCCGACGACTCTCAAAGTATACTAATGGGAGTTTCTATACTTATTTGTCGAATTGTTATGGATACCTTCATCAATAAACGATTACTAAAATCTACTTCATTGTAATAATGACTGTTTTTTAAAGATCCATATTTTTCACATTAACTGCAATTGTAATGAATTCGATTGTCTACTTTGGCTTTGTGAGCAATTACACCAAGTTCCTATTTTCCGAAGTAACTTATGAGGGTCAATACAAAGAGAGTGTTTATAAATACCGGGTTATTGGAAAAGAGGCCGTGCTCAAAATATACCATTTTCTAAAAGAAAACTATCCGGAAGATGAAAAACTAGCAGATGATAGTCCTTTAAAAGCTCTTGATCCTGCAGGATCGAAAAACTTCTACATGGCATATTTTATAGTAAATACCATTATGCTTGTTTTAGGTGGTATAATTTTTATTTTCATTTTTGAAAACAGCATAATATTAGCTACGGATAAGGAAAAATATTTAATTCCCTTTGTTTCCATCTGCATAATTACGCTAAGCCTGTTCGTGATTGTCCCCTATGATATAATGGCGTATTTCTTTCTATTAATCTTTGCGCTATGCTTGTTTCATTACTTGCAAAAAAATAAATGTATTTGGCTCATTCTTGGCGGGATTTCCGTATTGGTCGGGACACTTAACAGAGAAACCTCAGCATTATCAATTTCCCTTATTGCAACACTCTGTGTTTTTAAATATGGAATATCAAAGAGGTCTTACAATTAACTTCTTTGATTTTTAGCTGGTACCCTATATCAGTCTTCGCTTTTATTTTGGGTTTGAAATTGCTTTTGTTGGGTTCAATTTCCTTAAATATAATTTAACTACTATGCACGGTTGGATAGGAATAATGGGTTGGATTGTTTTAGGCTGGTTCTCTATAATCACATGCGGTTCTCCCCAGAACCAAAAAGCCGTTGGCCTGTTTCATTTACTATGTCTGCCATATATTATTACTTCATTTGTTAGCGGACTTATGTTTGAAATAAGGCTTTTTGTTCCCATCCTTATTAATTGCCAAATTAGATCCGAAAGCAATCTTGAAAAAATAAAGCCCAATTCCGGAAATCGGAAATTGGGCTTTGAAATTTTCTAGTTGAGGTTTCTAGTTTTTATTCCTCGCCTTTTGCATTGGATTATTCGCGTTGTTGCCACCCCGAACAATTACTTTGTTCTTGAAGAGTTCAAAGCGGCTAACACTGCCTGCTTTTGGCCAGCTGTTATTCTTAGTATCTATATCAGCCGTTTCTAGAAATGGATCCAAAACAATGCTTTCCACTTCTTTATCTTGAATGAAAGTTTTTACGACATTTTTTTCGTTTTTACGCCAGATATAAGCATTAATTCTCTCAACTTCAGTGGTACCATCTTTAAAGTTCCATTGGATAATGATTGGCATTACAAGTCCGCCTTTGTTAGTAAAATACATCTCGTAAATATATTTTCCTTCAAACTCTTTGAATTCATCTCCCGTTAATTTTTCAAGATTCTCGTAACGGTTTTCAATTGTTTGTTTCGGTTCTGTTTCTATTTCAGGTTTATAGAAGTAATAGAAATCACGTAGTGAAGTATCAATATCTACCAAAAACTGCATTTCGCTTTCTCTGTTTCTGATCTTAGAAATGCTTTCAAAATCCTTCCCCTTATTTGGACGAGTTTTACTTGTATCCATTTTAACCGGAAGGTTCTCCCCCATTACTATTTGGAATGAGTTAACTGAGTCAATTGAAATATCGCAAGGCTCAATATCATAGAACCATCCTCTCCAGAACCAATCTAAATCAACTCCGGAAGCATCTTCAATTGTACGGAAAAGATCCGCTGGTGTTGGGTGTTTAAATGCCCAACGACGACAGTATTCTTTAAAGGCATAGTCGAATAACTCCCTGCCCATAATAGTTTCTCTTAAGATATTTAAGGCGGTGCAGGGTTTTCCGTATGCATTATTTCCGAATCCTATAATATTTTCACTATTCGTCATAATTGGCTCCAACTGATCTTTCGGCATTCTCATGTAATCAACCATTTTATAGGCCGGACCTCTTCTGCTTGGATAATTATTATCGAATTCCTGCTCTGTTAAAAACTGTACAAACGTATTCAACCCTTCATCCATCCAACTCCATTGACGTTCATCGCTGTTAATGATCATTGGGAAAAAGTTATGACCCACCTCATGGATAATCACACCGATCATTCCATATTTGGTTCCGTCACTATAGGTTCCGTCAGCCTCGGTTCTTCCGAAGTTAAATGAGATCATCGGGTACTCCATTCCATTTGCTGCTTCAACACTTATCGCAACCGGGTATGGATACGGAATAGTAAATTTCGAATAAACTTTAATAGTATGGGCTACAACTTTGGTTGAATACTTTGAATACAGTGAATACGCTTCATCAGGATAATAACTCATACACATGGTTTTCTTTCCTTCAACTTGTATTCCCATCGCATCCCAAATAAATTTACGGGAACTTCCCCAAGCAAAATCCCTTACATTTACTGCCTTAAAATTCCATATTTTATAATTATTCAGATCAGGATTTTTTTCCTTTGCTATCGCTTCTTCACGCGTAACGATCTCAATAGGCGAGTCAGAAGTTTGTGCTTGTTTCCAACGCGACAATTCTGTTTTGTTAAGAAGTTTGGTATAGTTGGTACATTCTCCCGTTGCTCCTACAATATGGTCTGCAGGAACTTTCATCGTAACATCATAATTCCCAAATGCCACTGTAAACTCTCCACGGCCTGTAAATTGTTTATTGTTCCAACCTTGATAATCATTGTAAACACACATACGAGGGTACCATTGCGTAATAGTAAAAACCGACTGACCATCATCAGCAAATTTTTCATAACCGCCTCTTCCTCCTATTTTCATTCTCTCTGGAAGTTTATAATTCCATTTGATTTTGAAAACGAATTTGCCTTTGGATTTTAATACTGTCGGAAGGTCAATACGCATCATTGTTTCGTTGATCGTATAAGGAAGTGTATTTCCTTTTGCATCTGTACAAGAAATAATATTTACTCCGTAACCTTCGAGATTCTTTTTGAAATTAAGTGCATTAAGATCTCCCGTAGTTAAAGGAGCATTCACCCTGCTTCCATCGAAATTATTACTTTCTGCATCCGGTAAATGTTGATTCTCATCAAGCTGTAACCATAAATAACGCAGCACATCAGGTGAGTTGTTGTAATAAGTTATCTTTTCTTCTCCTTCCAGTTTCAGGTCTTTTTCATTCAGAAAAGCCACAATTTTATAATCCGCTCTTTGTTGCCAGTATTCGTGACCAGGAGCACCTGATCCGGTTCTATAGGTATTAGCGTCAGGCAATATCGTTCCTAGTTGTTCAAACTTATTCCCATGATTCGACGTAGGATTATTTTGAATATTCTGAGAAAAAATAATTGATTGGGCTGATAGAAGACAAAAGGTTAGGAGTGCAAATCTCATCTTTCCGTTTTTAATTTTGGTGAGCTAAACTAATTAAATAAGTCCTTAAAAAAATTCAAAATCAGTTAAATGCCCAAGAAATCGCGAAAATGGACAGGTTTCTACATCTAAATTCTTTCTAAAGCCATAATGAAGGCAACTCCAAACGCTGCAGCAGATAAGAAAAATTGCCATTTTTTAGATTGGATCTTAAAAAGTTTGGTGAATAGGATGGTTATAACACAAATAATTGCAACAATTAATAATTGACCGACCTCTATCCCAAGGTTGAACGAAAATAAAGGGCCCGTAATTTGAGTTGCTTTGCCAAGCAATGATCTTAACAGAACCGAAAACCCTAATCCATGAATGAGTCCAAAGAAAAGAGCCATGCTAAAATTGAGGAGTCTGTTTTTTTTACCATGTTTGTTAAGGGTAAAAATATTGTATAACGCTGTTATAAAAATGGTACAAGGGATAAGGAATTCAACAAGAGATGTTTTGATCTTTACAAACTCCAGAACACTTAATGCCAAAGTAATAGAATGCCCAACGGTAAAAGCGGTAATCAACAAAAGCAGTCTCTTCCACTCTTTTACTTCAAAGCCACTAAATAAAACCACTAGAAAAAGAATATGATCATACGCCTTAACATCGGCAATATGCCTCAATCCCTCGGTAAACCAAAGCGCAAAATCTGTCATGGCTTTTGTATATTTGCATCGATGAAGAACAAGATTACACTTTTTTTCTTAATTGGGATATGCTTAACTCTAAAGGCATCGGCCCATCCATATTTTGTAAGTGTAACCGAAGTTCATATCCATTCTAAAGAAAAAAAGTTTGACGTAAGCTGCAGTATGTTTACGGAAGACCTGGAATCAGCTATTAAATCATTGTATATAACTAACACTAACCTGCAGAAAGAACTGGGTGCCAAAGAGGTGCTTGAACTTATTTTTAAATACGTAAATGCCCGGCTTGAGATCAGCTTAGGAACAGAGAAACAAACATACTCTTTGGTGGGTTGTGAGAATATTGAAGAGTCTACCTGGTGCTATTTGGAAGGGGACCTTACCACTGAATCCAAACAGGTAAGTATTGCAAACTCCTTGCTTTTTGATTTCCTAGAAGGGCAGACCAATATGGTACACGTGTATTGGGATGAAGAGCGCCAAAGTAGTAAGCTTGGTAATCCAAATAAACTGGCTGAATTTTCTTTTTAGGTTCTCAATAGTTTTTTCTACTTTTCACATCCGAATTCCTACCGAAGGGAAGAATGAGCTAATGAGTACATTATAAAACAAGTAAAAAAACCTATGCTAAACGATATAAAAAACGAGAACGTGCTTTTTATAGACGTGGAAACCGTTCCTCAGTATAAATCATATGAAGCCGTTCCAGAAAACAAAAAAAAATTCTGGGATCACAAAGCGTCATTGCTATCGAAATCAGAAGAGCAAACAGCGGAGCTCCTATATGAAAGAGCCGGAATTTATAGTGAGTTTGGAAAAGTGATATGCATCAGCTGCGGCTATATTAAACCTTTAGATGGAACCCCTCAATTGCATATTAAGTCGTTCCATGGACATGATGAAAGATCGGTGCTTACGTCCTTCACTGATATGATCTCAAAACTTTCACCATCATGGTACTTGTGTGCTCACAATGGAAAAGAGTTTGATTTTCCATATCTCTGTCGCAGAATGATCATCAATGGCTTACCCATTCCGATAATGCTTGATCTTGCAGGAAAAAAACCTTGGGAGGTAAAACATTTAGATACCATGGAACTATGGAAGTTCGGAGATTATAAAAGTTTTGTTTCCCTGGATCTATTAGCCGATGTTTTCAACATTCCATCTCCAAAAGATGATATTGATGGGAGTATGGTAAGAAAAGTGTATTACGAAGAGAACAATCTCGAAAGAATTGTTGAATATTGTACCAAAGATGTAGTAACCCTAACACAAGTGTTATTACGCCTTAAAGGCGAGCCATCCATTCCTGCCGATCAAATAAAAATTACTTAATGAAAAGATACTCCATCATTATTTTACTTCTCCTATTATGTTCTTGTGGCGGTGGAAAGGCCTTCGAAAAAAGAGTAAGCAAAGTTTTTAAAGGTCCAGTTTTTAGGGATCTTACCATTGGAGATAGTTATAATAAAGTTCTTAAAACAGAGAACCAGGATTACATGCAGTTTCCCGATACAAATATCATCAAATACAGATATCAGGTAAGTGATTCCGAAGAATATCATTGGGTTTATATTTTTGAAGAGGATAAGATTAAAGAAATTCAATTTGATGCTTATTTAGGGGAAGAAAAAGATGGGGAAGTTTATACAAACATCCTTCAAAAAAAATATGACAAGATCTGGGGAGTATCTACAACATCCGACGGAATTATCTCATGGAATAAAGATGGCATAAGTGCTGATCTTATTAATGAAAGTCCGGTAGTTCTTATGGGTAAAGTAAAATTTCTTATTTACGAAACCGGGGACACGTCGTTTAAAAAATATGTGCCTGAATTATAATTTTGAGTGAGATTCTCAACATAGAAAATCTTACCACCTCCTTCAAAAATGAAGAAAGGGAATTTGTTGCGGTAAAAGGAGTTTCTTTTTCATTAGAAAAGGGAGAAACATTGGCCATTGTAGGAGAGTCCGGATCTGGCAAATCAGTAACGAGCATGTCGATCATGCGATTGCTCAATGAAAAATTGAGCACGATTGCAGGTAAGGTGGCCTTTTTAAAAAATAATACAAATCACGATTTGCTTTCTCTCCCTGAGAAAGAAATGAGAAAGTTTCGGGGAAAAGATATCTCCATGATCTTTCAGGAACCCATGACCTCTTTAAACCCAGTTATAAAATGTGGAGAACAGGTTGCTGAATCTCTTCGTTTACATTTGGGAATGAGTAAAAAGGAGGCTCATAAAAGAACGGTTGAACTATTCGAAAAAGTAAAACTACCAAGACCCGAATACATGTACAATGCCTATCCACATCAAATAAGCGGTGGGCAAAAACAAAGGGTAATGATTGCTATGGCGATTAGTTGCAATCCTGAATTATTGATTGCTGATGAGCCAACTACAGCCTTAGATGTTACTGTACAAAAAAGCATTCTTGAGTTGTTAAAAGAATTACAAAGGGAATTCAATATGAGTATTATTTTCATTACTCATGATCTAGGTGTTGTTTCGGAATTGGCAAACAAGGTGGCCATCATGTACAAAGGAAAAATTGTGGAGGCCGGAAGTGTAAATGAGATTTTTTCCAATCCTCAACATTCTTATACAAAAGGATTATTAGCCTGCCGACCACAACTAAATATTCGCTTAAAAAACCTTCCTACCATTGGAGACTTTATGAGGGAAAATGAAGATGGAAGTTTTACAAATACCAACTTCGATCCAGCTGGGCAGGCAGAACAAATAGAAACTATTCAAGAAAGAAAATCAAGACTGGAAACATTGTATAAAAACGAGCCAGTTCTTGAATTAAAAAATGTTTCAAAAACATTTCTTTTAAAAAAATCAGGATTTAGTTTCGGTTCCGAAAAACTGAATGCTGTTCAAAACGTAAACCTTTCGGTTTATCCTGGGGAAACCCTAGGATTGGTAGGAGAAAGCGGTTGCGGAAAATCAACTCTGGGTAAGATCATTCTTCGGCTGTTAGAACCAACAACAGGAGAAATTTTTTATCAAGGAAAAGACATTCGCAACATTGGCTCTGGTGAGATGAGAAGGATGAGAAAAAAAATGCAAGTCATTTTTCAAGATCCATATTCTTCATTAAATCCTATTAAAAGAATTGGTGAAGCTATTGCAGAACCCATGTTGGTTCATAAGATCCATTCTTCCAATAAAGCAGCAAAAAATGCGGCTATAGAACTCTTGGAAAAAGTGGGCCTAAAGGAAGAGCATTATAATCGATATCCGCATGAGTTTAGCGGGGGCCAGCGTCAAAGAATCGTAATTGCCAGGGCATTATCTGTCCAACCTGAATTTATTATTTGTGATGAATGTGTCTCGGCCCTTGATGTTAGCGTGCAAGCACAGATTATCAATCTGCTTCAACAATTAAAACGAGAACAAAACTTCTCTTACATTTTCATTTCTCATGATCTTGGAGTTGTAAAATACGTAAGCGATAGAATTGCTGTAATGAACCAAGGAATCATTGAGGAGATCGGAGATGCAGATGAGATCTATAGTAATCCAAAGTCTGTTTATACTCAAAAGCTCATTGAGGCAATCCCTAAATTGGTGGCTGTTTAGTTTTTTGGCTTATTTTTGTCCTAAATTTATTTCTCGCTATGCGTTTTCTAACTCTTTTCATTCTAGTCTTGTTTCTTTTTTCTTGTGGATCTAAAGAGGTAAAAAATGATAAGAAAAAAATTCCGGAAGATACCACCGGGGTACAAAAAATACCTGGGCCTGATAAAAGCTATTTGAAAAAAAGACCCGAAGAGTTCCAGGAGTTTTTCATGTTAACAGACATTATTCCTTTTACTGGTAAAACGGCTACCAAAAAAGATGTAAAGAGTAAAAAGGCTGTTTTTAATTTGAATGGTAAAAAGGACCCAACACATGCTGCATTAAAAATTAGACTTCCCTTTTTTGCATTCTTGCTTCAGCCTGATAACAAACCCTCAAAATATGTAGCCGTTATGCAGGCAGAGACCCTTCGCGGAGATACCATTCTGGGGTATAAAGAAGCAAACGGTTTATATGGGATTTGTAAGCCCAGCGAACTAGAATATTTTGAGGTACAGCGCGACAATGTTTACAAAACACTTCAATAGATTTATTTAATCCAATCCTCAATTGCCTGAGGAAAATATTCATGTTCTAATTGCTGAACTTTAGCTGCGATTTCCTCTGCCGTTTCGTTCCCTGTTAGGTCTACCTTTTTTTGAACCAGGTATTTTCCCTCATCATAATTTTCATTTACTAGATGGATGGTTATTCCAGTTTCTTTTTCCTTTGCATTGCAAACCGCTTCATGTACAAATCTTCCATACATTCCCTTTCCACCGTAATTCGGTAAAAGCGCAGGATGAATGTTTATCATTCTGCCCTCATAAGCTTTTATCAATTCTGCCGGCACCAGCCATAAAAATCCCGCTAAAACAATATGAGTTACACCAAGGTCATGAAGGTTTTCAATAACAAAGCCGGAATTATAAAAGTCCTCCCTCGAAAATATGACGGTTTTTATTCCCTGCTCTCTGGCAATTTGCACCGCCCCTGCCTCTGCCTTGTTTGTAAACAAAGCGGAAATTTTAATGGTTGGATGGTTTTTAAAATGCTCTATAATTTTATAAGCATTCGATCCGTTTCCTGAGGCAAATATGGCTATTGATGCTTTTCCCATTGGCAGGGTCAAAGATAGTTTTTTGGCCATTTATTTGGCAAATATCTAAAATCCCTTACTTTTGCTTTAAATTCTTTTACTATGGATTGGCTATTTAGACCTATAGGACAATTTTTCGAATGGTGTTTTGGTGGAATTACTGCCCTTAACTGGAAGTTCGATTTTTTAGTAATGTTCTTATTTACAATGCTTACTCTTTACTGGTTCCAGCAAATCTGGAAACATCGTAAAAACGATAAAGGATTATTTAAAAAATAATACCCAAAATCTTTATTTTATTTTCCCATCCTTGTTGCAAAACGAGGGTGGGGTTTTTATTGATATTTTTGATTGCGCCTAAGTGTTAGTTTTGATAACACAATCTTCATTGTTCCATATTTTTAATTTAATTCACTTTACCTATATTTGAAGCATGTTTAAATCCTCCCTAATCATTCTTATTACCTTATTTATCTCTCTTAATCTAAAGGCACAAACACTTCCTTCGCGAATCTTTGGAGATACATTACATGCCCCTTTTTATCATGGGGTAGCTTCGGGAGATCCTCTATCAAATGCAGTAATTATCTGGACAAGGATCACGCCTGATTCGGCCGACTTTACCCCGCTAAATGTGAATTATCAACTTGCTTCCGATAGTCTTTTTGTTTCCATTATTTCAAGTGGAACAATGGTTACTGACAGCTCTTCTGACTGGACCATAAAAAAAGACGTTATGGGCCTTTCTCCCAATACGATTTACTATTATCGCTTTGAGGATGGCTCCGGAAATTATAGTACTAGGGGCAGAACACGAACGGCTCCAACTGGATCGGTTACAGATTTAAAATTTGCTGTATTTTCTTGTAGCAGCATTTTTTCTGGGTTCTTTAATGGGTATGCAAATGTTGCAGGCAAAGCAGATAGCCTCAATGCAGCAATTCATCTCGGCGATTATATATATGATTTTGTGGATGCAGAGGAACAGGTAAGAATTCCGTCTCCATATCCAATAGACCCGTCAAATCTTGAAGAGTGGAGAGATCGTCACGAATATTATTTGCTCGATCCTGACTTAAGGGCCGCCAAGGCTATGCTTCCGTGGATCTGTTTATGGGACAACCATGACCAGGACTGTGGAGGAAATTATACTTGTTTATATCAAGGTGGTAACGAGGCCTATTTGGAATGGCTTCCTATTCGTGCACCAGATACAACCAATCAACTAAGTATTTTTCGAACTTTTTCCTTCGGAGATCTAGCCGATATTATTATTACTGATGCATTGATGTATAGACATAGTGATACTCTTTTAAGTGGTGCTTATAACATGCTGGGCACCGCACAGTTTACATGGCTAACCCAACAACTTCAAAATTCAACTGCTAAATGGAAATTGGTTGCTCAACAACGTATGATTGGCGGTTGGTACACAAATGGAATTCCTCCTTGGTTACTTGATGTTTTGCCGAACGCAGGGGCAATTTTTGATGATGGTTCGTGGGACGGATTCCCTGAAACCAAAGCGATGCTCTTTGATTTTGTAAGAACAAATTTCATCGACAATATGATTGTCTTAAGCGGTGATGCCCACGTTTCCATTGCACAGGATCTTATCGAAGATCCTTTTAATACGTCCACGTATAATTCAGAAACAGGACTGGGGTCCGTTGGTGTTGAGTTTTTACCTACAAGTATAAGTCGTGGAAACATGGATGAGTCAGGAGCACCTATTTCTATGTTTAATTTTGTAAATAGTATCGATCGTCAGGCAAATCCACAACATCAATTTGCCGATCTTTTTAACCATGGTTACGGGTTGATTCATTTGATGCCGGACAGTTCAATAGCGCAGTTTTGGTATGCTCCTATTTTGCAAATAAGTACTCAAGACTCATTGGGGGCAACGCTGGTTGTAAAAGATGGCGAAAACCATTGGTCACGCAATTCTGGATTCTCAGGATTAAAAGATGATGCTGGTTTTTTATATCAAATGTTTCCAAATCCTGCAAGTAGTTTTGTTACGCTTCGCTTCCAGCATGCCTATACCGAAGAAGTAAAAATTGAATTGATTGACATGTTTGGTAAAGTGCATAAAACTGAAATTATAAAACAATTCAATTTCGGTAATATGCATATCATTTCTGTTCAGGGGCTGCCTTCAGGGTTATATTTCATCCGAATCAATGATCAGGAGTCCAGAAAATTGATCAAATATTAGGGTTATTTCGTCAAACCACCTCTTTTGATAAGCCAACCTATAGGCCGACCTATAAAAATGTTTATTTTTATGCTATGAGAACCCAATTCAAGCTCTTCGTTTTTGTATTCACAATTTCTGTAATTAATGTGGATGCCCAGATTACCATTTCTTCGTCTGAGATGCCTCAGGTAGATACTGTTTACCAGTTTCATAATGCGTCAACATTAAACGTAGACTTTAGCACCACAGGTGCTGATGTTGTATGGGATTATACAGATTTGCTAAATACAGGTTTTAGTGCCGATAGTTTTGCAAACCCTGGAATTACTCCCTTGGTATATCAGCTTATTTTTAATAATTTTCTTTTTCCTGCTTATGATGCAACTCATGCACAACCAGGAAGCGAATTGGTTTTACCATCCACAATTCCCTTCGAAGTAACGAACGTTTATAATTTTTATAAAAACTCCTCTTCCTCTTTTAAAATCTTAGGCTTTGGCGCAACCATCGATGGTATCCCAACTCCTATTCAATATCAGGGCAGCGATATTATCTATAAATTTCCGTTGACCTTTGGAAATATGGATACCTCAAATTATTCTTTCAACATCCCAGTTCCAACATTGGGTTATTGGAAGCAATTAGGAACCCGTTATAACAACGTGGACGGATTTGGCGCCCTTCTTCTACCCAATGGAGTTACGTACGATGTAGTCCGTTTAAAATCCGAAATTAACATAGTTGATTCAGTTCATGTGGATGCACTGGGTTTTACTATCCCACTTCCTAGAATAAGAACAGAATATAAATTCCTTGCCCTTGGTGAGGGTGAGCCAGTATTGCAAATCACAACGCAACCATTATTGCTTGTGTTTGGTCAGGAAACAGTAATTGGGGTGAAATATAAAAATGAAATGAATTTGGCGGGGGGTGAATCCTCTTCGGAAAACTTCAACATTTCGGTTTATCCCAACCCAGTTTCCGATCAATTAACTATTTCAAATCCTCAATCAATAGTTTGGAATAAGTTGCTTTTTTATGCCACATCCGGTCAGTTGGTTTATTCTGATCTTACTGGAGGAAATACATCCGTTAAGATGAATGTAAACTCTCTTTCTGCAGGCACGTATTATATCCTGCTGGATCTGCAAAATGGAAAGACCTACACCCAAAAAATAAGCATTCAATAATCTGATAAATAAAAAAACCTCCCCGTTTAAGAGAAGGCTTCTGCTTAAAAGCAATTTTATTCTTTATGGGAATACTCCTAGTTTTTCGTAAGAAACAACGATCTTATTGATAGCCGTTACAAAAGCAGCTGTACGAAGATCTGTAATCTTTTTATTATCACTCATCGTTTTAATGATCTGCTCTAGTGAATCGATCATTGTTTCCTCTAAACCAGAGTAAACCAAATCAATTTCATCAGCACCGTGATCTAACATTTTACGTTGAGTAGCGCTTACTTTTTTACCTGTGCTGCTTTCAATCGCATCTAATAAATTGTGATTCTGAGTTTGCTGATAGCGTTTTTCCATACGTCCAAAACGGACATGAGAAAGGTTTTTCAACCACTCAAAATAAGAAACTGTAACCCCACCTGCATTCAAATAAATATCAGGAATGATTACTATTTTCTTTTTCAATAAAACCTGTTCTGCTTCTGGAGTTACTGGTCCATTCGCTGCTTCACCAATTAATTTGGTTTTAATGCGAGCAGCATTGTCTTTGTGGATCTGATTTTCCAATGCAGCAGGAATTAAAATATCACAATCTACTTCCAAAACATCAGTATTATTTTTAAGCGTTTTACAGCCTTTTAAACCATCTAATGTTGAGTGTTTTTTGAAATATTCAAAAGCTTCCTCAGGATTAATTCCTTTCGCATTTGTTACTCCACTATTCCACTCCCCTAGTCCTACTATAATTGCACCGGCTTCAAAGAAGAATTTAGCAGCGTGGTAACCCACATTTCCTAATCCTTGTACTACTACTTTTTTTCCTTTGATTCCTGTAGTAAGTCCTATTGCTTTTGCTCTAGCTACATCAGAAAGATATTGACGGATTCCGTAGAAAACACCGAGGCCAGTAGCTTCTTTACGACCTCTGATTCCGCCTTGCCCAACCGGTTTACCAGTTACACAAGCAAGTGCATTAATGTCGTTCATATGAAAAGTATTGTAGGTATCCACAATCCAGCTCATTTCTCTTTCACCAGTTCCATAATCCGGAGCAGGTACATCAATACCAGGGCCAATAAAATTCTTTTTAATAAGCTCCGAAGTATAACGACGAGTTATTCTCTCTAATTCTTCTTCGCTGTATTTACGAGGATTGATTTTTACACCCCCTTTAGCTCCGCCGAATGGAACGTCAACGATAGAACATTTATATGTCATTAGAGCAGCAAGAGCCATCACCTCATCTTGGTTTACGTGCTCGCTATATCTAATTCCTCCTTTTGTTGGTAATTTGTGGTGGCTGTGTTCTACTCTATAACCTTCAATAACCTCATATCCTCCTTTTACTTTTACAGGAAATTTAATTCGATACACACTGTTACAGTGACGAATTTGTTCAAGGATTCCGGGTGTTGTTTTTACGAATTGTGCTGCGTGATCAAAGTATTGTAATACATCATCAAAGAAAGAGTTTTCTCTCTGCAAATCAAGTTTTTTAGCCATATAACCGTTTTTAGAATGTGCAAATATACACTTATACCAATATACCGCAAACTGGTATTAGAATTGGTAGTTGTATTGCACAACAAACGATCTCGGAGCCTCTACCTTACCTGGTCTCATAGAGTACAATCGGTTAGCCACATTATTGATAATAAACGAGAGTTTTGATGATTTGCTGATTTGTACAGCCAGCCTCATATCCAACACCCAATCCCCTTGGTTGTGCGCATCTCTGAAACCTTGAATATCAGGCACCACGTTTAATAAAGTATGCAGGGTAACAAAAGCTTTGTCAATGTTCTGCATATAGCTGTTGTAGCGGATAGATGCTCCAAATGATATAAACTTGTAGGTAACTTCCGCATCTAGTTTTACGGTATGCTGAAACCTGTATTTTAAAATATTATTTGTGGTATCGGTGCTAGAGTTTAAATAGTTTAATTTAAATCCTCCTGAAGTATCTATGGCATAGTTATAATTTGGAGTAAGACTTTGTGGCAATGACCAGTTATAGCCGGCTAATACATTAAGCGTCCAGTTTTTTCCAAATTTTCCACCACCCATCAATGAAAAATCAACTCCCATTATTCTTGCTCTACCCGTGTTCAACGAAATAAAGCCTGGGCCAACCCCCGGAATATTGGTAAAATTAAATTCAATAAAGTTGTCATACTCTTGATAATATCCAGCAAGATCCGCATAACCCATAAAGTTTTTTCCAATCTTAAACCCTTGTTTTAATCCAAGTTCTACACTCCAGCTTTTCTCAGGCTTTAATCCAGGATTTGGCGCAATTGTAACCCCGCCTACAGTGGTTCTGATAAATCTTTCTGCAATAGTTGGGAAACGATATCCTTGACCCACAGAGGCTCTAAGAAAGGTATAAGATGCAATTTTCAAATTTAGTCCGCCTCTAAATACTGGCTGAAGCCCTGTTGTTACAATACTGGTATCATAAGTTCCACTTTGGCTTCCTCCATTATACGTTTTGTAGGTGTCGTATTTCCCAATATTAAAATATTCCAATCGTGCCCCAATAGAAACAGTAAGACGGTCAAAAAACTTGTTTTCCAACTGGGTATATGCCGCCAGATTAAAGTTGTTGGTAAAAATCTTATCTACTTGCACCGAATCAACTCCCGGAGGGTTAGGTGGTGTTCCTGCAAATAACTGTGCATGACCCTCAGTAAATGTTGTCATAACCCCTGCTGTAATCGTAAAGTTTTTGAGAAACTTGTTTTGCTGTGCTTTTGGTCCTAAGAATCTTTTTTGATATTGAAATTCTCCAAAAAATTGATCTGAGGCGTTTCCTTGTCCATTATCGTTATCATAGTTTACATGGAATAACCTTGTTCTTAGGTTATAAGTACTTCCCAATTTTCCAATATACGCAAGGTATGGGTCTATGTTCATTAAGGTCGAAATTGTTCTGGTAAGGGCATTGTTATATGCTCTGTAAACATTTTTTCCCGGATCGTTAAACAAGAAAGACCCGGTGCTAACACCATAAAGAAAATTCCCATTTAGCCCAATAGAAAGTCCAGGAATTTTTTTGAATCTATATCGTGTTTGAAAATTGATTCTGGCGCGATATTCATTTTCACCATTCATTACAGTATCACTTGAAGGAGAATCTAGTTTTGATGGGCCGATATATCCTTTTTCTGCAAATAAATTTCCTCCGATTACTAGGTCAAAGTTTTGTTTTATCTTTCTCGAATGCAAAAAGCTAATTCCTGTTTGGAATGGCGGAAAATCCGTTGCCCAATTCAGCGAATCTGGCAGATTTGAAATTCCTGAAAATGTAGTAATTCTTGTAAATGGTTTATCTCTTGGATATGCTGTTCTTACATTGATAACTCCATTAAGGGCGGCAGATCCGTACAATACCGATGAAGCGCCTTTTATCACCTCAATTTGCTCAAGGTTTTCAATAGGTATAAAACCCCATGCTGGTCTTCCAGCATCTCCTGTTAATAATGGGACATCATCAACCAAAATCATTACACGACTTCCTGCGCCAAAGCTATATCCGCTCCCTGATCTAATTTGTGGTTCGCTGTCAACAATATTTACACCAGGAACCTGTTGCAATGACTGAGATGCGTTAGTAGCGTTTTTATTTTGAACAATGTTAGGTCTTAAAACCTCCATCGTAACTGTTAGTTCTTCAATTTTTTTCTCGTATTTCCCTTCTGATTTTACGTAGGTAACCAATTCTATCGGTTTTTCTTTAACCATCTTGACAAACTCTTTGGTCTCTCCTTTTCCTAAGGTTACAGATTCGGTTGTTGGCTCATAATCTATGGAAGATAGAACCAGATTATAGGTTCCGGCTTCAAGACTTAATTCGAATTTACCGTTTTCGTCAGTAACCGTTCCATTAGTCGTTCCTTCAACCAAAACGTTAAGAAATTGAACTGGAACGTTTTTTTCGTCAGTGATTATTCCCTTGATCGTTCCTTTTTGTGCCATGGCCATACCCGACAAAACCAAGCACAGAACCAATAAAATCTTTTTTCTCATCACTTTTCAAGGGGTTTAATGATAAATATATATAGTCAAACCTAAATCTTTTTCCAAAATCTGCAAAAATTTTTTTTCTTAGGGAAGTAATAATTGACAAAAAACTTGGAAGAACTCAAAGCCCTTATTGGCCTTCGAATGTGTGATGGCATAGGTGATATCAGTGCATTTAAATTACTTTACTTCTGTGGAAGCGCTTCGGCAGTTTTTGAGGAAAAAAGGGGGCACTTGTCTGCTATTTCGGGCATTTCGCCCAATATATCCCAGCTTTTAGATAATGGAATTGATTGGGGTCGCGTCGAAAAGGAACTAGAGTTTATCGATAAAAACAATATTAACTATGTCAGCATTTTTGATTCATTGTACCCCAAAAATCTTCTTTCCATCGATTGCCCGCCAACCCTTCTTTTTTTTAGGGGTGATATAAGTCGGTTGAATCTGGCGCCGTGCATAAGCATCGTTGGGACCAGATCCTCCACAAGTTATGGGACCGAAGCGGTAGCTGCAATCGTTAATTCATTAAAAGATGCGAATATTAACATAATAAGCGGCTTGGCTTATGGTATTGACATCGCATCGCACAAAGAATGTTTAGAAAAGCATATTCCCACATTTGGGGTTGTTGCACATGGACTTAAAACGATATATCCATCACTTCATACCGAATATGCTAAAGAAATGGTGAAAAACGGAGGAGGGGTAATTACCGAACATTTCTCTGAAGAAATTCCAAATCGTGAAAATTTTCCTAAGAGAAATAGAATTATTGCTGGTATTTCTTATGCCACAATAGTTATTGAAGCCAAGCCTAAAAGTGGTACTTTAATTACAGCTGATCTTGCTCTAAAGTATAATAGAAATGTTTTTGTTCTACCTGGTCGGTATAACGATAAAAATTCTGAAGGTTGTAATCTCTTTTTAAAAAATTCTCATGCCAAACCAATATTATCTATTACTTCTTTATATGATAGTTTGGGTTTTGGAAAGATAAAAAAAGCACCAAGGAAAGCGGCTGTTTTAAACTTAAGTCCGGAAGAACAAAAGATCTATGATGTTATTTCTAATTGTTTAAAACTTGGATTAGATAATATTGCCGCAAAAACAGACATGAAGATTAGCAACTGTGCATCTGTACTTTTTAATTTAGAAATGATGGGTTTGGTAAAAAGCTTACCGGGCAAGGCCTATGAGTTAGCCTGAGTATGATTTTCGGATTTTTATGTTGATTAGCTCCACAATTAGTGAGAAGAAAATAGCAAAGTATATATACCCCTTCGGAATATCTTTTCCTATCGCCTGCATAAGCAACGTAAATCCTATAAGAATCAGAAACGATAATGCTAATATTTGGAGACTTGGAAAGCGGTTTATAAATCTGCTTACTACTCCGGAAAATAACATCATCACTATCATTGAAAGTACCAATGAAACAATGATGATAAACACACTGTCTGAAAGCCCTATTGCAGTTAAAATTGAATCAAAAGAAAATATAACATCCAGTACTATGATCTGCATAACGATCCATAAAAACGACATGCTTTTTTTCTCTTCTTTTGGCTCTCTTTTTCTTTTTTCCAATTTCTGGAACATTTCAGAAGTACTTTTGGCAATTAGAAATAATCCTCCAATAAAAAAGATGATAGACTTTCCGTTAATTGCAATAGGATCAATCACCATATCCCCGATTGTATATTTTTCTGTCGTGAAAAATGCATGATCTAGTCCCATGATGAGCGATAAGCCAAACAACAAAAGAATTCTGAAGCCCAAAGCAACCACTAAACCTATGTTCCGGGCGGCTGCTTGGCGATTTTCGGGGAGTTTATTGCTAACAATAGAAATAAAAATAATGTTGTCAATCCCTAGAATTACTTCAAGAAAGGTAAGCGTTAGAAGGCTAAACCAGGTACTCGTGTGTAAGAAAATCTCCATTAAGTCGCTCTAGATGTCAAAAATAAATATATTTAGACTTTAAAATAATCTTTTTTCATGCAAGCAATCGTATTAGTAAAATATGGCAACCCCGAAAGAGCTTTCGAACTACGGGAATTAAACAAACCAGAACCCAAAGAAGGAGAGGTTAGAATAAAGGTGGATGCCTTTGGACTAAACTATGCAGACGTGATGGCCCGCAAGGGCATGTATAAAGACGCTCCTGCACTTCCTGCCGTTATTGGATACGACGTCGTTGGATATGTTGATAAGCTTGGGCCTGGTGCCGATGAAGAGCTTTTAGGAAAACGGGTTGTAGCACTCACTAGATTTGGTGGCTACGCTGAATATGTGGTAGCCAATCAACTGGTTGCCCATCCCATTAATAATGAACTTTCAAATGCTGCAGCTACGGCTCTAGCTACCCAATATTGCACCGCATATTATGCCTCGAACATGGCAACTAACATTTTTGAAGGCGATCATGTGCTCATACATGCCGCCGCAGGCGGAGTCGGTTTAGCGTTAATTCAACTTGCTAAACTAAAGAACTGTGTTATTTACGCTACGGCCAGTTCTGATATGAAAATAAAAATGCTGGAAGATTTGGGTGTTAATTACCCAATCAATTCAGAGGAGACAAATTTTGTTGAAGAGATAGAAAACATTCGAGGAAGTGATGGTCTAGACATTATATTTGATAGCATTGGCGGAAAAAGCGTTAAGGTGGGTTTTGGACTGCTTTCTCCTGGTGGTCGTATTGTTTGCTATGGTGGATCAAAAAGAAGCGATGGTAGGGGTATAATTAACGATTTGAAACTTGCTATTGGTTTCGGTATCTACTCTCCTATTAGCTTTTTAATGAATAGTAAATCTCTCATTGGTGTTAATATGCTTAGAATCTCGGACGAAAGACCGTCGATTATTAAAATGGCCATGGAAAATATTATTGAGCTTATTAATAACAAAACTATTCCAGAGCCAATCGGCCGGGCTTTTCCCGTTTCTGATATTTCTGAAGCCCATAATTTGCTTGAAAGCAGAGAATCTGTTGGAAAATTAGCAATTGAATGGAAATAGACTTATGAGTACCTTATTATTAATTAATATATTTATATATATAGAAAGACATTAGTAATAAAGGGCTGTTCATTTGTTAATATCAGTATAGTGGAGTGAAGACTTTATTCATTATCCTTTTTTATCAAGATCTTTATGAGTATATTAATGATCTTATTATTAATATGTTATACCTGTTTATACACAACTGTTGATAGAACTTAATAAACAGCTGTTTGAGGTTTTGAACAGGGGTAAAATTGTGATTATAATGTGTTGAACTAATTACAAACTAGGGGGTATATTAGTTGCATTGTTTATAAAGTACTCCATTGTAAAAATGAATTTAATTATGGTAATTTTGTTGTTAGATTTTTTACCTGGGTTTATTAACATCTTTTCCTAACAACTATGAATAAGACTAAAATAGGTTGTGCTGCTGATCATGCCGGCTACGAATGTAAAGAGTATATAAAAAAACTTTTATTGGATCTGGGTTATGATGTTCAAGATTTTGGAACCTATTCTTTAGATAGTATGGATTATCCCGATGTAATTCATCCTTTGGCAAAACTCATAGATAAGGGTGATATTCAATTAGGATTCATCTTTTGTGGATCAGGTAATGGCGTAAATATTACCGCTAATAAATATAGTAAAGTTAGATCAGCATTATGCTGGATACCAGAGGTGGCAAAGCTTGCAAGACAATATAACAATGCAAATTGCGTTGCTATACCTGCTCGTTTTGTTTCACAGGAAACTGCGTCGGAAATTGTTAATACTTTTATGGATGCGGAGTTTGAAGGTGGTAGACATCAAAACAGGGTAGATAAGATAACATGTTAATAATGAAACAAAATATAACCCTAATCCGTTTGCTCGCTTTGTATGGGGAATAAAGTAAGCAATGAAATCTACCCTAAACTAGAGGGATTTATCAGGAAATTCTACAAAAACCAGATTATAAAAGGGTCCCTTTTATCAATTTCGCTTGTCCTTGCTTTTTATTTATTTGTAGTTACTCTGGAGTTTTATGGAAAGTATAATGGTGGAGTAAGGTTAGGTTTATTACTCGGTTTTTCTCTATCAACAATTTTGGTTCTAGCAAAGTTTATCATCATTCCTTTTTTATCACTCATTAAACTTGGTAAAAGATTATCGTTTGAAAATGCGTCAAAGATTATTGGCCAACATTTCCCTGAAGTACAGGATAAATTGGTAAATATTCTTCAGCTCGACGGAATTAATGCAGTAGATAATTCTTTGATTTTAGCATCTATTGAACAGAAAACATCGGAACTTAAGCCTGTTGATTTTAAATCAGCAATTGACTATAAGAAGAACAGAAAATATCTCAAGTTTCTTATTCCTATTTTCTTTGTTTTTGGCTCCGTTTGTATTATATTTCCATCTATCATAAAGCTTGGAACAAAACGAATAGTTAATTATGATCAGGTGTTTAAAAATCAGTTTCCTTTTCAAATTTTACTTGATGGCCCCTTGGAAGCAGTGGTTGGTGATGATTATGTTTTGAACTTTCATTTAGAAGGAAATGAATTACCTGAGAAAATTTTTATAGAGTATGACGACAAGCGGTATAAAGCGGATGATCTTAATAAAAGTAAATACTCATTTGTTTTCGCAAATATTAAAAAGGACATTCCTTTTAAGATAATTGCTGATGGTGAAGAATATGATATTTATTCTTTAAAAGCGATATTAAAACCAAGCATTAAGTCCGTAAATATTGTTGTTAATTATCCAGATTATTTGAATATGAAGGATGAGGTTTTAACTAACCCGTCAGATATGACTCTTCCAGAAGGAACACAATTAACGTGGAACATTACTGCGGATAATACTAGCGGACTAAAGGTTTACCGAGACGATTCGTCCTATGTAATTAATGGAACTGGTAAATACAATTTTAACTTCAAAGCTTTTAATTCTGATTTCGTTTCTCTTTTGCCAATGAATTCAGGGAATAAGTTGCTGGTAAGGGACTCATTATCGACTAGCATCAATGTTATTCCGGACCTTTACCCCAGTATTGAGGTTTCTGAATACAAAGACTCGGTGTTTTTAAGCCTTCTAACGTACGATGGTGAAATAAAGGACGATTATGGCCTAAGGTCACTAAAGTTTCATTATACGGTTTATAAAGACCAAAAGGAAGTTCAAAGGGATGTAATCAATATTGGAGTTGCCGGAGGTTTGGTTTCTCAGGGATTTACTTACCCGTTTGATACCAAGTTACTCAATATGGGTCCCGGGGATAAACTGGTTTATTTCTTTGAAGTTTTCGATAACGATGGTGTTCATGGATCTAAGTCAACCAGATCGCAAATGATGACATTCGCAATTCCAACAGAGGACGAAATAAAGGAGGCCATAAGCAAAAGGGACCAAAATATTAGGGATGATCTTTCTGATTCTAAGTCAACCTCAGATGATTTACAGAAACAAATAGACGACCTTCAAAAATCATTGTTACAAAAGAAGGAATTGACTTGGGATGATAAGAAGAAAATGAATGATATCATCGAAAAACAAAAGGAGCTTCAGGATAAGATGGATAATGTGAAGAAGAACAATGAGATGAACAATATTCAGAAGGATGAGTTGAGTGATGATGAAAAACGATTAATGGATAAGCAGGAACAAGTGGATAAATTGTTTGATGAGCTCAATAACGATGATCTGAATAAGATGATGGATGAGTTGCAGAAGATGATGGATAAGATGGACAAGAACAAAATGATGGATGCACTTGATAAAATGGAAATGACGAATAAAGATCTTGAGAAGGAACTGGATAGAACCCTGGCCCTTTTTAAAGAGATGCAATTCGAAAATAAGTTGGATGATGCAATAAAAAAACTGGATGAGCTTATGAAGGAGCAGGATCAGTTTATGAAGGATGCAGAAGATAAGAAGATGGATGAGTCTCAGCTAAAAGACCAGCAGTCTAAGATTGATGAGAAGATGAAAGAGGCCAAGGACGATATTGATAAGCTGAAGGAAATGAACAAGGACCTGGAAGAGAAAAAAGATTTGGACGGTCTGGACGAAAAGATGGAGGACATGGAGAATGAGAACAACAACTCTAAGCAGGAACTTGGTAATAGTCAGAAGAGTAAATCTTCTAAAAGTATGAGTAAGGCTAAGAGTAAAACGCAGGAGATGAAAGACCAGCTATCTGGTATGCAGCAACAGATGGAACAGGAAAGCAAAGAGGAGAATCTGGAAGATTTGAGGCAGCTCTTAGACAATACTTTAAAGCTTTCTTTTGATCAGGAAGCGCTCATTAACAATACAAATGGAACAAATATTAGTAATCCACAGTTTAAGGATATACTAAAAGAACAGAAGAAACTCATTGACGACAGCAAAGTCATTGAGGATAGTTTACTTGCTTTAAGTAAAAGGGTAATTGAAATACAGTCCATTGTGAACCGGGAAATAACACAAGTGAAAGGCTCTATGGAAAAATCTCTTGAACAGTTGGAAGACCGCAATAAGTCTGCCTCAGTTCAAAAACAACAGTATGCCCTAACTTCTTTAAATAATCTTGCCCTATTGTTGAGCGAAGCAATCAAACAAATGCAACAGCAAATGATGCAACAACAACAACAGCAAGGAAGTAAAAGCTGTAAAAAACCTGGCCAGTCTAATCCAAATATGGAGGGACTGTTGCAAAAGCAAATGGGACTGCAAGAAAAGATGAAAAATCTCCAGAGTAAAATGAAAGGAGAGATTCCTAAGAACGGAGAGAATGGCGATGTAGCAAAACATCTTGTGAAGCTGGCAAATGAGCAGGAGGGAATTAGAAAGGAGCTTCAGGATATGACAAAGGATCTTGAGGGTGAGCAGAAGAAACAGATTAATGATATCATAAAAAAGATGGAAGAAAACGAACAGGATATTCTGAATAAGAAAATTAGTTCTCAGACGATTGATAGAAATGAAGAGATTAAAATAAAGATGATGGAGTCTGAAAAAGCCTTGAGAAATCAGGACCAGGACGAGAAAAGAAAGTCAAATGAGGGCACCGACAAGAAGGATAATAACAACCAGACTATTGAAGATTATTTTAAAAAGAAGACATTAGAATTGGAAATTATTCGTACTATTCCGCCCGTGATGAGGCCGTACTACAAATCTAAAGTATCTCAATACCTAAACAATTTTTAGCATGAACGCAGTAATGGAAAACACAGTTACACTTAATTCAGACATCAACGAGATCTCAAAAGTAGAAGGACTGGTTAGTGAGATTTTTGACCGTTATCACATTAATCACGAGCTTTATGGTAATGTTTTAATTGCTCTAACAGAAGCAGCGAACAATGCAATTATGCATGGAAATTGCTATGATGCGGAGAAGAAGGTTATCATCAATTTCAACTTTGCCGAACCAGAATTAAAGATCAGGGTTTCGGACGAAGGGAAAGGTTTTGACTTTGATAATTTACCCGATCCTACCGAACCGGAGTATATTGATAAACCTTGTGGCAGAGGGGTGTTTTTGATCAAGCGCTTAGCCGATACGGTTGATTTTGATCGTGCTGGTTCTACAGTTCAGTTTTCGTTTAAGTGTTAATGAAACCGCGAATTTCCCTTGCTCTTGCGGATGTTACTATTCGCATAGAGAATAAAAGAATTTTATATGATTGGATTGAAGAAGTGATCAAAACGGAGAAAAGAGTTGCTTCGGAGGTCTCTATAATTCTATGTTCTGATGAGTATTTATTAGACATGAATAAAAAATTTCTTGAGCATGATTACTATACAGATATTATCACATTCGATTATACCGAAGGCAAGCATGTTTCTGGGGAGCTTTACATAAGTATTGATCGTGTTAAGGACAATGCGACAGAAATGAAGATTGGCTTTAAAGAGGAGCTGTACAGGGTAATTGTTCATGGGGTTTTACACCTATGCGGTTACGGGGATAAAACCGAAAAGGAAAGAAAGAAAATGCGGCGCAGGGAGAATCAGAAACTAAAAATTTTGGAAATTTAATGGATTGGCTGTTGGTTTGTTTGGCTATCGTCTGTGTGATCATTGGTGTTGTGGGCTCTATTATTCCAGGGGTGCCAGGGACACCTATTTCCTACATGGGATTTTTATGTTTTCATTTTAGTTCGCAGGTTAATAGAATCTCCATCTGGGTGCATGTCATTTTTGTTGTTCTCATCATTGTGGTTCTGGTCTTAGACTATATTATTCCTGTTGTGGGTACCAAGAAATTCGGTGGGTCTAAATATGGGACCTGGGGTAGCACAGTTGGTCTTATTGTCGGTCTGTTTTTTGGTTTTCCCGGGATGATAATCGGACCGTTTGTGGGGGCCTTTATCTTTGAGTTGATCTATAAAAAGAACATGGGGCATGCATTTAAATCCGCAATTGGCTCATTTGTGGGTTTTCTTTTAAGCACAGGCATAAAGACCATACTTGCCCTAATTATGCTAGGGGTTATATTCGCAAAAACACTTACCTTTGTGGCTGATAAGATTAATTAATGTTTCACGTGAAACAATGGGGGTAATATGCTAGGGGAATATGATATTATAATTGTGGGTGCCGGACATGCCGGCTGCGAGGCAGCGGCAGCGGCAGCAAATATGGGGTCAAAAGTTTTATTGATTACTATGGATATGCAGCGCATAGGGCAGATGAGCTGTAATCCCGCAATGGGTGGAGTGGCCAAGGGACAAATAGTTCGTGAAATAGATGCAATGGGGGGATACTCTGGAATTGTTTCAGATAAGACCACCATTCAGTTCAGAATGCTAAATAGGTCAAAAGGCCCAGCTATGTGGAGTCCAAGAACACAAAACGATCGTTGGAGGTTTGCCGAAGAATGGAGGCTGATGTTAGAGCAAACCCCAAACGTTGATTTCTGGCAAGATATGGTTTCCGGATTATTGATAGAAGGTAACAAGGTAACAGGTGTTAGAACAGGAATGGGAATAGAGGTAAAGGCGAAGGCTGTTGTTCTTACGAACGGAACTTTCCTCAATGGACTTATTCATATCGGAGAGAAAAAATTTGGTGGCGGAAGGATGGCTGAAAGCGCCTCAAAAGGAATTACTGAGCAGTTGGTTGATATTGGTTTTGATTCGGGAAGAATGAAGACCGGAACTCCCCCAAGGGTGGATTCAAGAAGTTTGAATTACAGTTTAATGGAAGAACAAAAAGGAGATGATGAGGTGGTTGGGTTTTCGTTTACTGATATAGAAAAGATTAAACCGGAGCAGCAACGTTCTTGCCATATTACATATACCAACGAAGAGGTTCATGAAATCTTGAAAACCGGATTTGATCAAAGTCCTATGTTCACGGGAAGGATTCAAGGATTAGGACCAAGGTATTGTCCCTCAATAGAAGATAAAATAACCCGTTTCACAGATAAGGATCGCCATCAACTTTTTGTTGAACCAGAGGGCTGGAATACTGTTGAAATTTACATTAATGGATTCTCTTCTAGCTTACCCGAGGATGTCCAGTTGAAAGCATTAAGAAAGGTTCAGGGATTTGAGAATCTGAAGATGTTCCGACCGGGATATGCCATTGAATACGATTATTTCCCGCCGACACAATTGAGCCATACACTTGAAACAAAGATAGTGGAGCATTTATATTTTGCAGGGCAGATAAATGGCACTACTGGATATGAAGAAGCTGCTTGCCAGGGCCTTATGGCGGGTATAAATGCCCATTTAAAGATCAATAACCAGGATCCTGTTATACTATCAAGGTCTGAAGCCTATATTGGGGTTTTAATCGATGATTTAATAACAAAAGGAACCGAAGAACCATACAGAATGTTCACATCCAGAGCAGAATACAGAATTTTGCTTCGTCAGGACAATGCGGATATCCGTTTAACCCCAAAATTCCACGAAATTGGACTTGCAAGTGCCGAAAGATATGAAGCGGTTAAAGAAAAGCTCTACTTGTCTAAAAAAATCCTGTCTTTCATCCATGATTACTCGGTTGATCCGTTATTAATAAACGATTATTTGGCGTCTCATAATTCGGCGGTTTTGAACCAAAAAGTGAAGTTATCAACCATTGTTCCACGACCAAACGTAACTTTTCAGGAAATGATAGTTTTTTTGCCTGAGATTAAAGCGTTTTTGAACAATTTGGACAGTATGAAAACAGCTGAGGCGGTCGAACAAGTCGAAATTCAACTCAAATATCAGGGCTATATCGATCGTGAAAAGGAAAACGCGACGAAATTGGGCCGTTTAGAGGACTTTAAAATCAAGGGTGGCATTGATTATCATTTGATCCCTAGTTTATCTATGGAGGCCCGTCAAAAACTGTCTAAAGTGAAGCCCGCCACCCTGGGTCAAGCCTCAAGAATCAGTGGTGTTTCTCCCGCGGATATTTCTGTTTTGATGGTGTTTTTAGGAAGGTAAATCAATAATTATGGTTCTGATTTTGCGTAAGGGTTATCGCTGTGATTTTGCCATAAAATCTTCAAGACCTTTACGAGCAACTTTTCGAACCTTGTTTTTGAGCAATGGAGTTCAACCTAACAGGAATCCAGTGGCTCCCATGGCCTGACAGCTCCATCGATAGAAAGAAATCGAATCTTTATGTTCCACGATTTTGCCGTTTTTAAGTTTAAATTCTGCGTGAATTTTATTAATAACTTTTCGTTTTGAAGCCGAAAAAGTATAAGTTGCAATCCAATCTGCACTTGCGCGATTACCTGTAGATTCTATGTTTGCAAGGGCTAGTTGAAGATCTGTTCCACGTTTCACCAACATTTCCCACATCGCTTTTGCCTATTGCACATTTAAGTTAGTTAATACGGGGTCATTGAAGGTTGCATTGTCGGCGTAACAAGATTGCATTGTCTTGTAGTCCTTATTTTGAAATGCGGTATAGAAGGTTTTGATGATTTCTGGATTGGTTGACGTGGACGAATTTTGGTCAAATATACCGGTTTTAAGGGTGCAAAAACCCCTCAAAAGGGGGAGGTTGGGAGGGGTTTATTTCTGGTATCTTTGTACCCTTATGGAACATAAAGAGCAAAAAGAAAAATTACCTGCGGATCTTTTTATGCAGGAATTGAGAAGTGCTACAGACCCTATGCACAAGGGGTTAGAGGATAATACGATCTCAAAAAAACTAATGAGTCCGGAGGTAAGTCTAACAGACTATGCATTCTATTTGCGCTGTATGGGAGAGGTTATTAAGACGTTTGACGAGTTGGTTTTACCGTGCGTATCCTCTGTTGTTACAGACTTTGAACAAAGAAAAAAGCATCAGGATATTCAACAGGATCTTGATTTTTTATACGCCAACGGAGCAGAAGATAGAGAAACAAAACCCTTCAAAGGATTCATAGGAAATCCAAGCCTGGCCTATGCTTTAGGCTATGCATATGTGATAGAGGGATCAACACTAGGGGGTAGAGTTATTCTAAAACAAGTAGCTCCTGCATTAAAACTAGACGGTCCTGGAACCCGTTTCTTTACTGGCTATGGTGCCGAAACAGGTAAGTTTTGGAAAGAGTATTTGCAACATTTCGGAGTGCATATTTTGCGAAATAAACTTGAGCAAGAAGCCATCCAGGGCGCCATTGATGGGTTTACCGACATTGGAATCCACTTCAAAAATCAGGAATAATGTTCCACGTGATTTCGCAGGGAATCCTTGATAATGGCCTCCCAGCCGCCATTGAAGTTCTTTTTGTCGAAGTCTTTGTTCTCTTTCGGGAATGTATGTAGCCCTTCGTGGGTAAGTCTTACAAGTGTTTCTTCACCTTGTGGAATGATCTCAAAAGTAACGAAAGATTCTCCATCAAAACCGTCGTAAAGCCAGGAGTAACATAACCTTTCGAAAGGTATTACTTCTGTTATTTCGCATTTATGAAGATACTGCCTGTCTTCTGCTCCGCCCCAGAACTCAAACAGGAAGCCTACTTCAGGACGAAATTCGATTAGATCGAAGTACCACTTTCTCATTTCATCCTTTTCGGTAATTGCTTTCCAGACCTGTTGGGGCGTACCTTTGATGAGAATTTCTTTAATTATAGGATCTGCGTTCATTACTTAGTGTTTTTTTGTTCCATCTGTGTTTTCAATAGGTTCAAGCGATTATTCCACAGTCTTTTATGTTGATCTATCCAGTGAACAACATCGTTCAAAGGAAGGTGTTTTAGCTCGCAAAAACGTTCCCGACCCTTTTGTTTCATCTTCACCAGACCGCATTCGGTAAGCACCTTCATGTGTTTAGAAACTGCGGGCCTACTAATAGAAAACCTTTCCGCCACTTGATTCATGGTAAGCCTTTCCTGCGCCAGCAGATCGATGATAGCCCGGCGATTAGGGTCGGCAATTGCCTGAAAAACATCTCTTCTTATATCCATAATATGTAACCATTCGGTTACAAAAATAATAATTTTTTATGTAACCAGGTGGTTACGCATAAAAGTTATCAATAGTGCCGTTTTGGTCAAAAAGGAGGATGGCTGAATTCGGGCGAAAATCAACGGGATTAATCTTAGATATTAAGACGTTCGTGGAGACGGATGATTATCCGTCTTTGCCCATAAAATCAAAATGACTAATAGATAAAGGTATTTGCGGCACGCCACTGACGCATCAGTGCTCCATTTTCTTTCGCAATTCAGGTCACAATGGGTCGCGCTAAAATCTTTGCGGAACGCAAAGCTAAGATCACCAACACCACTGACGAAACTTGCTTCGCCACGTTTGTCAGGATGGAGCGCAATAACTGTTCCTTTGTTTCACTCAGAAACACTAACTGCGTCACCGCTGCTAAAGGCTTGGTGCGACCATCGGGAGTACCGAACGAATAGTGAGCCTGAAGCATAGGGAAGGCGCCCAAATAAGGGAACAGAAGAACCGATAAATATCGATTTTAAAAGGTCGAAATATTCTATGTGAAATGCGATAGCACAGACGTGCAACTGCACGTCTCCACCTAAAGAAAAATGCCAATTTAGATCTAAAACTGATTTATAAACCTCAAATCGTTCTCGTAAAACAAACGAATATCGGAGATTTTATAACGAAGCATGGTTAATCTTTCGATGCCCATTCCGAAGGCATAACCCGAATATTCTTCAGGGTCAATTCCACAATTTTTCAGTACGTTTGGATCTATCATTCCGCAACCCAAAATCTCCATCCATTTAAATTTACCATCTACAGTCCAACCAATATCCATCTCGGCACTTGGTTCGGTAAAAGGGAAATAGGAAGGGCGAAAACGAACTTTGGTATCGTTCCCGAAATATGATCTTACGAAATAAAAGAGGGTATCTTTTAGATCTGAAAAGGAAACATTTTTATCGATGTATAAACCTTCGCACTGATGAAAGACCGGAGAGTGTGTAGCATCGCTATCACAACGATAAACACGACCCGGTGAAATAATTCTCATGGGTGGCTTTTCATTGAGCATAGTGCGAACCTGAACCGATGATGTATGGGTACGCAGGAGAATGTTATTTTCTTTATTTACGAAGAATGTATCCTGCATATCACGGGCTGGATGATCATGAGTGAAGTTGAGAGCTGAGAAATTATGCCAGTCATCTTCTACCTCAGGACCTTCTTTGGTAATAAATCCTACTTTTTCGAAGATGTTGATTACTTCCTCATTGACAAGATTTAACGGATGGCGTTTTCCAAAATTTAGAAACTTACCGGGAAGGGTTTCGTCTTTATCGGATTTTGTAACGTTGTTTGATTCTACGAAGGTCACTCCTTCATCAAACTTTTCGGCAACAAGGATCTTTAATTCATTTAGGGCCTTTCCAACGTCTTTCTTCTGATCGCCGGGGATTGTCTTAAACATTTCGAAAAGATCGTTTAAACTGCCATTTTTGCCCGAAATTTCTTGCTTATACAAGGTAAGATCAGCATGTGTTTTGATCTGAAATGACTTTACCTTTTCGGTAATCTCGGCAATCTCGTTGAGCATAAAATTAAAATTCGGTATAAAAGTGAAAAAAATTAGTTGAAAACTTGTTGAAATCACTAAAATATATTTATCTTTAACCTTCATTCGAACTAAGTTAATACACACGTTTATGAAAAAGCAACTTCTGTTTTTACTTATAGCAATCGGCTTAAGCGCCTCTTATTCATGTTATGAGGCTCCAAAACCGGGCACCGGAAAGGTGATCGTTATTGACATAAACGACTTTAGAGTTCCATCCGCTGACGTGAAACTATCACAACCTGGCCAATTGGGCACAGGGTTTATCGTTGACGAAGGTTTAACCAACCAAAACGGCGAATATTCATATACACACGAAGATCCGAATGTGGACATGGGTCTTGAAGTAATCCTAAACATTAGCGCAACCTATGGTTCTGCTGTTGGACAAGGAATTATCCGTATCAAGCCTGATGAAACCTCTAGTGAAACAGTAAAAGTTTACTAAAGTCTTCCCCCTTTCCCTTTATCCCTTTTCTGCGAAAATTTGTACTGCATAAAATCAAGTGAGTTCTCCAAAACAGGATTGTTGAACCATTAAATCTCGATTAATATGAAAAAAATTCTTTTATTACTAGTAGCCACCACCAGCTTATTATTGACGTCCTGCTATCAGGAGCCAGTAAATGGTGTAGCTAAGATTACTGTTATTGATGAGAATGAATTTCGTGTACCTAGCGCAAATGTTACGCTTACGGGACCAACAGGAAGCTATATCAGTGTATCGGGAATTACCGATTTTAATGGAGAGTGGCTCTATGAACATGATCCGGCGTTAGAGGTAATCTTACAGGTTCATGCCACAAGTTCTACCGGACCTGAATATGGAGATGCCATCGTTAGAATTGTTCCAAATAAAACAACTAACGAAACGGTAAAGATTCAGCTCTAAAGTTCTTCCGCGAAATAATTAATGATCGCCTCTTTTATCAATTTGTGTTGTTGCAATGATGAAAGATGAGGCAGTTGTTCTGTGGGCTCAAAATGAGGCCAACCCTCTTCGTCGAAACCTAAAAACTTATAGTAATTATATTGGACAAGCAATGAGCAAACCGCTACGTGCATGATTTCTAATTTCTCGTCTTTTTTTAGTTTTAAACTGCCTTTTCCGAGCTCTTGTATTCCAATGAGAAATATGACTCCATCGTAATCAATATCCTCTCCAAACTGTTCTCCCAGCTTTTTTATAAGTGCAGCCCATTTAATCTGAAATTCTTTGTCTGTCTCGTTCATTATTCTGCTATTGCAGCAACACCCGGAAGGGTAATGCCTTCCATTAATTCTAACATCGCTCCACCACCGGTTGAAACATAACTGATAGAGTCACCCAAATTGAATTTATTTACTGCGGCCACCGAATCGCCACCACCCACCAAACTAAATGCACCATTTTCAGTTGAATTGGCAACCGCAATTCCAACTTGCTGAGTTCCTTTTTGAAAAGCATTCATTTCAAAAACTCCCATAGGGCCGTTCCACATAATAGTTTTTGAATTGTCAATTACATCGCAATATTCTTTAATAGCTTCGGGCCCAATATCCAGACCCATAGACCCATCCGGAATGTTTTTGGTATCATAGGTTGCAATGGTTCCTTGCTCACTAAATTCGGTACTGCAAACAGAGTCTTTTGGTAAATATAATTTAGCTCCGTTTTGTTTACAAAGCTCTATAATTTCCAGTGCATCTTTTATCATTTGATCTTCCACCAAACTTTTTCCAACATTGCCGCCCATCGCTTTAATGAAAGTAAACACCATTCCCCCGCCAATAATGAAGTTGTCTACCTTATCAGCCAGATTGCGAATGATATTTATTTTGCTTGAAACCTTTGCCCCACCTATGATTGCGGTATATGGTCGTTTGGCATTCGTAAGTACTTTTTGAATATTATCTACTTCTGCTGCCATTAGTAAACCTAAAGCTTTTTGGGACTTAAAAAACTCAGCGATTACTGCGGTAGAAGCATGACGACGATGTGCTGTTCCGAATGCATCATTCACATAAAAATCACCCAAGGAAGCCAATTGTTGTGAGAACAATGTGTCTCCCTTTTCCTCTTCCACATGGAACCTTAAATTTTCAAGCAATAATATTTCACCTGCTTTTAAATCTTTTGCTGCTGTTTCTGCTTGATCACCAATACAATCAGCCACAAATTTTATAGATTGTCCAACTGCATCACTCAAGCTTGAAACAATATGTTTTAATGAATATTTTTCTTCGTAACCACCTTTTGGCCTACCCAAATGTGACATAAGGATTACAGCTCCACCATCGCCCAATATTTTTTTGATGGTTGGTATCGTAGCTACAATGCGGGTATCGTCGGTAACATTGAATTGAGAATCAAGAGGTACATTAAAATCTACCCTTACCAATACCTTTTTGCCCGCGAAAGAAAAATCCAGAATGGTTTTCATTAAAAGTAGATTGAGGAGGTAAAAGTATGAATTTTGTTTTGTCCTGACGATAAATGTCAGGAATGTTATGGCGGCTTTTCCGTGTTCCGTTTTATCTTTTATTTAAATCCGAAGTCAGGAGACTTCGGATAGCATACGACAACGAAAATATTATTACGTTAACGTTGGCTGTTTGGAGATTATATCTCCTAACTTTAAATAAAAGGATGTCACTTCACCCCGGCCCGCTTTGGGCATGCTCATAACTGTTCAATAAGTTGAAAAAAATAGATTATTCATCAATCATCCGAATTTTTACATTTGCCTGTTGTGAAATTTAGCGAAGTAGTAGGACATACCGACATTAAACAAAAGCTTATTCATGCTGTACAGAACGGAAGGATTCCTCATGCACAGTTGTTTTTGGGTCAGGAAGGTGGCGGAAACTTCGCACTAGCTATTGCATATGCGCAATATATTAGTTGCACAGCCCGAACTAATGAAGATTCTTGTGGAACATGCGCAGGCTGCATAAAATACCAGAAATTGCAACATCCCGATCTTCATTTTTGTTTCCCCATTATTGGCAGTGATAAGGTTTCTGATAGCTACATGCAGGAATTTCATGAAACAATGAAAGCCAATCCATATACTACTTATATTGAGTGGATGGAGAAAATTTCAGATGCAAAATCAGGGATCATGAATGTTGCACAAGCGAATGAGATTGTAAAAAAACTTTCTCTAAAGCCTTACGAGGCAGCTTATCAGGTAATGATCATCTGGATGCCGGAAACCATGAATATTGCGACCGCAAATAAGTTATTAAAGACCATAGAAGAGCCACCTAATAGGTCTTTGATATTAATGGTTGCCAATAACGACGAAGAAATGCTCAATACTATTTTGAGCCGTGTTCAATACGTCAAGCTCAAAAAACTGCAGGATATGGATATGTTGGGAGCCCTTACTTCAAAATTTGAAATGAGTTTTGATAAGGCAAGGGAGATTGTAAATGTGGCGGATGGGAACTATCGTCACGCAATTCGATTGGCGGAGATGGAGGATATTGATGAAGATACCACCAAGCTTTTGCAGGATTGGTTCAGAGCCAGCTATGCCATGGAAATCGGAAAATTAGGTTCGGTTGTTGATACCATTTCGAAACTTTCTAGAGAAAAACAAAAATCATTTTACGAATACGCCATTCATATTTTCCGCCAATCATTGGCAATGAACAATGCCCAGGAAGTTATGCGTGTTACCTCTAACGAACGCCAGTTCCTTGATAAATTCTCAGGAGTAACTCAAAATCACAAGATCCCTAGAGTGATTGAGAAAATGGAAAAGGCGGTTTATTTTGTGGATCGAAACGCCAATGCCAAAATCCTGGCAATGAACATAAGCATGGATCTTTACGAAGCCCTTAAGCTCGAGAATTAGAAGAAGAATTTACGATTTTGGATGTACGATTTACGATTAATACAGTCGATCGTGTATTAAGTGTAAATTCAAAATTCTGTATATCTTTGGTTTGAATTGATAACATAAATAAATGGCTTGCAGGAGTTGTAGTACAAGTGATGGTGGAGTGCCAAAAGGATGTAAAGACAATGGTTCATGTGGAACCGGGGGTTGTGGAAATAAGTTAGAAGTATTTGATTGGTTGAGTAATATGCAACCAGCAAATCAGGCAGATCAATTCTTGTGGATCGAAGTGAGGTTTAAAAACAGTAGAAAAGAATTCTATAATAACAAAAGTGGATTATCTGTTTATGTAGGTGATCTAATAGCTGTTGAAGGAAGCCCCGGACATGATATTGGAACAGTATCGATGACCGGAGAATTGGTAAAACTCCAAATGCGTAAAACGGGATTTAATCACAAAACCGCCGAAGGTAGAGCTGTATACAGAAAAGCCCGAGAAAACGATATTCAAAAATGGAAAGAAGCAATTGACCGTGAAGATAGGTTTATGATGCATTGCAGAAAAGCAGCCAAAGAACTAAAGCTGGAAATGAAATGCAGTGACGTTGAAAGCCAGGGAGATGGTTCAAAAGCAACTTTTTACTATACATCGGAGGGTAGAGTTGATTTTAGAGAATTGATTAAAATTCTTGCACGTGATTTAAAAGTAAGGATTGAAATGCGTCAGATAGGTTTCCGTCAGGAAGCAGGGAGACTTGGTGGAATTGGTGTTTGTGGAAGAGAGTTGTGCTGTTCCACATGGATCAGGGACTTTAGATCAGTAACGACTTCGGCTGCCAGGTACCAACAATTATCAATCAACCCGCAGAAATTGGCGGGACAGTGTGGAAAACTAAAATGTTGTTTGAACTACGAATTAGATAGTTATTTAGATGCATTGAATGATTTCCCTAACACTCAAATAAAGCTTAAGACAAAGTTTGGTGATGCCAGTCATTTTAAGACCGATATATTTAAAAAACAGATCTCTTATACTTACGACAATGCTCACGGCGTTATTATACCGCTGGATATTGTAACGGTTAAAAAAGTAATGCAGATGAACAAGGACGGCGTTTTGCCGGATGATCTGCAAAGCTTGATTGAGGATAGAGATAAAAACAAAGATACAGGTTCTAAAAAAGAGGAATTTGCCAATGTGTTGGATGAAATGAATCTTTCAAGATTTGATAATGCTAACAAGGGAATAGCCAACAAAAAGAAGAAAAGAAATGGAAATTTTAAGAAAGAACAAAAATAAGCTCTTTTATATAGCGTTTCTGTCTCTGTTCTTTGTTTCCTGCGACAGGAATAAAATTTACGAGAAGTACCAAAGTATACCTAATGCCGTTTGGAACCAAAACGTACCGGTAAAATTTGATTTTGAAGTAAAGGATACCAATCAATATTGCAACTTAATAGTGAACATTCGATGTTCTGATAATTATCCTTACAGAAACCTGTACATGTTTATGAAAAGTACAAGACCTGATGGATCCAAATCGATAGATACTCTTGAATTTTATTTACTGGATATTAAGGGCAAGCCATTGGGAGATTGTTCGGGTGATGTTTGTAACAACCAGTTTATGATTGATCATGATTTTAAATTTCCTCAACCCGGAAAATATGCGTTTGAACTGCAACAGGCAATGAGAACAGAAGATGGAAATTTGCCTTTGATAATGGATGTTGGAATGCGAATTGAGAAGGCAAAAAAAAAACTAAATAAACGTTGACAAAGATTTTTAAAAGCAGATTATTCAGAAATTATCGCTGGGTATGGTGGCTTGTATTTTCACCTTTTCTTTGTTTGATTCTCCTTATTTTACTAGCGAAAATTGGTGCTTTAGGGGAAATGCCCAATCCTCAAAGAATAGAGGATCCTAGTCAAAATCAAGCCTCGGTTGTTTATACCGAAGACGGAAAGATCCTCGGAAAATATTTTTACGAGAACAGGGTGTTGGTTGATTACGAAGACATTTCACCTAACGTAATCAATGCACTTATTCCAACAGAAGATGTAAGATTTTACGATCATTCCGGAATTGACCCAAGAGGAACATTTAGGGCTTTTGCAAGATTAGGGAAAGACGGAGGAGCCAGTACAATTACTCAGCAATTGGCGAAATTGTTGTTTCACAAAAAACCCCAAAATAAATTTGCCCGACTTTTTCAAAAAATAAAAGAGTGGGTGATTTGTGTAGAACTGGAAAAGAGTTATACCAAAAAGGAGATTATAACCATGTACCTAAATCAGGCAGACTTTGGGCATAATATTTTTGGAATTTACTCAGCATCAAAAATTTATTACAATAAAAACCCAAAGGATTTAACTGTGCCGGAGGCGGCCATGTTGGTTGGTTTGTTAAAGGGGCCATCACTGTATAGTCCGGTTTTTAATCATAGAAAAGGAACTATGCAAAGAGCCATCAATCGTAGAAATACGGTTTTGGAACAGATGAAAAAATATGGAAAGATAACTGCCACCGATTGCGAAAAATACAAGAAGGAAGATATTGTTCCAGATATTTTAGAGGTGAAAAAAAGGATTGCCGCAAATGCTTACGGAGGTGGAAACACTCAGTATTTCATGGATGAATTAAAGAAGGATGTGGAGAACTGGTGTGATAGAAATATAAATCCGAAAACTAAAGAACCCTACAATATTTATACTGATGGATTGAAGATTTATACCACGATTGATTCCCGAATGCAGAAGTACGCTGAGCAAGCAGTTTGTGATCACATGACTAAACTTCAAAAGGATTTTTTCAAGATTAAAAAGGGCAAAAAGAATGCACCATTTCCTTCGGAAATGAGCACGAAGGATGCGGAAAAGATTATCATGCAAGGTGTAAAAAATTCCGACGGGTTTAAGTCTTTAAAAGAAAAAGACATGTCGGAAAAAGAGATCATGGAAATCTTTAAGACCCCTCGCAAAATGACGATTTTTACCTGGTCGGGTCCCAGAGATACTACCATGACTCCTTGGGATTCTGTAGTACACCATAAATTCTTTTTGATGACGGGTTTGTTGTGTATGGATCCGCATAACGGAGAAATAAAAGCATGGGTTGGTGGAATTGATTATTCTTATTTTAAGTATGATCATGTAAGGGCAGGAAAATACGATTCGGACAAAAAGAAAATAGTTCCGGGTGGTGGCCGTCAGGTTGGCTCAACATTTAAGGCATTTGTATATGCGATGGCCATGCGTGAAGGAAGATCTCCCTGTGAATTGGCACCAAACACCAAGGTTTGTATTGATGATTGGTGTCCTGATAATTCCGGACATTTTCGTGAAGAAAAAATGGTTACACTTCGAGATGCATTGGCACATTCGATTAATTTCATTTCGGCTTATTTGATGAAACAATATGGAGCTGCTGCAGTGGTAAAATTTGCGAAGGAACTTGGCATCACTGCTCCAATGGATCCAAATCCATCAATTTGTCTGGGAACACCTGACATTTCAGTTTATGAAATGGTTGGGGCATTTTGCACATTCTTCAACAAGGGAGTTTATAATGAACCCATATTTTTAACCAGAATAGAGGATAGAAGTGGAAATATTTTGGCAGAATTTAAAAATGAAAGCAAGGAAGTAATGAATGCACAAGCAGCATTTTTAACGATTGAATTAATGAGTGGAGTTGCAATGGCAGGAGGAACAGGTCACAATTTGAAGGATAAATATAAATTTACTGAACCAGTTGCCGGTAAAACCGGGACAACTCAAAGTGCTTCTGATGGATGGTTTATAGCAGGAACACCCGACTTGGTTTGCGGAGTTTGGACAGGGGCTGAGGATCGTGTGGTTCGTCAAACCAATTGGTATGGCGGACTAATGGCCTTGCCCGCTTGGGGATTATTTATGCGGAAGGTATATGACGACCGTTCTATAAAAATCAACCGTGGAGATTTTGAACCACCTTCAAACATGACTATTGAGCTTGATTGTCCTCCCTATAACGATGATGATGAGTAATAGTTGAAAATTAGTCAGGGAACCCTATCTTTGGTGAATCCAAAACATGAACCGTGCGAAGAATATTTAAGACTAGATTATTTAGAAATTTCCGTTGGATTTGGTGGGTGTTGTTTTCACCATTTGCTATGATGGGGTTATTGATCCTATTAGCAACAATTGGTGCTCTTGGAGAAATGCCGGACTTTAAAGAACTGGAAGACCCCCAAAGAAACCTTGCGTCCATTGTTTATTCTGCTGATGGAAAAGTAATGGGTAAATATTATGTTGAGAATCGTGTAGCTGTTGATTATGAAGACATTTCTCCCAATGTAATCAATGCATTAATTGCCACTGAAGATGTTCGTTTTGATAAACATTCTGGTATCGATGGAAAACGATTGATAGGAGCAATTGTAAAAGGTGGTAGAGATGGAGGAGCAAGTACAATTACACAGCAGCTGGCAAAAATTTTATTCCACAAAAAGCCTGAGAATAAATTTCTTCGGATTATTCAAAAAGTAAAAGAGTGGGTAATTGCTTTACAACTCGAAAGAAGCTATACGAAGAAAGAAATTCTTACGATGTATTTGAATCAGGCTGATTTTGGGCATAATATTTACGGAATCAATTCGGCGTCAAAAATTTATTTTGATAAACCACCAATAGACTTAACCGTGCCTGAATCGGCCATGTTGGTTGGGTTATTAAAAGCTCCAACAAAATACAGTCCGGTAACCAACTTTAAAAAGAAATCACCACAGGTAACTATTAATCGCCGTAACACCGTTTTAAATCAAATGGCGAAATATGGAAAACTTACAGCGGTAGACTGTGAACTATTCAAAAAGGAACCAGTGATTGTAAGCATGGAGGAATTGCAAAACAGAATTTCCAAAAATGCATACGGTCACGGAGATCATGCTCCATATTTCATGGAGGAATTGAAAAAAGATGTGGAAGCCTGGTGCATGAACAATGTAAACCCACGAACGAAAAAACATTATAATTTATATACTGATGGATTGCGTGTTTACACAACAATCGATTCAAAAATTCAAGCCTATGCAGAAGCTGCAGTAAATGAATACATGCCGAAACTTCAGGCATTGTTTTTCAAAACAAAAAAGGGGAAAAAGAATGCACCATTTGCCTCGAACATGAAGGAGGAAGAAGTGGAGAAAATTATTATGCAGGGAGTAAAAGGTTCTGATGGTTATAAGGCTTTAAAAAATGAAGGCGTTTCGGAAGCAGATATCATGAAGGTCTTTAGTACACCAAAACCAATGACAATTTTTGCATGGAACGGATTAAGAGATACCGTTATGACTCCATGGGATTCCGTAATTTATCATAAATCATTTTTGATGAACGGATTGATGTGTATGGATCCGCATACAGGAGAGATAAAAGCATGGTCGGGTGGAATTAGTTTTGAGCATTTTAAATACGATCACGTAAGAGCAGGGAAGTACGACAAGAACACAAAAACGATTATTCCAGGAGGAGGACGTCAGGTAGGGTCTACATTTAAACCATTCGTTTATGCAATGGCCATGCGTGAAGGAAGATCTCCTTGTGAAGAGGTTCCCAATGTAAAAGTATGTATCGAAAGTGCATGGAGCAGATGGTGTCCTGATAATTCGGGAGGACCACCTGAAGGAGCCATGATCTCATTAAAAGTAGCATTGGCAAACTCGGTGAATTATATTTCAGCATTTTTAATGAAACAATACGGAGCGCCGGCAGTGGTGAAATTGGTTCGTGAATTGGGAGTAATTGCACCACTAGACCCAAACCCTTCTATTTGTTTGGGAACACCTGATATTTCTGTTTATGAAATGGTGGGAGCATTTAGCACTTTCTTCAACAAAGGAATTTATAACAAGCCTATTTTCCTTACTAGAATCGAAGATAAAAACGGAAATACCTTAGCCGAATTTACCTCGGAAAGCAGAGAAGTTCTGAATGAGGAAGCAGCATTTTTGATGGTTGAATTAATGAAGGGTGTGGTATTGCAGGGAACAGCAGGAAGGCTAAGAGGAACTTATAAATTTAAAGAACCTGTTGCGGGTAAAACCGGAACTACACAAAGCAACTCTGATGGATGGTTCATTGGAGGAACACCAGATCTTGTTTGTGGAGTTTGGACAGGCGCTGACGATAGAACGGTTCGTTTCGTAAGTACAGGCTATGGTCAGGGTGCAAATATGGCTTTACCTATTTGGGGATTGTTCATGAGAAAAGTTTATGATGATCAAACCATAAAGATCAACAGAGGAGATTTTGATAAACCGGCTACACCTCCTACAATAGAGTTGAATTGTGGAGATTATAGAAAAGATCAACATGAAGACGACACGTATAACAATATTATTTTCGACAACGATTAATGAATAAGGTAGTAAATAACGCTGAAGAGGCAATCAATGGAATAGAGGATAATATGACCCTTATGTTGGGTGGTTTTGGACTCTGTGGAATTCCAGAAAACTGTATCTCTGCATTGGTAAAAAAAGGAGTAAAAGGGTTAACCTGTATTTCTAATAATGCCGGGGTAGATGACTTTGGAATAGGTTTGATGCTGCAACAAAAGCAAGTAAAAAAAATGGTTTCTTCTTATGTTGGGGAGAATGCAGAATTTGAAAGACAATTATTGTCGGGAGAATTAGAAGTAGAATTAATTCCACAAGGAACACTTGCTACAAGATGTATGGCATCTGGTTATGGAATGCCTGCAATATTTACTCCTGCTGGGGTTGGCACAGAAGTTGCCGATGGTAAAGAAACCAGAGAGTTTAACGGAAAGACCTATTTAATGGAGTATGCATTTGATGCTGATTTTGCAATCGTAAAAGCGTGGAAGGGTGATGCGATGGGAAATTTAATCTTCAGAAGTACTTCACGCAACTTTAATCCGTTAATGGCTATGGCTGGAAAGATTACGATTGTTGAAGTAGAGGAGTTAGTGCCGGTTGGGTCCCTGGATCCAGACCATATTCACACTCCGGGGATTTACGTTCATAGAATCTTTCAGGGAAAAAATTACGAAAAGCGAATCGAACAAAGAACAGTTAAGAAAAAAGCGTAAAACTCTTTTTTGGTTCGGTTTTAATAGATAAATTTAAATACAGTATCTGTTTTATAAACTTTAAAACCTATGCTTCGAATCAAGAGCATTACTATGTTTTTCTTTTTGCTGGTAGCAGCCAAAAATGTGGATGCCCGGCTTTTTGAAAACCCCAAAGCGCCTCGGTTTACCATCGTCAGTGGATCATTAAACGTAAACGGGACAGCTTTTAATCAGCCATGGAAGATTAATCCGTTTTTAACGGCTATGGGCTCCAAATACTCAACAAAAAACCTATTTCATAAGGTGTATACCTTCAATGATCTTGGGGTGCATGTGTATGAATACCAAAAGAAACAGGAAGCCAATGAGGTCCAGATCTCATTTATCAAGCAAAAAATGAAGTATGCCCCTCAAATGAGTTTTCTGGGGAGTTTTAAGATTGAAAAGATGCTAATAACTCGGAAAACCACCATTCAAAAGGTGCAAAAACAGCTCCCGGCTTATAATTTTATAAAAAGCGGATTAGGTAATTCTTACCGAGGGGAATATAAAGGAGTTTATATTTATCTGAATTACTCCAAAGACTCCCAAATTGACTTTATATCTTTTGGAATGGCCGGTAGAACCTAAATTTTTAGGAACCTAAAAAAATTCGTCAATATTTGTATAATCATTAGGATCCTGATACCCTTAATTTCGCTTTTCCCATGCCTTATCGATATCGAAATCATACTTGTCTTCTATCCTGGAAATAATGTAGTAGAAGACCATATATGTGGCCAAAGCAATGATCCATCTGTTATAGGTGATAAGGGTACCAATTAAATTACCTACGACCCTGCTTCCAACCCAAAGAATTCCAGTTAAAACCATAAAAAGGATTCTTGAAAACCCTTTATCCTAAGCCTCCATTCCTAGCTTGCTTGCCATTACTGCCACCAACACGATTTCTATAAATAGGAAAAACATATTTCGGGTTTATTTAAGATCCAGGTGTGTTACTAAAGAATCTCCATTAGATCCATTTTTTATAAAGGCAGTACAGCGTTCTATGTATAGTGCGGACACCTTATCAGTCGGAATGATTTTTAATGAATTTTCAAATTCGACAACGGCCTTTTGATATTGTTTTTCACGATATAAATTGATTGCCTTCTCATAGGCTTCAATAAAGTTTCCTTTAACTGAATCAGTATCCGAGGTTTTTCTTCCCATTACTTCCCAAATACTTACCGGCTCTGTTTTTCCTTTAGCAACGACGTAGTCAACAAAGCGGAAAAAAAACTCCAATTTATTATCAAGCAGGCTTATAGAATATCCGCTTACCAAAATTGCGGTTCCATACATTTTTGTCATCCCTTCAATTCTCGAACATAGGTTTACGGCATCTCCAATGGCGGTGGAATCCATTCTTTCATTTCCTCCTATCGTTCCAATAATCACTTGCCCAGTATGAATTCCAATTCCCATTTCCAATAGGCTTTTTGATTGAGCCAGCCTTTCTTGGTTATAATTTTTTAAAGCCGCCTGCATTTCAAGTGCAGCAACGATTGTTTGATGCGCACTACTTTGTTCGTCTCCTTTTTCGAAAAGGGCCATAATGCCATCTCCAATGTATTTATCCACGAAACCATTGTTCGCTCTAATCGGAGGCTCTACATGAGCCAAATACTCGTTCAACATATTGAACACTTCATCAGGAGAAAGCTTCTCCGAAATGGTTGTAAACGACCTTATATCGCTAAACAAAACGGTGATCTCCCCTTTTTCGGCATTTCCAGGCTTAATGGATTCGATTCCTTCTTTAGCCACCCGATCTAGAAATTGTTTGGGAACAAATTTTTGAAATGTTCTTGCATAAACTTCTGATGTTCTAAATGCATTTGCCGATCGGGATGCCAGAATATATGATTGAGCAAATACCACGATCAATAATCCAACAGGCAAATACAAACCGGTATGCACAACCTCGGTTTGATTAAGAATTTCATTGACCATGGTAAATAATAGGAACACAGATGTGGCCAGAAATAATTCAGACCCTTCCTTTTTTCGCACTGTTGCACGAATGAATACGAATATGATGTATAGACTTGATAAGAAAGAATAAAAGGTGAATATATAAGAACCAAAAGTGTAAATATTTATCGGTGTAAAAACAACGAAGATGCATAACCAAAAACCAAATACTGTAATGATCCAATAAATGGTTTTGTTCCATTCTTTAGGATATAAGGATCTGGAAAATGAACTATATGCCGGAACAATAATGAAGGTGAGAAGAAATTCTATTTTTCTTGCTAGAAACCAATCCATATCGGGAAGAATGATTGATACAATATTTTCTCCGGTGAATATGCTTCGAATACTAACAACAAAACAAACCAATCCGAAAAACAAAATACTGGTCTCTGATTTTCTTAATGAAAAGGCCGCGAAATGATAAATAGCCATAATGAATAAACAACCAAATAAGAACATTTCAAGTACTACTCTTGAATCTCTTTCCTGACTGATAGATTGGGCATCTCCCATTTTTATAGGGTGCCAGATCCCACCTTTCCAATGGTAAAAATTTGACACTTGTACAACAAATTCAACTTCCTTTGTAGGAGTATTGAAGGTTACTACCTGAGATTTATACTCGGGAATGTTTGATTTTTTATCTGTTCCAACGGTTCCATTTTGTGCAAGCAACACTCCATTTACCCAAAGTTTATAGGAATTACTCATGGTAATAATCTTTAATCCAAGAGTGGTTGTCTTGTCATTTAATTTTGCCCTTAAACGAAAAGTTGCATATCCATTGCCTTTCAATTTTTCATTTTCTAGTTTATACCCATTCCATATTCCCGGAACCTTGATATAGTTTGGTGGATTGCTAGGATTATCGGGCAAAGTATCTTTAAAATCTGATGGCTCGAGTAACTGTTTCCAATAAAACTCCCATTCTCCGTCTAGGCGAATGCCGTCTTTACTTATATCCCATTTAGAAAGATCCAATACACCTTTTTGGGCTTTCGGCTTAACAGCAACATTCGCATTGTTTACAAAAGCGAGAATAAGAATTACAATAGGAATAATTACGATGATCCATGAGAATACGGTTTTCGTATTGAATCGGGTGGTCTTTTTCATGGATTATTTTCAGTAATAGTAAAAATAATATTTTGATTGGAGGTAAACACAACATCAATAAGACGAAAAAACACTATAAACCTTGTGCCAATTTTTGTTTTATTTCAGGCCATTCTTCCTTTAAAATGCTGTAAAAGCAGGTGCTCCTTCTAAATCCATTGGGCATAAGCATGTGGCTCCTTAAAACCCCCTCAAATTTTCCTCCTATTTTTTCCACCGCTGCTCTCGATGGATTATTTCTTTCATCAATTCTAAATTCCACCCTTTCGGCTTCTAATTCTTCAAAAGCATGACCCAGCATTAGAAATTTACAATTTCGGTTCAATCCGCTCCGTTGAAATTCTTTTTCATACCAGGTCCATCCGATCTCTAATCTTCCATCGTAATTCGACACATTGGCAAAACTTGAACTACCGGCATACGAATTTGTTTTTTTATCGAAGATGGAGAACGCATATCTGAACTTATCTTTTCTTTCTTTTATGGCATTATCCACATATCCTTTAAACAATTCTGGAGTATGAAGTGGGGTAGGAGAATATTGTAAAAGATCTTTATCAGCAGTTGCAACAGAAAGCAAATGGTCGTAATCTTCAATTGCTAATGGTCGTAACAGAACTCTTTCATTTTCTAAAATAATGTTTTGGTCGAAGGGAAATTTCATGAGGTAAAAATATATTTTTTTGGGCGGCATTACGGGTGTTTCGCTATATCTTTTTTATTGTTGATTTAAAACCTTTTGGCGTATGGGGGCAAAGGCAGATAATTCTCCGTCTCTACAGACGTCTTTGATGTACACAACAATAAAAAAGGATGCTGCTTCACCCCCGGCCGCATTGTGCTATAAAATATACATTACAGCAAATAAGCTGCTTACGGAAATTAGAATCCAAAGTATAACACCCTGTATCATTGGTCTAACTCCTACGGCTTTAATATCCTCACGGGTTAAACTTGTTCCTATAAGGAAAAGCGTTAGAATCAATCCCAGTTTTGCGATGGCCTTAATTCCTGTATAAATTTCTACCCCTTGTGGTAAAAAGGTGGAGATAACAGTAGCCAAAACGAAAAACAAAATAAACCATGGAATACTGATCTTTTTTTTGCCTTCTTTTTTGTTGATCAATGCCAATACAAGTGCTAATGGAATGATCCAAAGAGCACGGGTCAATTTTATTGTTGTGGCAATCTTTAAAGCCTCTTCACCATATCTTGAAGCGGCCCCAACTACCGAGCTTGTATCGTGTATAGCAATGGCGCTCCAAACTCCAAATTGCTGTTGGGTTAATTCAAGCATCCAACCCAATTGTGGAAACAAAAAAAGAGCAACCGCATTTAATATAAAAACGGTGATCAACGAAACCGACATTGATTTTGAATCCGCATTAATCACAGGACCTACTGCGGCAATAGCACTTCCTCCACAAATTGCAGTTCCGGAGGAAATAAGTATGGACGTTTTTGCATCTATTTTTAAAAGTTTACCAGTTAAAAACCCGAATAACAAAGTGCCCACAATAGTAGCGACGGTGAAAAGAGTTCCCGACGATCCTGCCTCTACAACTGCATAAATATTCATTCCAAAACCTAACCCAACAATCGACCAGCGAAGCAGATGTTTTGAAATTTGCTGACTCAATTTTTTCATTGGATTGCCAAAGATGAGAGCAAAAAAAAGTCCGCCGGCAAGTGCATAGGGGGCTTCAACAAATCCGGTTAAACAAGAAGCAGCAAGAAGGATATAGATAATTTTTAAAACCGGTTGATCTTTAAAAAATGCGGAAACTTTATTCATTCGGTTTTGTAGTGGCCTTCGTTTTGTTTACCAAATGTATATTTTTTTAGGCATCCTCCTGTTTTATGGGAAAGATTTGGAATGTTCTGCCTTGTTTTCAAGGAAAAATACAATTATTACTTCTTTACATTTACCAACAATTCGTAGTTAGCCCTGTCAAGAATTTTTTGGGGATGGTTGCGTTCATCTTCATTTACAGGATCGATTATAATGGATTTTACCAGTTTTCTTTCCCAGAAATAAACTTCTGCGCATAGTGCCAAGCTTTCGCCATCATAATCTTTTACATAAATCACGCGGTTCTTATATGATTCTCCCGGACCGTAGTACACTTCTCTGATTCTCTTTGAATTTCGGAATGATACCACCGTTTTCTTTAAAGTATCTCCTTGTAAATAGGCTCGAATCTCTTTTTCTGGATAACCACTTAACATGGCAACCGTATCATTGAGCACTAATGTTCGAGTAAATTTTATGCGATTGATTTGCGCAACCATTGTATCTATTGTTGGCACGAAAGTAGCTTGTGAGTAGGAGCAAATCCCATTAAAAGCCAGTAGAAAAACAACCCAATATTTTATACGTAAAACCATACATCAATTTAAGATGAATAGTTGAGCGCTTTTTTACGAAAAAAGATTTTTAAATTGTAAATTTCATAGATTACTCCACGATTACCTTAAAGGTGTGTACCGCATTTTTTTGAATGATGTGAAGGAAATAGATTCCGGTTGAATTTCCGGTGATGTCAATTGAAATATTTCCGAGTGATTGGAGAACTTGCGAATAAACAACTTGGCCTATTGAATTGGTTACCATCACCTCGTTAACTTGTTCATTATTGAAAGCGGGAATGATGGTAAAAACTCCGTGAGATGGATTCGGAGCAATTTTAAAATTCTTTGTACCGTATGAGTTGATTCCTGCGGTGGAACATAAATAGTCCAAACCTGTTGCAATTAGATTGGACATTTGCCAAAGGGGTTGGCGTGATGGATGCGATAATGCTGCATACATTCTTGAAACCTGTCCTTGGGTAAACATTTTATAGCAACCCGTTGCACCGCTATAATCCATATAATTTTCGGCATTAATTAATTGTGACATACAGTTAAGTGGAGAATTTGCAGATCCGGATGGGTGACAGGGATAGCTTGTTCCCAAATAATCGCAGGGTGGTGTATCCGCCACCTGATCGTTAGGAGCAACACAACCACCATCGAACGTATGGATTAAGTTGAGCCAATGGCCGTATTCGTGAGTTAGGGTAGAGGCAAACTCGGGCTCCCAGGTACAATTAATTCCCAAATAGGCTCCGTTATAAACTATTCGGGCGGTGTTATTATTCGACATTCCAGTACTGGGATAATAAGCATATCCTGAATTATTGGTAACGGCATCATCGAACAAATCATTCTGAATATAAATGTTCATGTATTTATAATTATCCCAAGCATCAGCTTGTATCGCAGCATCGTACCCACTGCCATTTGCAAAACCAGATGCAGCAGGATGGTATACAATACCTGTTGTGGGATTTCCTATTGGGTCAATTTCTGCTAAAGCAAAAGTAATATCAGGCATAATATCTCTAATGGATAAAAAACTATTATGTACGGTGCCATAATCAGGATTTAACCCATGAAAATCAATGTTGAGTTTATCCATCGCATCAATGATGATTACATCATTTACTGGCATTCCCCCTTGTGTAGTTCCATAAACATGAAATACTACAGGAATTACATAACAACCTCCGCCATTTGTGTTTTTTGAAATAAAATCTGCAGTAAATTTTTCCAGCTCTTCTTGTTCCTTTAAAATTATAGGATCCGTTGCACCAATAGAAGTTACTTTACATTGATCATTTGGAAGTTGTGGTGATTGAGCCTTAGCGTTTAAAAAAAGCAATGTGAAAATGGCCGCAGTAAGTTGTAGAGATTTTTTCATATTCAAATATATAGAAATATACCAACGTAACTGGCCACGATAGTAGCGGCATCCTTTTGTTTTTTAATATGCATTTTCAAAGCAATTAGCAACGAAGGGCAATTGCCCTTCGTTGCTTTCCGGCAAGATATAATTTTGGAAAAAAACAAAAGATAGAGCGAATGGCGGGAAAAGCCAGCGAAATCCTATTCTTGTTTCCTACAACATCCGTCTAAACTAGTTAAACCTGCTTCAGTCGCTTTTACCTCGTCAGCATCATAACCGCAATTAGAAATGCATTCACGAATTTTATCCAAAGTGATTTTTTTTGGGTTATAGCTCACCGAAATAGTATTACCCGTAAGGGTAAAGCTTTTTAAACCCGTAAGCTTGTACAGTTGCGTGTCGAAACGTTGTCCGCAAGTTTCGCATGCACTGCAGTGGCTGCAGTAAATTTTTGTTTGAATTTTTACAGTAACCGTTTTTTGGGCAGAAATATTTTCTGCGAAAAACACACTTATTCCGAGAATAATAATGAAACTAATTCTTTTTATCATGATCGTATTTTTTTTCTTTATAATCTATTTTTAAACGTATTCCTCCGTAAAACATTCTGCCAAAAATAGGCGCATATACCAGTGTAGCATCAAATTTGTTGCCAAAAGGATTTGAAGCGTCAACCAAAGGCACATGTTGGGTATATCCAGTAATGTTTTCGCAACCAAAATATACATCAATAATTTTAAAGCTCTTGGTAATTTGAGCATTTAGGGTAACATACCAAGGGGTTACACCATGCATATGAATAAAGTTGGGGTCATTTACATCAGGGATTCTACTATTACCTGTTAGATGTGTTGTAAAGTCAAAACTAAACCCATATTTAGGAGTAGTGTAACCCAAGTTCAACAACATTCTATGCATAGGAACCAACGGAACCGTTTTTAAAACCCCATCATAAGTGGCTCTTACATCCTGGAATTTATATGCAGCTCTTATCTCAAATTTCTTAATAGGCTCCATGCTAAAATTGAACTGAAATACATTGGAGAATGATGCTCCCTGCAAATTAGAAAACACTAATTTATCTTCTGCTTCTCTATCAACTATGAGCTGACTTGTAAAATCTGTTCTAAAGAAATCGGCAACAATGGTAGCATCGCGTTTACGAATCTTAAATACGAATTGCACACTTGCGCCATAGTTCCAAGCAATTTCCGGTTGAATGGTGCTGCTGATCTGAATGCCTCTGGATGTAACCAGCATAGAGATATTATCCGCAAATAAATTAGGAACACGCCATCCTCTTCCCCCTGCAACTCTAAACATTAGTCCCTTGGTAATTTCCCATTTAACGTGAGCTCTCGGTGATGCCATAAATCCAAACAGATTATGATAATCCAAACGAATACCTGTCACCACAGTTACCTTGCGATAATTATCAAGAGTATATTCGAAGAATCCACCGGGAACCAATTCGGTTCTTTTTAAATTAACGTTGGCAAAAGTCTCATCGTAATCATCATAAACAAAACTTGCGCCAGTGCGAAATTTATGTTTTGTGTTTCCAAAAATGGATTGATAGATCACATTAAAAAATCCATTTTTTTGTACACCTTGATATCCGCTTAAACCAATAAAACCTCTTTGATCGTGATAGATAAAATTAGCCTGGATGCCGATGCTTTTCCATTCCATTCTCGGGAAAACAATTCCGAATTTTGCAAAAGCTTCACCACGCCATGTTTTCATTTGAACACCATATTGAGGTTTCAAAGTATCGTTGCGATAAAAGGCTGCGGTGCCACCATTTCGCAATTCGTGTAATCCTTTAACCCCAAACTGGGTTTCAATTCGTTTACCGAAATATTGCCAACGATGAATAAAACTTCCAGTTTTTAACAAGGGCATATCTAAAAATCCATCATTGTTGTCATCAACAACAGTGTTGAAATAATCACCGTGTAGTAATGTAATATTACTCCATCTCATGTTTTTTCCCAGACGAAAGGCAATATTCGCATTTCCTTCAACACGTCCCATGTGATTTACATAGACATTAAAAAGCAATTTATCGGCATTGTATGGTTTTCTTAATTCCAGATTGATTTGTCCCGTCATAGCTTCATAACCATTTACGACAGAACCGGCACCTTTTGAAATCTGTAAACTTTCCATCCATGTTCCCGGAATATAATTTAATCCAAAGGGTGATGCCAATCCTCTTATGGAGGGCATTAATTCGGTGGTGAGTTGCACATATCTTCCATCCAAGCCAAGCATTTGAATGCTTTTTGCTCCTGTTATAGCATCACTATAGCTCACATCAACAGTTGCATTAGTAGAGAAACTTTCCGAAATGTTACAGCAGGCAGCTTTTATAAATTCACGTTCGGTTAAAGTTTCGACGAGTTGTGGATTTAAAACCGAATAGCTATGCGGATCCCTTACGCCGAATACCGTTGTTTCTTTTAATACTGTTGTTTTCAGCTGAAAATTGAAAACACCTTTTCTAATATCAATCGTGTCTTTATCGTATGAAACAATCGAAGCCACAACGAAGAAACAAGTGTCATTTTTAGGGAGTATATAAATCCCTGTTGTGTCCGTAATCACCCCTGTTGTTGTTCCTGCGTAATAAACATTTACTAAGGGAACGGGGTCGCCTTTTTCATCGGTAACCTTACCCGTTATTTGGGCGGAGACGGATGAAAGGCTATAAAAAATAAGTGCAAATAATAATATTCTTTTCATTACTTAAAATAATAAGGTTTAACAAAATTGAATTTGTTAGGAAAGAAAAGTGTGGATCAGATTCTGAAAACGCAGATCGAAGAAAGATCTGGCGGCCTTATGGTAAAACGATTGCTATATGAATTGCAATCAGTTTGATTATTTACCGATAGGTAAGAATAGAAAAAAGTATGGGTAATTGTAGGAGCAGAAAACTCAGTATTGTAAGGGTATAAATTTGAATCGTCGTCAACACTTACAATTGTTTGTTGCACATCACAACAATCGGCCTGTTCAAAATGCGGAGTAGTTTCGTGGCAATCATTTTCCTCGTCATTGCAAGGGTCTTCTAAACCATAACTGGTATAAACATTTTCGAAACCAGTAATCATGCATTTATGGAAACTCATGGTATATCCACTCATCCCATGTAAGTACATGGTAAGTATTAAAAAGGATATAATCTTTTTGAGCATGTTACAAAAGTACAGTATTTTAACGTTGATTTCCAAATGTTGGTATGAATTTGTGATTTCTTGAGGCTCTCCGCTATATTTTTTTCTCTCCCGCAGATCTCACAGATTTTTCTGTTTATTCTCAGAAATCCCATTCGGACGCAACCCATCCGTCAAGCTATCATTTCGCTGAAGGAAGCGCCTACGGCGCTTCGCATCGGCGAGATGCAATTGCCCGCATGGGACATTATAGATAAGGTTTTATAAATCTATAAAATCTGTGAGATCTGCGGGAGAGAAAAAGGATACAGATTTGGGTAACAAGTTACCTAGTATAAATTTTGTATACTTGTTAAACCAAATATACCATCGTGAAGAAACTATTTTTTATCCTCTGCACACTTACTACTTTAGTTACCGCCCAAACTATTCAAAACAGTTCATGGCAAACCGTTGGTTATATTAAAGATGACGGAACCGTTCAAGATGGTTCATGGAAAACTATTGGATACATCAAAAGTGATGGTACCGTGCAAGATGGCTCGTGGAAAACAATTGGCTATATCAAATCGGACGGAACTGTTCAAGACGGATCGTGGAGAACGATAGGTTATATAAAAAGCGACGGAACAATTCAAAATGGAAGCTGGAGTACCATAGGTTATATAAAAGAAGATGGTACCATGCAAAATAGTTCCTGGCAAACCATTGGATATTCTAAAGAGGTCGATAAAGTTTGGGCTGCAGCTGCAGTTTATTTTTTCTTTTTCAGACTTAACTAATGAAGGAACTCATTTTATTTTTTCTCGTAATAGGTAACTTATTTGCACAGTCAAATAAATTAGACATCACCCGTGTTATTGGGAACTTTTATGTTTGCACCACATATTAGGAATACGAAGATGGAAAAATCTTTCCTGCCAACAGCATGTACCTCGTTACAGATAGTGGAGCAGTGTTAATTGATACTCCGTGGGATGCTAGCCAAACAAAACCATTATTAGATTCTATTGTGAAAAGGCATAATAAAAAAGTGGTCGTTTGTATTACTACACATTTTCATGACGACCGTACTTCAGGGCTGGGTTTTTAAAAGGAGCAGGCGTAAAAACCAATTCATCTTTGCTTTCTTCCCAAATGGGAAAAGAGCATGGAGAAAAAGTAGCAGAGCTTCAATTTACCAATGACACTACATTTACACTAGGAGGTCTTAAGTTTGAAACTTTTTTCCCTGGTAATGGAAATGCGCCTGGTAATATTGTTGTATGGTTTCCGAAGCCAGGATATTATTTGGAGAATGTTTTGTAAAAAGTATAGAAGCAACAGGATTAGGTGGTATTGAAGATGCTGATTTGGTAAACTGGCCCGTAGCTATTAAAAAGACTATCAAAAAATTAAAATCACCACGATTTATAATTCCAGGTCACTGGCATGGTTAAATAAAAATGCATTAATGCATACTTTGTATCTACTGCAAAACCACGATAAGAAATAAAAACACCCGTCCTTTTTTGATTAAATCAATTTTAATAATGTAATGAGGGGTTAATTTAAATCACTTATTCACAGCTGATTATGGAATTAATTAATTTTCTCGAAGTGTAATATTTTCTTTAATGCTTGTCACAAAAGAACGTGTTCATCCGTTCTTTGTAAAAGAAAATAAGACAGGTAAGAATGAAAGCAATATTGAACTCAAAGGGAAAATTAATCTACGCCACTTGTATAATTTATGTTTTAATGGTGGTGGCTATTTATCAATTTACGCAAGGAACAAATCAACACCATATTTCAAATTTTATATTTAACACACATGAATCTAATGGTCCAGTTCAAAAGGGGTCGATGGGTTCAAGCCAGCAATCGATGGATCTTTCGATGCGTTGGTAAAAATCAATCTCAATGAGACACAAAAAAAAAATTACCCAAAGACGAGTTGCAAGTTTAATTTTCACTTTTGCTCTTCCCGTTTTTTGCTATTCACAAGTCGCGACTACAACCGTTAACACTTCCACTACAATAATGCCCAAAGCTCCTTTACTTCTTGGAATCACCTATGATTGCCGTTCAAGTTTATCAGATGTATCCAATACTTTAATGGGGTATCACAATACAAATGGCACATTTAACCCAGCAGTGGATGCCGTTTTTAATAACTTTCCGATGGCCGGTTTGCGCTATCCTGCAAATGGAATTCTTCAAGGCTTTGAATGGAAAAAATCAATTGGGCCTATTGCTAACAGAATTCCTCAACAAGTTTTTGCTCAACCCTCTATCCCTGCTCAGGTGATGGAATTTGGGTTTGATGAATTTATGGCTATGACTGCTGCAAGAGGTGTTGACCCAAAGGATGTTCAGATAATGGTTCCAATATATGACAGTGCAATAATTTACACAAAACAAGCTCAAACAGATGCTTCAATTCCAAATGTGCTTCAATCAAATGCAGATTGGGTGGAATATGCAAATGCCCCGAGTGACTCGAATATTACGAATCCAGGCGGAGGAATTGATTGGGCTGAGGTCAGGGCCGCAAATGGTCATCCGCTACCTTACGGGATAGAAATATGGAATATGGGAAATGAACCCTACACATTTAATGAATATGACGCGGCTAATGATGTTAATGCAGTAACTTATTACATCAGCAACATTGTACCTATGATAGATGCGATGTTGGCAATTGACCCAACAATTAAAATTTCGGTGACGGTTACAAGTAATACAGCAAATGTGTGGACTTCAACCATTCTGAATTCCCCCTTATTACAAGGAAAAATTTACGCCCTGAACTGTCACTTTTTTTTGACGGAAGAATTTCAAGTTGGAATACCAATAGCAAATCAACCAAATGTTTTTGTTGCGAATTCAAGAATGATAACTCTGGCAAACGCTGCCCAAACAAAAGGGTACAAATTAATTATCGGAGATCAGGCACACGCTATTATATCTACCACACCAACCCAAGCCCAACAAGATATTGCCATGCAATGGCAAGGAGCGAATGAAACTGCAGATATGTTATTAGCGATGAGTCAAATCCAAAATATTGAAAGGGCTAATTTTTGGGTGTATGGATTATGGACAAATCAATGGCACCCTATTCGTAAAAACTCCGATGGAACATTTACATCAATGCCTGTCGCTGAATTATACAAAATACTGAATCCCGCTTTTCTTGATAACTCCGTTTCAGTTACCACAACATCTCCCGCTTCCAGTGACGGTATTTCATACTCCGTTCGGTCCAGTGCGTTTATTTCGACTGACCTTTCACAATTAAATGTCGTTTCTGTAAACAGAGATAAGACAAATACAGTTCCAGTTCAAGTGAATGGTTTGGCAGGTTATACATTGCTAAACGCACGTTTACTAACTGCAACTGCATTAACTGCTGAAACAATTATTGAAAGTGTTGCCACCACAGACATTTCTGGAAATTACATAATGCCGCCAATGAGCATATTGATATTGGAATACAGTAATAACCCGTTGAGTGTAAATGAAACAATTTCCAACAACCCAATTAATATGATTTATCCCAATCCAACAACAGGACAGATTTACTTTTCGGAATTACAAAATGAGATTGAAATATATAATTTTTTAGGACAAATAGTAGTTCCTAAAATCAGAAATATAAAAAACATTTCAGTTGAACAACTTGCAGACGGAATTTATTTTATTCGGACAGACAAAGCTATAATGAAATTTATTGTTAAACATTAAAAAAACAAATTATTAAAAAAACAAACCAAACAATGAAAATTCTAACAACGGCGTTTTTATTTTTTTGCATTACATCCGTTTTTTCTCAATCGTATCCATCAACATGGACATCAAGAGGTGTTGGGGGCGGAGGCTCGCTCGTTTCGGTTAGCATAAGTCCATTTAACACAAACGAATTTTTCATAGCTTGTGATATGTCCGATTTGTTTCATACTACAGATTTCGGACAAAATTATAACATGATTCCTTTTACTGAACTGCAAGTACAATGGAAGTCTGATGTTCAGTTTACTTCTATTGCATCAAAACTTTTTATATTAAATAGAACAGCAGGATATGTTCCTTCCAAAAGCTATGATGGCGGAACTAATTGGGCGAATGCAAGTAACCCTTGTACAGGATCTGCATATCAGCTTTTTGCAAGCCAACATGATACTGATCAAGTAGTAATTAGTGATAGGAACAAAATTTATTTCAGTAATTCAGAAAACATATTGTCTAGCTACGCAACACTACTCAATTATCCGAGTACTTATGGAGCACATATTGCTGGGGTGTATTTTGAGAATAAAGACACTGTTTATATCTGCTCTCACGATTCATTAATTTACACTATTAATGGTGGCGGTTCATGGTTAAGTTCAGCCGCAGGTACAAATGGAATACCTTCCAATGAACACGTTATGTCATTTAAAGGCGCAAAGCAAGGTGGGAAATGGGTTTTTTATTGTGTAACAGTACAAGCAAATGCTCTTCCTAATAACATTTACAATAGTACACCTGCCGACTACTCTCAGTATAAGGGCATTTATAAATTAAGTCAAGGACAAACACAATGGACTTCCATAGGAGGAAATCTTCCAAACCCGAGTGTAGACAAGGGATACTTGATTGGAATGGCTAACAACGACACCTCTGTTGTTTACATTGGTGGAAATTCCAATTACATAGGAATTCCAACTATAGCATTAGGCGCAATTTTCAAAACAATGGATGGTGGCAGTACTTTTAGTAATGTTTTTCTTCATTCAGCAATGAAAACCTCGAATGCAAATTGTACAACAGGTTGGGGCGGTGCTCAATTAGATCCTACTTCAAAATTCACATGGAACGGTTTAAATTATATAAAGGCTTTAGGTGTTGATCCAAATAATTCTTCAAAAATAGTTTGTGGTGATGGAATGTGGGCGCATAGTAGTATTGATAATGGAAATAATTGGCAGCAAGTTTATACCGACAATAATTACGATAATCCACCATCTACTTTAATTTCGCAATCTAGTCAATACAAAACTACAGGTCTTGAAACTACGGCATCGTATTGGTTACATTGGACAAGTCCTACAACTATTTTTGCCTCTTACAATGATATAGTAGCAGCAAGAAGTTCGGATGGAGGGCAATTTTGGAACTTTGACATTTACGGCTTAGATTCAAGTAAAATCAACGATATAAATATGACCATATCTAGTCCTTCAACAGGATTAATGTATGCTGCTGCTGGAGAACAACCCGGTTCTAATGGTGATTATACGGATACGCGTGTAAGCCAATCTCGTGGTAGAATTTCTGTTTCTGCTGATAATGGGACTAATTGGACTACTTTACATAATTTTTCAACAAAACCAGTAACCTCTCTCGCTTTCGATAAAAACTCATCAAACCCAAATGGAATGTATGCAACGGTGCTAGATGTATTAGGCGGAATAGGCGATGTGTATTACTGCGCTGATGTAACTATTTATCCAAATACATGGACAAGGCGTACTTCTCCGCCAAGGACACAAGGAAGAGCCTTACAAATTATTGTGCTTAACAAAGATACGCTTGTTGCTGTTTATGGAACAAGAAATTCTGCGCCTTCAGGTTCAGCAGTTTATACTGCAAGTTCAGGTGTGTTTTACAGTACTGATGGTGGGCTTACATGGGCTGATAACAACCCAAGTTTTATGCAAATAGAGACGGTAAATGTTGAAATTGATCCTAATGACGCATCTCAAAATACGTGGCTTGCATTTGTAGGTACTAAAACAATTAATCAAGTTCCACCTGTTCCATCTGCTCCTGGGGTTTATCGTTCAACAAATAGAGGACTAAATTGGACAAATGTTTACAATCAATCTGCTTTATCAGGTACTTTTCATCCTACCTTACCAAATGAATTATACATCTGCACAGAGTTTAAAGGATTACAATATGCTACTAATACAAACAGCAATTCCTTTGATACAAGTAATGTTGCATCCTATCCTTTCAGACGACCTCTAAAAATATTTTTTAATCCTTACGATGTAAATGAGGTATGGGCAGCGAGTTTTGGAAATGGCTTTAGAGTTGGGACAACAAACATAACTGCAGGAATTTCTTCTAATAATCCAGCTATAAGCAATATGCCAATTTTATATCCAAACCCAACAACGGGGATGCTTTCGTTTTCTCACACCCTTAATGACATTGAAGTATTTAATATTTATGGGCAGACAGTTATGACAAAAATTAAAGCAGCAAATAGTATTTCAGTTCATGAACTTCCAGACGGAATTTATTTTATTCGAACAGAAAAAGCCGTTATGAAATTTATTGTGAAGCATTAACGGACATGATTCAAGTCCAATTCAAAAATTTATAAACAAAAGATTATTTTGAACTAAATAAATAAAAAATGAAAAAAATGAAATTATTACTAAAATACTTTTCAGTTATTGCTCTATTAACAATTACGCACGATTTGTTTTCACAAAATTTTTGGCAAACAATTAATGGTCCACAAGGCGGGAATTACAGAAGAA
>Ga0105048_10000086_pt1 | contig 114293 bp, 94 predicted proteins | sample MAT05_FD_78382 | JGI IMG/M metagenome (GOLD analysis project Ga0105048, IMG submission 78382) | Freshwater microbial communities from Lake Fryxell liftoff mats and glacier meltwater in Antarctica - MAT-05 | ecosystem: Environmental > Aquatic > Freshwater > Ice > Liftoff microbial mat | place...
AGCGTCCGGGGACCTGAACAGTTACCTCAAATCTTTCAGGGCGGCTAGCTTGGAGAAGCTGATTGCCACGGCACCGGCGATGCCGCCGAGGAGGAAACTGGTAAGGTCGAATTGCATGATTGTGGGTTTGGTTTAGCGGGAGATGTCTGAGTTGCCTAACGTCGCGGCTCTGCCACGGCCGCGCAAGGGGTGGATTGGAAGCCAGGCGTCACCGGCCGTTGGCAGCAGCCGCTGGCTCGATCAAATCCTCGATCATTCTCCTCGTGCATATCCTGGGGCAGGGCACGCCTCTCTGAATGATCTGTAATCGGTCCTGGGCGTGGCGAACCGGACTGACGTCGGAAGTCTGCTCGCATGAATCCTGATAATCTCATTCCGGATGATTCTATTCGGGAAGTCTGTGGGCCTCGGCGTAGCGTGTCACGACCACGACTTGTATGTCTTAGTTCTGCCTTCTGAGATCGAGCGATGTGTAGCCTTCCCAAGTGACGGTCAAATGGTTTAGGGGTGACAAATTTGTCGTTGAAATTGCTGGATAGGCGGCAAAACGATTTCCGTCTGCAGGATTCGCCAGCTCCAAGTCAATCTCGTTCAATCTCTGATTCGGTAGTGGGTCCGCCCTGGCTCAGCCGGCTTTGGGCGAATCAACGCCTGCACTTGCGGCCCAAGACCGCGCACGGGTGGGGTGTCCACATCTCCCGATTTCTCCATTCCGTCTGCAGTGAACAGGTGGAGGGTCCGGTCGATATCCTCGCCAAGCGGTTTCTGGAAGAGCTGGCCATCGGCCCGTCACCACCTTCCAATTGGCAATTGGATCAGGTACGCCAAGCCTTGGATGTGTTCGCGCGCGGAATGCGTTCTTACTTACTGGGATACGACGATGAGTGGTCGCCTATAAGAAATTATGGCGACACGCGGCGGAGAGGAGTGGAGAAATTTCTTCCCAACCCGCAACTGCCGCTTCGGGAACAGCTTCGGGAGGTGATCCGACTCCGGCGGTATTCACCGAGGACTGAGGAGGCGTACTGGCACTGGGTGGCGCGGCTCCTGCGGTACCATCGGCGCCCCGACCGGCGATGGGTCTTGGCCTGGCGGCATCCCCGAGAAATAGGGGCCGTGGAGGTGCAGGCGTTTCTGACCCACTTGGCGGCCGGGCTGAATGTGTCGGCGTGGACCCAGATCGACACGCACGTCCTGGCGCGGCCGGGGATTGGGGTACGGAGCCCTTTGGATTCGTGGGGCTTGGCGGCAGGTAGGGAGCGGAAGGGGAACGGGGAATTGCCTGGTGCACTTCGTGCCCGTCGCTTCGCAGGGATTGCGAACCACGGCGGGCGCTGCCTCGATTGGGCTTTGGCCCGGGCCACCTCGGTTTCGAGTGGTGTTTGATCGGTCGAGGAACCGAGGGCTGGGGGTGACTGTCGCAGGGCAGAGGCGGTTCGCAAGCGGGGGAGAGGGAGCGCTGTTCCCCGCGCTGGATGGTGTTCATGAAGTTCTCCCTACCCGCGTCGGGATGGACCGGTGCGGAGGGTGGCGAGTTGGGTGCGGAGGGTGTTTTCCCCACCCGCGTGGGGATGGTTCCCCCTCGATCGACTTGGAACGGCGGGTCAACCGAACAACGGCCATTGGAAGCTGGACTCGATGGCGATCCGGCGGCCGGTGCGTTGGGACTCGTGGCAGGCGTTCATGACCTCCAGGACATGGATGCCGTGCTCGGGGGTGATGAGGCTTTTTTGGTTCGTGAGGAGGCACTCCGCGACATATGCTGCGCCACCCACCCAGTTGTAGCGGCCGGACTCCTTGACGTGGGTCTCCAGAACGTTCTCTTCGCTATGCGCGAGATCGACGCCGGCCGCACCCCAATCCCAGCCCTGCAAGTGCATGGCCCCACCGGTCCCCAGCACGTCGACCGTGTACAACTGACGCTCGCGCCCGGGCAGGCGGTAGTTGTCGAAGTACACGAAGCCGGTCATCACGTGTGAGAGGATGCCTTTCCCGTGATGCATGATCAGCATGGTGTTCTCGTCGGCGGTGACCTTCACCTCGCCGCGATCCGCAACCTTGCGGGTGGGGTTGAGAATTTGGGTCATGCCGACCACTTCCTGGACGGGACCGAGGAGCCCGGTAAGCGTGGTGACGTTGTAGACGCCAAGGTCGTAGAGGCTGCCACCCCCTTGTTCATAAAACCACCCGGACCAGCCGACGCCGCCGTGACCGTAATTGCCGCGGGCAGCAGTGACCCGGCCAATGCGGCCGCTGGCGATGGTGTCCGCCATGAACTTGAACTGGGGCGACGTGACGCAGGTGGGGGCAGGCCAGATGTGGACGTGATGCTTGCCTGCGAGTTCGAGCAGGTACCGGGCGTCCTTCACGGTGAGTGCCATGGGCTTTTCACTCCAGACGTGGCGTCCGGCCTGGATTCCCTTCTCGTTGACCGGGAAGTGCGAGGGCATCGACGTCGTGTTGACCAGGAGATCGAAGGGCACGCCTTTCAGCATCTCATCGATGTTGGGATAGACGTTGGCGACCTTGAACTGTTTGGCGCGGTTTTCAGCCCGGGACGGAATGATGTCGCACAGGCTGACCACCTCGATGAACGGCTGCTTGGTCAGGTGGGGTAGGTACGAGCCTGAGACGTTGCCGCAACCGATGAGGCCCACCCGGATCTTCTTGCCGTCGGGAATCGCGGGAGGCGCGGGTTCCTCGGCGATCGAGGGACGGACGAGACCGAGTGCGGTGGTGACGGCGACGGTTTCTCGTAGGAACTGGCGGCGGGGGATGGAGGAGGGCTCGTTCATGACAGTGACGGGATTAGGGGAGTTCTTGGAGGAGGAGGCGACGGTGCCGAACGATCTTGTCGTCATTGTAATTCTGCAAGCCCACGAATCCGCCGCCGCTCCGTTGTTGGGGATCGGTCCAACGGGTGACTTCCACGCCGTTGATCCGGACGGCGTAGGTGTGACCGGTGGCCGTGAGTTCGTAGATGTTCCATTGGCCGATAGGGCGGGTATTGGCGCGGGTCGAGGCGGCGTATGGATAGATGGAGCCGGTGCGCCAGGTGGGGTCCTCCGGTGTGGGATCGCCGATCTCCATTTCGTGCCCTTGTCTGACGGCGACCCACGGGTCATTGGCGGGATCGGGAAAGCGGATGAAGACACCGGAGTCGGCGATGGGGTGCTCTTGGCGGAACTCGCCGCGCAGCACGAAGTTCGTGAAGGTACGTCCTGAGAACCACCACAGACCCATGCCGCCTTCCCCGGTGGCGATGCCATCGGCGACGACGAACCGGCCCGGGCCGGCTTGGCGCCAGAGGGGCAGGATGGCTGGGGCGAGGAGATCGATCGGTGCCGGCGTCCGCGATGGGCGTGACGTGGAGCAGGCGGTGAAGAGGACGATCAAGAGAAAGGGGATTTGTCGCATGGGGTAAGGGCGTTGGAGATGGGGTGGATCATGGAAAGCGCTCGGTTCAAAAATGACCGGCTCCCGGGGAATGAACCGTGGAGCGAGGGGAGTTGCAAGCGGCCCTCATCCCGGCCTTCTCCCGGGGGGAGAAGGAGAATGCGCTCCGCGGGTCTTGGAGGGTTGGGCCCAGGAAAGTGCATGGAAAGGGCTCGGTTCAAAAATGACCGGCTCCCTGGGAATGAACCGTGGAGCGGGGGGAGTTGCAAGCGGCCCTCATCCCGGCCTTCTCCCGGGGGGAGAAGGAGAATGCGCTCCGCGGGTTTCGGAAGGTTGAGCCAAGGAAAGTGCATGGAAAGCGCTCGGTTCAAAAATGACCGGCTCCCTGGGAATGAACCGTGGAGCGAGGGGAGTTGCAAGCGGCCCTCATCCCGGCCTTCTCCCGGGGGGAGAAGGAGAATGCGCTCCGCGGGTCTTGGAAGGTTGAGCCAAGGAAAGTGCATGCAAAGGGCTCGGTTCAAAAGTGACCGGCTCCCGGGGCATGAACCGATGAGCGAGGGGAGTTGCAAGCGGCTCTCATCCCGGCCTTCTCCCGGGGGAGAAGGAGACTATGCTCCGCGGGTCTTGGAGGGTTGGGCCCAGGAAAGTGCATGCAAAGGGCTCGGTTCAAAAATGACCGGCTCCCGGGGAATGAACCGATGAGCGAGGGGAGTTGCAAGCGGCCCTCATCCCGGCCTTCTCACGGGGGGAGAAGGAAACTCTGCTCCGGGGGTCTTGGAGGGTTGGGCTCAGGAAAGTGCATGCAAAGGGCTCGGTTCAAAAGTGACCGGCTCCCGGGGCATGAACCGGGGAAGTCGTCGGGCGAAGTCCCTGATGGGACGGAGCGACGGGTCATACGGTTTTGTGAAAGAGGCTTTGGATCGGTTTTCCAAGGCCGTCGCGGGTGACGTAGAACGGGCGTTTTTCGATCTCGTACGCGAGGTCGGCAGGAATGCCGAGGGCCCGGTACAACGTCGCGTGCAGATCTTCGATGACGACCCGGTCCTTGAGAGTGCGGCAGGGTCGTTCATCGGCGGTGACACCGTGCAAGTGGCCTTTTTTGATGCCACCGCCGAAGAGGAGGACGCTGCCGGCGTCGGTGAAATGGCGGTGCATGCCGTAGTGGGTCAGCGCCTCCATTTTGTCGGGGACAGGCACTTGATCCTGGATGGGCCGGTCGGGTTTGCCCTCCTGGAGCATGTCGCGGCTGAATTCACTGGCGAGGACGATCAGGGTGCGGTCCAGCAGTCCGCGTTCCTCGAGATCGAGCACGAGTTGGGCGATGGCGCCATCGATGGCGGCCTTCATGTGAGTTAACTTCTCGTGACCGTGCTCGTGGGTGTCCCAGTTCAGGAACGGAATGTACTCGGTGGTCACTTCGATGTAGCGGGCACCGGCCTCCACGAGGCGTCGGGCGAGCAGACATCCGAGGCCGAACCGCTGGATGTTTTGCTGTTCGTAGCTGCCGTCGCGGACGAATTCGCCGCCGAGGCGTTTCGAGAAATCCCAGCCGCCGGGGACATATTTGGCGACGGTTTCAGGCTTCTCGAGGGAGAGGTCGAAGGCTTTGGCGGCGGGGGAACTGAGCAGCCGATGGGCATTTTCACGGGAGCGCAGGAAGGATTCGCGCTGGTAGTCGCCGCCGAGTTGGCCGACGGGTGAGGCGTCGAGAAGCCGGCGGAAGAATTTCTCGCGGCTTTCGAAGCGGGACGGGGTCATGTCGCCAGGTGGGGTGACGACATCTTTGGCCGAGTCCGGGAAAGGCACATTGAACGGCCCATATTCGCTGCCGAGGAATCCGGCGGTGGTAAAGGCCTTGAGCTCCTCGCCTTCACCCACTTCGAACCGCTGACCGATGTTGATGAAGGCGGGCACGGCCGGGTCGCGGGGGCCGAGGGTGCGGGAGACCACCGCCCCGAGGTGAGGTGCGGCGACCGTTTGGGGCGGTGCGTAACCGGTGTGCCAGTGGAATTGGTGACGGGAGTGGAGGATGAATCCGAGGTCGCCGGCGGTGTAGGTGCGGATGAGGGTGCCGCGGTCCATGACCTGGGCGAGCCGTTCGAGACCGGCGGTGAATTGGATACCATCGACGCTGGTCGGGATGGCCGGGAAGGTGGACAGGACTTTTCGAGGATCGAGGCCCTTCTCGAAGGGGGTGTAGCGTTTGGGATCGAAGGTTTCGGTATGGGCCATGCCGCCGCCCATCCAGAGGACGATGATGGAGTCGGCAGTGGCGTCGAGTCGGCGCGGTTGGCGCGAAGCTTCAGCCCAGGCGAGGGGCGAGCGAGCGCCGAGGGCGCCGAGGGTTCCGGCTGAGAGGGACCGGACGAAGTCGCGTCGGGTGAAGTCGCGGATTGGCATGGGCGATAGATTAGCAGCGGGCATGAAGAAGCAAAGCGGTGAAGATGGCGATCATGGCGCCTCGACTACCAGCCAGGTCCGGCCTTGGGCCGGGATTTTGACCCGGACCAAGGCGCGCGATTCTCGGTCGAGGGCATGCCTTTCGAGGGGACCGTTCTCAATCCGGATGCGGGCGGCGTCGGTGAGACCGGCGTAATGAAGGGGGAGGAGGACATCACGTTCCACCGGTATCTCCAGCGGATTGTGGATCATCGCCAGTGCCCGATGTTCGAGCGCGGGATTGACGTGAACCAGGTAGTCGATGTCCCGGCCGTCGGCGCGGCGGACGTGGAGGATGTCGGACTCAAGGATGTCGCGGTACTGTTTGAACCAGTCGACCCAGCGTCGGACGAGTGCGCGGGTTTCCGGTGCATCGTACAGCCGGGGGCCGCGCCAGCAGGCCTGGACGCCGGCGCCGAGGGTGTTGGCCAGATGGGCTTCATATTCCGGGAGATGCTCGCGCAAGGGTTCGATCGTCGCTGCGGGGCCGCCGCCGTGGTATTCGGTGAGTGGAACGAACATCCAGCCGGCAGTTTGCGGTTTGGTCCAGGTGCCGTCGAAGATGTTCTGGCGGGCGTGGATCAGTTGCTGGGCGCGGGGGAGGGACCAGTTGACTTCGCGATAGCCCATGGCGGTTTTGTTGCCTCCAGCGAAGAAGTAGTAGTCCGGCTGGTTGATGTAGACGCCGTTGGCCCGGCACCAGGAGTAGAGCTGCTGGCTCATGCGCCATTGGGTCCACTGCGAATCCTCGAGTCCGGCGTGCCCGGGGTGGTGGGTCGACGCGCAGAAGTCACCGGGATACGGGCCGTCGTGTTCGAGCAGAGTCAGGCCGGTTTGAGCGATGAAGTTGGTGAGTTTTCGGAAGTAATTCGTGCCCCAGTGGGAACCGAAACAGGGAGCATTGCCAAAAATCGCGCCGCCCGTCTTTCCGGTCTTGGGGTTGATGACGTCGTTGGTGTCGTCGATGCGCCGGCTGCTGAACAAGGAATAGGTGCCGACCTCGATTCCCTTGCCGCGGGCGTAGTCGACGTCGGCTTGGATCCGGGCGAGGTAGGCGGGGTCCTCGGATTCGGCATTCAGGCCGCTCCCGAAGGTGTAGATGATCATCTCGAACCCGACGTCGGCGCATTGGTCGACCGCTTCGCGGAAGCGGGCGGTGTCCGAGTTGCGGACGTGCATCATGATCGGATTTTCGGTGCTCCAGGGGGCGAGAGTGCGGTGGGTGCGGCGCACCAGCAGGCCCTGGCGTTCGCGTTCGGAGGAATCGTGATAGATGAACCACGACTTGAACGAGGTGAAGGTTTCCCCGGGAGCCACCGAAGCGCTGGGGCCGATGGGCGGTTCACATACCAGCAGACACGGAGTCTTCAGCTCGTAGCTGACCTGGGTCGTGAAGGCCGGGTCGTTGGTCCAGCGGGCCACCTGATTGCCGGTCACGATGTCCATGCCCTTGAACATGTAGTCGCTGAGAACCGTGATGGCGGGCGTGCGCCAGGCGATCGTGGAACGTTCGTCGACGGCGGATTCCGCTTCGACGACCGCGAGCCGTTCGGTGGTGAGTCGATCGAGGCGCATGGGGCGGGTCGAACCGTTGCGGAACGTCACCCATTTGCCGATGACCGGAAGGCCGTCGTAGATCTCATAATGAACCTCGACGAACGCGTCCTGCGTGGTGTCGGTGGTTCCTTGGAATGACAAGGTCAGAGCAGCGCCATGCGGGGGCCAGGGGAGGTTGGCGGCGTGGCGGACGCGCTTCCAGGGGAAGGGGGCGATCGGTTGGCCGGTGGTGAAGCCGGTGAATTGAAAGGAACCCGGGAGGTTGGTCAGTTGGGAGGCCCACGCAGGGGTGAGATAACCGCGGTCGGGCTGTCCTGCGAGACCGCCGACGGGAACCGACTGACCGTCGAGCGTGAGCACGGCTTCGGGTTCGACCGCGCGCAGCAGGGATTCGCCGGTGACCAGGTGATCCAGGCCGATGGTGGCGGCGTTGGGCGCGAGGCGGAAGGTACGTCGGACGAGGCCATTGTGGAGAACCAGGATTGAATTGCTGGAGCCCCTGGAAACCTTGGATGGCGTGGGGGCCGCGCGGATGTACCAATCGGTGTTCCGGCCTGGATTGAGCGACGTGTCGGCCAGTTCGGGGAGGCGTTCCCAGTTTTTAACCCACCGGGGGTTCTCGGCGGCCAGGGAGGTCGACGCGGCAGTTGCGGCGACGATCAGAGCGAGGGACAAAAAGATTCCGCGCGGCATGGTGGTGCGAGTTTGCCTGGGGGTGGTCGCGGAAGTCGAATCCTGGAATGCCGTTCCTCCACCGTGGCCCTGAGAGAGCCCAATCGATTTCAACCGATTCGCCCGATCCCCCGGGAGGTGTGGGGGACTGAGGCCTTTGCTTGAAGGCAATGAAGGCTTAGACTTCGGCAGTCGGCAGAAGGCGAAACGACGACGTATGCCACTTTACGAATATGAATTGTGCGAAGGGTCCTGCGCCGCGTGCGGCGGGAAGTTCACGCTCCGACGGCCGCTGAGCGCGAAGCCTCTGACCCAATGCCCGGCCTGCAAGAAGCCCGTGCGCAAGGTGTTTTCGGCGTTCAACACGCCGACGATTACCAAACCATTGTCCATCATCGACGCGAAGAAGGCGGGATTCACGGTGCTCAAGCGGGTCAACAAGGGCGAGTACGAGCGTCAGTGATTGGCCGACGGGTTGTCGGGTTTGGACGTTGGCGTGGAGGGGTTCACGGGGTCGGGAAGGCTCTTGGGATTGGCGCTCAGTTGGGCGACGCCGTCGCGGACATACAGAATTGTGGAGAGGCCGGTGGTCACGGCGGCGGCGAAGGCTGACCACGCTCGAAGGACGGGCCAGGCGTCGGCCAGGGCCAGAATGACTGCGGCCATTTGCAGAACGGTTCCCGCCTTGCTGATGAAATACGGCTTCATCGCGACCGTTCCGCAGGTGAGATGAATCACATTCCAGCCCAGGATGAGCAGCGCGTCGCGGCTCAGGACGGTGGCGACCAGCCAGAGGGGCAGGGGGGCGATGTGGGGAGTGCTGGATCGGCTGAGGAGAATGAGCGCTGACACCAGCAGCAATTTATCCGCGAGCGGGTCCAACGTGGCGCCGAGTTGGCTGCGTTGGTTGAACCGGCGGGCGATCCAGCCGTCGATGCCGTCACTCAGCGCGGCGACCAGGAACGTGGCGAGAGCGATGCGACGGTACGACTCGGCGCCGTCCCGCTGGTGATAGATCACAAAAACCACAAAGACCGGGATCAGCAGGATCCGGGAAATGGTGATCTTGTTCGCGAGAGTCATTTGGCGGATGGAGGGTCGAAGGATTGATGTGGGCGGTCAATGGGAGTCTGGGGTGGGTTGTGGTGGGGGGTCACTGGGTTGGATGTTGAGGCTTTGCGGACGCCCCGAGACTGACGATTCACCGTTGGCATGCGCGGCGGGATGCTTAGAAAAGCGGAAGTGGCGTGGGGTTACCCCCACGCCACTCGGTTCCTCCACGACCCAGGGGTCGCAGTCTTGTGTTTGTGTTTGGCGCGAGTGTTCGCGGCCTAGGCGCCGTGGTAGCCCTCCTCGCCGTGTTCGGCGAGGTCGAGGCCGGCGGTTTCGACTTCCTCGGAGGGTCGGAGTCCGACGACGGCCTTCACGATGAAGGCGATGACGGCGGTGGCGACGACCGAGAGGACGAGCGTGAGGACGATGGCTTTGATTTGAGCCATGAGCAGGCCGCTGGAGAGGCCTTCGACGAGCGGATTGGCTTCCTTGGAGGCGAGCAGCCCGGTCATGAGGGCGCCGAGGGTTCCGCCGACGCCGTGGATGCCGAAGGTGTCGAGTGCGTCGTCATAGCCGAAGAGCTGCTTGAGCTTCCAGCAGGCGAGGAAGGGGATCACGCCGGCGACGATACCGATGACCATGGCGCCGGAGGTGGTGATGAAACCACAGGCGGGAGTGACGACGACCAGACCTGCGACCACACCGGAGCAGAAACCGAGGATGCTGGGCTTGCCCTTGATGATCCATTCGCAGACGGCCCAGACGAAGCTTGCGGTGGCAGCGGCCAGGGTGGTGGTGGTGAAAGCCTGGGCGGCGATGCCGTCGGCGGCGAGGGCGCTGCCGGCGTTGAACCCGTACCAACCGACCCAGAGCATACCGGTGCCGACCATACAAAGGACCATGGAGTGAGGCGGCATGGGTTCGCGGCCGACGCCGAGGCGTTTGCCGAGGATGATGCAGAGGACGAGAGCTGACCATCCGGAGGACATGTGGACGACGGTTCCACCGGCGAAGTCGAGGGCCTTGATGCCGGCATTGGCGTTCAGTGGACCGCACATGAGGCCGTCGGCGGCCCAGACCATGTGAGCGAGGGGGAAGTACACCACGAACATCCACAGGGTGACGAACAAGAGGACGGCGGAGAACTTCATGCGTTCGGCGATGGCGCCGACGATGAGCGCGGGGGTGATGATCGCGAAGGTGAGCTGGAAAATGGCCCAGACGTTGTTGGAGATCCAGTTACTGCCCTGGCCGACCTCGCCGCCGTTGACACCCTTAAAGAACATGAAATCGAGACCCCCGATGAACGGGTTGCCCGCCGCGAAGGAGAGGCTGTAACCACAAACCCACCAAAGGATGGTGACCAGGCCGGCGATTCCGAGGCATTGAGCCATCACCGAGAGAACGTTTTTGCGACGGACGAGACCGCCGTAGAAGAGAGCCAGTCCGGGAAGGGTCATGAAAAGGACCAGTGCCGTGGACGTCATCTGCCACGCATTGTGGCCAGGGCCCGGACCCGGGATGCTCGAAGGAGCATTGGTGTTGCCGCCGCGTGCAACGTTGTTCATGTAGGCCTCAATGTCGGCAACGCGTTCCTCCAGTGGCCGGACCGGGGTGTCGGCGGCGCCAGCGTCGAAGACGAAGGCGGAGAGGCCGAGGAGCAAGGCCAGGGTAACGAATAGGTGCTTCATGGACTGGGGTTGGGTGGGAGAGTGTGGATTGGCTGCGGGTGAATTGGGATGAGGTTGTGAGGGCGGTCAGACAGCGGAGCTTCCCTTTTCGCCCGTGCGGATTCGGACGGCGTCTTCGATGGAAGTGACGAAGATTTTGCCGTCGCCGATCTTCCCGGTTTTCGCGGCGCCCACGATCGCCTTGACGGCGGCGTCGACGCGTTCGTCGGTGAGGACCAGTTCGATTTTGATCTTGGGGAGGAAGTCGACGGTGTATTCGCTTCCGCGATAGATCTCGGTATGGCCCTTCTGGCGTCCGAAACCTTTGACCTCACTGACGGTCATGCCCTCGATACCTGCCTCACCGAGGGCATCCTTCACTTCTTCCAGCTTGAACGGCTTGATGATCGCTTCGATTTTCTTCATTGGCTCCAAGTGTGATGTGTGCCCGGCATTGTGCCCTGCCCGGACCCGGGCCCCGAAGGGTGAGTCACCTCGCCCTGGACAGGCTGATTCGATTCGCGGAACGCCGGACCGGACGGTGTTCTACCCCCTAGATCACAGCCCGATCCGGCCACCGCAGGCTCGGAACAACGGGTTCCGCGCCTCCTTCCAGAAGCAGCCGTGATGCCAGGGCCCAGCAGGGAGGGATCGAGGCGTCTTTTGACGGTTATCCATCAATTTGGTGCATAGCTGCTAATCAAATGGCCCTAAGCGAACGACGGGAGGTGGTTTCTTTTGATCACGTGGTTCGGTTCGAAGCAGAGCACTCACCCGAGAACCGAGGGAATTAGGGCGGCAAGGTGTTGATCGCATTGTTGGTTTGCCGGTCACGTCGAATGCGCCTATCCATCTTCCGATGATGCCCGCGAGGAATCCATCCGCCTCAGAGACTCCTTGGTGCGTGGGTCTCGTGGCTGCCTTGCTGGGGATCGTGTGCCGGGTGGATTCGGCCGAACCTCCAATCGAGTCGGCCCCCATGACGTTCGAGACCTCGGTGCGACCGTTTCTCGCCGACTACTGCACATCGTGTCATGGGGCCGACAAGAAGCGGGGCGAAGTGGACCTGGAGATCTTTGGCAGTGAGGCGGGGATGGGCCGGCACCGTGAGATTTGGGAGAAGGTCCGATCGGCTTTGGACGGATGGGAGATGCCGCCGGAGGGCAAGCGTCAGCCGGCTGAGTCGGCCCGGCGGGGTATCGTGCAATGGATCGATGCGGCATTGGCGAAGGTGGACGCGGCGACGCCGCCCAATCCGGGTCGGGTGACGGCGCGGCGGTTGAACCGGAATGAGTACCGCAACACCGTGCGGGATCTCGTTGGGGTGGATTACGATTCGCACGGGGCGTTCCCGAACGACGAATCCGGTTATGGTTTCGACAACATCGGGGATGTTCTTTCCCTGCCTCCGATGTTGCTCGAGAAGTATTTGGCGGCCGCGGAGGAGATCGCCCAGCGGGTGATCGTGACGGAGGATCCGGCGCTGAAGCGGGTCCAACGCATTCCGGCGGCGCGTTTCACGACCCAGGGAGATGCCGTGTCGACGGTGGAGGAGGAGGTTTGGGGATTTTTCCGTGAAGGCGAGATCGTCACCGATCACGAGTTTCCGGCGAAGGGGCCGTATCGCCTGCGCCTGAGGAGCTATGGGGAGCAGGCGGGTCCGGAGTTGCCCCGCATCTCCGTGCGCTTGGACGGCAGGGAAATCCTGGCCCGCCCAATTCGGGCGCAGGCCGAGCGGCCGGAGGCGTTTGAGATTCCGATCGAGGTGGAGGCCGGGAAGCACCGACTGGGTGTGGCCTACCTGAACAACTTCAACTCCGACGGGGACCGAAACCTGTATCTGTCGTCTTTCGAGGTTGTGGGACCGCTGGATGTGGCGCCTGAGGAATATCCGGAAACGCACCGGCGCATTCTGCCGCAGCGCGCGCCGGTGGGTGGTGAACTGGGCTACGCGAAGGAAGTGCTCGGGCGATTGACGACCCGTGCGTACCGAAGGCCGGCGACCGATGCCGAGGTGGGCAGGCTGGTGAAGCTGGTGGACGTTGTCCTGCGCGATGGCGGGCGATTCGAGGAGGGCATCCAGCTGGCGCTGCAGGCGGTTTTGGTTTCACCCTATTTTCTCTACCGCTGGGAAGTGGATCCGGAGCGATTGACGGCGGGTCAGGGCCGCGACCTGAACAGCTTCGAGATCGCGTCGCGGCTGTCCTATTTTGTGTGGAGCTCGATGCCGGACGACACCCTGCTCGCGCTGGCCCAACGAGGTGACTTGACCAGGCGCGACGTGCGCGAGTCGCAGGTGCGCCGGATGCTGGCGGACCCGCGGTCGGCGGCGTTGGTACGGAATTTCGGTGGGCAATGGCTGCAAATCCGGAACCTGGACCAGGCCGAGCCGGACGCGACGCTGTTTCCCAAGTGGGATCCGGCATTGCGGGATGCGATGCGGCGTGAGACTGAGATGTTTTTGGAAGCACTGTTTCGTGAAGACCGGAAGATCACCGACCTGGTGGACGCCGATTTCACGTTCGTGAACGCGCGGTTGGCCGAGCACTACGGCATTTCGGGCGTCGAAGGAGAGGAGTTTCGGCGCGTGACCTTGTCTCCGGATTCCGGACGAGGCGGGGTCCTGACCATGGGGAGCGTCTTGACGATCACCTCGGTGCCGACCCGCACCGCGCCGGTGTTGCGCGGCAAATGGATCCTGGAGCAGATCCTGGGCACGCCGCCGCCGCCGCCGCCGCCGAACGTGCCGGCTATCGAGGAAGGCGCTGAAGCTTCGAAGAATGCGACCTTCCGTCAGCGGCTGGAACTTCACCGGAGCAAGGCTGAATGCATGCCGTGCCATCAAAAGATGGACCCCCTGGGTTTCGCTTTGGAGAACTTTGATGCGATCGGAACCTGGCGCACCCAGGATGGTCCGCACCCGATCGACAACGCAGCGGAACTACCGGGAGGCCGGAAATTCCAGGGAGCTGCCGGGTTAAAGTCGGTGCTCCGGCAACATCCTGATTTTCCTCGGGCGCTGGCGTCGAAGCTGCTGACCTACGCACTGGGGCGCGGCTTGGAACCAGGAGACCGGCGGGCGGTGCAAGGATTGGTGGAGAGTCTGGCGAAGAATGATTTCAAGTTTTCAGCGCTCCTGCTAGGAGTGGTTGAAAGTGAACCGTTTCTGAGGCGTCAACCTGAACCCGCAAAAAATGAGCAGCATGCGAGCCTTCATCCCTAGGCGGACTTTTCTTCGAGGCCTTGGAGCCCTGGTGGCCGTTCCGGCCCTGGAATCGCTGGGCATTTCGAAAGCCTTGGCGTCCAACGGCGCCGTGGCACCTCCTCCGACTCGCCTGGCCTTTGTGTATGTGCCTAATGGCGTGCACATGCCTCATTGGACGCCCGAGTACGAGGGGGCGCTGACCGATCTGCCTCCCATCCTGGAACCTCTGTCGGCATTCAGGCGGGACATGCTGGTGCTGACGGGACTGACCCACGACAAGGGCCGCGCCAACGGGGATGGTCCGGGCGACCACGCGCGAGCGGCGGCGAGTTGGCTGACCGGTTCCCAAGCATTGAAGAGCGAGGGGTCGCAGATTCGTGCGGGTGTCTCCGTCGACCAAGTGGCGGCGGCCTCCATCGGGCAGTTGACGCGACTGCCGTCACTTGAAGTGGGGGCTGAACCGGGGCGCCAGGCGGGCAAGTGCGATTCCGGCTATAGCTGCGCCTATTCGAACAACATCTCGTGGCGGAACGATTCCACGGCGATGGCGAAGGAGATTAATCCGCGGGCGGTCTTTGAGCGGATGTTCGGTGGTGGCGCGGATCAGGAGAAGGCTGATGGACTGGCGCGGCGCATGCGGCGTCAGCGCAGCCTGCTGGATTTGGTTCAGGACGACGCCTCCGGGCTGGCCGGCAAAGTAGCCAACAACGACCGGCACAAGCTCGACGAATATCTGACGGCGGTCCGGGAGATCGAGCAGCGGGTTGAACGGGCGGAGAACGAAAGCCGTCGGGCTCCCGCCGTGAAACTGGATGCCGATGTGCCCGAGGGAGTGCCGCCGAGCTACGAGGAGCATCTCCGCTTGCTGGCCGACATGTTGGTGCTGGCGTTTCAGACCGACACGACCCGGGTGGCGACTTACATGTTCGCCAACGAAGGCAGCAACAAGGCCTACCCCTTCATCGGGGTGAAGGATGGCCATCACACGCTGTCCCATCACGAGAACAGCCAGGAAAAGCAGATGCGCATCAGCGCTATCAACCAGTTCCACACCCGTCAACTGGCGTATTTCCTGCAAAAGCTCCGAAGCACGCGGGAAGGGGATGGGAATCTGCTGGATCACTCGATCATCGTGTACGGCTCGAGCATCAGCGATGGCAACCGCCACAATCACGACGATCTCCCGGTTGCGTTGTTCGGACGAGGTGGCGGCTCCCTGCTGACCGGCCGGCACATCCGGTATCCGCAGGAAACCCCCATGTGCAATCTGTTCCTCTCGTTGCTCGACCGCGCGGGGGCCACGAGTGATTCGTTCGGCGACAGCACCGGACGCCTGCGCTATCTCCAGTCATGAGGTGGCGAGTTGCGGGGTTCCTGGCGGCGGTGCTCGTGCACGCGGGATCCCTGCACGCTGCGGACGGCGAGAAGACGCCTCAGGACTACGCGCAGGACCTGGAGTCACCCGACGCTAAGGTCCGCCGGGAAGCGGCGTATCAACTGAGCCGCCCCGGGGTCGCCGCCAAAGTGGCGGTTCCTCAATTGATCCGGGCCCTGGAGGACGAGCAGCAGCAGGTGTGGTTTGGAGCGATCACGGCGCTGGCGAATTTGAAGGGCGACGCCGAGGCGGCGCTCCCGGCCCTGATGAACGAATTGGAGGCATGGCAGCCATTTCGGAGGGATCGGCAGGGAACCCAGGCTCTCTATCGCACGGCGCTGGCCCTGGGATCGATCGGCGCTCCCGCCGTGCCGGCCTTATCGAACGCCCTGGCAAGCGAGAAATGGCATGTTCGGGCGGGCGCGGCCTGGGCGTTGGGTTTTGCGGGAAACACAGCGTCGTCGGTGGCCCCGCGGTTGGCCGCTGCACTGGCGGATGAGCGTCCCGAAGTGCGCGAGGCGGCGGCCGAAACCCTCGCGATGCTGGGCTCTGCGGCCCTCGAGTCGTTGAGCGAGACCCTGGGGAACTCCGAGGATCCGAAGGCCCGCGCGGCGGCGGCCTTGGCGCTGGGGCGGCTGGGCAAGGCTGGAGCGCCGGCCGCACCGGCATTGAGCAAGGCCGTCGCCGGGGAAAAGGATACCGCGGCCAGGACGGAGGCCTTGGTGGCGTATTCGCGGGTCGCGTCCAGTGCCCCGGAATTGGTGCCGGTGCTGTTGCAGGCCTGGGAAGACCCCGAAGAGCCTGTGCGCCGCGCCGCGCACTCAGCATTGCTTCTAGTGAGGCCGGTGGACGCCGCGCTTCTGCCGGTGATCCTGCCTCGGTTGGAGTCGCCCGAAGAACCGGTTCGCTCGAGGGCGGCCCAACTGATCGCCGAATTGGGCCTCGATGCCGGCGGGGCGGTTGGCCCGGTAGCCGTTGCGCTCCGCCGCAGCGTGGCGGAAGGCCATGGAAATCCGGACCCGACGCTGCTTCAGGCACTTGCTGCGCTGGGTGATCCCGCCCTGGTGATCGTCTTCGCTGAACTGGAGAAGCAACCTGCGTCATCATGGATGCCCGGCGATTGGCCGTTGTCCGTTCTGCGCCGGGTGCCGTTGACCTCACTGGCCACGTTGACGGCGTCGTTGGAGCATCCGTCGGCTTCGGTGCGGGCCGGTGCGTTGGAAGGGTTGATTTCGCTGGGGGACCGCGCCCGTTCGGTCGCCAAGCGGTTGCCGCCGCTTCTTGAGGATTCCGATGCGGCGGTGCGATCGCGCGGATGGGTCGCGGCCGGGGCGTGCGGCGTCGCTCCGGAGGTGATGCTCGGGCGGTTGGAACAAGGGCTCAACGACTCGTCAGCGGAGGTGCGAAGGGCCGTCGTGTCCGGGGTGGCGCTTTTGGGCAAGGCGGCGCGTCCGGCGGTTCCGAAACTGGTCGAATCGCTGGGCATGGGGGATCCGTTGCTGGAATTGGCGGCCGTGCGGGCGCTCGGTTCCATGGGGTCGGATGCGGAACCGGCGGCGAGGGCTCTGGCGGACCGGTTGGCTCGGGCGACCCCGGACGTTCAATTGGAGGTTCTCGCGGCCTTGGGCGCCATCGGCACCGGCGCGGCTTCGGAGGTGGACAAGCTTCTGGCCCTGGGAGACTCGTCAAATCCCGAAGTCCGTCGCGCCTTTTTGGAAGCGGTCGGCAAGTTTCGGGCGGGTGGCAAGCCCGCCTTGTCGGCCGTGGAACGTGGTCTGAAGGATTCGGATCCGCGTGTGCGGGCGGCGGCGATTCCGGCGCGGATCGCGGTGGAATCGGAGTCCGACGCGGCGGTCCAAGTGGCGGTGGGAGGATTGGCGGATTCGGAGGGGTTGGTGCGACGAGCGGCAGCCGGGGCGCTGGGTCAGTTGGAGGAGCGGGGGCGTCCCGGCGAGGAACAACTCTTCGTGCTCCTGTCGAACCCCGACGATCGACTGGCGGCACGGGACGCGCTTCGCGCGATCCATCCGGTGTCGATTACCGCGTTGCTCGCGGCGCTTCAGCACGGGGATTGGGGGGTTCGGGAGATGGCGGCGGACGCGCTGGCCCGCTTGGGGAAAGGGGCGGCCGAGGCCGCTGGTGCCTTGGAGAAGGCGTCGCGGGAGGATGCTTCCGAAGAAGTAAAACGAGCCTCACGCCGGGCACTTCGCAGGATTCGGGAAGGCTGATTCCGCAGGGTCAGTCGCTCGCACGTTCGAAGTTAAACACCAGCTCCAGGCCGAAGACTTCCCGGCAGAGATCGCCTTTTTTGGCCGCCGCGGCGATTTCACGTGCCGGCTCGGTCGGGCTAAAGAGTGTGATTTCTATACACCCATCGCCAACCCGGGCCCTCACGTCGCGGACTCGTTGGACATGGCTGCGGTCGAAGGCATCCGCGATGCGGAGGAGGGAGGCCAGCACGAGCACCACCCGTTGGTGCGGTTGGGAAAGACCGTGAAAGTCGACGTGCTCGGAGCTTGGATGGGCGCGTCGATGGTAACGGGCGACTTGGGCGACGAGGTTGACCTCGGAGGCGGAGAGGCAGTGCCAGGTCTGTTCCCGGATGATCCGCGCGGAGATCTTGTGGTGACCGCTGCCACGACAGCTTTCAGGCCATCCGATGTCATGAAGGCAGGCAGCGCCTTGCAGGATCACCCGTTCTTCGGGGCCGAGTCCATGCAAGGGACGAAGGTCATCAAAGAGGCGGCCGGCGAGAAACGCGACGTGGATGGTGTGTTGCGGCTCAGGTTCGAGCCGTTCCATGGCAGCGCGCAATTCAAAGGCGGCGGCGACAGGATTCATCAGTCGTCGAGGAGGGCGGCGAAACGAAGGCCGCGGGTGCTGGGCCGCAGAGCGGGCAGCTTCAAAACCCGGAGCAAGGCTTCGTAAATCGCGCATCCCGTGAGGATGATATCGGCACGTTCGGGCGGCAGGCCGAGGATTTTTCGCCGTTCCTCCAAAGATTGGACCCAGAGTCGGTGGGTCCACGCGGTCAGGGTTTCGGCCTTGATCTGGACGGCCTCGATCCGTGCGCGATCGTAGCATTCAAGGCCCTGAACGATGCAAGCGAGGACAGCCGCGGTGCCACCCACGCCCACGAACTGGGACGGTTGCGGGCGGGAAGTCCAGGAGGCGGTTTCGAGCGCGGGCAGCATGTGCTCGCCCATCCAGGCGTCCAGGGACTCCCGGCACCGTTGGAGGGCGTCCCATCCGGGAGGATTGCCGGGACGGATGGATTCCATCAGGCGGACCGCGCCGAGTGGAAAGCTGCGGCTGAAACGGCGCTCTCCGGCGTCACCGAGGATGAGTTCGGTGCTTCCGCCTCCGACATCGGCGACCATCAGCGACCCCATGGCGAAGGCGGGGGTGGAGCAAACGCCACGAAAGGCGAGTTCCGCCTCTCGTTGGCCGGTGATGACCTCGATTTTCACTCCGTCGGTGATGGCGTGGAGGGAGTCGAGGAGTTCGGTTTGATTCTCGGCCTCGCGGGCGGCGGCGGTGGCCACGATCCGGAGTCGGGCTGGTTGATGGAGTCCTGCTTCCTGCAGGAAGGCGTGGACGGCGGCGGAAGTTCGGGCGATGGCGGCGGGTTGGAGACGTCGGGTGGCAAAAAAGCCTTCGCCGAGGCGGGTTTGATTGCCTCTCTCCAGGATTGGTTCGACGCGGAGGCCGTCGACGTGTGCGACCAGGAGTTTGACGGAATTGGTGCCGATATCGATGACGGCCCGGCACTCGCCGGAGGGTGGGGGTGGGGGTACGACGTCGGAGGCTTGCATGGGAGCTGCCTAGGATTTTGAACTCTCGCGGGCAAGGGCGGCGGCGCCGGTGATTCCGGCGTTATCGCCTAGGCGGCTGGCGACGATTTCAACGCCTTTCGACGTGCCGGTCATGGCGTAGTCTTTGGCGGTTTCGACGATGATGGACATCATTTCGTCCTGGAGGGCATCGATGACGCCTCCGCCGAGGACGATGCATTCGGGGTTGAGAAAATTGATAATGTTGCCGACGGCGATGCCGGTGTATTCGGCGGCCTCTTCAATGACCTTTTCGACGAGCTTGTCTCCCTTGCGAAGTGCTTTGCGAAGATCACCGCTGCGCAGGTCATCCAGGTCGGTGCCCAGCATGTCGACCAGGGTGGTTTTCTGGCCGTCCTTCACGGCGGATTGAATGCGTCGAAAGATGGCGGTGCGACTGGCGAGCGCCTCGAAGCATCCCTTGTTGCCGCAGCCGCATTTCGGGCCACCCACCTCGAGCACCATGTGGCCGATCTCGCCGGCGGTGCGGTTGAAGCCGTTGAAGAGTTTTCCGTCGAGGATGATGCCGGCACCGATGCCGGTGCCGATGAAGATCCCGACCATGTGGCGAGGTTTGGAATTGAGTTCGGCGACGTAGACTCCCAGGGCGCAAGCGTTGCAGTCGTTTTCGACGAAGACGGGGACGTTGAGCTGTTTCTCGAGTTCCTTTTTGAGGTGGACGTCCTCCCAACCGGGCATGTTGGGGGAGAAGATGACCCGGCCTTCGCCAGAATCGATCGAGCCCGGAGCACCGATCCCGATGCCCTTCACGAGCTTTATGTCCTGGTCGGCTTCATCGATGGCATCCCGGACGGTGCGGACGATCCGTTCCATGACGGATTTCGGGCCTCGATCCGCCTTGGTGCTGCTTTTGGCGGTGGCAATCCGTTTGAGCTGAGGGTTGAAGACACCCGCGAGGATCTTGGTCCCGCCGAGGTCGACGCCGATATAGAGTTGCTTGGGGCTGCCTTCGGCCATGGTGAGGGATGTTTGGGGAGTCAATGGCGTCGCGGAAGCCCTAACCCCTCGTGACGCGCACCGGTAACGGGCTCATAGACCAGAAAGCCGCCGGAGGGTCAAACGGTTATTGATTGGCGGCGATGGGCCAATCAGGTGAATCGACTCGCAGTGTGGAGGAATGGCGGGTCACGCGGTCGACTTCGGTGGGATTGTCGGCGGCAAGGTCGTGGGATTCGCCCGGATCGGTCAGAAGATCGAACCGTTCAACTGGCTGCGAGGGGTGCGGCGGAGCGCCTTCCAGCGACCGCCCCGAACGGCCTGCTTGAAGCCGCCTATAAGGAATTCCCAGCAGAGTGGGCCGCGGTCGGGAGTTTAGATCCGACTGAAGAATCGAATCATGGGCCCGCGACGTGCTAGCGAAGGCCGAGCAATTCGACTTCAAAGATCAAGGTGGCGTTCGGCGGGATTGCCCCAGGGTATCCCGCGGCGCCGTAAGCCAACTCGGGCGGGAGCGTCATCTTGACCTTGTCGCCGACCTTCATCGTCGCGACCCCCTGGTCCCAGCCGGCAATGACCTGGCCGGCTCCGATGACGAATTCAAAGGGTTCGTCACGGTCCACGGAGCTATCGAATTTGCCTCCGTCGGTGAACCATCCGGTGTAGTGAACACTGGCCGTCTGGCCCTTTTTCGCGGTGGGTCCTGTGCCGGTGACGAGTTTCTCGATCTTCAATTCCGTTGAAGCCATGCGAGAGGGTCGCCCGGAGCGATTCGCGTGGTCAATCGAATCGATCCCGCTCAGGTGGCGGGCGGGCGGCTCTGAGTTCGGGCGAACTCCGCGCGCTGGGCGGCGGGAAGCGATTCCGGGCGATAGAACCGGTCGTAGAACTCCGCATCTAGGTGGACGACCTGATGACCCAGACCGCAACGAAACGGTGGAACGTGCACCGGGAAACGGCCATAGCGGCGCCACACGTATTCGAGGAAGGCCGATGCCGCCTTGTACGCCTTGGATTCGATGGGGTTAACCCCTTGGACGACGGCGTTGGGATGTCGCCAGGCCGACACGTCCGGAGGCTGTCGGAAGATTCCCTGGACGCCGAACTTGCGATCGAGGACGGCCTTCAAGGCGTCGGTCATCGACGGAAAGTGGGGCGGTGTGAGGGCTTTCAGGAGGTGATTTCCATCGCGTTCGAGCCCCACCGCCAGGGGGACGGGAAGGTCCTTGCGGAGGAGCCGAAGGCCAGCGGTGACGAGGGGGCCGGTGCCCAGGTAGCGGCTGGCGGGCATTTTCTGGAGGGTGAAGCCAAGGCTTTCAAACCAGGCGAAGTCGTGATTGGCGAAGTGGGGATACCCGCCGAGACCGAGGGCTTGCGTCATCAGGCCGAGGTTTTGCAGCACCATGCCCATCTCCAGGTTCACGAAGTCGGTCACGAATTGTTCAAGATGCTTGATGGTAATGACTTTTCCGTGGGCGGGATCGTCGTCGAGATGCCCGCCTCGGCTTCGGGCGAATCGGGCGAGCCCGGCGGGCCGGTAGAGGTTGCGTTCATCGAGAACGTACACGCCGGTGTCCTCATTCAGGATCTCGAGCAGACCGTTGAGGTACATCGGAGTGAGATCGCCCACGGGCAGAAAGTAACTGCTCCCAGGGGCGTGGAGGGACCAGCGGTTGGCGTTGATGTTGAAAAGCGGTTCGATGGGGGGGTGAACCCGGCGGTCCGCCACTTGAACCCGCATCGCATGGTACAGCCGGGTCCATTCGCGTCGCTCGCCGAGCGCGATGGCTTCGGTGAGTTGGGCGGAAGTGAGTTCGTTGGGGCGGCGGATCAGCCAGGCGCCCTGATCATTGATCACGAACAACGCGATGGTCTGAAGACAGTCGCCGCTGGCAACGGTGCGTCCCACGAGGCCCGCCATGATGTTGCCCCCGTGGCCGGGGGCGTAACAGAGATCGGCGAGGGCGGGACCGGTGATGCCGCACGCAGCCCAGGCCAGAAGGGCTTCGTCCTCTTCGGCGAGGGGTCGGGCGACGTGCCGACTGCGATACGCCAGGGGACCGGCGGGTATTTCCATGCCAAGCCCGAAACGGCGCGACCTTCGGTCCCGAAGCGCGTCCAGCAGCGAATAGGCGTCGTGATGCCGCGTTTCCGGGACGTCCTGGCCGGCGCCGGTTGACTGGGATCCGGAGGCAGGGTCGTTCCCGGTGGCATTCATCGCGGAATAACGCCCGGGAGCGGTGTTCGGATGCAAGCGCTACCCTTCGAAGGCGCGCTGAAGGGTCCACAAGGTCGCGACCCCGGTGATCGCCAGGGAACCCCCTTGGAGGGCGATCCGTCGGTAAAACCAGGAATGACGCAAGACATACGCCACCGGAAGAAAGGCTGCGACGATGGCCAGTTGACCGACCTCGACCCCGAGGTTGAACCCCAGCAGTCCGCGGGCGAACCCGCTTCGCGGCAGGTCGAGGTCGGCGAGAACTCCGGCGAAGCCAAAGCCATGGATCAGCCCGAATCCGAAGGCGACCTGCCACGTCCGATCCCGCAGGAAGGGGATGAGATTGTTCAAGGCGGCGACGGCCACGCTGGCGGCGATGGCGGTTTCGACCCAGCGAGAAGGAAGCCGGACCACTTCGAAGGCTGCGAGGCCGAGGGTGATGGAGTGCGCCACGGTGAAGGCGGTGACCACCCGGGCGACTTGAACTGCCACGGGACCGAAGCGCGTTGGGGTGGCCTCGGGTTTCCCGGTCCGCCGGAGGACCGAGGGTAGCAGGAGGGCGAGCAGAAAGAGGATATGATCGAAGCCAATCCAGATGTGGTGCACGCCTTCGGCAATCCACGTCGTCATGGGCGGCGGTGGGGAAGGGCCGCCACCCGTCATGAATGTTGCCGAGGTGTGTTGAGGACTGAGCACGTCGGTGGCCGGCGAATCCGAGGCGGTTTCCGCGGCGCATCGGACCAGGCAGCGATGGTCCGGATCGACGTCGAAGAGCAATGTGTAGTGCACGGTGATCGACGAGGAGGGCGGGGTTCCCAAGGTGGAGAAACCCCACGACGCGCAGGTCTCGCCCGCGAGGGTGTCCACCTCGACGCCTTCGAAGTGGAGGGGTTGGGGTGCTTGCCCGGTGCGGATTGTCAGGTGGGTGTGGAGGAGGGTTTGGAGCGGACCCTCAGCGGCCTGGAGTTCACCCCAGGTGATTTCCGAGTCGCCATTGGCGTCCAGCGGAATGAGGTCCGCCAGGTCGCGAAGAGGAACGGTGATACGACCCTGCCACGCGTGGTTGCCCTGGGTTGGCTGGAGACGGAGGGCGGAACTGCTCAAGCGATGAGCTGCCGCTGGAAATGCCGGGAGGAAAACCAGGCAAAGCAGGAAGGCGAGTCGTCGTGAGCTGTCCTGAGCGGCCCCCTTGCGCCTGCTGGCCAATCGGGTGGATTCAACGCGTCGGGGTTTCATGGATGGCGGTACGAAGTTTGCCTTGGGCGAGGACGGCGGGTTGATGGCGTTGGGCCCAGGACCGGGCGTCGCTCAAGGTCTGGGTGTCACCGGTCCGTCGTGCGGCCTCCAGCAGGATTTCGAGATCGGCAGGCTCCTTCTGAATCTCCCAATTGCGGCGCGCCAACCGAAGTGCTCCCGCGGCGTCGTTGCCGAGGCGGAGGGCGAACCGGCTGTGCTCCCGCAGATGGAGTTCGTCGCCGCGTCGGGCGGCGATGGCAAATGAGTCGGAGAGTTCCTCGATTGCCATCTGGGTTTCGGGAGCGTTTGGGGCCGTCCGGAATCGCGCCTCCGCCAGGCGGAGAAGAAGGGATTCAGCGGTCGCGTCGCGAAGGAGAACCCGCACCTCGGTGGCCCGCCCGTGGTCGATCAAAAGGTCGGCCAGCACGGCAAGGGTGTAGGGGTGAGCGGATTCGAGTTCGAGTGCACTCCGAAACGCGGCTTCGGCAGCGGTCGGGTCGCCGTGACGCGACCGGACCTCGCCCAATGTGGTGAAGGCCCAGGCGCGAATCGCCGGGTCGGCTTCGGGGTGGGTGCGGAGCGTTTTCTCCAGAAGAACCGCGGAGGCAGAGGAGGGATCGGTGAGTCCGCGAAGCGCCACCGTGGCGGTCACCGCGATGAGCTCATCAGCGAAGCGAGCCAACTGAAGGCAGGCACCGCGGGCAGCGTCGTAGTCGCCGCGGACCTGATGCAGCGTGGCCTTGAGCAGCCAGGCGCCGGGATGCCGTGGGTCGTTCCGCAGGGCGAGTTCGATATCGGCGAGGGCCGCCGGGAAATCGTGGAGCCCCTGACGGATTTCGGCACGCAGGAGAATCACCTCGGTGGGCGCCTGGGTGGCAGTCCACCACGGATGCAGTTGAAGGCGCGCCCGACTCAGGAGACGCGGGTCTGCGGTGCGACGGGCGGCGAGGACCAGTTGACGCGTTGTCGCGACCGCCTGGGCGACATCGGCGGGCGGTTGAGGCACTGTCGTGCTGGACAGCGAGCCTGGAGAGAAACCCGGTGATGGAGCCGTGAGGTTGAAAAACCGGGGGAGTCGAATCAGGACAGTGTCGGGCGAGCTTGGACGGAAAGGTTCTGCGAGCGACGACCACGTCAGGCCACCTGCCAACGTGGCTGCCAGGATCAGGGAGAGTCCCCGTGGCGCGGGGGCCGTGGTCACAGACCCTGCGCTGTGGGTCGTTGAGTGGCCTTTCCCGAAGACCCCGAGCGGGCCACACGTCGCTGGCGGAGGGGGCAGCCCGCCCGTTTTCAACTCCGGCGGTCCATGCCGAAGGTTCGAGGCTAGGTCGCCTTTCCGGGGCTTTGAAGCGGTACGATTCATGACGTGGCCAGGGGTGCGGAGCGCCCGAGCGGGGCGGGTTTCGGCTCCCCCGTGAAATGGTTTTTGAACCGAAACCCGGCCCTCCTCATGGGCGGGAGGAAAGGGAAGAGATCCCAAGGTTCAGGGCCGGGTCCGTGAGGGGAATTCCGGCCCGGCCGTGCCCCTTGGGGCGACTACTTCAAAGTCGCCTTCAATTGTGTCGCGGTGGTGGTGGGCTGCCCGAGGGTGATGGGGCGATCGGACTTGAGCCGGAGGAACGCCGAGCTCGCTGCGTCCGCAGGTTTGAGCACGGTGAGGGTCTGGCTGGCCGGATCGAAGGCGCCCGCCACCGTGCGAAAGGGTCCGTTGGCAGTCGACGAGACCTGAGGCGTGAAGGTGATGGAAGGATCGTTGGGAGATCCGGCCACCGGCGTGGTGAGATAGGGGAATCGATCGAGGAAGAAGGTGGAATTGACCGTGGCGCCATCGGTGAAGGGAATGTCACCGGACGGGGCCTGATCCGGAGTGCCGAAGAGACCCAAGGTAATGAGCTTGCCCATGACGACCCGGAGTGCCATGTCGACTACGTCATCGCCCGGACGCCGTCCGTTGGGGAATCCGGCGTTGTCACCGGCAAGCACGCCCATGTTCTTTTGAAGGCCGCGGGGCGTGGGAGCGATGCCCGTGTTGAGGCGCTGCATTTCGCCGATCGAGCCGTTTTTGGTGACCCCGTCGATGCCGGTGACGAATACGGCGAGCAGGTCGGTGCGCGGGAAGAGCGTGGGGGCTTGAACGCCTACCGCGCCGTACAGCAGTTCGAGGATGGCGGGCAGAGTAGGATGGGTGACGTAGTCGGCGAACTGGAGGTCGTCCTTGGGTTCGGAGGCGTTGAACTTGTCCTTGTCTTTGACGCCGATGACGACCTCGTTGACGAGGGGCATGGAAAGGCGGGAGACCTGCGTCAAGGTTTCGATGCCGTCGGGTGTGCGGGTGGCTTTGCTGGCGGTCGACCAGGCCCCTAAGATGGACTGGTTGGTGGAGGCCAGGAGGAATTCGGTGGGTAATTCGAGGCAAAGGGCGGTGACGTTCTTGTAGGCGAGAGAGTCCTTGTTGGCCGTTTCCGAGCCGATGGGGCTGGTGCTGATGTTCACCAGATCGAAGGTCTCGCCCAGGTTCACGGCGAAGGGATCCTTCCGCTGGCCGACGAAGACCTTGCCTTTCTTGTCGGTGCCGGGGAGCGCGAATTCGTAGATGTAGGAGTTCGCGTACGCGTTGTAGTTGGGAATGGTCTTGTTCCCGACGTTGTCCTGGGGGCGGGTGAAATTGGGAGAACCGTCCTGGGGATGGGTGATCGGGGTGACCTGACCGGACCGGCGGGCGCCGCGGATGACATTGAGCCGGTACGTCTGGTCCACGTTCAGAGCGGCAATGTTTCCGGCGCCGATTGGTCCGACGGCGAGGACGGGGACGGCGTTGGTGCGTTGGTTTCCCGCGGGGCCGATGGTGAGGGCGATGTCACGGGACGTGTTTTGGAACCGGAACTGGAACGTAAGGTCCTCGATGGCGTCGCCGGAGTTGTCGACGTGGATTTCGTAAACGGCCTGCTCATCGAGTTGAAAATAGTTGGGGCCGCCGTAGGCGTCCTGGAGCGGGAGATAATTCGCCACCAGGGTGACGTAGCCCTCACGCCCGGGCTCGTAGCTGCTGAACAGGTAGAAATCAGCGCAATCGAGCTTGGGCGAGTGCGTGATCATCGGCGCCTCCCGATGGCTCGAGGCGTGAACAACGACGCCGGCCAGGACCACCGATGCGGCACTCAGGGATTGAAGCAATCGTGGTTTCATGCGGGAGATTCGAGGTGAAATGGACATCACCGGTCTTAACGGCGCGGCGGTTGGTTTGGATGCATGGTTTCCTGCGGTCACCCGAAAGGGGCATGGCGAAACCGGCGGTGGTATGGAAAACTGGCAATCGAAATTCGGAGACTGCTGAGACCATTTCTGACGTCGGGGCTGCAAGCCCTGGCCTTCTCCGAGTCCGAAAGACTCAACGAAATCATGCGACCCGTGAAATGAATCCTATTCACCCTCGTTGGGCTGGCAGCCGCCTTGGCGGTTGCGGCTAATGACATCGAAAAACGATCTGGACCACTGTTGGACGGATTGGGCGATTGGCGCCACGACGTGACCACCCGCGACCGCAATGCCCAGAAGTATTTCGATCAGGGCTTGGCGCTCCTGTTCGGTTTCAATCACAAGGAGGCGATCCGGTCGTTTCGGTCGGCGGCCAAACTCGACCCGGGGTGTGCGATGGCCCATTGGGGCATCGCCTATGCCTACGGCCCCCACGTGAACCGGCCGATGACACCGGACGACCCTACGGAAGCCTGGAGGGCGCTTCAGCAAGCGGTGGCACTTCGAGATCAGGTGAACGCCCGCGAGAAGGCCTACATCGATGCACTGCGGACCCGGTATCAGGCCGAACCTTTGGCCGATCGATCCGGGTTGGACCGCGCGTTCGCCGCCGCGATGCGTGAGTTGGTGCATCGGTTTCCGGACGACCTCGATGCCCAAACATTCTTCGCCGAATCCCTGATGAACACCATGCCTTGGGACTATTGGGCGAAGAATCGTACCCCCAAGCCGGAGACCGAGGAGGCGTTCGCAGCGCTGCGGTATGTCATGGCCCGGTCACCGGGTCATCCAGGCGCCAATCATTTTTACATCCATGCCGTGGAGGCCGGGCCGACGCCGGACCTGGCGCTGCCGTCGGCGGATCGCCTGGTATCCACGGCTCCCGGGGCGGGTGCTGGGTGCGATGGGCGACACGGTGGGAAGGATCCGGGAACTGGAGCGGGCCAAGGTGCTGGAGGATGGCATGCCCTGCATGGAGCCCTCGTACTGGCCGCTGCCGGTGCGGCCGACCCTGGGTGAGGCGCTGCTGGCGGCCGGTGAGCCGACGCGCGCCGAGGCTGTATTTCGAGAAGACCTGGAACGGTGGCCGCGGAATGCCTGGGGTTTGCTGGGACTGGAGCAGAGCCTGCGCGCTCAGGGACGGGACGAACTCGCGGACCTGGTCGGGGGGCAACGTGAGAAAGCGTGGGCCCGCGCGGACGTGGAGTTGAAGTTGGAATAGTTTTAGCGGCGGCCGGCGTGACCTTTCCCCTGCTTTTGGGGCGGGTGGCAGGTCCAGGGACGACGAAGATGTCATGAAATCCATGTCCAGGATTGCCGGCACGAAGGAAGCCGGCATCCTTCACACCCATGATGACGCTTTTGGTGGGAACGAACCGGCCCGGGAGCAATACGCGGAAGGTCGCTGCCTTGATCGAACACGTTTACGCGGAGATGAAAGTTCCGCTGGCGGTGATCGATCTGGCGAAGCTGCCGTTGGACGTTTTCCTGCCGTCGGCGTACCAGGATAAGCCGGCCTCGTTCACGCCCTTTTCGGAGACGATCCTCAGGTCATCGGGGCTTCACGTGGTGACGCCTGAGTACAATGGCGGCATGCCCGGGGTGTTGAAGTACTTCATCGACATGCTGAAATTCCCGGAGAGTTTCGAGCGTCGGCCGGTTTGCTTCACCGGGGTGGCGATGGGCGCGTGGGGAGCGTTGCGGCCGGTGGAGCAGTTGCAGGCCATCTTCGGTTATCGGAATGCCTACCTGTATCCGGAGCGGGTCTTTATTCCCCGTGTGCACGAGGCGTTGGATGCATCTGGCGGGTTGAAGGACGCCGAGTTGGCGGCCCGCCTCCAGGCGCAGGCGGTCGGTTTCGTGGAGTTTGTCGAGCGGCTCCAGGGCGCGACGCTCCGATCGTAGGTCGCGGGGCGACGAGAAGATTGATGCCCAGGCGTCTGGCGGGCAGGCTGGGGTCGTGAGCTCGATTGCTGATCGTCTGGCGGTTTGTAGTTGGTCGTTGCAGGCGGAATCGCCCGCGGCCTTGGTGGAACGGGTGCTGGCGACCGGAGTTCGCCGGGTTCAACTCGCCTTGGACCCGTTGCGGGAAAGGCCCGAAATCTGGGGAACGACCCAGGATCAACTCGCCGCAGCGGGCATTGGAGTTGTTTCCGGAATGTTCGGCACTTTGGGCGAGGATTATACGACCCTCGAAACGATCCGGCAGACCGGCGGTGTGGTTCCGGACGCAACCTGGGAGGCCAACTGGAGGGCCATTCAATCCACCGCGGATCTGGCGTCACGAATGGGTCTGAAGCTCGTTTCGTTTCATGCCGGATTCCTGCCGCACGAGGAAAGCGATCCGGCCTACTCGAAACTGGCCGCGCGCATGCGACAGATTGCGGATGTTTTCGCCGCCAAGTCGATTCAGCTGGGGTTGGAGACCGGCCAGGAGACCGCCGACACCTTGGATGCCTTTCTGGCCAAATTGGGCCGTCCGAATGTTGGCGTGAACTTCGATCCGGCCAACATGCTGCTCTACGACAAGGGTGACCCGATCGCATCTCTGCGGCGGTTGGGGCGCTGGCTGAAACAGGTGCACATCAAGGACGCCGTGAAGACGAAGGTGCCGGGTACCTGGGGTGAAGAGGTTGTGGCGGGTACCGGTCAGGTGGATTGGAAGGTCTTCTTCACGACACTTCGCGAACTGGGGTATTCGGGCCCTCTGTGCATTGAGCGGGAGGCGGGGACTTCACGGATCGCCGACATCGAGGCCGGCGCCAAGTACCTCGCGAGCCTCGGGCTCTAAGCGACGGGACTCTCGAGCAGTTCGAGCTTCAAGCGCCTGGCGTCCATCCGAGCCAAAACACCCTGCGGCAGGGTGAGCTTCCTCGGAATGTGGCCATAGGCAACATTCGCGAGCACCGGGCCTGGGAAGGTCGCCAAGGTTTCGGCGTAGATCTCAGGCAAGCCGAAATGGGGCTCCTTGGGTTCCGGGGTGGCTTGGGTGAATTCTCCCAGGACCAATCCGTTGAGCTGCTGGAAGAGGCCCGCGTTATCAAGGTGGGTGAGCATCCGGTGAATGCGGTGCAGTTCCTCGCGGACATCCTCGAGAAAGAGCAGAGCACCCCGGAAATCGGGCTGGTAAGGCGTCGCCAGCACGCTCATGACCAGGGAAAAACACCCGCCCAGGAGCCGGCCTTCGGCTTTTCCCGGGTGTAACCCGATCGGCGGCTGATCAGCCGGGTAGGGCAAGGTGCGCCGAGCAGCGCTCGAGGTCAGCAGCCCCCAGAACTGCTCCTCCGTCCATGGATCAGGCTGATTCCAAAATTCCACAGCCGGCATCGGGCCGGAGAACGTCACCAGCCGGCTGCGGCGCCACAGTGCCAGTTGGAGAAACGTCAGGTCCGAATACCCGACCAGAATCTTCGGGTGCCGGCGCGCGGCGCGGTAGTCGAGATGCCGAAGCAGGCGGCAACAGCCGTTTCCGCCGCGCAGCGCAAAGATCGCCCGGACCCGGTCATCCCGAAACATGGCGTTGAGGTCATCGGCGCGCTGGGCATCGGTGCCTGCGGAAAACCCGTGCCTTTCGAGAACGTGCGTCCCTAGCTGGACGCGGTAGCCGAGGCGTTCGAGGTAACGAACACTCTTCTCGACACGGTCCGGCGATTGGGGCGGGCTGGCAGGCGAAACGAGGCCAATGACGTCGCCGCGGCGGAGTCGGGGAGGGCGGACGGGTTCCACGGGCAAAGCGTGCGGGTAAGCGGAGCGTCCGTCACGTGTGGGCTTGCGGGCTGTGAATTGGGACCGGGTGCTTGACGGGGGGGAGGGGCTCTCCTAGCGTGCCGGGCTCGCTGCGGTCGAGGGCATTCCTGATCGGGCGGTTTTCATTTCTCGCGTAACAAGCAAAGGAAATATTCGTGAACGTGTCACTGGAGCAGCTCGCGCCATGCAAGGTGTTGGTCAAGATCGAGGTCGAGGCGGCGGTCGTCGACAAGGAATTCGATCGGGCCACCACTGATTTTCAGAAGGAAGCCCGCATGACGGGCTTCCGACCGGGCAAGGCGCCTCTTTATATGGTGGCGCGCACCCATGCGGTGGACATCGAGAAGGAAGTCCGGCGTCGACTGTTCACCGAGAATTATCGCAAAGCTCTGGAAGAGAAGAATCTTCGCGCCATAGGCCAGCCCAACATCGAAGAAATCGAATTCGGCCGTGGCAAGTCCTACCAGGTCGCCGTGACTCTGGAGACCGAGCCGGTGTTCGAACTGCCGGATTACAAAGGGATCCCGGTCGAGGTGGAAGTGCGCCAGGTCACACCCGAAGACGTCGAGCGGGCGGTGAATGTGCTGCGCGAACAGCGCGGACAGTTCGCGGATGTCGCGCGCTCCGTCGGTTCAGGCGACTTCGTGGTCGTCAATTACACCGGCACCTGCGAGGACAAGCCGATCACGGACCACGCCCCCACGGCGAAGGGCCTGACCGAGCAGAAGAATTTCTGGCTCAAGGTGGAGACCAACCACTTCGTTCCCGGCTTCACCGATCAGCTCCTGGGAGCCTCGGCAGGCGACAAACGCGCGGTCACGGTGACGTTCCCGGCCGATTTCGTGGTTCCGGCGGTTGCCGGCAAGGAAGGGAAGTACGAGGTCGAAGTGGTGCAGGTCAAGGAGCGCCAATTGCCCGAGATCAATGACGCCTTTGCCGAGCAGTTCAGCGTTAAGACCCTGGACGACCTGCGCGAAGGGGTCCGGAACGATCTCGAAAACGAACTCAAGCACAAGCGCGTCACGTCGATTCGAAACCAGCTCATCCAATCCCTGCTGACCCGCGTCCAATGCGAGCTGCCGGAGTCGGTGGTCCAGCACGAGACCCGCAACATGGTTCGCGACATTGTCTACCAGAACCAGCAGCGCGGCGTGACGAAGGAATCGATCCAGGAACATAAGGACGAGATCTTCTCGGCAGCCAATACGGGTGCGAAGGACCGGGTCCGAGCCGCCCTCGTGCTCAACCGCATCGCGGACAAGGAAGGCATCAAGATCGCGGACCAGGAAGTGCTCCAGCGCGTGGCCCTGATGGCCCAGCAGCGGAGTGAGAAACCCGAGAAAGTCCTGCGCGAGATGCAGCAGTCCGGGCAGATCAACGCGCTCGCCGAACAGGTCCTGACCTCGAAGGTGCTCGACTACATCCAGTTGCAGGCGCTCATCAGTGAGGTGCCGGCTAAGTCTACGTCTCCGGCCTGAGCCGCCGGTCCAAGGGGCTCCCCAAGGGCCAGGATCCCCGTCCCGCCCGAATGAGCTGCGAACCACCGGTTCCTCGCACCGCCCCAGGTGGGTTGAACCTGGTCTCGACGGGTGATGAAATCTCAGCGACCCAATCCGCTCCCCCGGATGGGTCGCTTTTTCGTGTCCTCTTCGAAGACGACGATCTCCTGGTGGTCCATAAGCCGGCAGGGCTCGTCTGCCATCCCACCAAGGGCGACGTCTACTCGAGCCTGATCAGCCGGCTCCGGTTGTATCGGGGCGATCAACCGGTCTTCCTGGTCAACCGTTTGGATCGGGAGACGAGCGGAGTCACGATGGCCGCGAAGTCGGCGGCCGTGGCCGGTGAACTGGGGCGGCTTTTCGAATCCCGGGCGGTGATCAAGTCCTACGAAGCCATCGTGGACGGGCATGTGGCCACGTCGCCCTGGGAGATCAACGCACCCCTGGGTCGGTTGGAAGGCAGCGCCGTGGCGATCCAGGACGGTGTCCGGCCGGATGGGGCGGCGTCGACGACCTGGCTTGAAGTCACCCGGCGCTTCGAGCGGGAAGGCGTTCCCTTCACGCACCTTCGCGTCGTGCCGAAGACCGGACGAAAGCATCAGATTCGGATCCACCTCGCGCACGTCCGTCACCCGATTGTGGGCGACAAAATCTACGGTGGAGATTCGAGCCGGTACCTTCGGTTGGTGGAGGGTTGTTTGACGGAGGCTGATCGGGTGGCGTTGCGGGTGGCGAACCACGCCTTGCACGCGGGAGAACTGGGGTTCACGTGGCGGGGGCGCGCCTGGCATTTTCGTTCGGAACCGGAGGCGGAGTTCACGGGCTTTCTGGGTTAGTTCGATTGGCAGTTTGCGTGGGGACGGTGGCTTTTGGTAGATGCGTCTGATGCAACAGCCCGAAGGAACTGGCGGGGACAGGATTTACAGCGACGAGTTTCTCCGTTCCCTGATGAGCCGGCAACTTCGGCTGTCGGTCGCCTGCGCCGCCGCGTTCCTGGTGATGCTGGTGGGATTGCCGCTGGCGAACTATCTGGCGCCGGAATGGATGGCGCAGCGGATCTTCGGAGGCTTCACCCTCACCTGGTTCTTGCTGGGGATCGGTTGTTTCCCGGCGGTGTGGCTCATCGCCTGGATCTTTATTCGCCGTTCGATTGCGCTCGAAGAGGACGAGGTGGCCGAGGTCCAGAATCCGGGCGGTGACACCCCGGGTCGGCGGCGGTTGCGGGTGGACGCGCGTCGAGGGGCGGAACGCCGGATGAAGGTTCCGCCGCGGCCCTGAGTGAGTTGGGGCGAGTGGGCGGCAACAAGACCTTCCCGGAAAGACGACTGGAATGATTGATCCATGGATTCTCGGATTCAGTGCATCCACCGTCATTGTGACGATCTGGATGGGCTTTTGGGCGGCGGGGAAATCGAAGACGGCCTCGGATTTCTTCGTGGCGGGCCGCGGGGTGTCGGTGGGATGGAATGCCTCGGCGATCTCCGGTGAGTACCTGAGCGCGGCGAGCTTCATGGGGATCGCCGGGATGGTGATGTCCAGCGGCTATGACGCGCTATGGTATCCCGTCTGTTACGCCTGCGGTTACCTGTTCCTGCTTCTGTTCATCGCGGGACCGCTACGGCGGTTCGGGGCGTACACGATTCCGGACTTCGCCGAGGGGCGATATGACTCGCCGGTGTTCCGGAAGATCGCGGTGGTGTTCGTCCTGTTCATCGGATTTTTCTACACCATGCCCCAGATGAAGGGGGCAGGGACGACGCTCGCCTACATCTTTCCGGGGCTGCCGTATTGGGCCGGTGTGGTGCTGGTAGGGGTGGTGATCACCTTCAACGTGGCGTCCGGCGGTATGAAGGGCATCACCCTGGTGCAGGCCTTCCAGTACTGGGCGAAGATGTTTGCGATTTCGGTGCCGGTGTTCGTGCTGATGGCGGTGTACGGGCACTATGGGAAGCAGGTGGGGATGAACGGTGATCCAAGCGCCGTGGTTTCTGTGGCGGCCACCCCCGGTGATGGGACCTCCGGTCAGTCCTTGGGCGAGTTGGGGGTGCGAAAGCCAACACCCGCGCATGCACCGCCTGATTCCACCTGGCTCCAGCCTTACGGACCGTTGACCACCAAGGCGGCCAAGGCGGCGAATTTGTCGGCGGCCGAGGCGAAACCCTATGCGCTGCTGTACACCTATTCCCTGATCATGGCGTTGGTGTGCGGGACGGCGGGGTTGCCGCACATTCTGGTGCGTTTCTACACCAATCCCGATGGGGTGGCGGCGAAGCGGACGACGATGTGGGTGATGATTCTGATCGGCGTTTTCTACGTGTTCCCACCGGTCTTCGGAGTGATCGGGCGAAACCTGTTGCCGGAATTGTATGCGGGCGTGGGGGCCAAGGGGACGGACAAGATCGTGCTCGAACTGCCGCGCATTCTGAACGAACGCCACGCGCCTCTGGGTTCGGTGTTGAGTGGGATCACGTGTGCCGGAGCCTTCGCGGCGTTCATGTCGACGTTTTCGGGCCTACTGGTCTCGATGACCGGGGCGTTGGCTCACGATGTGTATGGCCGGATTCTGCGGCCGGCGAGCACGCCGGCGGACCGGATGCGCATGTTCAAGCTGTTTGCCTGGGTGGTGGGCGGGACGGCGACAGTGCTGGGCTGTTTCGTGGAACCGCTGCAGATCAACTTCATGGTGGGGCAGGCGTTCGCGATCGCGGCGGCGAGTTACTTTCCACTGCTCTTTATGAGCGTCTGGTGGCGGGGCATGACGATGCGCGGGGCGGCGACCGGGATGCTGGCGGGCGGGGTGGCCGCGGTGGTGTCGGTTTCCGTCACGAACTTCAGCGATCTCGGCTGGCTGGATCTGAAGCTGTTTTGGTCGGGGCATCCGCTGTTGCGGATACTGCTCGAGCAACCGGCGATCTGGGCGGTGCCGGGGGCGATCCTCCTGATGATCGTGATTTCGAAGCTGAGCCGGCGCGAGGTGCCGTCCGACATCCGGATGAAGATGCTGGTGTTGCACGCGCCGGAGGCGTTGGGGCTGAAGCAGGAGTACATCCGGGAGCATGAAGGCGGGCATTGAGGATGAACTTCACGATGCACAGGCTTGCGAGGTTTGTTGGGTTTGCTAGCGTACGCCTGTTCCCTTCCTGAAATACCTCCGATGAAACCACCTACTTATCACGTCCGAGCGCTGCGAAAGGCACCTGCGTTTACGTTGATCGAGCTCCTTGTCGTCATCGCGATCATCGCCATTCTGGCGTCCATGCTGTTGCCCGCGTTGAGCAAGGCGAAGCTGAAGGCGACCGGAGCGGCCTGCTTAAATAACCAAAAGCAGCTCGTGCTCGGGTTCGTGCTCTATGCGGACGACAACGACGACAAGATGATCTACACCGATCCGGGTACCGGCCAGGTGGGTAACCCGGCGGGTGGCTTCTGGCCGGGACCACACAACGACAACGGGGCGTACGCGGATCTGACCGCGACCATGAACAGTACGGTGGCGCAGCGTTATGTGGAGAACGGCATCCGGAAGGGCGCCCTTTTCAAGTACGTGAGTGCCCCGGGTTCCTACCATTGCCCAGGCGACACGCGGACCAAGCGCCTGAAGCCGGGTCGCGGTTACGCTTACGACAGCTATTCGAAGGCGAACGGGATGAACGGCGGCGGTTGGCAAGGTTCCACCGTCAATTCCGGACCCCAGCCGTTCTTTTCGAAACTCACCGCGGTGACCAGTCCCTCGGAAGCGATGGCATTCATTGAAGAGGCCGATCCGCGGGGGAACAACAAAGGGACATGGGTGATTGATGTGAAGCCCGCGCCCGGCTGGGTGGATCCTTTCGCGATCTTCCATGGCGACGTGAGCACGATTGGTTTTGCCGACGGCCATTCTGAGAGCCATCGGTGGCGCGACGGCAACACCGTCAAGGCGGCTCGCGATTCGTCGAACGGCAAGGAGAGTTTCTTCTGGTCGGGTGGCAACGCCAGGAACCCGGACTTCCAGTGGGTCTATCAGCGGTATAAGCACCAGAAGTGGGAACCGCTGTGATCGGATCGGCTCGTTCGGACCGTTGAAGCGTTTCGGACAGCACAATTCTCGCGTCGGGCGTTCCTGAACCAGGGAACGTCCGATTGCTTTTTAAGAACCGAGATTTGCGCTCTTGCATTCGGTGGGGTGATTCAGTCACTTTTTGCGCGTCCGGGGGCGGGGTCGTAGCTCAGTTGGTAGAGCGTCTCGTTCGCAATGAGAAGGTCGCAGGTTCGATCCCTGTCGGCTCCACCATCTCCGGATTTCGCTTTCTTCTGTCGGTTCTCCCGAATTCTCGGTCTCACCGTTCTTCCATCTCTGGCAGGCGGAGCCCGCCCGCAGAGCGCCGTCTTGGGCTCCCTATTCGATCGAAGGCGCCACGGCGTCCGCGGCGCGGATCTCGAGTCGCACTTATGAGATCGGGCTGTGATTCAGGGAAAAGCGCGTTGCGGTCGTTCCGATGCTTGGCGATGGTGCTGGGGTCCGCCCATGAAGCCGTCGCTGAAGCTTGTCTCGTATGTCGTGACTGTGATTGGAACGTTGATCTGTGGGTGGCTCTTTGGCCAGGCCTGGCGTCAGGTGAACCCCGCCGATCCGTCTACCGGGGGAGCCGAGCGGTCGGGGTCGGTTCTCACCAATATCCAGGCCGAGGCAGGTGGGACCAATGCCCTCACCGTGGGCACCCCTGCGGCGGTTGGGGCGCCGACCGAACCGGCTGCCGAAGGGGTGGAGCCGCCGGTGGACGCCGGGGCGGTCGATCGCGAGGCGCCCGTGGAAACTTCGGCGATTACCGTTTCGGGCAGGGTCTGGTCTCGGGTGTTGTTCTGGGGCTTTTTCGGGCTGATTTCCGTGGCCGGTCTGGGGTCGTTGGTGGCGTACGATCTCACCCAGTATGCGGGGAACCGAGCGTCGGACACGCTGTTCGATCACAAGGGGGAGGGCCTTCCAGAATCGATAGGTGACCTGGTGGAAAAAGCCCACGGCGAAGGGGAATTTCTCGAGGCGATCCGTTTGTTGCGGGACCATTTGGCGCAGCACCCGAAGGCGGTCGATGCTCAGATCCGGATCGCCGAACTCTACGAAAAAGACATGAACAACCCGTTGGCCGCGGCGCTGGAGTACGAGGAGGTGTTGAAGTTGCCGATACGCCCGGACAAGCGGGGCTGGACCTGCATTCACCTGGTCAACCTTTACAATCGTATGGAGAAGCCGGATCAGGCGGTTGCCTGGTTGCAGCGGGTTGTGAGCGAGTGCCCGGGAACCCCTGCGGCAGCAAAAGCCCAGGAACGTTTGCAGGCTGCCGGCTTGGAGGTTCCCGAGGCCCCAGAGGAACACAAAACCCCACCCCCGGACGAACCGCCGTCCAATCTTCCACCTGGTTTCCGGCCGCGGGGCAGCTGATTTCTGACTCAGTTACCAGAACGGCGTTTGAGCACCCAATCGGCGGTGTCCGCTGGATTCGCCCAGCGGCGCATGTCCTGCAATTCCCGGAGTCCCGGGATGTCCACGTGTCCGTCCGTCACGGCCACAACAGCCCGGCCGGTGTAGCGCGGGTGGACGAATCCCCAGGCGTCCGGTCCATCGGCGGGATCCCAGCGCGAGGCCCATCGGCGGGTATCGAGGTAAGGTGGTTTGACGACGTGCGACCCGTTGACGATGCGATTCTCGAACGGTCCCCGAGCCGAGACGAAGGCCATGAGTTCGGAGGGGCGAGTGATCTGGGTGGTTTGCAGAACGCAAAAATCGCCAAAGATCGAGAAGGCGCGGTCATCGGGTGGAAGTTCGAGGTCATCGCCGCCGACGAAGACGGAGTTGATGCCGAGCGAAGGGAAGACGCTGGGGGCGTAGATCTTCAGAAATGGATCCGGGAGCCGACGGAACTGCTCAAGCAGAACGCGGTTCTCGTTGGCGTAGATGACGTCGAAGTTGTTGCCCAGATAAGGCGCAAGCCGCCAGGGATACCGGGCGTTGATCGGGGCGGGGATCTCGTTGCCGTCGAAGTCCTTGGCTGGATAACCGTGGCGAAACCCGGGCAGGACCTTGTCGGAGTGGTCGTCGGCGTACAACTGCCAGGCCAGGATGAGTTGGCGGGCGGAGTTGACCTCATTGACCTTGCGGGCCTGGCGTTTGGCGTTGCCCAAGGCGGGGAGAAGCAGGCTGGCCAGGATCGCGACGATAGCCATCACGACCAGCAACTCGATCAGCGTGAAACCACGCTCGAGAAGTCGGAAGGGCCGATTTCGCCCTTGGCTTGGCCGCAGTTTGGACATCAGGGAGGTCCGGTAACCCCGGAACGTCCGGGGAGAGTGCAGTATGAACCGGGTCAACTCAACCGCGGCGCGAAAGGAGGATGATGGAGGGCCAAAAGATGAAATGAGGGCTCCCTAGGTTGGGCCATTGAAATTCCAGGGCGGGTGTGGAAAATGCGCACTCGTTTCCGACATGAAAAAACATTTTGTCATTTTGACGGCCGCGCTTTCGTTGGGAGGCATTGCGGCCACGGCAGCCGACATCAAATCGGCCACGGATCTCAAGGACCCCCGTTCGAAGGCCAGCTATGGCCTCGGCGTGCAGGCCGGCAACACCTGGAAAAACCGGGGCGCGGATGTCGATTGGGACGCCTATATTCGCGGGCTGAAGGACGCCGCCGGCGGCGGCTCCCCGCTGCTCACGGATGCGGAAATCCGCGAGTCGATGACCCAGTTCCAGAAGGACACCCAGGCCCGTTACCAGGCGAAGCTCGAGGATGACGGCACCAAAAACAAAACCGCCTCCGAGGCGTTCCTCGTCGAGAACAAGTCCAAGGAAGGCGTCAAGTCGACCGCTTCCGGACTCCAGTACAAGGTCGTGAAAGTGGGCGACGGTGCGAAGCCGGTGGCCGCCGACAAGGTGACGGTTCACTACACGGGCACGCTGGCCGACGGAAAGAAGTTCGACAGCTCGGTGGATCGGGGCCAACCAGCCACGTTCCCGCTGAACGGGGTGATCAAGGGTTGGACAGAAGGCCTCCAGCTGATGCCAGCCGGTTCCAAATACCAGTTCTTCATTCCGCCGGACCTGGCTTACGGCCTCAACGCCCCGGCCTCCATTGGACCGAACCAGGTGTTGATCTTCGACGTCGAGTTGCTCGGCATCGAATCCACCCCGCCGCCGCAACCCGTGACGAGCGACATCATCAAGGTCCCGTCCCAGGAAGAACTCGCCAAGGGCGCCAAGATTGAGGTGATCAAGGCCGAGGACGCCAAGAAACTGGCGGAGCAGGAGAAGGCCAAGAAGTAGTTCGTTCTTTCGATCGGATTTGCGACGGAGGCGCGGAGTTCACGGCGACGGAGGGAAGTGGTGAGATCGGTGGTTGGACCACCCCTCATTCCCTCACGGACCAAGGACTTCGCGCCTCCTTGGTTCAACGCTGCTCGTCGAGAGCAACGTTTTCCGAAATTTGGACACTTGTTCGGACCTTAAACCGGGGAGCGAGGAGGATTCACGACCGCCCTCACCCCGGCCCTCTCCCGGTGGCTGAGGGGGAAATCGCTCAGCGGGTTTCGGAGGGTTGAACAGGGTGTTCCCTGGATCGGGCGGTGACGGAACCAGCGGCAACGTTTTGGCTATTCGAGGCGGGTGATACGCGGCTCCCTCCCCCCCGGAGAGGGCTGAGCAGAGGGGTTCCGTGGATGGCACCGTGGAACGTCTTGGTGTGGTTCATGGGTACCCACGTTTTCCAAAATTTGGGCACGTATTGGGACCATGAACCGGCGTCCCCGATTCCCCATTCCCGATTCCCCATTCGCCGTTTCATGGACAGGCCAGCTCCTGCGCTACTTCAGGCGCTCGCGGGTTCGGTCGTCTGCGCCTTCCGCCCTTGGAATCTCCCCGGCGAGACTACACCTCAGCGAGGAGTTCCTTGGCATCGCCGAACTGGTCGAGGCGGACGCCCAGTTTATCCATTATGGAAAGGTAGAGCCGGCACATCTGGCGATTGGGCTTGTCCTTGTAGTCGAGCACGCGCCCGCCCTGGAGGCGTCCACCGGCGCCGCCGAGGAGGAGGACGGGCAGGTTGGTGGCATCGTGATTGCCGGTCAGCATGCTGGATAGGTAAAGAATCTGGGTGTTGTCGAGGGCAGTGCGTCCGCCTTCGTCGATCGCATCGAGGCGCTGGGCAATGTAGGCGAGTTGCTGGATGAAGAACTGGTTCACCTTGAGCCAGTCGGCGGTGTCGGAGTGCGAGAGAAGATGATGGATCATGTAGTCGACGCCGAGATTGGGGAATCGGAGGGACGAATGATCGTTGTTGAGTTTGAGGGTGCAGACCCGGGTGGTGTCGGTCTGGAAGGCGAGCACGAGAATGTCGCACATCAGGCGCATGTGTTCGGCGATGTCCTGGGGAATGCCATCGGCAGGGCGGGGGCGATCCGGTTGGGACAGGGTGGGCCGCCAGCCCTGGAGTTCGCCCTTTTTCCCGGCCTGTTCAATGCGCCGTTCGACATCGCGGACGGACTCAAGGTACTCGTCGAGTTTGCGTTGATCCGTGGAACTGACGTTGCGGCGGAGATCGCTCGCGTCGGAGAGGATGGCGTCGAGCACGCTACGGTCGCCTTGCCGCACCTCGTCCTTGAAGAGGCGGTCGAAGGCGAGGGCAGGGTAGAGTTCGAGCGGGGTGGGGGTGGTGGGTGAGCTCCACGAAATGTGGGAGCTGTAGAGCATCGAGTAGTTCTTGTGGACGGACGGGTTGGATTTCTCGCAGGCGAGGACGAGGGACGGGACCTTGGTGGAGGTTCCGTAGCGTTGGGCGACGACCTGATCAAGGCTGGTGCCGGAGCGGATTTCGCCCCCTGAAGCCAGTGGAGCCCCAGAGAGCAGGTTGCCGGTCTGGGAACTGTGGATGTTTCCCTTCAGTGCCTCGTCGTTGTAGAGGCCGCGGATGAAGAGAAGTTTGCGTCGGAGAGGCGTGAGCGGGGCGAGAACCTGACCCAGTTCCATGGCGTCGCCTTCACCCCGAGCCCACCACTCCTTGGAATGGAAACCGTTTCCGGAGAACAGGACAGCGAGACGGCTGGGAGGTTCGCTGGACGGCTTGGAGCCGGGAGGTTCATCGCCCCAGACGCGGAAGGATTCCATCCAGGGAAGGGCCATGGTGACGCCGAGTCCACGGAGCAAGGCGCGGCGCGAGAAACGATGGGAGCGAGGATGATTCATGGGGTGTGGGTGGGCGGATCAGGGGTGAGAGAAGCTCAAGGGATTCGGCCGGGCGGGACTTCCCACCCGACGGCAGGCGAGACAACTGCCAGGACGGAACAAAGGTGGATGGGACATCGGACGGTTCATGTCGCTAATCGTCGTGGGCGGTGTCCCGACCCCGGATTTCGCGGAACTGACGGCTTCGAAGCATGCTTTCGATTGCCACCGATACCCGGCCGTCGTTCGCTTCGAGGTCGTTCCGAATCTGTTGAAGGAGCGGGGTGTCGGACAACTGGACGCCTCGTCCCAGGGCGTACCCGAGCAGCTTGCGGCAGAATTGCCCGAAGAAAACCTCGCGACGCTGATGGAGAAGGTACTGGCGCAGGCCGTCGAGCCCGTCGAAGGAAACGCCGTCGGCGGTCTTGGCGGCCGTGGCGATCGGGCGATCGGCCAAGTCGCGGCTTCGGGTGCGTCCGATGGCGTCGTACCCTTCGAGGGCGAAGCCGTAGGGGTCGATTCGCACGTGGCAACCGGCACAGCGCGGATCCTGGCTGTGGCGCTCCACCAGGTCACGGACCGTGAGCCCTTCGGTGGCTTCGTCTTCGGGCAGACGAGGAACATCTTTGGGCGGTCGGGGCAGTTTTTCGCCGAGCAAAACTTCCGAGACCCAGTTGCCGCGCAGAATGGGGCTGGTGCGGGAGGCGCCCGATTGTTTGGCGAGTGTGGCACCGAGCCCGAGGATGCCGCCTCGGGCCTGGGAGCGGACGTGTTCGACGCGACGGAAGGAGGCGCCGGTCACACCGGCGATGCCGTAATGGTGGGCGAGCGCTTCGTTGAGGAAGGTGTGGTCGGCGTCCAATAGCGAGGCGACGGGAAGGTCGCGTTGGAAGAAATCAGTGAAAAACAGGATGGCTTCCTCGTAGAGCGCTCCACGCAGGGCGATGAAGGTGGGAAAGTGGCGTTCGCTCTTTTCATCGAGTTCGTCGAATCCGTGGACATGCAGCCATTGGCAGCCGAATTCGGTGCCCAGCCGGCGGACGCGTGGATCCTGGAGCATTCGCCGAGCGTGTTGGACCAGAGTGTCAGGGTTCTTCAGTTGGCCCGCAGCCGCGGTGGCGCGCAGGGGGGCGTCCGGGGCCGAGGACCAAAGGAAATAGCTGAGACGGTTGGCCAGTTCCCAATCCGAGACAGGTTTCGCTTCGGTGCCGGGCGGCGCTTCTTCGATTCGATAGAGGAACGATGGTGCCACGAGCACTCGGGCCAAGGTCATGCGGATCGCATCGTCGTGGGGGAGTTCCTGCTGTCGAAGCCGGGTATAAAGGGCTCGCAGTTCCGCGGCTTCGTTGGCGCGAAGGGGGCGTCGGTAGGCGAGAGGGGCGAACTCAAGGAGGGCGTCGACGTGGCGCGGTTCGGTGTCGTGGAGGCGTTGTCGGAATTGGGCGGCTCGCGTGTGAATGGGTTTGCGAAGCGGTTCGAACACCGTGGGATCGGCGTCCTGGGTCGCGTATTCCATCAACTGGACGAAGGCGTCGACGAGAGTGAGGGCGTCGTGGGACACATAGTGGAGCTCGTCCCAGAGGCGGTTGAGCCGGGCGGTTGCGGCCTCCCCCAGCATGAGCCGTTGGAGGGTGTCGTCCTCCCGGTAGAACAACGTGAGCGTGACGACTTCGTCGACGGGAACAATTTTGCTATAGCAGAGGGCCCCGGGGAAAAGCTGGCGAAACTCGGAGAAAGCCATCTCCAACCGACGGCGCGCCGGGCTGTCCTCGGCGACGATGAACGGAGTCTGCGGGTTGGGGATCGGGACCTCGGCCCACGCGGCTCCGCTCTGGACCTCGGCTCGGAACTGGGCGCTGGCTTCCGGTCCTGCCTTCGGATGAAGCAAGGCGGAGACGACCAACTCGGCGCCTTCGGACAGTTCAGCCGGGATTTTGAACTCGACGCTGGCGGGTGCTCGAAGGCAGAGGCTGGCGGGTTCGATGGCGGAACCGTCCGGGTGCAGGCCGAAGCGTGCGGGATCGAGACCGGCCTCGGAGGAGGCAAGGGTTTCACCGGGCGCTCGTTTTCCATTGCCCGGGGCGGGAGCGGCATCGCGCTGAGCAAGCAAGCTGCGAAGGAGGGGGCCGTTGGGTGCGAAGACTTGCCGATGGAGAACCGCATCGGGGTGCTTCGGATCCGACGGAGCGCCTGACTCCAGCAACGTCTGGAAGCGGGTCGCCAGGGCGGATCGTTCCGAGGGATCGGCTGCCTCTCGCCAGCGGGCCAGCAGGGAACCTGCGGGAAGCGATGGCGCGGGCGCCCGGTCGCCGCTCGTCGGTTCGGTATGAAAATGCCAGATCCCGGCGTGGCCTTGGCGGTCGGCGTGTGGGTTTCCGGCCAGCACATCGGGAGATACATCGTCGGCCAGATTCCAGACGCGAGGCGATCGCGTGGCGTCGGTGGGGACTTCGGTGAGGATGAGATCGACGGCCGTCAGGTCGCATGAATGGTTGCCATCCCGGGGACCGACGAGAAACGAGACGACATCGCCGGTGCGGAGGTTGGAAACGGTGACCGGGTCTGGGCGAACGGTCTTGCTGCCTTGGGCGACTCCGGCGGCGAGTCGTTGTCGGGAGGTGCCGCGGCGGGTTTCGAGGGACCACGTGACGCCGTTGCCGCATTCAGGATGGGCATGGGTGACGATGACGTCGACGCGCAGGGTGGCGTCGATGGGGCTTCGCCAACTGACGGCGGCTTGCAGGGTGGGCGCCGGGTGGACGGCAATTCCGTGACCGCGGAGATTGCCTGGGACGCGCACGTGCTGGTCGGAGGCGTTGGCGATCAGGAGCGGGGTCTCTGATTTGCCCCACCCTTGGACGAACGGGTAGCCGGAAGAGGACTCAATGCGGTCGGTGAAGTGTCCAGCAATCATGGCGGGGCCGCTGGTGCTGATGCCCAGGGTGTCAAGCCATGCCTGAAGCGTGGGGGCATCCACCGCATGCTGACGGGCTAGATCCGCCACCTGGAGGCTGTCGGGTGCCGGGTGATTCGCGGCCTCGGCGGCGGCGGCAAGGCAGGCGGCGGCGGTGGAGATCACCCGGGTGCGACCGCGGGCTAGGTCGTGGGAAACGGAGCGCAGGTCCCGGAGGAGCACGTCTGGGCGTCCGGGCGAGACAAGACGTGGGCGTTCCCAGACGACCACGTCGTCGGTGTTGCCGTCACCGGCATCCGAGGCGTGGAGTCGAACGGTGACGGACGAGGAAGGGGCGGCGTTGGTGAGTTTGAGACGAAATTCCTGGCGGGTGAGTAGGGGGGTGATGGGTTCCATCCAGGCCTTGGGACCGCCGACCTTCCCGATGTGGCCGACGCTTCCAAACTTCCAGAGAGCCTGCTGCCACGGAGCGATCCATGCGGCCAAGGCGGCGGGAGTGTTCGCGTCGACGCCGTGGGCCAGCGATTGGACCTGGTCGATGAGGAAGGAGGCCGACGCCTGCCCGAGCACGGCATGGAGGGTTGCGAGGTACTTGGGGCTGAGACCGGCTTCTCGGGCGACCGCTTCGAGGGATTTCGTGCCATTGGCGATGGACTCATGCGAGCCGTGGAGGGCGGCGAAATAACGTTCCAGCGGAAGGCGTCCGCCTTCGTTAGTTTCCCAGACGAGCCCTTGAAGGTTGACCCGGGTGCTGCCGCGCGGGTCGGTGTACTGGCGATAGAATTCCCGAATCTGGGTAAGAATCTCCTCGGTCCAATCCCGTCGGGAGGTTGATGGTGAAAAACGAATGCCGTCGGGAAGCAGCACCACGTGTTGGGAGAGGTCGCGCGCGGCGTCAAGGTACTTGGTCAGCAGCGTGGGCGACATGACCAAGGCGGCTCCTGTGTTCATGAATCCTTCGCCGGCGGCTCCATCGACCGGAAATTCACGAGCGGGATCGATGAATTCAAGCCCGGTCAGATCGCGCAGGGTGTAGGTGTATTCGGCATTGGAGAGCCGACGAAGAATGACGGGGCCGGGATCGCCGGCTTTGGAAAGGGCAATCGCGTCGAGGAGCGATACGACCCAGGATTCAAGACGTGCACGTTCCGGGGCGGTGGGCTGCGGCTTGTCCTTGGGCGGCATTTCGCCGGTGTGTAGTTGCTCGACAACGCCCTGCCAGATCCGGGGGTGTTTGCGGATCTCAGGCACGGACTGGAACTGCTCGAGATCCAGATCGCCCTTCTGTTTCTCGGTCGAATGGCAATCGAGACAGAAGCGGCCGAGAAGCGGTCGGATGTCGCGGGCGAAGTCGGCGTCCACTGTCGCGGTCGAGTCGGCGGCGAAGCTGGTAGGCGTGACGAGAATGAATGCGCCGAACCACGCGACGACCGCGTGGGCGATGATCAGGAGCCGGGGAAAAATCGGCATGCGGCAATTCGGGGCTGGGGATGGAATCGTGTGAGGTCCGGCACTTTATCCGGCTGGGATCACTTTGAACAGGCAGGAACTCGCAAGATTACCGTAGCGCGGCGAGCCAGGGGACAGTGGCGGTGAGGAGGTAAGCGGCGGCGCAGGCGAGGTCGAAGTTGTGGGATTGGGTGAGGCGACTGGGCAGGCGCGCCAACACGATCGTGAGGGCGGCGCCAGCGACGAAACTTCCGGCGTGCGCCAGCACGTCGGAGTGCGGCGACGTGCCCAAGAGGATGAAGAGCGCGATCCCACCCAACAGGCCTCGCAGGGCGACCGAGGGCGACACCTTGCCGTCGCGTGTCTCGGTCAGCAGGGACACGGCGAGCATTCCCAGGCCGGCCATCACCACCCCGGAAGCGCCGAGCCCGATGTACTCTCGGGATCGGAGCAGCCATGCGATGATGTTGGCGGCGGAGCCGGCAATCAGGCTGAGCAGGAACGCGGGTCCGACACCGAACCTTCCGAGGGCGAGCCCGATGACGATGAAGCCGCTGGTCAGGTTGGCGACGAGATGGTCGAGATTGGAATGGAGAAAGGTCGAGGTGATGGGGCGCCACCAGTCGCCGGCAACGAAACGGGCGGTTTCAAACCGGCCGGTCAGTGGCAGGTGGCTTCCCGGGGCCTCGGCGGCGGCGTGAAGGACGACCATCAGGAAACACCAGAGAAGGACGGTCCATTGGAATGGAAACGTGCCCACCGCGGGGGCGAGGGCGCCGCGCCAGTGACGATTTTCCCGGTGATAGATCCGGAGGGTGCGCAGGGCGCGGCCGGCGTCTTGGGGGTCGACTTCGATGGCCCAGCCCGGCGATTCGGGGAGGGTGCGAATGGCGCAGGCGATGTGTTGACTGGCGAGCGCAAGGCTCCATTCCATGGCCTGCTTTTCGGACCGGGTTGGAATGAGCACGCCGGGCGAGCCGTTCGGGGCGGGGAACGTTGCGGACTGAGCCGGTGACGGGGGGCTTTCCAAATTCAAAGCGGGCGAACGTCGCCCAAAGGAGACATTTTGGCAAACGACAGAATCAAGCCCCACAGAGCGCCATAATGGCTCTTGCGGCTGCGACGGGGTCGAGGGCGGCGTAAATGGGGCGGCCGATCACGAGCCAACTCGCGCCGCCCGCCAGCGCTTCGACCGGGCCGAGCGTGCGTTTTTGGTCGTCGCCGGCTTGAGGCGGGGTCAGGCGGATTCCGGGCGTGACGAGTTGAACGGCGGCTGGGAGGAATGCGCGGAGGGTGGGCAGTTCCAAGGGGGAACAGACGAGACCGCGAAGGCCGGCTGTCGAAGCAAGACGGGCGAGGCGTTCGACCTGGCGGCCAGGATCGGGTTCCAGCGTGACGGAGCTGAGTTGGGCGCTGTCCATGCTGGTGAGGACCGTGACGCCCAGGACGAGGGGCGGCGTTCGACCGAGGGTGCGGGCGGTCTCCTGGGCCGAGGCCTCGGCGGCCTGCATCATTTCGGCACCGCCACCGGTGTGGATGGTGAGCATTTGGACATCCAGGCGGGTGGCGGCAGCGACGGCCTTGGCGACCGTGTTGGGAATGTCGTGATACTTCAGATCGAGGAAGATGCTGGCGCCGGTGTCGCGTATGCGGCGCACGAGGTCGGGGCCGGCGGCGGTGAAGAGTTCCAGGCCGATCTTGAGGGCACCCACGTGGGGGCCGACGGCGGCGGCGAGTTGCAATGCGGCGGTGGCGTCGGGAACGTCGAGGGCGAGAATCAGCGGATTGTACGCGCGCGGCATGAGGGAAGATTGAGCCGAGTCGTAGCGCGAGGGGAGTGCGGAATTGGGGATCGGGGCGGGAAAGAAGATGCTGCGGAGGGCTTGCGTGGGCCTGGGGCTTTTTCGCGTAATTCCCGTGTGACGGATGGTTCAACAAACGAGTTGGGGCGGGTGACGCGATCGAGCCGGATGCGGCTGCATTTTTCGAAGGGGACGAGCCAGTTCCGGCGTCCGCCGGTCTACAAGGTGTGTTGGTCGATGTCGCGTTGGGTGGCGGGGAATCTGCTGAGCGGACGGGAGGCAGGCTGGGAGCACGTTCCGCTCGAAGGACCTCTGATTGTGGCGGCCAACCATGCGAGTTTCATGGATCCACCCATGATCGGGGCGTCGTGTCCGCGGGCGCTTTGCTATCTTGGACGGGAATCGCTGTTTTCGAACTGGGCCGCGGGTTGGCTGCTGCGCTCGGTGGGATCGGTCGGATTGGACCGCGATGGAACCAGCGGGAAAGGCCTCAAGACGATTCTGGAACGGTTGCTGGCTGGCGAAGGAATCATCCTCTTTCCCGAGGGGACGAGGACGTTGGATGGGAAACTCCAACCGGGCCGCGCGGGGATTGGCATGATCGCCTTGCGCTCAAATGCGCCCGTGGTGCCGGTCCGGATCTTTGGAACCTTCGAGTCGTGGGGGCGCCATCGGAAATGGCCCAAACGACACCCGATCGGCGTCCGATTTGGGCCTCCGTTGCGATTCGACGACCTGGTGGCGGAAGCGAAGGAAGCGACACGGGTCCGCGTGAAGGAAATCTACCAGGAGGTGTCCGACAGAATCGTCGCGGCGATCGGACGTCTGGAGCATCCGTGAGACGGAGTTCGAAGAGGACCCGCACGGAGACGGGCAGAGTTGGCGGAAACGGGTGGCGGGTGGAGGGGAGGGAACGCTTGCCGGAATCCGGGGATCGGGCTTTCCTGAGGCGTCATGGAATGGAGGGAATTTCCAACAATGAAGAGGGGAATGGATGCACGGTCACACATCCGAGCAACCCGGCAGGGTTGCCAGAGCGTAGCCGGCGGTGGAGTCCCGTCATCAGGGGACGACACCGCCGGTCGTTGGGGCATCGGATGCGCACCCCGCAGGGGTGCCCGAGGGTGGCCGCGGGTGTGCGTGCTGGTGGCATGCGTGCTTGGGTTTGTTGGAGGTCCGGCGGAGGCGACGCGGTTTGTCCGGTTGAGCATTGAGGAACTTGCTCGCGACGCGGATGCCGTTGTGCACGGTCGCGTGACGGGGTTGGAGTCCTTGCGTGATGCCAGCGGCCGAATCTACACGCGGGTCGATCTGTCGGTGGCGGACGTCTGGAAAGGGGCGATCCCGGGCAGGGTCTGCACGGTCGTGTGTGGCGGTGGATCCCTGGGCGAGACGGTCGTTCGGGCCGTGGGCCAACCCGAGTATGCCGTCGGCGACGAAGTGGTTGCCTACCTGGTGCGATCCGACGCGGGAAACTGGGTGACACTGGGAATGGCCCAGGGCCGGTTCCAGGTGACCCGTGACGACACGACGGGCGGTCGCTGGGTGCACAATTTGTTTTGGGGGGCAGGCGCATACGCCGGGAAGGCGCAACGGGCGGCGTGGCCGCCGGGGCGGCCATTGAGTCTGGAGGATCTGAAACGCCGGACCCAGGAGGTGGCCCCGTGACTCGGACCGCACGCATCGGGCTTGGGATCGGGTGGGTGGCCGGGACTCTGGGGACGATGTCGACGTCTTCGTTCGCTCATGTGTCGGAAGTCAACGCGTCGGGCCAAGTCCGGCGTTGGCAGTTGGAGAATCCGGACGGTCGGGTGAAGACCTCCTCGGTAAATCGCGACACCCACGCCATCATCTATCGTTTGGATACGGCGGGATACTCGGCCACCAACAGCGCCGCCGAACTGGACGCGGTACGAGCGGCGTTCGATCAATGGCAGGGTGTGGGTGGAACGCGGGTGAAATTCGAAGAAGGCCCCGGGCTGACGGGTACGACCGACGTCGATAGCACCGACCACACCAACAAGGTTTTCTGGACGCGCAACCTCACGATCAATGGGGGGCGTGACAATCTGCGCGGCGTGTTGGCGCTGACCTATGTGGCGTCCTTCCGCGACGGCAACGTGATCTTCGACGCGGACACTGTTCTCAATGGCGTGGAATACTCCTGGTTCACCGACGCCTCCCATCCGACGACTCCCAAGGCATTCGTGGAAGCCATCGCCCTTCACGAGGGTGGGCATTTGCTGGGATTGCAGCATTCGCCGGTGGGGGCGGCGACGATGTTGGTCGCCGGGGAACTGGGGGTGAACGCGCAGGTGGGGTTGTCGCCGGACGAATGGACGGCGGCGAGGGGCATTTATCCGACCAGCGACATGGCTGGGCAAGTGGGGCGGGTGACCGGCCGGGTGACTGCGTCTGGCCAGCCAGTGTTTGGAGCGGCGGTCTTCGCGGAGAACGCGCGAGGTGAACTGCTGTCGGGAACGGTGACCTTGGCGGACGGAACCTACAGTCTGCCGGGTTTGCCAGCGGGTGTTCAGGTGGTGCGCGCGGCTCCCCTGGATCCGTTGTCGGCTCCGAATTATCTCGTGCGCGGAGCCGATATCTCCCCGGCCTACACGGGAGCGCAGACTACCTTTGTGCCTTCGGCGGACCGGGTCGTGACGGTGTCGGCGGGCGGCACGGCGGGGAACATCGACCTGAACGTCTCGGGCGGTTCGCCACCCCGGATCGTGAGATTGCTGCGGCCTTCAGCGAACCTGGTGGTGCCGACGTACAGCGGCTTCCGGGTGGTGATCGTGCCGGATGGGACGACCCAGTATGTCGGGGTATTGACGTCGGCGCCTGCCAGTGCCGACCTCCGTCTCGAGGTCACCGGGAAAGGCTTTGAATCGGGGCCGGTCGTGGTTCGGACCAATGCCTTGTCGGGGTTGGCACTGGTGGCGATGCCGTTGACGGTGTCGACCAACGCGCTTCCGGGACTTCGGAGCTTTCGGTTGAGGAACGCCACCCAGTCCGGCTGGGCGCATGGGTTCCTGGAGATCCTGCCCCCGTTTCCCGACGCGAACGGGGACGGTCTGGATGACAACTTCCAGCGACTTTACTGGCAACGGTTCACGGTGCCGGAAGCCGGACCGCTGGCTGATCCCGACGGTGACGGGTTCTCGAACGAATGGGAGTTTCGTACCGGATCGCTTCCGACAAACGCGCTGTCCGCGCATTTCGAGGTGGAATCGGTCCGAGTGACTTCCAGCGGGACTGTGGTTCGAACCCAGGCAGCCCAAGGGAAACGATTCCAACTGCGTGGGCGCGACACAGTGGACGGGGCGCCGTGGGAGGCGGTGGGTGGCCCGGTGACGGCGGCTTCCGCGACGATTGAATTCAACGATCCGTCGGCGACCCGGACGGTGCGGTTTTACCGGGTGGAAATGGTGCCGTGAGCGGCAAGGCCGGGCTAGAAGGCGACGAGCTTGAGGTCGCGAAGGGCGTTCAGCAGGAACTGGCAGGCAATAGCGGCGAGAAGCAGGCCCATCAAGCGCTCGACGAGCTTCATGGCGATGGGGCCGAACCAACCGGCGGTGCGGGCTCCCAACGCAAAAATGAAGTAAGAAGCCAGACAGACGGCCACAATCACAAGGGGCAGGGCCACGATTTTCGGCACGGAATCCGCCTTGTTGTGGAGGAGGATGGCGGTGGAGATGGCGCCGGGTCCGGCCAGGAGCGGCACCGCGAGCGGCGTGATGGCGATGTCGTCCTTCTGCGCGGCGGCGGTGGTTTCTTCGGAACTCTCCTTCACCGGCGAGCGCTGAGCCCGGAGCATGTCGAGCGCGACGAGGAGCAGCACGATGCTCGCGGCCATCTGAAACGCCGGCATCGTGATGCCGAGCAACGCGAAGACCCAGCGACCGGCAAATGCGAAACCCAGCAGAACTCCGGTGGCCACCAGACACGCCAGTCGGGCCATCCGTACCCGTTTCTCCATCGTGTCGTCCGGGGTCATGGCCAGGAACACCGGAACCGTCGCGATCGGATCCATGATCACGAACAGCGAGCTGAAGGCGAAGAGTGTGTACTCGAAGAGCGTCATGTCAGGTCGGGCCGGGCTCGGGACCGATGGCACACGGGGCCAACACGGCGTCGCGCATGCCGTGGATGATCTTCTTGTCGGCCGGGCAGAGTGTTGCGAGCACTCCCCCCAGTTGAGGACGGGCGGCATCGCCTTCGCCGTGAACGAAGTAGTACGGGCAAAGCCGCACCCGACTGGGCATGGGCACCACGGCATCCCGTTCGAAATCGAACCACGCGCCATCGACGACCCGGGGCTTGTGGAAGCGCTGAAGGACGTACGGGGATTGGGGCCAGGCGGCCAAAGCGGTGTCGACCGCGGCAGCCCAGTCGGGAGCGCTGAGGTCCGAACCGAGGTAGACGCCGCGCGAACCCCAGGCGTTCTCGGAAAAACCGGAGATCTTGAGAATCAACTCGCGGTCCCTCTGGGACAGCTGCTTGAGCTGTTGCCAGTCGGTCAGCTGGAGCTCGGGAAAGGCGGCGTGTGGCGGAAGTGGGGAGGGATCGAGAACCCAGCTGTACGGGGTGATGGCCAGCAGCCGTTTGAGGAATCCCTCGCCGAGTTCCTGCCGCCAAAACGATCGAAGATTCCGATTCCAAAGCAGAGCCGAGCTCAGCTTCTCCTCAAACAACGGTTTCGGCGGGGGTGTGAGACGGATGCGTTTGGCCTGGGCATCGGCGAAGAGGGCGGCGGCGGCGGGGATGTTCGCCAGGTCGAACAGCTCAAAAAAACGATACACGGCATCGCCCTCACTCCATCCGGTGAATTGTTCGTCCTGAACCGAGATGTTGCGATCCGGGAGCTGATCGGCAAGCCACTGCATTTCGGGACGGTAGGGGGCGGACTCTTTTGAGACGATGATGTGAACCCGAGATGCCGAGCCGAAAATACCAGCGAACCCATCGAGCATCCGCCGGCTGTCACCGAGAAAGGTGACCGAAGGCATGGCTGGAGTAGCTACGGGAGTAGAGGCAGCAGTATTACCTAAAGAACTCTCGTAGGCTTGGTAGAGCCAGGTGGTGAGTCCTGCACCACCCGGAACTGAATCAAGTTCCGTAAGGGCGAATCCCTCCTCGGTCAGCAGCAGATCAGGGCGAAGAATGCGCGGGGTTTCGTGACGGAACGAAGGATCGCGCTGGAGTTGGATCAGGTCGTTGGGTTTGCCTTGATCCAGCAGAGAAGCGACCCATTCGGGGGCTTTTCCCTCGATCGAACGCCGATACAGGAGTTGGAGAGCGCGATAAAATTGAAGGAGGACCCGACCGAGGGATTCGAGTTCCTGAGCAAGAGCCGGGGAAAGCATCAGCGGGCCCGGGGCGATGCGCCAGTGTTGATCCGCGAAAAGTCCACCGGGCGGTAGTCGGGACTGGACGCTACGAGCAACGTCGGGACCGGACTGCAAAAGGAGGTGGGTGGCGAGCGATGGGTATGTCGGGCGAGGGCTTGAAGCCACGACCGAGGCTAGGGTTGGATAGGGGGTGGGGTCAAACGGCGACTTGGCCCATGAACTGGGGCCTGTGAGAGCGTTCTTGACCATTTCTGAGACACCTTATCTACTACGTGCGTTCCCGGGCATGCTTCTTCACAGCCTTTATTCGGTACTGTGACGTGGGATGTAGGATTTAACTGGTTAACCTAGTGACATCCATTAGCCGGGTATTCGGCAACATACTACTCCCAACCCCCCACCCGTAGTTATGGCGAGCGGTCATGTGAAGTGGTTCGACAACAAGAAGGGCTTTGGATTCATTGCGAACGAAGGTGGCACTGACATCTTCGTGCATTACTCCTCAATTCAAGGAGGCGGCTTCAAGACCTTGAAGGAAGGCGAGCTGGTTGAGTTCGAGCTTGTCGAGAGCGAGAAGGGGCTCAAGGCGCAAAACGTCCAGCGTGCGGCGGCTTGAATCGGAATCTTTGCCAAACCAGCAAACGGTTCCTTGGACAGCGCACCACCGGGGGTTACTCTCGCAGGAATGCGAGATGGCGCCACATCCCCGGCGGGAAGCCTGTATATCCACGTCCCGTTTTGTTCGCAGAAATGCGAGTACTGTGCGTTCTACTCGACCGCCGCGGACGGGGCTTTGGTGAATCGATATGTCGCCGGTTTGGTCCGGGAATTGGCGATGCGCCGGGCGGAGCTGGAGACCCCTCCGGCGACGGTATTCTTCGGTGGAGGAACTCCCTCCCTCCTGAACCTCCGCCAATGGGAAACGGTCCTCGGAGCCTTTCGCGATCATCAACTGCTGGGCGCGAGGGAATGGACGGTCGAGTGCAATCCAGCGACGGTTTCACTCGAGAAGGCGCGCCTGCTCCGTGGCGCGGGGGTCAATCGGGTTTCCATGGGGGTCCAATCGTTGGATGAGGGCTTGCTGGATCGCTTGGGCCGCGTGCACAGCCGGGACATGGTCTTTAGGTCCTACGAGATTCTTCGAAACGCGGGCTTCGAGCGGATTAACCTGGATCTGATGTTCGGCATTCCCGGCCAGACCATGGAGATGTGGCGGGCCACCCTTCGGGAGGCGCTGGCGATGGGGAGCGAGCACGTGTCCTGTTACGAGGTGATCTACGAGGAAGACACGCCCCTTTACGAGCAACTGAAGGCCGGTGAGTTCGACGTCGACGAGGCCCTGGCGGCCACCATGTTCGAGGAATTGGTGTCCGCCGCCGGTGCCGCGGGGTTCCACCAATATGAGGTCGCCAATTTCGCCCGGCACCGCCCGGAGGGTGAATCCGCCGAATCCGCGGTCAGCCACGTGGAGCCGGCGATCCCGTCGGAAGCGTGCCGGCACAATGTGAACTATTGGCATGGCGGTGCTTATGTGGCCTTGGGCCCGAGTGCATCCGGGTTTTACGGTGGCTGGCGCTATCGGAACGTCGCCAACACCCAACGCTATTGTGAGCGCATCGAAGCGGGTGAACGAGCCGTTGACTGGGAAGAACGTCTGACGCCGCTCGCCAGTGCGGGGGAAATCGCGGCTTTTGGTCTTCGCATGAATGTGGGTTGGCCATGGGCGGCCTTTCAGAAGGCGACAGGCCTCGACCTGAGGACCGAATGGTTGCCGGAGATGAAGGACCTGGTCGCCAAGGGTTGGGGCCAGATGGACGAGGTGGGTTTTCGTCTGACGCCGGTGGGTCTACGGTTCGCGGATGCCGCAGGCAGCGAGTTCCTTAGGCCTGACTCGGGCGCTGAGATTCACCGGACTGACGGATTCCTGGAGCGTCGGAGCGCGAAGAAGGTCATGGGAGGGGCACTCACGGTTTAGCGGGGCGATGGCTGGGAGCATGGCTTTACAGTGTGCTCTGGTGCTCCTACGTTCCCCGGCCATGTCGGGGCAGGAACGAGAACGTGTGGTGATTGGCATGAGCGGCGGGGTCGATTCATCGGCCGCGGCCGCGCTGTTGCTGGAGCAGGGGTATGACGTGGTGGGGATTACTCTGAAGCTCTGGCCTCAGGACTGCGTGTCCCGAGCCGAGGACAAGTGCTGCGGTCCCCAGGCCGTGGCGGACGCCCGGGCGGTCGCTCACCGCTTAGGAATCCCGTTTTACCTGGTCGATGAAGCCGAGGATTTCCAACGGGAGGTGGTGCAGTACTTTGCGGATGAATACCGGGCCGGGCGCACACCCAACCCGTGTGTGATGTGCAACGAGAAGCTGAAGTTTGGCACCCTCTTGCGACGAGCCAAGAGCCTGGGGGCGGACAAGGTGGCGACGGGGCATTACGCACGGGTGGAGCAGGATGCCTCCACCGGACGGCACCTGCTCAAGCGCGGGAAGGACCTTCGCAAGGACCAGAGTTACTTCCTTTTCTCCCTCCGCCAGGACCAGTTGGCGAGGACCTGCTTTCCCCTGGGTGAACTGACGAAGGCCGACACGCGGGACATTGCGCGGGAGTCGGCTCTCAAGACCGCGGAGAAGGAGGAGAGCATGGAGATCTGCTTTGTCCCGGACAACGACTACGGTCGCTTTCTGCAGCAGGCGAAGCTGGTGGAGAAGCATCGGGGCGAGATCGTGGATCTGACGGGACGCGTCCTCGGCCATCACGATGGGATCGAATTCTTCACCATCGGCCAGCGGCGCGGCATCGGCATCGCGGCGCCGAAGCCGCTTTACGTGCTGGATTTGGATGCGGTGCGAAACCGGGTGGTGGTGGGCGACGAGGCGGATCTGGAGCGCGATTCACTCGTGGCCGAACGCTGCAATTGGATCCTCAACGCGGAGCCGCCGGCGGAAATCCAGGCACTGGTGAAGATCCGATACAATCACGCCGGCACACGTGCGACGATCCGGTCCGGACCCGAGGGGACGGCTGTGGTGCATTTCCACGAGCCCCAGCGGGCGATCACCCCCGGGCAGGCATGCGTGTTTTACGACGGTGACGTGGTGGTGGGCGGCGGCTGGATTTCAAGACGACGTCCCGAGGGAGCGTTGACGTGAAGGCGACGCGCCGGCATGTGATGGTCTGGGTGACAGTTCCCGACCGGGCCACGGCGCGGCGGGTGGCGCGGGCGGTGTTGACGGCCAAGGCGGCGGCGTGCGTGAACATCGTGCCGGGCGTCGAATCGCACTACTGGTGGAAGGGCAAGATCGAGAAAGGCCGCGAACTCCTGCTGATCATGAAGACCTCCCAGGCCCGGTTGAGGGCACTGGAGCGTTGGGTCAAGGAAGTCCACCCCTACGAGACTCCGGAGTTCGTGGTGACGCCGTTGAAGGCTGGCAGCGAGCCTTATCTCGACTGGATCGACTCCAGCACCGCGGATTGACACGGCGGAAGGCTGGAATTTGAAAGGGCGCCGGGCACACTGGGCGCCACCATGATCTCGCGTTCCGTGTATTTTCTCCTGTTCGCGGGTGCCTTCGCCGCCACAACCACCGCGTTTGGCGGACCGGAGGATTGGCCGGTGGCCCTGGGCGATCCAGGTCAACGTCACTACTCGGCGCTAAAGCAGGTTCACACGGGCAATGTCAGCCGGCTGCGGATGGCGTGGACTTACCGCAGCGGTGATGCAAGTCCGCAGAACCGATCTCAGATCCAATGCAATCCGGTGATCGTGGAGGGGGTCCTTTACGGGACGACACCGACTCTCAAGCTGGTGGCGTTGGATGCGGCGACCGGCCGCGAACTATGGTGGTTCGATCCGTTCGCTGGATTGAAGGGCAACAACGCGATGGGGGTGAATCGCGGGGTGGTGTTCTGGAGGAACGGCGCCGACAAACGGATCCTGTTCACGGCGGGGCAGACCCTGTTCGCGGTGAATGCGGTCACGGGCCGGCTGATTCCGGGCTTTGGCAAGGACGGGCGCGTGGACATTCGCGAAGGCTTGGATCGCCCGGTGGAAGAACAGTTTGTCCTGGGGAACACGCCGGGAGCGCTTTTCAAGGACCTGCTCATCCTGCCCACCCGGGTGTCGGAAGGACCGGGACCCGCGTCGCCAGGGCACATTCGTGCCTACGACGTCCGTACCGGGGAGATCGCCTGGACGTTTCATACCATTCCGCACCCGGGCGAGTACGGATACGAGACCTGGCCTCCGGATGCCTGGAAAACCGCAGGTGGCGCCAATTGCTGGGCTGGCATGGCGGTGGATGAGGTGCGGGGGATTGTTTTTGTTCCCACGGGGTCAGCCGCCTTCGATTTCTGGGGTGGGGATCGCATCGGCGAGAATCTTTTCGCGAATTGTCTGCTCGCGCTCGACGCGACGACGGGAAAGAGGCTGTGGCATTTTCAAGCCGTACATCACGACATCTGGGATCGGGATTTTCCGGCTCCGCCCACCCTGGTGACCGTTCAGAATGAGGGGAAAAAAGTGGACGCGGTCGCCCAGACGACGAAGTCCGGGCATGTGTTTGTCTTCGAGCGGGAGACGGGGCGTTCGCTTTTTCCCATCGAGGAACGGCCGGTGCCGAAGTCGGATCTGATGGGTGAATCGGCGTGGCCGACCCAGCCGGTGCCGCTGAAGCCGCCGCCGTTTGCCCGCCAGTATTTCTCGGAGGCGATCGTGACCGACCGCACACCCGAGGCCCGGGCGGCCGTGTTTGCGCGTTGGCGGCAGATTCTGGCGCATCAACCCTGGCTTCCGCCCAGCACCAATGGGTCGATCGTGTTTCCGGGCTTCGATGGCGCCGCCGAGTGGGGCGGATCCGGATTCGATCCGGCATCCGGATGGCTGTATGTGAACGCCAACGAGATGCCGTGGATTCTCCAGATGGTCCCGACCGCGGCCGCCACCGGCCAGGGCAACATCGGCACCCCGGACCAGTTCTACAATGCCGTGTGCGCCGCCTGCCATGGCATGGAGCGCAAGGGTGAGCTGGGCCGCAACATTCCCCCGCTGGTGAACATCGGAGAGAGGTTGAAGGAGGACGACATCGTCCAACTCCTGGCGGCGGGTCGAGGGAATATGCCTTCGTTCAGTTTTCTGGCTGAACCCGAGCGGCGCGGCCTTGCTCGGCTCTTGCTTGGAATCAAGGAACCGGAGCCCGATCCCAACGCGCTCCCGGAACGGCACCCGGAGCCACCGGTGTCGTCGGCGCTGATTCGGGCGCCGTACGGGCACACCGGTTACAATCGGTGGACCGACCCGGATGGGTATCCGGCGGTGAAGCCACCGTGGGGCACCCTCGCCGCGATCGACCTCAACCGGGGCGAAATCGCATGGCAGGTGCCGCTGGGTGAAATCCCGGAACTGACTGCCAAGGGCGTTCCGCCGACGGGTACGGAGAACTACGGCGGGCCAGTGGTGACGGCGGGTGGGCTCGTGTTCATCGCTGCCTCCAAGGACGAACGCATTCGTGCGTTCGATTCCCGGTCCGGCAAAGTCCTGTGGCAGGCGTCGTTGCCGGCCGGCGGGTATGCCACACCGTCAACGTATTCGGCGGGCGGAAGGCAGTTTGTCGTGATTGCCTGTGGGGGCGGTAAACTGGGAACCAAGAGCGGCGACGCCTATGTGGCGTTCGCCCTTCCTTCCGAGTGACGCCCATGCAGGTCCATCCCTCCACCGGTCCCTCCCGCTTCAGCCGCGCTTTTACGTTGATCGAACTCCTGGTCGTGATCGCGATCATCGCGATTCTGGCATCGATGCTCCTGCCGGCGTTGGGCCGTGCGAAGGCGCAGGCTCAGGCAACCTCGTGTCGGTCGAACCTCAAGCAGATCGGACTCGCTTGGGAAATCTATCTCGGCGACCACGAGGAACGATTCCCCGACCGACGGGATCTGAAATCCTCGCTTCCGGGTGGCTTTAAACCGTGGCCCGGTTGGCCCACCAGTGATCCGAGGGCGGGTTGGGCTCCGTGGGCGCTGACCAACGAGTTGCCGGCTTCGGCGATCTGGCAGTGCCCCAGCCTGAATGCACGCCGTCATCTGGACGTCGAGATGACCCGGCAGTTCGCCCAAACGAACAAACCCCCCGTCCGGTATTGGATGTGGCGCTTCGACCGGATCGACGATCCCGTGGCCCTCGACAATTTCTGGGGCAAACGACGGGATGGCGTGCTGAAAGATCTCGTGGAAGCGAAGAATCCTGTCGTCGGTGCGCCCGAAGGCATGTCCGACGTCGAGTTCGTTGTGGATGTGTATTTCCCGTCCACCGCTCCCGGTGTGGTGGACGCCCTCCGGGGCTGGGCCGCGCACGCGAAAGGGCGTAATCGCGTCTGGCTGGATGGACACGTCACGTGGTCGCGGGATCCGCGGCTGCGGTAGGGAGAATCCCCGGTCCCATCGGCTGGGACCCACCGGCGAAGTGTCTCGTCGGGGTTCGACGACGAGACATCCCGAAGGTTGACGACGACGCATCGGCGGCGGCTTCATCGGCGATGCACTGGATTCGACGCTTCGCTGGAGTGGCTCTCGCGACGGTTGGGTTGTCGGCATCCGTGATTGTGCTGGCGGGCGGAGATACCGAAGGGACGGCCAATCTCGTATCCCAGAACCTGTTGCCGTCGGGCCCGGGTTTGGCAGCGGCGTTCCCGGACGACGCGACCCTGGCGTCCCACGCCGACGTGATCTTTGCCGATGCCTTTGAGAAGGGCGCGCTGGGTGAAGGCTGGGACGAGGTGGGCAACAAGGGTGGGAAAGTCTTGAGCTGGGTGGAGCCGGGAGACGGTGCTCCCACGGGGTTGGGTCGCCGGTGCCTTCGGGTGGAAGCGCATCTCGGTCAGGATACCGGCGGCGGTCTGACCAAGTGGTTCGAAACCGCGGACACGCTCTTCATCCGCTTCTACACGCGGTTCGCGGAGGATTGCGATTACGTGCACCACTTCGTGACCCTGCGCGCCAACAAGAGCCTGAGCGGGCGCGATCGGTGGAGTGGCTTTGGAGGGGCCGGATTGAAGCCGGAGGGCACTGAGCGATTCTCAACCGCGATCGAACCGTGGGGGAATTGGGGACGGAACGCCCCTCCGGGACGTTGGAACTTCTACACTTACTGGCACGAGATGGAGGTTTCACGGGACGGGAAATACTGGGGCAACTCGTTTGGAGTACCCGCTGCGCCGCTGATTCCCCGGGGACGTTGGATCGCGGTGGAATTCATGCTGAAACACAACACGCCAGGAAAGGCCGATGGCGAACAGGCGTTCTGGATCGACGGCACCCTTCAGGGCCATTGGAAGGGCTTGAACTGGCGGACTTCGGGAGAGTTGAAGGCGAACGCGTTGACGCTGGAAAGTTACATCACCGACCGGTGGACGAAGCACCCGATGAATGTCGTGTGGTTCGACAATGTGGTGATCGCGCGGAAGTACGTGGGGCCGGTGCGGTGAAGGAAAGAGGATCGGAAGGTCCTGCGTCAGACAGACCGGCGCTTGGTGGTCTAAGCTCTGAAGGAGGCAGGGAGGAAGCAAAGTCCGTTCGTTGACCGTGACGGACCCTTAAGCGCTCGGTCCCGGGGGGGCGATGAGGCGTTGATAGCGGTCCGTCATTTGGTCGAGATGGAAATGGGCGGCGATTCGATCACGAGCGGTGCGGCCAAGTTCGCGGCGCAGCGGGGGATTTGCGGCGAGTTGCCGGATGGCATCCGCCAGCGATTCGCAGTGTCGCGGCGGCACCAGCCAACCGCTCGCGCGGTGCTCGACCAGTTCGACGGCGCCACCCACGGCGGTGGCAATCACGGGCAAACCACAGGCCATGGCTTCCAGGACGGCGTTGGGGCAACCAGCGGGTTCCGAGATCATGAGGAACAGATCCAGATTCTGAAGGACGGGCCTGACGTCGGACACGTCCCCTAACCATTCAATGGGCAGGTCCTTCGCGGATGCCTGGAGTTGGACGGCGTACTCTTCAAAGCCGGTTTCGGGGCCGCCCGCGATGCGCAATCGCCAGGGCGGGAGCTGGGGGTGGGCCAGGCGGAGTGCCGACAGTAGGTCTTCGAGGTGCTTGTGGGGGTTCAGTCGGGCGACCGTGCCGAAGGTCAAGGGGGATGAGGATTCAGCCGTTTCGTGAAACGTCGCGAGCGGGTGGTCGTCGGGAGAGATTCCGTTGGGGATGACCTGAACGGGAGCGCCGAGGACGGTGCGAGCGCGATCCGCTTCGGCGCCATACTTGACGACGGTCCCAGTCAGGCGGGCGCCATAGTCCCGCGGAGTTCGATAAGGCAACCCGGGCTGGGGATCGCCGAAGTAACGATCCAGGGACTCGTAGAGCATTTCACCGGGACTTACGTCGTAGATGCACACGTGGCAGAGGGCGTCGGCGAGTAGGATTTTGTAGATGGGAATCAGGTTCCAAAAGAACACGGTCGTGGGTGGATCCTGATCGATCGCCTCAAGCAGGTGTTCGAGGGCGAGGGCAGGATCGGATTCGTCGATGGGCGGAATCGAGATCACCGGAATTCCGGCCTCCTGCAAAGACCGGCGGCCGGGGGTGGGGTGATGGGGGGATTCCTGAACCACCACGGCGCCGACGCGCATGCCACGCCGTTTCAGAGCCAGGAGGAGTCGGCGCGCACTCGATTGGGCGCCGCCGGTGGAGAAGTTGTTGGTGATCAGCCAAAGGCCTTCTCCGGAGGTCGTGTGGCCCGCGTTGGCATTCGTGATGGCACGCCGGTACAGCCATTGATACCGGGCAGCCATCCGATGCGTGGTGAAGGATGGAAGGAGCGCATCGTCCGACCCGGACCGCGGGGTCCGGGTCGAGTCCGGGGGGAAGAACGCTTCATTGCCGGCGGAGTGCCGAGGGTTGGAAGTGTGGAAGCCCAGCGCGAGGACGATGGCTTCAGCGAACGTTTCCGGGGAGGCGTCGGGGGGAACGAGGTGGAGTGCCGGGTGTTGATGGGCGACTTCGGGTGCGCCGCCGACCCGGGTTGCCACGACCGGGCAACCCATGGCGAGGGCTTCCAATTGGGCGAGACTCAGACCCTCGTACGCGCCGGCTGAAACCAGGATATTGCAGGCGGCCAGCACGGCGGGCACATCGACCATGGATCCCAGCCAAAGCACCGAGGCTTCCAGGTGGCGTTGCCGGAATCCCTCGCGCAATTCGGTTTCCTGGGCGCGCGAGTCGGCGTCGTCGCGAAGCGATTCCCCGGCGAAGATTAGCCGAACGGTTCGTTGGGGGGCGGATGATCGGGCGATGGCATGCTGGGTGGCTTCCAAGATTGCCGGCAAACAGTGGAGACCTTTTTGCGGCCTGAAATTCGCCAGGGACAATAGAACCACGTCCTCGGGCCCGAATTCCCACAGCTTCCGCAGGCGTTGTGCAGCGATGGCACGTTCCGGGGTTCGGCGGAACAAGTCGGCGCGAATACCGTTCCAGACGGTGCGGACGGGAGGGGCTAGATGGGCGGTGCGGGCTTCGGCTTCTACAGCCTGAGAGCAGGCGACCAGGAGCGCCACGTCGGTGGCCTTGAGGTTGGCCATTCCGGGAGGCCAGCCCGGCTGCGCGTTGTGAAGCGTGGCGAGGATGGGTGGGCCCATGGTGGCGAGGCCCACCAGTTGTTCCTGGGACAGCAAATGGGCGTGGAACAGGTCCGTGCCGAAGTTGAGGGTCTGCTTCTTCAGACGATTCCAGCGATCGTCGGACGTCTCAGGGATGAGACTGAGTTCGAGGGTATCCAAGGGCACAGGGAATGCCGTGCGCAGGGCTCGTCCGAGGGTGACCAGCCGACTGGCGATGCCCAGTTCCGGCAGCACTTCGAGCAAATCGAGGGTGAGTCGCTCGGCGCCTCCACGGTGAAGGGCGGTGATGACCTGGTGGACTCGAAGTCCTGCGTCATCGTGAACGTCCAGCGGCGGGTAATGGACCACGCGAAGGCCGGCGCCGGGGAGGTCGTTGACCCACGAGGCGAGGTTCAGGTGGGTGAGTTCGCGACTGGCAAGGACTGCGGGGACATCGAGATGAAGGGAGAGGACGTCGGGGAATTCAATCGTGGCGCCCCGCGCCCGGTTGAAATCACCTCCCGTGATCGAGAAGAATTTTTTCCACTGGTCCGCAGCCGGGTGGACGGAATCATCGGCGAGGGCAGGCGGACGAAGGCAACCCAGGGCACAGGTGCCCCGTCCCGTGGCGTTGGGGGTTGGCAGGGGAAGACGTCCTGCATTCGCCAGCCACGCGCCGGCCCGGATCAGAAGAACAGGCTCCGGTTGCGCCAGGATATGATGGAAGCTGGACGGATCCAGCGGCCCGATCGGCTCGGCGGTGATTCCCGCGGCATTCAGGGAACGCAGCGTGCGTCCGACCCGGTAGAAGTCCCCGGGACGTGATTGGAAGACGAATGCCCGGCAGCCCATGGGATTCAGTACGCGGGAGGAAAAGGCCCCGACGACAGGAACCGGTCGGTGGGTGAAACGTCGGAATCGACGGGGCGATCGGGAGGGATCATGGGCGGCGACGCCTGGTTATCATCGGGCGCGGCTTGAACGGTGATCCGGCCGGGGCGGGCTCCGGTGTAGACAAATTGCTGGCCGTCGGTCCCCGGTTGATAGACGACGTGGCCCTGGTGCAGTTGATCGTTGAGCCAATACGAGTAGAGAAATCGTGCCCCTTCGGACGAAGCATCCGAGGCGAACCAGAAGCCATCGTCGACGGAGTCGGGTGCCGAAAGCGGCCCCAACCGGCCGCCTCGTCGAGAGGTGAGCGGCGAGGTGCGACCGCCGGAGCCCGACGCCTTGGAGCGGCTGACCAGCCAGGCGGCGATCGCCAAGAAAGGGAGGCCGAGTCCGACCATTCCCACGATCAGCCAGGTGGCCCAAGCTCGCGCACGCGATGATGGCGCAGCGTGACTGGGTAAGGCCACCGGGGCGGAGGCGGCGGGGAGGGTTCCGGGGGGGCGTGGCGAAAGATGGGTGGCCGGCTGCGGGGTGGCCGTCTGCGGGGTGGCGGGCGTGGGGGAGGTTGGAGGTGGTTGAACGCCGCTGGGAGCGGTTGGCGAGAAGGGCGGTGGGGGTGGCGGTTGGATCTGGTAGGTCAGGACGCGGAACCCGTTGTCGGCATTCCGGCTTTTCCGATCATTGCGATGGCGCGCCGCCGACCGCGTGTGCTGGACCTCGCGCAACCACGAGCCTCCGCGGAGAACCTTGCGTGGCTTATCGGAGAGTCTGTCAATCGATTGGAGAGGGTCAGTGGCCGGGCCGGGGGGATAGGGGCCGTACCAATCGAGGCACCATTCGGCGACGTTGCCCCCGACCTGTAGCCCCCAGGGGTTTGCTTTCAGGGAACCAACCGGATGGGTTCCGCGACCGGCAACGGGCTTGAACCAGGCGAATTCGGCGGCTTGAGCCGCAGTGGACCCGTGGTGCCAGGCGCCGGTGGTTCCGGCGCGGCAGGCGTATTCCCACTGGGCTTCGGTGGGCAGGGTGAACTCGCGGCCGGTCCGGGATTTCAGCCAGCGACAGAACGCCAGCGCGTCGTCGTGGGTGACCAGGGTCACTGGATGGTCGCCTTCCTGAGGAATCCCGGGGTTGCGCCAGGTGAACGACTTGTCCTGTCGAAGCCCATTCCCGTCCCACCCGAAACCGCCGCTGGTCCCAATCTCCGCGTCGGTACGGTAGGAAGTGGCAGCCACGAATCGGTCGAACTGGGCACGGGTCACGGGGAAACGGCCGATCAGGAACTCCCGCGTAAGTGTCACGGTGCGGCGGGTCTCATCGAGTCCGCGGTTGGGTTCCGACTCCGGAGAACCCTGCTCGAACGTGCCGGGTTGGACCGGGACGAGTTCCAGCAGCAAGTCCTGGCCGAGCGAGAGGGAGTAGGGTCGGGTGGTGCCGGGAGCCGTCGCCGATAAGGCTGAGGTCGATCCGATGGTGGCCACAAGGACCGGGCCCACGAGAAGTGGCAGAAGGATGCAAACCCGCAGCATAATCAGAATTCAGGGATGTCGGTACGCTCTGAGGGCGTCTTGGATGGGTCAAGCACTTCTCCCGATGCCGATGCCGATGGCGGTGAAGCCAAAGACGAAGGCCAGCACAAACCCGAAGGCGATCGTGGATATCAACGTGACGTCGTGGGGCATGGGAGGTTCCGTTCGTAGGAAACGCCGCCGTTGAGTTCAGCTCAGAACGACCTCCGTCAGCAGACGCTTGGCTTCGGTCAGTTGGTCGGCGGTTCCGAGGAGCAGGAGTTGGTCTCCGGCTAGAAGGATTTCGTTGGGGCCTGGATTGATGCGGGCTTCGCCCCGGCGTTCGATGCCCACGATGGTGGCTCCGGATTTGGCGCGAAGTTCCAAGTCGCGCAATCGTCGTCCGGCGATGGCTGAGTGATCGGGCAGGGTGGCGGTTTCCAGGTCGGTGTCGCGCAAGAGGGCGGCGACCTTGGGAGTTTCCGGGACGTGGCGTGGTACGGGGGGTTGGGAGAGGGTGGCTTCCAGGGCGACCTGGGCCCGCGAATGAACGCGAATGGCGGCGCCCCAAAGCAACCAGATCAGAAGTGCGACGACGACCAGGAGGACGAGCAGGGTGTTGAGGGGCGGGAGCAGGGTTGAACTGAGGCCAAGACCGAAGAAGACCAATCCGATCAGGCCGACGAAGGTGATGACTTGTGAAACCACGTTGCGGATGGCGTCCGTGCGATGGCCAGCGTGGCCGCGCTTAACCTTCAACTCCGCGAGCACCATGGCGAGCGCCTGGAGCTTGCGGAAGGCGGCGATGAACATCGGCAAGGTCAACACGACGGACATCAGCCAGATCACCGTGCGATAGGTGCTGGGTTCGGAGAGGCCCTTGGGAAGCCAACTTGGCGTGGATCTCCCGGCGAAACCCGCGGCGATGAAGACCGCGGCGATGAGCGCGAGGTTCAGAGCAATCTGGAAGGCCCAGCGTTGGATCAGCTTTCCGGCCAGGCTATTGCGTCGTGTGCCGCCCCATTGTCCGACCCATTGCGTGTAGAGGTTCAAGTAGGCCGGGATGGATTGCGGTGCCATCCGGTAGAACACACCGATGATACCGTCCGATCCCTGGATCAGGTACGGGGTGGACAGGGTGGTGATGGCGGAGACGGCAACGGCGATGGGGTAGAGAAAGCTGCTGGTGACCTCGAGCTGAAGGCCGAGCGACGCGATGATGAAGGAAAATTCGCCGATCTGCGACAGCCCCATGCCGACCTTCAGCGACGTGCGGGTGTCGTTTCCGGCCAGGAACGTGCCCAGCCCGCAGCTCAAGACCTTGCCGACGATGGTGACGACCGTGATGACCGCGATGGGAAGGGCGTGTTCAACGAGCAGTCTGGGCTCGATCATCATGCCGATGGCCACGAAGAACACCGCGCTGAACATGTCCCGGACGGGTTCCACCAGACGCTCGATCTTGACGATATCGCGCGACTCGGAGATCACCGCGCCGATCACGAAGGCGCCCAGGGCCACGCTGTAGCCGAGCTTGGCCGCCAGAAGCGAGAATCCGAAGCAAAGCCCCAACACCGTCACGAGCAGCATCTCGTTGCTCCTGGATCGGCCCACATAGTTGAGAAGTCGCGGAACGACGATGAAGCCCAGGACCAACGCCGTGACGAGGAAGATGGCGAGCTTGCCCACCGTCAGTCCCAACTCCCCCACGCTCAGCGAACCGGTCATGGCAATACCCGACAGCAGGACAATCATGAGGATCGCCAGGATGTCTTCGATGATCAGGATACCGAAGATCATCCCGGCGAACCGCTCCCGGGCCAGACCCAGATCATTGAGGGCCTTGATGATGATGGTCGTCGAGGAGATCGCCAGCATCGCTCCCAGGAAAAGGCTGTCCATGCCCCCCCATCCGAATGCCCGCCCGATGCCGTACCCCGCCGCCACCATGACCACGATCTCGAAGACCGCGCCCAGCACCGCGGTCGGGCCCACTTTGGTCAGCTTGCGAAGGTTGAATTCCAACCCCAGGCAGAACAGTAGCAGGATGATGCCCAACTCGGACAGCGTCGTGATCGTGCGCTCATCCTGGATGAACGAGTAGGGAGGCGTGTGCGGACCAATGATGAGCCCGGCGATGATGTAGCCGAGAACCACCGGCTGCTTGAGCTTGTGAAAAAGGATCGTGACCAATCCGGCGGTGATCATCACCACCGCGAGGTCCTGCAAAAAAGTCAGGCCGTGCATGGACGAATGACCACGAAGTCCAGTTGCGAACGCTCCGGGAGGTCATTGAGAAGACCTCTGCCAGGATCGGATGCCAGCAGGCTGGATTGGGGGAATCCGATCGGCGCACGCACGCACGTCAGAATGCTTGGGTAGTTCCGGCAGGACCAAGAGGTTTTCCTGGCTTTGCTCGACGAAAAAAAGGCTGCCCTCCCCTCGGAAGGCAGCCTCTTGGCGCATCAACGTCTTCGCCGTTCGTCCCCGGCGTCCGGAAGGAGATTACTCCTTGGGAAGAATCACCGAGTCGATGACGTGAATCACCCCGTTGGACGCGGCGATGTCAGCCTTCACCACCTTGGCCCCATCCACGGTCACGGTGCCGTCCTTGGCCACGAGAGATAGTTCCTGACCCTGCACCGACTTCACCTTGCCGGTCTTCACATCGGCCGCCATGACGCTTCCAGCGACCACATGGTACTTCAGGATCGCAGCCAGCTTGGCCTTGTTTTCCGGCTTCAGAAGCGTTTCCACAGTTCCAGCGGGAAGTTTCGCGAAAGCGGCATCCGTCGGAGCGAACACCGTGAAGGGTCCAGCGCTCTGGAGTGTCTCAACCAGGCCGGCCGCTTTCACAGCGGCAACCAGGGTCTTGAACTGCCCGGCTTCCACGGCAACGCCGACAATGTCCTTGGAGTTCTTCGACTCCGCGCGGGCAACCCCCACGAATGCTGCGATTCCCACCACCACCGCCATGATCAAGGTTTTCTTCATGTTTAACTTTTGTTGAGTGTGTCTTGGTCTCGAAACGGGCCGTTTCCGACCTCGAACACCCTTCAAGGTGGGGTGTGTTTTCTATTTGTCTAATAAATGTTTAACTAAAACCGACAAAAATTCTACATGCGCTAGACAGCTCGGTGGGTGAAGGGTTTGGCCGACGGTTGGCGGGGGTCGTTGCAGCGCTGGCCCGTGCGGGGCGGGGCGGGGTCAGGGGAGGCGTTCGCGGACGAGTTCCTTGAGCAGGAATTCCCGGCGAAATTGAACCTGTCGACGGAAGGAACCCATGTGGCGCTGGAAACGTTCCAGCGAAGACTCAAGGTTGGCTTGGGGAGGGGAACTGGCATCCAGCGTTTCGTTGCGATCCACAGCGGATCCGTCCCGTTGCCGCGCCGACACGGTCGTTGCCCGATAACGGATCTCCGGTTCCAGGGCACGTTCCATGCGCGCGAAGAGAGGTTCCATTTTTTCCGGGGTGAACTCGGTTTCGAGCAGTTCACGAAGCCTCGCTTTGAAGAGCTTTCGGAATTCGGGATTTGCGAGGAGCGGTCCGGAAAACCATCCGGGTTGTCGCCACCACATCTGACCTCCGTGGGGTCCCGATGAGCCCAGGAACCGTTCGGCGAACTTCATCTTGGGCTGGTCACCCGCCATGCCGTAGGAGAGTGGCATGCCGTACCAGTCGTATTGCGGTGAAGCGCCGTCGTAGTCGCCCCACGTCTTGTCTTCGTCCCAGGGAATGATCTCCCATTGGCCGTCGGCGCCAGGAGATCGGTAGAGGAAGTAATTGTTGAAGAAACCGTCCCAGTTCTGGATGAGCATGCTGACGGCGTAGTAGTTGACGAACTCAGGCACATTGAAGCGCCGTTCGATCTCACCCCAGGTATCGCTTCCGCGATTTTTATTCAGGGTTTCCACGGCCTCGACCAACGGGGCGTGCCCGGATTCCGGGTTGTTCTTTTTCTCGTGTTGCCCGATCAGATCGCCGCCGTACCAGATGAGCTTGAAGAGATCGCCGTCGGGGTTGCGCTGAACGCGTCGGAGGAAGCTGCTGTTGGGTTGCTCGACGAACAGGTGGTAACCGACAGGGCGACCGTTGTACCAGGTGCGCCAATGTCCGCTGAGGGGAGTGGGAATGCCGGCAATCCGGTAGGTTTCGAAGGCCAGGTGTTCGGCGAGCACGTAGCGGGGCTGGGATTCGAAGAGCACGTTGACCGTGATCATGCCGTTCAGGAGTTGGTCGCGTTGAAGTCGAACTTTCCACCCCCCCTGGCGCGGCGTGATCCGGATATGATCAAAGATTTGGGCCTCGGCAGTGCCCGGCGCGATGTAGACCAGGGTTGCGTCCCCGCGGGAAGGCTCGGAAGAGACAACAGTGCGTCGACTGCGACGTCCGCTCCAGTCCATGGTGCGAATGGACTGGCCGGGGCGTTCGGCCGGCCCGTGTTGGGTCAGGACCGCGAAGGGAACCGCGGCGGAATTGGTCGGTGCGCTCGAGAGGACCGACCAGGTCGGGTGCGCGTCGTGGGGATGCGGCAGTGACGCAACAGATCCGGCCCGGTCGTGGGCCTCGAGTCGGAAGCGAACGAGGCGGCCTTCGGGTTGAACCGGGATCTCCGCCGCATACGTACCGCGTTGGGCGTCACCCGAGAGGCGTGACATGGGAAGGGGCGTTTCTTCTTCGGAAGGGGATGAACCGGGCCGTTCGGAGGTCGGATCGAAAATCGGAAGGACACGGTAGAACAGCGTGCAGCGCTCGACGCCATCCGGGTCGGAAAGGTCGGCGAGGATACGAACGGGTTTCGGGAGGGTGGGCGTTGCCGAGGGAAACCGGAGGTTGCGGAGGATGGGGGGAAGGTTGGTGGTGTGGGCGGCGTTCTGTTGGCCTGGCGTTCCTGCCGCGCCTTGGACGGGTGGGAGAGGAGATGGAGCCCATTGGGAGGAGTCGTCCGCCGGAGAGGTAGGAATACGTCGTTCGAGGGAAGAGGACATGCCATCCGGGGACGTCGGCCACGGCGGTGCATCGTCGAATTCGACGGCGTCGACGGTCTTTTGGGTGGGATCGGCGAGCTCGATCCGTTCGCCGCCGTGGCTGAGTTGGCCTGCGAAATCGCCCACCACGGGGCTGAGGTTGGGGTAGTGGGTGACGAACGCGCCGCGGTCACGGGCGATGACGATGAAACCGTTGGGGGGCAGGGAGAGGGAATTGGTGAAGGTAAACCGAACACCCTTGACCAGGGCCCAACCGGCCAGGTTGACGGCTTGATCTCCCGTGTTGTGAAGCTCGATCCACTGGAGTTCGTCCCGGTCGTCGGGCGGGTGATACATGATCTCGTTGATCACGACCTTGGCGGATGCGTCAGGGACGCCGAGGGTGAGCAGCGAGAGGAGGACCCACAGGGATCGGTTCAGAATTTGCATGTGCAGTAAGTTCCACTCGAATGGGGACCGTGAGCTGCGGCTTTCGCCGGAGGGAATGCCCTGTGCCACCGATGCGGTCCGATCGATCACGGGCCGGGGTTAAGATCCCCGGGTTGCATCGGCGCGTTGCGCCATGATTCGGTGACGGCCCAGAGGTTGGCGGGGTTAACGGAAGCGCCGAATTTGAGGAAACGCACGCTGCCGTCAGCGAACGCGAAGTTGGATCCGCCGGATCGGCTGCGGTCGTCGGCGGTGTGGCGATTCTGAGAAACCTGTTCGACGTCATTGCCGCGATCGCCCTGGTCGAAGTCCATGTGAATGTGAAAAGACCCCGATTTCTTTTCTCCGAACGTGATTGTTTCAGAGGGCATCGGGATGGAACTGCGTTTGATGCCGACCGGCCAGAGCCACTTGCGGTGCTGCATGTAGTCCTCGTCACTGAGGGCGTTTTGAAAATAATCGTTGAATCCGTTGATGAGGAAGCTGCGACGGACCCTCAACTTGTTCTCTGTGTCGAGGTAGCCTGAAAACGGTGGGAATCGGTCGGCCGGGCACGCCACGATGTTGGCATCCTTGTAGTAGGACAACAGCGCCCAGGGCCAGGCATGGGGGGGTTCGCGTCGGGGCGGCAGGAAGTCGTCGTGATCGTCGGCGTACATTCCCAAGGCGAGGTTGAGTTGGCGCTCGTTGTTGAGGCACTGGATGGCCTTGGCCTTGCGTTTGGCGCCCGCGAGAGCCGGGAGGAGCATGGAGGCGAGCACCCCAATGATGGCGATGACCACGAGCAGCTCGATCAGGGTGAAGGCATTGGATCGAGGCCCCGTGAGGGAGGAATGTTTCATGAGGGGGGTGGTGCTGCGGAGTCGACCCGCGGATTGGATTCATCCAGGTCGATTCCGGTTCAATCAACCAGCAAGACGCATGCCGCGGGGAAATTGTTGCGGGGAATTTTGGGGGCAACGATGAGCCAGGATACGCCGAAACGGCCCGCCGGTGGCGGATAGGCAGGGCGGGTGGCTACGGAGGGTTGTGAACTCAGATACCGGGAGGTCCAGGTATGGGAATCGCCGTACTGGAAATGGGACATCCGGAAGCTTGGCTCTGGGGCAGGCTAGGCGCCTGGTTGGCGTGACCGATCCTAGCGCGCCTCAACCCGGAAGAATCCTGAGAGTTCGGGGAGGGGGGTGACGGTGGTCTGCCCGGCGCCGGTCGCATCGGTGGTGACTGTGAAGGAGGTCGCGGTCCAGGCCGAAAACGCGGCGTTCGCCTGCTGGAGTGTGTAGGTACGAACGGGATCGCCGCCGGAAAGGGCGATTTGCAGCCCGTTTGCGGTCGTGGTGGCGAGCAAGGTGGGACGCTTGCCGGTGGGGGGCGTAATCACCTCGCCTGCTCGGGCGCGATAAGCGGCTGACACGGAACCTGCGGGAACGGCGATGGTGAACACCACGTTGGACGATCCCTCGGGGATCGCGACGGTTCCGGCCTCCGACCACGTGACCCAGTTGGTGGTGGACTCGATGGTGTGGGTGGAACCGGGAAGTCCCGTCACCGTCATGCGGAGTCGGGGCGGGTTGGTGCCGCTGAGGGTAAGGCTGAGAGTGGCGCCGGTTTCAGGGGTGGTTCCGCCTCCCACGGCAATGGCGCGATAGAAACGGGTACCTCCGGACGCAGGGAGTGGCAGTGTGACTTCGGTAGAACCACTAGCGGGAACCCTGACGCGTGTCTGCTCGGTCCATTGAGTGAAGTCCGGACTGGCTTCAACGACGTAGGTGGTTCCTGGAGTCCCTGTGAGGGTCATGACGAGCGAGGACGCGGTCACGATGGGACGGGAAAGATTGCCGGGAGGGCCTGATCCGCCGGGAGTGGTGCGAAGGGAGAAGCGGGTGGTGCGCGAATGGAACGAACGCTGAAGCAAAAGGGCTCCATCATCGCTGTCGGCGAGGCGACTGGCGCCGAAGGTGAGGTAGCCGGTGTAGGTGGTGCCCGAGGTGAGGCGTCCGGCGGGGATCGTGAATCCGGTGGCGCCGACGGCGAGTTCGAACTGTCCGCCGCAATCCGTGGCCGCGGAAACCCAGTTGTTTCCGGCGGCATCCACGAGGACGAGGCTGATGCGGTCGTTGGTGCCGGATCCGATCCAGGGCGTCCAGTTCAGCGGGAATGTCGCGGAAGGATCGATCGATTGGGCGGCGGCCAGATTGGCGATCTGCGGGACGGGTGCGGTGTTGGACGAGAGATTAAAGACCGAGAAACCGACAAACGAATCCGCGTTGGTGAAGACGAGTTGGAACGAGGTGTTCCAGGTGCCTGCGGGGAGGGCGGCGAGGAGGGCGGATTCGGATGGGAAGTTGGTGGTTCCGGAGGAGATTCCGGCGCCCTGGTACGGAAGGGCGAGTGAGAAGCCCCGGGTGTTGGCGAGCAGGGCGTTGGATATGACGAAAGCCGAAGGCGACACGATTTCCGCAACCAGGGCGGGAAGTGGAGTCGACAACTCGGCCGGGGCGGCGTCGTTGGATTGTGAGAACGACGTGGTCTTGACGAGCGTGAGCGATCCAAAGCCAACGGGGAGGGCATTGGTGACGCAGGGTTGAGCCCCGGGCGGCAACGATGTGGCGGCCGGAGAAACGAATGTCGACCCCAAGAAAGCGAGGATGCAGGCGGCGATGCTGCCGCACTGGATTTGTGCTCCCTGACCCGACCGAACGATGAACCTCGGAAATGCCATGGCGAAGGCGTGTGTTGTCCCCACGAAGGGAAGGGGCCGCGGCTCTGATGGCAAGTTTTTTATCGAACGAAGTGCGATCCAAGACGTTGCGGTCGTAGCTCAAAACCGTTGACCTTGAGTGGGCGGACCTTAGCTTTCGCTCGTTCCAACGTTACCGAAGGACAACATCATTCCATGAGCACGAAGCATGTTCCGTTGATCAGTTCCAGTGTGGCCGGTCCCCTGGGTCTACTTCACCTGCCACGGTTGTGGCAAAAGGCCCTCCTGGGCGCACTCGGGAAACTCGCAGACGGTTATGGCGACATCAGCCCCGGTTACGACCATATGGTCTTGGGCGCCATCGGGATCGATCCCGAGAAGACCCGCGCTTTCATCCATGAGAAGAAACCGACGTACATCCAATTTGAGACGTGGATCCGGGCGTACCCTGGCGTGAAACTCGACAAGGCGACGATCTACAAAAACAACGCCGCGATCCAGGGCTACATCCACAAGGACGATGTCCGCAAGGGTGTGCTCAGCGCGGTGGGTCTGCCGGATGACGGCTCGGTGAATCCGGGAGCTGTCGACATCAACAACCTCGACGACTGGCAGGAATTTCATCGGTCGGTGGCGAGCTGAAACCCGCCCTCGGCCGGCTCATTTTGAATCGCAAACGGCGCCGCTCCGCAAGGGGTGGCGCCGTATTGGCAATGCCCCTGGTGGCTTGACCCGACAACGACAGGAGGCGCACCGTCGGCGTGTTCCCACTTCCCAATCACGGACGAACCATGAGCAAGAGATCGCAAACAATGGGTCGGCGGCAATTCCTGAAATCCACCGCGGCGGTGGCTGGCGGCGTGATGATCGTGCCACGACACGTGATCGCCGGGAGCGGTCAAACACCCCCGAGCGAACGCCTGAACATCGCGGGCATTGGCGTGGGTGGAATGGGGGCGGGCGACATCGGGGCAGTCTCGAAGGACAACAACATCGTCGCGCTGTGCGACGCCGACTTGGTGCGGTCGGCGGACACGCTCAAGAAGTTTCCCGCCGCGCGTCAGTTCCGTGATTTCAGGAAGATGTTCGACGAGATGGAGAAGGGTATCGATGCGGTGGTGGTGGCGACGCCCGACCATTTCCACGCGGTGGCGGCCATGGCAGCGATTCGACGGGGAAAACACGTTTACTGCGAGAAGCCCCTGGCGCACTCGGTGCATGAGGTGCGTGCGCTGATGAAAGCCGCGAAGGAACACAACGTGGTGACCCAACTGGGGAATCAGGGACATTCCTATGATTCGATCCGGGATTTCTGCGAATGGATATGGGCGGGCGCGATCGGAAAGGTCCACACGATCCATTGTGGCTGCGAAGCCGTGAACTCCGGTTTGGACGCACTTCCCCGATTGAAGGAGGTCCATCCGGTGCCGGCCACCCTGGATTGGGACCTGTGGCTGGGACCGGCCCAGTCCCGCCCCTACCACCCGGCTTATCTACCGGGTTCGTGGCGGGGATGGGTACCGTTCGGCAACGGGACGGTTGGCGATTGGACCTGCCACGTGGTCGATCCTGTGTTCTGGGCCTTGGACCTTGGAGCACCGTCGTCGGTCGTGGCGCAGGTGAAGGACTATGACCCGCGCACCCAAGGCGACGCGTTTCCCAAGGGCGAAGTGATCACTTACCAGTTTCCGGCGAAGGGAGAGCGCGGCCCAATCACAATGCATTGGTACAGCGGGACTGAGAAGATTCCGCGTCCTGCGGAATTGGACGCCGACGACAAGGGGATCAATACCGGGGCGGTGGTGATCGGGGACAAGGGGACGATCGTGTACGGCTCCCATGGGGCGGGCGGGGTGCGACTGATCCCGGCATCACGAATGGACGGTTTTCAGCGGCCCGCGAAGACGCTGCCACGGCGTTTGGAGCATCACGGCGATTGGATCAACGCCATCCGCTCCGGGAAAAAGGCGGGCTCCGATTTCGCTTACGGCGGGCCCCTGACGGAACTGGCGATGCTTGGCGTGATCGGCATCAAGTTTCCCGGACAGAAACTGGAATGGGACACGGAAAACGTTCGCTTCGGGAACTTCCCCGAAGCGAACGCGTTTCTGAATCCTCCCTATCGCGAGGGTTGGCGGTTGTAGGGTGGGACGACCTAATTCAGGTCGATGCAAACGGCCTCGGCGGTGCTGCGGGCGTAGACGCGGCCTCCCGTGTAGGTCGGCGTGGTCCAGCACTTGCCTTCCAGAATGTCGGCCTTGGCCTTTTCGCGGTACGCGACGGGAGTGGCTTCGACCATCGCCAGCTGGCCGGCATCGCCGAGGACAAGCAGGTGACCGTCAACGAGCGTGACATTGCCGGGTCCGAAGCCCGGCTGGGACCATTTCACCGTGCCGGTGGCGAGTTCGATGCACTGGAGGGGGGCCTCACCGTATTCCTTGAAGCCGAAGATGCCGTAGAGGTGGCCCTGGTAGTAAACGGGGGTGCTCCAGTGATTCTGAAGTTTGCCTGGTTTGCGCCAGATTTCGGTGGATTGAAATTGTTCGCCTTTCTTGGCGATGCGATAGGCGCCGGCACCAACGGTATAGCCGGCGGAGCAGTAGATGATATCGCCAGCAACGATTGGGGAGGCCGCGGTGGACGTCTTGAAGTCAAATTTTTGCCGCCACAGGACGTGTCCGGTTTTGGGGGCGACGGCGACGAGGCCGCTTTGGGTGAGGAAGATGAGCTGCCGAGCGCCCAGTAGGGTTGTGGCGACGGGCGTGGCGTGGGTCATCAGGTCATTCTCGCCCTTCCAGACGACGTTGCCGGATTTCTTGTTAATGCCCAGCAAAGCCTGGCCTTCACCGCCTCCGGCGACAAAGAGGAGGTCGCCATCGATGACCGGGGATGCCGCGTTCTGCCAGGTGATATTCCGTCCAGCGTGTTCGGCGATGATGTCTTTGCGCCAGACGGGCTTTCCGGTGGCGGCTTCGAGGCACACGAGATTGAGACGCGCATCGAGCGCATAGACCAAAGCGCCATCGACGGTTGGGGTGGATCGTGGACCGTCGCCGCCTTTGTTGTCGTCCGTTCCCGAGCCGGCGCCGCCGTCGTACTTGGAGATGGTCAGCGGGGCGCTCCAGAGTTCTTGGCCGGTCTTGGCGTCCAGCGCGACGAGAACCTCGGTGGGGGCGCCGTCGATATCACGGCCGACGAGCGTGAACGCACGTCCCTGGGCCACCGCAAAGGAGGCGAAACCACCCGGGTTGGCGGTCTTCCAGACCTGGCGCGGGCCGGAAGCCGGAAAGCCTTTGGCGGGGAGCTTTTCGGACGAGATGCCGTCGTGATTGGGGCCGCGGTAGTTGGGCCAGTCCGCATGGGCGGAGAGCAGGGAGACGGAGGCGGCCAGCACGGCGCGCAGCAGGTTCGGGACGGGTTTCATAAAGGGAGATGGGGGCAAAACGCTTTGCAGGTATCGGGAACGGTTGAATGTGGGGCGTAAGGAACGGCCCGATTCTAAGCCAAGTTTGCGGGGAAGCCAGTCCGTGCTGACCCGGTTGACGCGAGATCACGACTCGGAGTCCGGGGGGTGCGCGGGCATGAAAGGGGCCGCCAGGCCTGCGATGAGAGCGAGGAATCCGATGGTGAAGAGGGTTTGTCGGAAATTGCCGCCGGCGGTGAGAGCGCCGGAAAACACCGTGCCGGCGGCAGCGGCGATGCGGCCGAAATTATAGCAGAACCCGGCTCCGGTGGTTCGAAGGAGAGTGGGGAAGAGTGGGGGAAGGAACATGGTGAAAAGCCCGAAGACCCCGGACCAGAACCCGACGGCCGGCATCCAGAACCGGGACAGGGAAATGGCCGAGCGGTCGACGGCGAAGGCCGCCCAGAGCGTCACCGCCATGCCGAGAAACATGATCACAAGGGCGTTTCGGAAGCCGACCCTTTTGGCCAGCCAACCGGAGAAGAAGTTTCCCACGATGGAGACGCCGATGACGGTGGCGAAGGTGGTCGAGACAAGCCGGTTGATGTCGGGCGTGGTCAGTTTCGCGACCTCGGGGAGATGTCGGAGATGCTGGGCGTGCCAAAACATGAAGGCCCACCAGGCGGAAAGTGAGCTGGCGCAGACGATCAGGGTCAGGATGGTGGTCCGGGCGATCTTCCCCCGAAACAGGTCCAGCACCGGTGGAGGCTTGCTGGTTCCGGACGATTTTGCGGCGTGCCACTCGGCGGGTTCCGGGACATTTCGGCGAATCCAGAACACCAGGATGGCGGGGATGATACCCACAAGAAAGACGTACCGCGGTTCCGCGTCACTGAGCACATAGCCGGTCAGACAGGCGAGCAGGACGCCGAGATTGACGCCGGTCTGAAGGACGGCGGCGATCCAAGGGCGCCAGCGTCGCGGCCAGGTCTCGGAGATGAGGGTGGAACCGACGGCCCATTCGCCGCCGATACCGAGCGCTGCGACGAATCGGAAGATGAGCAGATGCCACCATTGGGTGGCGAAGAAGGAAAGGCCGGTGAACAGGGCGTACGTGAGGATGGTGAGGCTGAGGGCGCGGCTGCGACCGATGATGTCGCCCATGCGACCAAAGAAGGCGCCACCCAGTGCCCAGCCGATCAGGAAAGCGGCCTGAATCCAGGAACTTTTCTCCTTCACCTCGTCGCTGGCCGTGCTGGCAACCATCAGCAACTGGGCGACGAAGGGCGCCGCGACCAGCGTGTACAGATGCATGTCGAGGCCGTCGAATAACCAGCCCAGCCAGGCCGCGATACCGGATTTCCATTGGGTCGGGGAGAGTTCCCGAAGGGATCGCGCCTCGGCAGGGGGCAATGGAGAAGGGGCCTGGGTCGCCATGGGATGCCGGACGCTAGGGAACAACGGGTTGTGGGTAAACCGGAAAGGCGATCCGAGATGCCAATGGCCCCTACCCCCGCTGGATCCCAGGTTCGGATCGTGGTCGAACCCTCCGTGACGGCTCAGGTCGACGCGATGGCGGCAACAGGATCTGGCGAAACGTCGGCAAGAATACGTTCGAGGATGAGGTCGGTGGTGACCCCTTCGGCTTCGGCTTCGAAGTTGGGGATCAAACGGTGACGAAGGGCCGACGGCACCGCCCACCGGATGTCATCGAAGCTCACGTTAAACCGGCCTTGTGCGAGGGCCCGTACCTTGGCGGCCAGGACGAGGGTCTGGGCGCCGCGGGGACTGCTGCCATAGCGAAGAAACTGGTTGGCGATCGGAAGGGCGGTTGCCGTCTTCGGATGGGTCGCGAGGACCAGCCGGACGGCGTAATCCTTGACGTGGGTGGCGACGGGCACTTCGCGGACCAACTTCTGCAGCTCGCGAAGAGCCGCACCGTCCAAGACCTTGTGGACCTCCGCCTCATGCCCCGTGGTGGTCCGGTTCAAAACCTCTGTGAGCTCCGCGGCAGACGGATACCCGACCAGGAGTTTGAAGAAGAAGCGGTCGAGCTGAGCTTCGGGCAGCGGATAGGTGCCTTCCTGGTCGATGGGATTCTGGGTCGCCAGGACGAAGAATGGCTCCTCGAGGCGCCGCATTTCCCCGCCAGCCGTCACCTGCTTTTCCTGCATCGCTTCGAGCAGTGCCGACTGGGTCTTCGGTGTGGCCCGGTTGATTTCGTCGGCGAGAACCAGGTGGGCGAAGATGGGTCCATGCTGGAACTCGAAAGCGCGACGGCCTTCCGGCGTTTCGACGACGAGATTGGTTCCGACGATGTCCGACGGCATCAAGTCGGGGGTGAATTGAATCCGGTTGAACGACAGGTCGAGCACCTGGCCGAGGGTTCGTACGAGAAGAGTCTTTCCAAGGCCGGGGACACCCTCGAGAAGGACGTGGCCACCACCGAAGAGGGCGATCAAGGTTCCATCGACGATGGCGTCGTGCCCGACGAAGACCTTTCCGATTTCGGCGCGGAGCTTTCCGAAGACATCACGGAACTCGGCGATACGGGTTTCGATGGACATGAGAGAATCACTTGAGGTCGTCGAAGTATCCTTTGACGGCACCGCGGTAGGCCCGGGGGATCTGGTCCTGATTGAGCGCGCTTTGGGCTTCGGACTGGGCGGTGTCGACGGCCTGCTGGTACTGGACGCTGCTTTTGCCGGCGATGCTGACGCCTCGAAGCGTGATGCTGGGCATCGGGCCGGGTGTGAACTGGCCTTGGAGTTTGGTGGGGGCCACGTTCTTGCTGAGGGTGCCCTCACCGCGATCGGTGTGTCCGCGGCCCGCGATATCGGGACGTTCGAGTCCACTGTTGTCCCAGCGCTCGGAAATCTCGGGATAGTACATCCAGTCGTTTTCGTCGGCCCACGTGCCGACGCCGCGACCTGGCTTGCCTCCGCGCCCGATGCCGGGCTTTCCGCCGGGGTGAAGTCCGCAGCCGGTGCAGGCGCCGCCCTTGCAGGTGCCAGGCTGCCAGGCCTTCCCGCTCATGATGGCAAGTTGAGCGGCTTCCATGGCCTCGAGGGCGTCGGCGAGTTGGTCCATGTCCTTGGCTTGTTGGGCGAGCTTCTTCAGCTCTTGGGCGGCATTCGCGAGGTTCTTGGCAGCGTCCGCCTTGTCCCCGGACTTCATCTGTCCGGCGGCCTGCTTGAGTAGTTCCCCGACCTTGCCATACTGGCCGGCGGGTTTGAGAGCCTTGGAAACCTCAGCCATCATTTTTTCGATTTGCTCCGGGGTGAGGCCGGACTTCTGCAGTTGCTCGACCATCTTCTCGAGGGTTTCGGCGGCGTTGTCCGCCTGACCACGATCGAGTTGTTCGGCGAGGTCCTTGCCCATTTGCTCCATTTGCTGCTGCATCTCGGCGAGCTTTTTGGCCATGTCTCGCATTTTTTCGAGGTCGTTGCCTGCCTGCTTGAGGTCTTGAAGCAGACGGTCGACCTGGAGGTTCTTCAGGGACTCCAGGGACTTCTCCAATCCGCCCAGACTTAATCCAAGATTCTGGGCGGTTTGGGCGAGTTGGGCGAGGGCTTGGGCCATGGCCTGCTGGGCGGCAGCGTCGGGAGCGGCGCCTTGCATGCCGGCGGCGGCTTTCTGGGCCTGTTCCAGTTTCTGGGCCAGTTTGTCGAGGGCGTCGGGTGTCGCACCGTTGAGTGACTTCTGCATCTTCTCCAATTGCTTCTGGAGCGCGCTGTTGGCACTTCCGGAACCGCCGGACGGGGTTCGGGCGGCCTGTTGGAGGCGCTGGAGGGCTGGGTCCTTGTCCAATTGAAGGGCTTCCTGCTCCAAGCGCTCCCGGGCGTTCTTGAGATCCTGAAGCGCGTCGGCCTTGGTCAGTTTGACCTGGGAAAGCCGGTCGCCAAGAGCGCCAGCCGCGTCGAGGGCTTCCCGGACGGGTTCACCGGCAGGGGCCCGCTGCTCGAGTTCCCGCCGAATCAATTCGGCCATTTTCTTGCCGGTATCTTTGATCACCGCGGCGTCCTTCTTCTTCTGGAGGTGGGATGCGGAGCGGTATTCTGGGACGAAACCGAGGCCGACGATGACGGCAAGGACGACAGGTATCCAGCGGGCGAATCGGGGAATCCCAAGGGGAAGCAGTTGGCGCACATCCAGCCCGCGGATGGCTGCTGCGGCGTCCGCGACGACCAGGCGGGTCCAAGTCGTTTGGGACTCGGCCGGCGCACTTGAAAACTCAAGGGCGGTGCTGAGGCGTTGGGACAGGGCTTGGCGGCCCTCGAGAATGCGGGCGGCGGTATCGAGGGACACGGGGCGTCGTCCACCCACAAGAAAACCGACCGCTGCTCCCAAGGGGCCTGCCATCCAGGCCCAGTCGGAAAGGGCGTCGGGTAGGGGGAGAAATTTGTAGCAGCCCAAGGCAATCAACCAGAGGGCCGAGCCGGCGAAGAGGCCGTACCAGAGACCGCGGAGGGCTGCCTCAAGGCGCTGGCGGGCAGCGGCGCGTCGAAGCGTTTCCTGGAGTAGGGCGACTTCGCTCATAGTTCGTTTGAAAGTGACTTCGGCGAGGGTGATCCGCCAGCGCTTTCTTGGGATTGATCAGGCGATCAGGCGATGGGATTCCAGACTCTGGAAAAGCCCAGTCCTTCGAAATCCTTCGGATTGCAGGTGGCGAATTCCTTCACACCGTGGGCGCGCAGGGTCAGAGCCGTCCGCGCGTCGTCGAGGCGCCGGTAGGCGAAACCGGGTTGGGCCGCAATGCGCCAAAGGGAGTCGTGCAGTGCTCGGCCTTCACCCGCGAATCCGACCAATCGCCATTGGGGGTGGCAACGATAGGCTGCTATCACCTCCGCAGCCTCGTCGGCGGGAAGCGGGGAGGTGAGGACCGCGGAATTTCGGAGAAGTCCGTAGAATTCCGCCAGGATGAACTCGGAAATGGCGACGTCGTCGTGCGCCTCGAGCGAGTGCATCCACGGCGACGCCCGTAGATGGAGCGGCGAGCCGGAGTTGAAGGCGTGAAACAAGAGATTGGTGTCGATGGAGAGCATGAAGGTCGACGCCCTGTGTATCACGCCATTCAGCGGCGACAACCTACGGTTGGTGCCGTCTCGCAGATTCCACGGTCGTCCCTTCGGCAAGGGCGGCTTCAGTCGAGGTGCGTTGGGCTTCCTCTTTCAACGCCTCGTCGGTGAGGCCCTTCCAACCGAGGTTACGCGGGCTTGGCAGTTCCCAAGCCGACCGCGCTAAACGCTCATCCGAGTACACGGCAAGGATGTATTCGAGGCCGCGCCGGGTGAGTTCGGCTAACGAGATCTCCCGTGACTTCGCAACCCGCTTGGCCCGTTCATAAATCTCGTTGGGCAACTGCACCTGGGTGCGAATCGTAGCGTCAAAATGATGGCACGCCGGAATGATGTCAATACTCTCACCTGAGATCAGCTCGGTGCCTTGGTGCCAGCAGACGGGAGTCGTGGCGGCTTTGGAGCCTCGAGTCCCGCTGACTCCGCAAGTTCGGCGATTCCAACCTACTCCGACGCCTGTACCAGTCGGGCGATGACGTTGAAGTCTTCCAGGGTGGTGGTGTCGCCCTTGATCTCAATGCCCGAGGCGATCTGTTTGAGCAGTCGGCGCATGATTTTTCCGGATCGCGTTTTGGGCAGCATTTCGGCGAAGCGGATGTCGTCCGGTTTGGCCACGGGCCCGATTTCCTTGCCGACGTGCTGGCGCAGTTCTTCGCGCAATTCGGGTTTGGCGTGGATGCCGGTCTTGAGGGTGACGAAGGCCACCATGGCTTGGCCCTTGAGTTCGTCGGGGCGTCCGACGACGGCGGCCTCGGCCACGTAAGGATGGCTGACCAGGGCGCTCTCGACTTCGGCGGTGCCGATACGGTGGCCGGCGACGTTGAGCACATCGTCGATGCGGCCGACGATCCAGAAGTACCCGTCCTTGTCCTGACGGCAGCCGTCGCCGGTGAAGTAACTATGAGGAACCTCGGTCCAGTACGTTTGCTTGAAGCGTTCGGGATCGCCCCAGACGCCGCGGAGCATGGAAGGCCAGGGCTTGCGAATGATCAGCTTGCCGCCGGTGTTACGGGGGACTTCATTGCCCTGATCGTCGACGACCTCGGGATGGATTCCGAAAAACGGGAGCGTGGCGGAGCCGGGTTTGGTGGGGATGGCGCCGGGGAGAGGGCTGATCATGATGGCGCCGGTCTCGGTCTGCCACCAGGTGTCGACGATGGGGCAGCGTTTGCCACCGATGACTTCGTGGTACCACATCCATGCCTCGGGATTGATGGGTTCACCTACGGAACCGAGGACCCGGAGGGATTTTAGGTTGTGCTTTTTGGGCCATTCATCGCCCCACTTCATGAAGGCACGGATGGCGGTGGGAGCGGTGTAGAGAATGGTGACACCGTGTTTTTCGACGATCCGCCAGAAGCGGTCGGGCTCGGGCCAATTGGGGGCGCCTTCGTACATGACGCTGGTGGCGCCGTTGGCGAGGGGGCCGTAGACGAGGTAGCTGTGACCGGTGACCCAGCCGACATCGGCGGTGCACCAATAGACGTCATTCGGTTGGAGGTCGAAGACGAGTCGGGTGCTGAGTTTGGCGCCGAGCAGGTAGCCGGCGGTGGTGTGGAAGATGCCCTTGGGTTTTCCGGTGGAGCCGGAGGTGTAGAGGATGAAGAGCGGTGCTTCGGACTCGAGCTTCTCGGGCGGGCAATCCGACGTTACGTACTCGAGCTCGCGATGCCACCAGAAGTCACGGCCCTCCTGCATGTGGATGTCATTGTAGCAACGGCGGAGAACCAGGACGGCGGTGATCGACGCCGCGATGGGCTTGCCGTCGGCGTTCTTCAAGTTGAGGGCGTCGTCGACGTTCTTCTTGAGTTGGACAACCGCGCCGCGGCGGAAGCCGCCGTCGGCGGTGATGACGAGTTTGGCGCCGCAATCGGCGACGCGATCGGCGACGGAGGTGGCGCTGAAGCCGCCGAAGACGACGGAATGCACGGCGCCGATGCGAGCGCAGGCCAGCATGGCGATGGCGGCCTCGGGGACCAGGGGGAGGTAGATGAGGACGCGGTCGCCTCGGCCGACTTTGTGGCGTTTGAGAACGTTGGCGAACCGGCAGACTTCGCGATGGAGCTGTTTGTACGTGAGAGTTCGTTCCTCGCCGGGGCGGCCATCGGAGGCGGGTTCACCTTCCCAGATGAGGGCGGCCTTGTTGGCGGTGGGGGTATCCAGCCAGCGGTCGAGGCAATTGGCGGCGAGATTGAGGCGGCCGCCGCCGAACCATTTGGCGAAGGGTTCCTTCCATTGGAGGACCTTTTTGAAGGGGGTGGACCAGATCAACTCCTCGCGGGCAACCCTTCCCCAGAAGCGATCGGGCTGGGTGATGGACTCCTTGTGGAGCTTCTTGTACTGGGCGAGGGACTTGATGTGGGCTTTGGCGGAGAACTCCGGAGACGGTTTGAAAACCCGGACCTCGTGCAGGACGGAGGTAATGGACTGGGAGGTGGCTGCGGGCGAGGCCGCGGCAACGGAGGTGGCCGTTTTTTTCGATTTCTTGGGCATAACCTGTTTCGGGAACGCGGGGGGACAGTTTAGGGGCGGAGCCTTCGAGGTCAACGGCGGCGACTGAAGCGGGAACATCCCGGGTTCCGATCCTTGATGAATTCTTAATGCGTCACGGCATCGCCTTGATGGGTGGAAGGCGATGAGCCGCGCCAGTCTTTGGGGGTCGAAAGGGTTGGCGTGAAGCCAGCCCGGACGCGAACCGAGGCGAGCTAGGATGGATGCGATCTGCCTGAAACCCATGGGTGCCTATGGCGGGGCCGAGTCCGACGTCCGAAACCCTGTTGACCCATCGGAGCCGAAGTGGATTCGGACTGAAGCGGGGGTGGGGTATCGCTGGGTGGGCGGAGAATGAACTGCGGGCTAGTGCGGGAGCAGCATGAAACAGGCGCCGACGATGATCGTGGGGCCGAGGGCGCCGAGGGCGAGGTAGAGCGGGGACACGCCATCGGGGAAGTACCTGGCGAGGATGGATTGGCCGGCGGGGTTGGGGGCGTTGGCGATGACCGTGAGACCGCCGCCGGTGACGGCGCCCGCCACGACGGCATGTTTCATGGTGTCACTGAGGCCGGGAACGAGCGATGCCAGGTAGGTGATGGCGGCGTTGTCGTTGAAGGCCGTCAGCACGGTGGCCATGAGGAATAAGGGCCAATCGCCGAGACCGCCAAGGGTGGGTCCGATCCACCACTGCTGGAAGCCGCCGTGGATGACGAGTCCGGCCAGGAAGAAGCCGACGAGGATCGGGCCGCGCAGGTCGAGCTTGGACTGGAAATCTTCGGTGGCCGTGTAGAAGGCGAGAAAGAAGAGGAAACCGCCGATCAAGAGGATGGGATGGTGGGCGTTCAGGACGGCCCAGGCCATGGCGAGCAGGTGAACACCGGTGACCCAGGCGGGCACGCGATGGGCCGCGGCGTCGGCAAGTTCTGTGTTCAACTGCTCTGTTTCCCAGGTGTTGGCGAGTCCCACGAAGTCCCTTCGGAGCAGCAGGAAGGTGAGGATAGTGGCGATCACGATTCCGACGGCGGCGTGCCAGCCGAAATGAGTGGCCATGAACGGGGTGGTCCAGCCCCACTTGCCGGCCACCATGAGCACCGGAGGGGCGGCGAAATGCGTCAAGGTGCCGCCGACGGAGATATTGACGAAGAGCAGACCCAAAGTGGCGTAAGCAAGCCGGCGGGGAGGTTCGAACCGGTAAAATTGGCGGCCGAGCAGCATGGCGGCGATGGTCATCGCCCCTGGTTCGGTGATGAACGAACCCAGGAGAGGGCCGACCGTCAGGATCGAGAACCACCAAGCAACGGGCGTGCATCGGCCCAGAGAAGCGACGGCTCGGAGCGCACGCTCAGCGAATTCCAGGACGGGCCGAGTGGAGGCGAGGGCCATGATGATGACGACAAACAAAGGCTCGAGGAACTGCACCCGGTGCTCGAGATAGTGGATCGCGGTCGTCGGACCCTTCCGGACCGCCAGCGTGACGAGGAGCGGGACCACCCAGAGTCCGAAGACCACTTCGACCTCGCCGAGGAAGTGGAGGAGACGTCCGGTAACGGAGATCGTCTCCGCGGGTGGGGGCGTCCCGGCCTTCTCGGAGGCTTGGACGGCCGTCCACCAACGGGCCTTGTGGGCCTCCTCCATGTGGTGGGCGAGGTTTCGGAACTTGGTCGCCAGGAAGGTGTGAATGATGGCGGCAAGAAACAGCAGGGTGGCGATCAGGTTGAGGGGCTCGACTTCGATGCGGTGTCGGAGCACCGCCCCAATGGAACCTAGAGCCTGGTCCCCGTAACTCTCCATCGGCGGCGGGAATGCCTGAACCGACGAAGTCGCCGCAGGATCCGCAGCCATCAACGAGCTGGATAACAGCAATAAGGTAATCGAGATAAATTTCTCAACCATGACCGGGGGGACCATGACGGGGTGACCTTCACGGGCTCAAGGGGGCATTCGGAAAAATGGCCGAAATCTAGCCATGCAAACCATGCAATTCCTCGATAGGCATTCAGACGGTAGGGCCCTCAACACGGCGGGTTGCGCGTCATCATCAACCGCGGGCGTGACCCCGTTGGGTGGGATCGAGTGCTTCGCAATCCGTCGGACCAGGCGGGCGACCGCCTTCATCCACTGCGAGACCTCGAGAACATCACCCGCTGTCTGCTTCTCGATGCGCGCGGCCTCTCGATTGCCTCGACGCCGTCCGCCGAGCCTTTTCCATCCGCTTGGCCCTCTCCGCGACCCGTGGCGCCACCATGGCGGCCTACCAGCGACCTGCTGGCCTGGCGCAGAAGGGAGAACTTGCCGATGTTCATGCACGCATGGTGGAGGAAGCGGAGCGGGAGCTTCTCATTCAGGCGATTGCACAGGCGGGCAACAATCAGGCGAGGGCGGCCCGATGGCTCGGACTCTCGCGATTCACCCTGCGTGATAAGCTCAAGCAGCTTGGCTGTCACCCGGGGTCCGGGGAGGTTTAGATGGTCGAGGCGACCGGAAGGGCCAGGCAATCTTCACCCCACGGGAGGGTTGGGACGATTGCCGTGTCTCCACACCCGCTCCCGCCGGTGAAGGGCCAGCTATTGGAGCGGGTATCGGGGTGAGCCTTGCCGCTGCGGGAGCGGGAGCGGGATTCGGTTTACCCCTCACGCAACGTCCGAAGTGTGCGGGGCGGGCAGGGTCTCGACGGCGGGCGCTCCGGGTTTCGCCTCATCATCCAGGAGCCGAAGGATGGCCTTTCCGAGGGATTCCAATCGGCTTGCCTTGCCCGGTTTGTAGTGGAACTGGGCATCCCTCCCTGTCAGGCGAGCAAGCCGCTGATATTCGGATTCGGCGAGAAGACTTTTGATCGTCCGCAGGAGCACGGGTATGTCCATCGGCTTCTCGAGAAGCGCTCCGGCGCCCGCGTTGACGGCCATCAGGAGTTGGTTGGGACGGGCGGTGACGATAATGACGGGAATGAGCGGATGGTTCGAAGTCAATCGTTCGAAGGTGTCCCACCCATTCTTGCCGGGCATGTTGAGGTCCAACAACACCAGCCCGACCGACTCCCGATCCGCCAGGTCGAGAGCCTGCCAGCCGTTTTCGGCGGTGATCACCTCATAGCCTTCCGAAGCGAGAACCGCGGCGATCGAGTCGCGCACCGTGGGGTCGTCGTCTACCAGCAGGATCGTATTCCTCGCAGCATCGTTTTTGGGGTCTTGGGTGGGAGTGGGGGTGGGAAGAGGGGGCGGAGGTTTGCAGGCTGGTTCCAGGCCAGCCGTTTCAGTCGTCTCGTTCGGGCGCCGGGTGATCTTCATAAAATCAGGGTCGTGCGTGACCATGCCCAAGCGCTAGGACGCCGAAGGCTGTCACAATGGTTTTTGGAGGGCGCGAGGTGGTCTTCATGATTCAGGCGATGGTTAGGTGAGCATTTGGTTGTGCGGATCGCGTCCGCTTTCCACGAACTCTTGCTTGCATGCCCTGTGCCATCGGACGAGGAACCTGATGCACAACAACTTCGGACTCGAGGTCGATGGGGGAGAGGGGTCCCTGGCGATAAGCGGATTGCCAGGTCGGTGGTCAACCATTGACCTTCGCGGGGGCGTGCGGTCCGGCCCGTCTTCGAACCGCGCGGATTCCGCGGCACTCCGGGAGTGTTTCCGGTTCAGAATCCGTGGCACCGAAGCTGCCATCCTCGGTCGAACCGGGGCATCGTCGCGTTCGGCGGCCCCACGGCATTCCCTATGAACATCCAATCTCCGTTCGGCAAACGACTGGGGGCCTTGCTCGTGGCCTTGCTGTTGGTATTGGGAGGCACGATCGGTGGTCTCTATTCCGCCTGGCAACACGTCCAACAGCTTGAAGCCAAACTCAGTAGTTCACGATTGGAGAGTTTTCGATTGGCGGGCGAAGTCCAACGCGGGCTGCTGAATCTTAACAACTCGATGCTGCACTATGGAATTCTCCGTGACCCCCGTGAATGGGTGAAATTCGAACGAGCCAGCGGTGAGTTGAACCATTGGATGGATCGGCATGATCCGAGCATGAATTCGGGATCCTGGATCGCGACGGATGACGAGCGGCTTATATTTCAGGAACTGAACCACGCCTTCGACACGTATCTGGCGGCTGCTGGGGTCGTCCACGCGAAGGGGGATCCGCCGCTCCTGAATCCTGGCCAGCTCGACCCGTTCGGCGATTTCGATGCCCAGGCGCTGCGGATGGGCGATTTGGCCCAAAAACTGGCAGATGCCCATCGAAGGTCGGAGGCCGTTTTCCTGGGGGACGCCAACGTGTCGCTATCGAATCTACGAGTCTTTCTGATCGGTAGTCTGATGATGCTCCTGATTCTGGTCGTGGCGATGGGCGGCGTGATCTATCGGGACCTCATTGCCCCGCTTCGGATGAAGCTCATACAGAGTCAGACCCTGTTGGAGCGGCAGGAGAAACTGGCCACCCTCGGGACACTGGCGGCAGGGATCGCACATGAGATCCGCAATCCGCTCACCTCCCTGAAGGCCCGCCTGTTCACCCTGGAGAAGCACCTTTTGCTGGTGCCAGCCGCGAGGCAGGACACGGACATCATCAGTGGCGAGATTTTCCGCCTGGAACATATCGTGCAAGATGTCCTCAGTTTCGCCCAACCCGCCGAGCCGAGGATGAGCATTCTTGGATCCCGTGAGATTCTCCACGAGGTGCATGAATTGATGGCACCTGGTCTCCAGGGATTGGGAGTGCAATTGTCGCTGGCGCCTGGGGTGGATTGCTCGGTGCGAGGGGACCGCGGACACCTGAAACAGGTGCTGATCAACCTCGTTCGAAATGGGGCAGAGGCCATCGATGGGGCAGGGGTGGTGACACTCCAGGCACGGGTGGCGCGCGCCACGTTTCCCAGGGGCGAGGCCGATGCCGTCATCCTTGAGGTGATCGACACGGGCAAGGGGATTTCCGCGGAGACCGAGAAGCGTCTGTTCGATCCGTTCTTTAGCACCAAGGAGGCGGGCACCGGATTGGGATTGTCCATCGCAGCCCGGATCGTCGAAAGGCAGGGTGGAATGCTCCAATATCAGACCTGTCCTGGTCACGGTACGACCTTCGGAGTTGTCTTGCCGAGGGCGATCCAGGAGTTTGTCCCCAACACAGCTTGCGAAAATTGAATGGGACCGGGATAGGCGGTCCGCAACGTAGGGCGGCGCGGACCAATGCCGCTGGCCGTTAGGCCCACTCCGGACGGGCGAAGCATGTTCCGGCGTCGAAGGGCCCTTGAAAAGCGTCATGCCGAAACCTCCCCCCATCCTGCTGATCGAAGATGATACGAGTCTCGCCAGCAACCTACGGGACGTGCTGGTCGAGAGCGGGTTCTACGTGTTGATCTGCCACAACGGGGACGAGGGGCTTCGGCGGGCGGGTGTGGAGGAGGTGGAGGTCGTCTTGACGGACCTGCGGCTGCCGGGGCTCGGAGGTTTGGAAATTGTAAAACGCCTGCACGAGCTTCAGCCCAGGCTACCCGTGGTCCTGATGACGGCCCATGGCACCGTGGAGATCGCAATCGAAGCCACCAAGTTCGGGGCGTACGACTATCTGCAGAAGCCTTTTGAGATGGGTGTCCTGATCCGAGTGCTGCAAGGCGCGGTGGACGCCGGTCGGTTGATGCGTGAGCCCGTGGCGTTGCCCGACGCTCCCGGCGAGAGTCGCTTGGCCCTGGTCGGCACCGGCCGGGCGATGCAGGACCTTTGCAAGGAAATCGGACGTGTTGCGGCAAAGCCCGTCACGGTCCTCATACGAGGCGAAACCGGGACCGGCAAGGAGCTGATCGCCCGCGCGATCTATCATCACAGTCTGCGTTCTCTCGCTCCCTTCATTGCCATCAATTGTGCGGCGATTCCGGAGAACCTCCTGGAGAGCGAACTGTTCGGCCATGAGCGCGGGGCGTTCACGGGGGCCGATCAGCGGCGGGTAGGCCGCTTCGAGCAGGCCAACAAGGGCTCGTTGTTCCTGGATGAGATTGGCGATCTCCCCTTGAACACTCAGGTCAAACTTCTCCGGGTGCTTCAGCAGCAGTCGTTTCAGCGGGTGGGAGGGTCGGACCCCATTGCCGTCGATGTGCGGGTGATTGCGGCGACTCATCGGAATCTCGAGGGCATGATTCGAGACGGAACGTTTCGCGAGGACCTCTTTCATCGCTTGAATGTGGTCTGCCTCCAGGTTCCGGCACTGCGACAACGACGTGAGGATGTTCCCGTGCTGGTTGAGCATTTCTTGCGCCGATATTCCCGCGATTTCGACGTCGCGATTCCTACGGTCGCACCGGATGCGATGGCCTTGCTCCAAACGGATTCATGGCCCGGAAACGTGCGGGAATTGGAGAACATCACCCGCCGTCTGCTTCTCGATGCGCGCGGCCTCTCGATTGGCGTCGACGCCGTCCGCCGAGCCTTTGCCATCCGCTTGGCCCCCTCCGCGACCGGCGGCACCACCATGGCGGCTTACGCCAGCGACCTGCTGGCCCGGGCGCAGAAGGGAGAACTCACCGATGTTCATGCACGCATGGTGGAGGAAGCGGAGCGGGAGCTTCTCATTCAGGCGATTGCACGGGCGGACAACAATCAGGCCAGAGCGGCCCGATGGCTCGGACTCTCGCGATTCACCCTGCGAGAGAAGCTAAAGCAGCTTGGCTGTCACCCGGGGTCCGGGGAGGTTTAGATGGTCGAGGTGCGCATCTCAGCATTTTGCAGAGAAGCAAAGAGGGAGGCAGCAGTCGTGATTAATTGTTGGCGAGCGTGGGAGGTTTGGCGTGGGGGAAGAGGGCGTGCCAGCGGTCGTTGTGCCAGAAAGTTTCCAGACACAAAAGGGCTTCGTCGCCCGCTGTTACCTCGGGCGTGCCCTTGCCATGGAGTTCGTTGGCGACCGTCCAGAGATGCTCGTCAGCATGGTAGAGATCGAGCCTGCCGCGAGCCCCGGGAAAGCGGTCCTGGACGGCATTCCAGATCCAGGCAGCACCGTCGGCGATCACCAGCACGTCGCAGGCCTGACCGAGCCCACAGTCGATGGCCTGACGGTGGAGTTGGCGCAGAAGCGCTTCGACTCCCAGGCGGGTGCAGGCATAGGCGCGCTGGCTGATGATGGCCCGGCCCCCGGCGCTCTGGCCGCGGTGGTCGAGACGGAAGACGGTGCCGACATAGACCCAGTGATCTCGTTCACGCCCGCAGAGCATGGCGACTTGGGGGAGCAGAGTTCCGCGAAAAGAGGAACTATCCCTCATGCCCTGGCTAAGGCCGCTGGCATGCCCCCTTCCCCCACGCCAAACCTCCCGCGCTCGCCAACAATTAATCCCGACTGCTGCCTCCCTCTTTGCTTCTCTGCAAAAAGCTGAAATGCGCACATGGTCGAAGCCCGATGGTTTTGGGGATCGACCCGTTGCGGTGGCTCCGAAAGGATATCCACACGGATGGTGTGCCGCGCCGAATGGACCGGTCAGGCGGGGACAACCGTTGGGTTGTTCATCCATCCGTGGCCTGCGGGAAGCGAGGCTCACGTTGCGACCCTTCAACAACCGAAGTTGATGGAATGATGACGGTGACCGAAACGCGCACGGCTGGCGCGGTTGGCATGATCCCCGTTGGCGGAGGACCTGGAACGTTGGCAGGATGAGGCGATGATGCATTCCTTTCGGATGAACCATGCGAGTGGGGTCGACGTTGGCTCCCATCAAGGATGACACCTGCTCTCGCGATTCTGCTGGTGGTGGGCTTGCCCTTGCTGGCGTCGCTTCCGCTGGCCGTGGCCGGACGCCGGCTCGGCGCCCGGACGGCGTGGCTGGCTTTGGTGTTCCCCGTCGTGGGGTTTTTGGCGCTGGCCTGGCTGTATGGCACCCATGAGGGACGGACGCGGGTCGTGACCTGGCCCTGGGTGCCTTCGATCGGTTTGGATCTGGCCTTCGGGATCGATGGCCTCTCGCTCTTTTTTGCTCTGATCGTGAGCGGCATGGGCATTCTGGTGGTGTTCTACTCAGGCTTCTACATGGATCGGCACCATGCCCATCACGGAAGGTTCTATGCCTACCTGATGCTCTTCATGGCCGCTATGCTCGGGACGGTGCTCTCGGACCATCTTCTGCTCCTGTTCGTCTTTTGGGAACTCACCGGCATTGCCTCCTTTCTGCTGATCGGATTTCTCCATCAGGAAGAAGGTTCCCGGCGCGGGGCTCGCATGGCGTTGCTGATCACCGGGGCGACGGGCCTGGCAGGTCTGGTTGGGATCGTTCTCGTGCGGCAAATCAGCGGCACCTACAGCCTGCGTGAACTGCTGGCAGGGGGCGGATTGGAGGAGGCGCCTCTGGCAGGCGCCGCCATGACGCTTCTGCTGGTGGCGGCGTTCGGGAAGTCGGCCCAGTTCCCGCTGCAGTTTTGGCTGCCTCATGCGATGGCGGCGCCGACGCCTGTCAGCGCGTATTTGCATTCGGCGACGATGGTGAAGCTGGGTGTATTCTTCACGGCCCGGCTTTTCCCGCTCTTCAACGACCATCCCTATTGGGCGCCGTTGGTTTCGAGTGTTGCCTTTGTGACCCTGGTGCTCGGAGGCGTGCTGGCGCTGTTGTCGACGGAGCTCAAGGCGATCCTGGCCTATTCGACGGTGAGCCAGTTGGGATTTCTCATCGGATACTATGGCCTGGGGCCTCCGGAGGGTTTGGAATCCGATTTCCTGCACATCCTGAATCACGTGTTGTACAAGGGCTGCCTCTTCATGGTGGTCGGGATCGTCTATGTGGCGACGCATGCGAAGGACATCCGGGACGTGGGTGGGCTGTGGAAACGGATGCCGTTGTTGGGGTTGATTGCCGGCATCGCGTGCGCGGCGATGCTGGGGTTGCCTGGAACGACGGGGTTCCTGAGCAAGGAACTGATGTTCAAGGAGATTTTCGTGAGTTCCCGCGCCCATGGTCCGTTGGGGAATCTGGCGGTGATCGCCGTGGTGTTCACGTCGTTGTTGAAGGTGGCGTTCGCGGTGCGGCTTTTTCAGGGAATTTTTCTGGGCAAAGAGCGCACGCCGGTGGGGGAGCATTTTCAGGCGCCTCCAAGCTGGATGTTACTGCCCCCGGCGGTTCTGGCGGCCTGCGCTTTGGTGTTGGGGGTGGCGCCCGAGTTGCTTTCCGGGCCAATCCATCACCTGCATGTGCCGGGTTTGCATACGCCAACCGCGCCAGAGCTTCATCTTTGGCACGGAGTGACTCGGGAATTGCTGGCGAGCGTGGCGGTGGTGGCGGCGGGATTCGGCGTCGTGGCCTGGGGCAATCGCACGGCGTGGCGATGGGCGGTGGTGCCGCGCTGGCTCCAGTTCGACCGAGCCTATGACCTGGGAGTGGATGCAGTGGGACGGATCGCCAAAGGCGTGACCCGCGGAACCGGCGCCGATTGGCCGGGGGCGTGGCTGCGGGTGGCGATAGGGTCGGTGGTGGCGCTGGTGGGTGGGTTCCTTTGGATGCATTTTTCGCCGGGCGAAGTTCTGGAGTTGCTGGGGAACGGCCTTTCGAATCAACGCTGGGACGGATTGCGCGTGCTGGTGGCAGCCCTGATCGCGCTGGGGGCGCTGGGGACGGTGGTGCTTCGAAGCTGGACAGCTCAGTTGGTGGCGTTGTCGGTGTCCGGCTTTCTGACGACGATCTATTTCGTGCTCTATCGGGCGCCGGACCTCGCGTTGACGCAGATTCTCGTGGAGACCGTGTCCCTGGTGCTGATCGTGACCTTGTTGGCGCGTTTTCCACGGTCGGCGCAAGCGGGGGAGGATTCGGATCGCCGCTGGACCCTGGGGCGGGTGGTGGCGTTGGCGGTGGCGATCGGATTTGGGGCGATGATGACCGCGATGGGTTTATTGGTGACCGCGCGACCGCATCCGGACCGGATCGGCTGGTGGTTTCTCGAAAAGACCCAGTCGTTGGCGAAGGGCGCCAACGCGGTGAACACGCTGTTGGTGGATTTTCGGGATTTCGACACCTTCGGTGAAATCACGGTGCTGGTCGTGGCCATGCTGGGGTGTTTGGGACTGCTGTTCCGCCATCGGCGAACCGCGAGCGAGTTTCAGGCGGGGGCCAAGGGGGCCCCAGGGCTTGGTATCAAGGTCGAGCCCGATCCCAGAGAAGGCCGCTCATGAACTCCACACGTTCCATCCTCTTTGTACCGGTGGCACGCGGGCTGTTTTTCGTGCTCCACGTCTTCGCGTTTTACCTCCTGTTGCGCGGACACGATCTCCCAGGAGGAGGGTTCATCGGCGGTCTGGTCTCCGCGATCGCCTGGGTGATGCTCGGACTGGCGTTGGGTTGGTCGGAAACGGGCCGGGTCTTGCGCGTGGATCCTGCTCGGTTGGCAATGGTGGGGCTGTTGGTGGCGGGGCTGACGGGGTGGGCCCCGATGCTGTGGGGGCGGACCTTCTTCGAGCAATTCTTCTGGCATGGGTCCGTCCCGTTCCTGGGTGAAATTCATGTGGGCACGCCCCTTGCCTTCGACGCGGGGGTGTTCCTGGTGGTGGTCGGCATCGCCGTGAAGATGATCATGGTGTTGGGGCGGTCGACCTCCGGCATGCGTGCGTTTCCAAGGGTTGAAGCGGATCGTTACTTCTCGACCTTGGAGGAACCGATCGAGGGCCCGGCGGTGGTGCCGAAAGGGCAAGGAGGACCGGATGCAGGCTGACACGGCGGTTCTGTCGGGGGTGTTGTTCGCAGTCGCGATGTGGCTCCTGTTGCAGCGGAGTTTCGTCAAAGTCCTGTTTGGTTTCGTCCTGCTTTCCAATGCGGCGAACCTCTTTGTGCTCATGATGTCGGGCGAACCGGTGGGGCGGTCGGCTCCGATCGTGGGTGACGCCGGCCCCTGGGTGGACCCGCTTCCCCAGGCTCTGGTTCTGACCGCCATCGTGATCGGGTTCGGGGTCACCGCCTACCTCGTCACCCTCCTGTACCGGCTCTTTCTGGATTCGGGAACGACCCGGGTCGACGAGTTGTACGCGGATGAGCCCCAGGAACGGGAGAAGACGAAATGAACCTGGTCGTCTTTCCCATCCTGATGCCGTTTCTGACGGCGGTGACCGTCCTGCTCGCCGGAGGCAAGTCGGGAATCGGCCGTGGATTGTCGATGGCGTCGTGTGTGGGTCAGGTGGTGGGCGCGCTGGCGTTGTTGGGGCGAACTCTCGAATCGGGTATCCAGGTGGTGACGGTGGGCGGTTGGCCGGCGCCGCATGGGATCGTGCTCGTAGCGGATGTGCTGGCCGCGCTGATGGTGGGGTTGGCGGCGGTGACCCTCTTGGCCGGGACGATGTATGGCCTATGGGAGATGCCGGCGAGGTTATCGCATCCGCTGCGCCTGCCGCTGATGCAGTTCCTGGGGGTGGGCATCCAGCTCTCCTTCCTGACGGGAGATCTGTTCAACCTTTTCGTCGCTTTCGAAATCCTGCTGGTTTCGAGCTACGCGCTGCTGACGCTGGAGGCCGACGATTGGGATGTGAAGCAGGCCTTCCCGTATCTCGCCATGAACGCGGTGGGGAGCACGCTGTTCTTCTGCGCGGCGGGGTTGACCTACGGGCTTCTGGGGACGCTGAACTTTGCCGACATGGCGCTGCGATCGACAGCGTTGGCCGGGGACCCGCGGTTGATGGCGCTGGCGTTGCTCTTCGTGGCGGTGTTCGGGCTGAAGGCCGGGTTGTTTCCCCTCTACTATTGGTTGCCGCACAGTTATCCCACCCTGGCGACGCCCGTGGCAGGGGTGTTTGCCGGACTGCTGACGAAGGTAGGGATCTACGTGCTGATCCGGATGTGCGCCACGGTCCTGCCGCATGAACTGACGGGATTGCACGGGTTGATCGCCTGGGTTTCGGGCGCGACGATGCTTCTTGGTGTGCTGGGTGCGATCTCGCGAAATTTCATCCGCGGAATCCTATCGTTCCATATCGTGAGCCAGGTGGCGTTCATGACGCTGGCACTCGGGTTCTTCACACCCCTCAGCGTGACGGCGGCAATTTTCTACATCACGCATCACATTCTCGTGAAAGCGTCGCTGTTCCTGATCGGGGGGGTGGCGGCTCTGTTGAACCGGACCGATGACCTCGCACGGATGGGGAACCTTTGGAAAGCGACGCCTTGGTTGGGTGTGCTGTTTTTGGCGCAGGCGATGTCGTTGGCGGGCCTGCCGCCGTTGAGCGGTTTTTGGGGGAAATACCTGATCGTGGTGGAAGGGGTGGCACAGCGAGAATACCTGCTGGTCGGGGCTTCGTTGGTGGCCAGTGTTCTGACGATGTTCAGCATGCTGAAGATCTGGCTAGCGACATTCTGGAACGAGGATGCGGCCGTGGTGGTCCGGTCGGACGATCCGCGATGGCGGCCGCTGGCCTGGGTGTGTGCGGGCATGGTGGCGATCTCGTTGGCCGTTGGGCTGGGGGCGGAGCCGCTGCTGAAGCTGGCGAAACGGGCGTCCACGATGGCGTTGGACCGCGACGGGTATGCGCGGGCCGTGCTGTCGGCCGAAGGGAAGGACGGTCTGCGATGAACCCTCTCTATCTAAACGTCGCGCTGGCGGTGTTATGGACCTTCCTGAGTCGGGCCCCATCGTTCACCGTCTTCGTGGTGGGGTTGGGCCTCGGGTTCGTGCTGGTCGCGCTGTGGCGGCGTCTCTTCCCGGGCTCAAGCTATGTCGCGCGCGTCCTGGCCATCAGCGTGTTCGTGCTGGCGGTCCTAAAGGAGTTGGTGCTTTCCAATCTGACACTGATCCGGGTGGTGCTGTTCCGGTCCAGGGACCGGATGAATCCGGGATTCCTGACCTACGACGTGAGCCAGCTCTCGCCCCTGGAGTTGGGCATGTTGTGCCATTGCCTGACGCTGACCCCGGGGACCACGATGGTAGACGTTCTCGACGATGGCCGGGCGTTGCTGTTGCACGCGCTCGACGCGGCCGATCCGGATGCGGTCCGGCGGAGCATCGATCTGGGGCTGCGGGATCCCATGCTGCGGTGGACTCGATCATGACTCTCGTGTTTCAAGCCTGTGTCGCGGGGTTGTGCGTGACCGTCTTGCTGGCGATGTACCGGATGGCGCGCGGTCCGACGGTGGTGGACCGCATGGTGGCGTTCGAGCTGATCGCAGGGTCGGGCGTCGGCCTGATCGCGATGTTGTCGGCGCTGCGGTCGACGACGTACTACCTCGAGCTCATTCTGGTGTACTCGCTACTAGGATTCCTGGGGACCGTGACACTCACGGGCTTATTGGACCGAACTCGGGAGCGGCGTCAGCCCCGCGGTGAAGAAGACGCGAAAAGGGGGGGGGATGAATGAGATTCTGACCTCCTTGCTGATGGTGTCCGGGACGCTGCTGATGGTGGTCGCCGGCGTGGGGGTGGTTCGAATGCCCGACGCCCTCTGCCGGGGACACGCGGTGGCGAAGGCGGTCAGTCTCGGAATCGTCCTGATCCTGTTGGGGCTTTGGGCTCGTTTGGGAACGAATGCGGACGGTCTGAAACTGGCGATGGCGATCCTGTTTCAGCTGCTGACGATCCCGGTGGCGGGACATCTGCTCGCCCGTGCGGTTTTCCTAAAAAACCTGCCGCGCTGGCGGGATCGGCCGGTGAACCGGCATGATGCGACGAAATAATTCTAGGGAAGGTCGGGGGTCATGCGGGAGCCGGGAACATCAACGACGAGTGGGCATTTCCACCGCCGGGGCGAGCGGACTTGACGCGTCCAGTTGGGAGCGTTGTGCGCGCTCCACCCGAATGAGCCGATTCGCTGCAAGCCCGGCGTCGGTGAAGTGGGTGGATGGGTTGGAGTTCTTTGCGTCGACCCCAAGCAAGACCGTGCCCGAGACATTCCAACCCAGCACCCCGCGGTGGCCGCACGATCGGAGGGATTAATCGCCGGCTCGAATGGTCCAGGCGCCGAGCGTGGACTTTTTCAGGAAGCCGGCATGTCCGTCGCAGTAACTGGCGTTGAAGCCGCCGGTGTGACGCTTGGCGACGTGTCCGGTGGTGGCGTGCTGCTTTTCGCGGGAATTGGCGAAGAACGCGGAGCCGAAGCCCGCATTGAACCAGGCGTCGGTCTGTTCAATGCGCCAGATTTCGAAGGTGTTGGTGTGGCCGTCGATGATGGCGATCGTGCCGACCGGGTCCTGGATTTCGGACATCGGGCGGCTCGGATTGCTCCAATTGTTGATGAAGGGACCGGCGGCGGCGACCCACTGCGGTTTCCCGCTATCCGAATACGCACCGACACTGGCGTTGCAGATATAGTCCTTCACCAGCGGCTTGGGCGTGTTGGGCGGCCGAAGTTCGGACCACGACCCGTGGATGCGGGCGCCGGGACAACTGTAGACGGGTTCACTGCCGATGTACGGCCGGCAAAGATCCTGCCACCAGAACAACTGCTGCTGACCCGGCCACGTGTAGGCGTAGCCGTAGGGGAGATAGTCGGCGTGGTCGCTCGAATACATCATCGTGGCCAAGCCGATCTGGCGCATGTTGGACAGGCATGCCGTCTGGCGTCCCTTCGCCTTGGCATTGGCGAGTGCCGGCAGAAGCATGCCCGCAAGGATCGCAATGATCGCGATCACCACGAGGAGCTCGATGAGGGTGAAGGCTCGGGCCCGGGTCGGGTGAGGCCCACGGGCAGGCAAGTTTTGGTACGTCACAGGTTACCGAGTCCAGCGAGTCGCGTGCTCCTGCATCCAGAGGACATCGCGATTGTTCGGCGACCCAATATTGAGCGGACGGTCGGCTTTGGAAAGCGAAGGCTTGGTTCTTCCGTCCTTCCATTGGTGGATTTCGGAATGGCCGTCGGCGAAGGCCAGACCCGCCGCCCCATTGTGGTAGCTGGCCGGGTAGTCGACGATCTTGAGTGCGGAGCCCTTCACATCCTGCCCCGGCTCCTTCCAGAAGCCGGCCATGTCGACGACGAAATATCCATCGTTGATGCTGTCTTCGCGTTCATCCACGAAGACAAACGTGCCGGACGGACCCGGATCGGTGAAATCACTGAGCTTGAGGAAGCACTTCCAACCGGGGGACGTGACGGGAACGTAGGGATCCCATCCGGGCCCGCCGACCCAATGCAGCATGGAAACGCTTCGGATACGGGGTACCGTCTGGCCCTTCATCGCCCCGGACGTCGGCTTGCCGGTGGTTTTGTCGGCGGGACACTTGAAGATGCCCACCGCGTTGCCCGTGTACGGCCAAAGAACGCTCTTCTTCGTGTACAGCTCGTGGTCCCAGTTGTTGGGATCGGACTTGTTGTTCAGGGTCAGCCAACTGCCGCCGGTCCAATTCGGCTGGGTGCCACCCCCCGGTGGCTGCCAGTTGGCCGCGCCGGGAATCTTTTCGTTGTTATCGTCGGCATACAGACGCCAGGCGAGCCCGAGCTGGCGGGTGTTGCTCATGCATAGGATGCCCTGCGCCTTCGTCTTCGCCTTGGCGAGCGCGGGCAGGAGCATGGAGGCGAGGATGGCGATGATCGCGATCACGACCAGGAGTTCGATCAGTGTGAAGCCGAACCTTTTGGGCAGCGCCGCAACTTTGATATTAGAAGGGTGCATGAATCGGAGTGTTTGGGGTGATTTGGGGTACCAGGATGGCACCAGAACCCCGTGATTCTGGCAATTGAGAATTCTGCTGTTTTCGGGTGAATTTCGGTCTGCTAGCGTTCGCGATCGATGATCCCCAAGACGCCGCGCAGCCCCCAGGCGATGGAGCGGCTGGCTCGGCTTGGGTGGGATAGTACGACGAGGCTGTACCCCTGCCACGCTGGGCCGATTGGGAGGGCTTCGTGAAGCGATGGGCCTGGGTGGCGCTGTTGTTGGGAATTCTCGGGGTGCTCACCTATTCGGTTCGACCGGGGAAACGTCGCGATGGCACGGGCCTTGCCGCCACCCACGAAGCGGCTTCCAGACGAACGACGCGCCGACCATGGAACGTAAGCGTGGTGGCGCGGGATTCGGTCGAACCTCTGCAACGTCTCGAGGCCGAGCGGGGCCGGGCCGATGCAACCGAGTGGGCCGCCGAAATCCGCGCCCAAGATCACGAGGAGGTCTTCGTCACGCTTTGGGATGCGCTCCGGGCCGCGCCGGATCCGTGGATCCCGCTGGAGTCGTTTGATTTCGACGAGATCCGTATGGCTGCGGAAACGTCCTCCGAGTCGCTGGATCTGGGGATTGCGGAGGGCCGGCTCGAGGGCGAGGAGAAGCGGTGGACCCGGCGCGAGGCGCTTGAGGCGATGGGTCGTTGGCGTCGTGAGGGCTGGAAGTTGGTGCAAAGTGAATTCCGTCACCGTCGGTACTTCGAGCGATCCGACGGTGGCAGATCGTCGGTGTTTCACGTCGTCCTTCATCTCCGCCGGAATTCGCCCGCGGAACGGTTGTCGGTGACCACCGAGCTGGATGTGGAGTGGCGGAACCCGCGGAATCCGGGCGAGGCGCCCTATCCTGCCCGACTCGGGGCCCGCGAGGTCGTGATGCGCCGCCGCGCGGAATCGGGCTGGTTCGTTCGTCAGCTTTCCCGGCCCTTGGTGCCGGAGGCCGGGTTGCCATTCGTGGATCCGCTGATCGTCCATGATCTCGACGGGAATGGCTCTCCGGAGATCGTCCTCGGCTGCAAGAACGAGGTGTTCTGGAATCGTGGAGGTGGGAAATTTGAGCAGGGCCGGATGGCGGGACAACTCCAGGATCCGTTGCTGGCGATGGTGGTCTGCGATGCCACCGCCGATGGCCGGCCGGATCTGTTGGGGGCGGATCACGACGGACTGGTGCTGGTGGCGGGATCGGCGGCGGGACGTCTGGACGGGCCGCCGCGACGGGTCTGGGCCGCGCCAGCACGGTTGGAGAACCCCATAGTCATGGCGGTGGGTGACGTCGACGGCGACGGGGACCTCGACGTGTGGCTGGCGCAGTACAAAGTCCCGTATGTGGGTGGGCAGATGCCGACTCCCTACTTCGACGCGAACGACGGGTTCCCGGGATACCTGCTTCGCCAGCAGACCGACGGTTCCTTTCAGGATTCGACCGCGGAATGTGGCCTTGAGCGGAAGCGGCATCGCAGGGCCTACAGCGCCGTGTTTTCGGACCTGGACGACGACGGGGATTTGGATTTGTCGGTGGTCAGCGATTTTGCGGGGCTCGACGTGTTTCAGAATGACGGGAAGGGGCACTTCTCGGACGTGACGGAAACGCGGTTTGGGCGATCGCGCGCCTTTGGGATGGGGCAAACCCTGGCGGACTTGAACGGCGATGGGCGGCTGGATTTGCTGATGATCGGGATGAACTCCTTCACCGGTCAAAGGCTCGACGGGCTGGGGCTGGGGCCGGCCGCGTTGGCCGACTATCAACGGCAACGGGGGGCCATGGCCCACGGGAACAGGCTCTATCTGGCCCGGGCGGACCGGCACGAGGAAGTGGAGGCGGGACGGGAACTCGTCGAAACGGGATGGTCCTGGGGCGTGACCACGGCGGACTTCGACAACGATGGGGACTTGGACGTCTACATCGTCAACGGTCACAAGAGCCGGGGCACGGTCCGCGACTATGAGCGCCAGTTCTGGCGGCACGATATCTACGTGGGGACTTCGGGGCTGGATCCGGTTGGTGAACTCTACTTCCAGACGACGGCCGGACGGCTCTACGGAGCGGGTTGGTCGTATGGCGGATTCGAAAAGAACCGGCTCCTGCTGGCCCAGGGTGGAGGGCGGTATGCCGAAGCCGGTTGGTTGCTCGACGTCGGCTTCGAGGATGACTTCCGGAATGTGGCGGGGGCCGATCTCGATGGCGACGGGCGGGTGGATTTGGTGGCAACGACGTTTGGGAACTGGCCGGAAGGGCGGCAGGGCTTTCACGTCTTTCGCAATGAGATCAACACGACCCACCACTGGATCGGGTTCCGCCTGCACGACGGGGGAGGCGGTCGCACGGCGATCGGAGCCTCGGTGAAACTATGGAGCGGTGGACGGATGCAGAGACGATGGATCGTGGCCGGAGATTCCTACCGTTCCCAGCATCCGGCGGTGGCGCACTTCGGCTTGGGAAACGTGGGAACGGTCGAACGGGCCAAAATTCGCTGGCCGAACGGTTCGGTCCAGGTGCTGGCAGCGCCGGGGGCGGATCGGTATCACGACGTCCGCTGAGACTGATGCGGGGAGGGCTGGCGGGGTTTACGCCAGCATGGATGTCACGATTTCACCGTGGACGTCGGTCAGGCGGAAGTCGCGTCCCTGGAATCGAAATGTCAGCCGCTTGTGGTCCAGGCCCAGAAGGTGCAACAGGGTGGCGTGAAGATCGTGGACATGGACCCGGTCGCGGACTGGGCCAAAACCGAGTTCATCCGTTTCGCCGACGATCGCGCCCGCTTTCACGCCCGCGCCGGCGAGCCACATGGTAAAGGCGTCGATGTGATGGTTGCGGCCGGTCTTTTCCCGGTTCTCGCCCATGGGCGTGCGGCCGAACTCGCCGCCCCAGACGACGAGGGTGTCCTCGAGCAGGCCGCGGGCCTTGAGGTCCGTCACCAAAGCAGCCTGGCCTTGGTCGACATCGTGGCAGACCTTTTCGAAGTCGTTCTCGAGGTTTTCACCGGGTCCGCCATGGCTGTCCCAGTTGGTGTGGTAGAGCTGGATGAAGCGCACCCCTCGCTCGACCAGACGACGGGCGAGCAGGCAGTTTCGGGCGAACGATGGCTTGTCGCGGTCGGCACCGTAGAGGGCGAGGGTGGCATCGGATTCGCCACGCAGATCGATCGCCTCGGGCGCGCTGGTCTGCATGCGAAACGCCATCTCGTAGGCGGCGATGCGCGTCGTGATCTCGGCGTCGCCGGTTTCGACGAGTCGCTGGAGATTGAGATCCTCGATGGCGTCGATGGCGCGCCGCTGGCGGTCGGGCGAAATGCCCCTGGGTGTCGTGAGATTGAGAATGGGCTCGCCTTGGGCCCGAAGCGGAACGCCCTGAAAGCTGGTAGGCAGAAAACCGCTTCCCCAATTCACCGCGCCACCGCGCGGACCGCGGGGGCCGCTCTGGAGGACGACGAAGCCAGGCAGGTTGTCCGCTTCGCTTCCAATGCCGTACGTGACCCAGGCACCCATGCTGGGACGGCCAAACTGGGCCGAGCCCGAGTTCATGAAGAGCTTGGCCGGGGCGTGGTTGAACACATCTGTCGCGCACGATCGGATGAACGTGACGTCGTCGACGATGCCAGCGGTGTGGGGGAAGAGTTCGCTGACCCACATACCGGAGGCACCGCGTTGGCGGAACTCACGCCGGGACGCGAGCAGGGTGGACCGGTTCTTGAACGAACTGTCCATGAAGGCGAACCGTTTGCCTTCGAGGTAGGAGTTCGGAATGGCCTGGCCGTTGAGTGCGTGGAGTCGTGGTTTTGGGTCGAACAACTCCAGTTGGGAAGGTCCGCCGGCCATGAAGAGGAAGATGACGTTCTTGGCGCGGGCGGGATGATGCCCGGAATGCGGCGCCAGCGGATGGGTTGCCTGGCCCGCCGCTGCATGGACGGCGTGGCGATCCAGCAAGGAGGCGAGGGCGACGGATCCGAGGCCGAGCGAGCAGCGCGAAAAGAAGTGGCGGCGGGTGACCCCGGCCAGCATCAAGGACGACGGAATCGGGCGGTTCATTCGCGGGTGATGGTTTCGTCGAGGTTGAGCAGGACTCGGGCCGCTGATTGCCAGCCCGCAAGTTCGCCGTGGTCGCGCGATTCCTCATCCACAAGCTGGCGTAGACGCAACCGTTCGGCGTCGTGTGGCAATCGCGACAGACAGAGTTGGAAGGCGAGATCCAAGCGTTGGTCGGGTGGGGCCTCGCGGGTGACACGCTCCGCGAGAGCGTAGGCAAGCTCCACGAAGGCGGTGTCGTTAAGCAGGGTCAGCGCCTGCAGCGGTGTGTTGGAACGGAGCCGTCGCGTGCACGCGCTGAAGGCATCTGGCGCGTCGAAGACGGCCAGGGCCGGGTGAGGCGTGGCGCGCCAGAAGAACGTGTAGATGCCGCGGCGATACTTGTCCTCGCCGTCGCTGACGAGCCAGTCGCGACGGGATTGGCCGAGGTTCATGACGCCGTCGGGTTGGGGCGGGTAGACGCTCGGCCCGCCGATCGTTCGATTGAGCTTTCCGCTAGCGGCCAATGCCACGTCCCGAATGATCTCCGCGTCGAGGCGTAGCCGGTTTTGGCGGGCGAGAAGGCGGTTGCTGGGGTCGCGTTCGGCGAGATCCGGGCGGAGGTGTGACGACTGGCGGTAGGTGGCGGACGTGACGATGAGACGGTGGAGGGCATGCAGGCTCCAATTGCGCCGGATGAGTTCCGTGGCCAGCCAGTCGAGCAGTTCTGGGTGCGACGGGGGGATCCCCTGAGTTCCGAAATCGTTCTCCGTCTCAACCAGCCCCCGGCCGAAATACTGCTGCCAGACGCGATTGACCGTGACTCGCGCTGTGAGGGGGTTGGCGGGATTGACCATCCAGCGGGCCAGATCGAGACGATTGGGTGACCGATGGTCGCTGAAACGGGGGGGATGAAGTATGGCGGGAGTCGCCGGCGCGACGTCGGGCCCGCGTCGGGTGAAGTCGCCTTTGATGAAAACATACGACGGACGAGGTTCCGCTCGTTCGACCAGAACCAGGGTGGTGTCCGCGGGCGGGCGGGATTTCTGAAGTTGTTTGAGCTGGCTCTCGAGGCGGGATTGTTCGGCAGTCGCCGAGTTGCTGACCGGGGCGGTCGTTGACTTGGAGGATGAACTCAAGCCATCCGTCGGAAGGTCCGCCGCCCCCGTCGCAGGAGCGTTCGTGGAAAGGGCGGCCAGCTGGGATTGGAGGTGGCGCATGCGTGATTCGTGGAGCCCGAGGGACTCCTCCTGCTCGCGTGACGGAACCTCGAGGGTGGGTTCCTCCTGGTTGTTTAAGAAGGCAAAGAGCTGGAAGTACTCGCGCTGGGAGAACGGGTCGAACTTGTGATCGTGACACTGCGCGCAACCCACCGTTAACCCCAGGAACGCCGTGCCGGTGGTGTTCACCCGGTCGATGACGGATTCGATTCGAAATTGTTCGGGATCAATGCCGCCCTCCTGGTTGATCTGGGTGTTCCGGTGGAATCCGGTCGCGATGCGCTGCTCGAGGGTCGCGTCGGGCAGCAGATCGCCCGCGAGTTGCTCCACGATGAAGTCGTCGAAGGGTTTATCCTCGTGGAATGCCCGAATAACCCAGTCACGCCAGGGCCACAGGGATCGTGGCGCATCGATGCTGTAGCCATTCGAGTCCGCGTATCGGGCGACGTCGAGCCACCAGCGAGCCCAGCGCTCCCCATGGTGAGGGGACTGCAGGAGTTGGTCGACACGACGTCCATACGCGTCGGAACGGGCATCGCTAAGGAAGGATTCGACCTCCGCGGGACTTGGAGGAAGGCCGGTGAGATCGAGGTGGAGCCGTCGGAGCAGGGTGATGGAATCCGCTTCCGAGGACGGCGCAATTCCCTCTTTCCCGAGTCGGGAATGGATGAAGGCGTCGATCGGGTGCCGTCCAAGGTGGGGCAGGGGGACGTTGGTGGGGGCGACGAAGGCCCAATGGAAATAGCGGCCGGGTTCCTCGTGTTCAGGGGCGGGGGCGCCAGCGTTGATCCATCTGCGGATGGCATCCCTGTCCTTAGGTTCGAGGGCCGGCTTCTTATAAGGCATCCGTGAGATCGAGTCGTGGCTTCCCTCGATGGCTTGGATCACCAGGCTTTGAGAGGGCTGACCTGGAACGAAGCCAGGACCGCTGTCGCCGCCTTGATGAAGCCCGGCAGCGGTGTCGAGACGCAGGTTCCCTTTGTGTTGGTAGGCGCCGTGGCAGGTGACGCAATGCCGGGTGAGGATCGGTTTGACGTCCTGAAGATAGTCAGCCTGCACCGGCAGCCCCCAAACGAGCAGGCCTGCCAGCCATGGGATGGAGAGGTGACGGAACATGACTCGAGCGTCCAATTTTTGAATGCGCTAAAGGCGCGCCTGGGGCGGTTGGATGGGCGCCCGCCAGGAGACCACGCCTTGAGCGCGGGTCCTGCGCTTGAAGACTTGCTCGCCGCAGGTGACGTAGAGCGTGTCGAGCGCCGGTCCCCCGAAGCAGACGTTCGAGAGCCAGCCGTTGCTGGGTTTGGGAAGGATGGCGTTCACCCGCCCGGCCTGATCACAGATTTGGACCCCCAGCCGCGTGGTGACGTAGAGGCGGCCTTGGGAATCCACCGTCATGCCGTCGGCGCCACTGTCGGTGGCCGGATCCGGGATGTGCAGATGAAAGTAGGGCTGCTTGTGAGCGAGGGAGAAGTCGGGCTGGATCACATGCGACCACACCCACTGGCTGCGGGTATTGACAACGTAAAGGAGGGTTTGGTCAGGAGAAAGCACGATGCCGTTGGCGAAACCCAGGCCGGAATCGACGAGACGCCGGTCGCCCGACGGCGCGGTGTACCAGATCTTCTTGTTGTCGGGATCGGTGGAGTAGATGCCGTCCTTGAACGTGGTCACCAGGTCGTTGCCAGGCAGGTTCGTCGCAACGATGTGCGACCGGCCTTCGGCATCGTATCGGACGAGCTGCTGTCGGGCGTTGGCAACGGCGTAGAGTTGACCATCGGCATGGAACATCAACCCGTTGGCGGCTCCGGTATCTTCGGCGAAAACGGAGACCGAACCGTCCAGGGCGATCTTGTGAATGCGGTTGTTCGGGATGTCGGTGAAGTAGACTTCGCCCTTGGCATTGACGGCCGGCCCTTCCGTGAAGCGATGGCCTTGGCTGACCAGGACCCAATCTTCGCCAGGGATCAGCAACTGGCTCAACACGGTGTTCTTGGAGGTCGTTGGCTTGGGTACTGGGCTGGGGAAATCCTTCCACAACCATCGCATCGCCTCCGGGAAGACCGACGCACCTTGCTTGGCGTCGTGCCCGCCATCACCCCAGGCGTGATTCACCTCGTAGCCGGCAAATTCCAGCGCGCTAAGCATGTCGAGGTTCGCAATCCACCAATTGCCGCCGTAAATGTTCTGGTCGTTCGATCCGTCCTGAAGGTAGACGCGGATAGGTTTGGGTTCGGTCTTGCGGACCAGGATGGGGTAGTCATTGCCGCCGCGGAGACCGACGTAGGTTCCGATGGTGCTGAAGACGCGACGGAATGAATCAGGCCGTTCCCAGGCGGCGGTGAAGGCGGCGATGGCACCCGAGCTGGCACCCGCAATGGCGCGGGCGGAGGGATCCTTCGAAAACGTGATGCCGTGGGTTCGCTCGATCCAGGGCAGGAATTCGTCGATGAGAAACCGGGCGTAGCGGTCGCCCATGGAGTCGTATTCGAAGCTGCGATTGAACCGAGGCTGGGCGTTGGTGTTGGCGGTTGGAACCACGCCGGGGCTGACAAACACACCAATGATGGGCGGCAGTTCTTTGCGGTGGATGAGATTGTCGAAGACGACGGGGACCTTCCAGCCGTTGGCCATGCCCTTGCCGTCCTGAATGATCATCAGAGGCGCCGGAGCTTGCCGGTCGTATTGTTTTGGGACGTAGACGGAGTACGAGCGGGCGGTGCCCGGGAAGAGGGCGTTGGTCGAGATGTACGTCCCGTCGATCATGTCGCCCTTGGGAACGCCATCCTGGGGCAGGGAATCGGCCGTGAGCGGGTAGTCGGTGGCGGCGTGGACGGGACGGACGACCCAGGCAAGGCAAAGCACGACGATAACATTGGCGATTCGACGAGCGGACATACCCCACAGGGTGTCGAGTCGGGGCGTGGCAGGACAAGGGGTTTATCGCGCTCCGTCGGGTCAGGGGAGGAACACTTCGGACGATGAGGTCCGAGGTGGGCCGGAAGGTGTGGGCGTGTTCGGCGGAAGGTTGGGCTGGCGGTGCAGGGCCTCCGGCTTCAAGCGCCAACGGCCGTCGCGTTGAACAAGGATGCGCTCCTGGCGGAACGAACTGCCGTCGGGGTTCTCCATCTCCGTCACGAGCCGTACCTGGTTGGAATCCACCCTCTCCTGATGGACGACCCGATAGCCCAGCTCCCCGCCGATGCCGGCTCCAATGTCGATCGAGTAACGGGCATTTGGATCGTCGAAATCATCCGGGACGTCCCAAAGGTCCTTCATGCGGCTGGGGACGATGGGCTCGGTGTCCTGATGGCGCATCGCGTGTTGAAACGAGGCGAAGGCCGCCTCAGGGGTGCCGAAACCGGCAGGAGCGACCTGGGTGAAATACGTGAATCCCGGTTGTTGCGAGGGGCGGACACCCGCCCAGACGTGGGCCCATTCGTCGGCGGCGTGGGCGATGGCTTGGGCTCGTGGTGTGCTGGCGTCGAGTTCCTGTCGCAGTCGGGTGACTTCGGCCCGCAGTTTGAGAAGTTCCATCGAAGGCCGTGGCGACGGTGGCGGTGGCTGAAACGGAGGCGTCGTCAGGAGTACGGAGTGGGAGGGCGGCGTGGCGGCCGGCGCCGTCTGAAGGGTGGGCGTAGCCTGGGCTTCGCGCGCCGTTCGCAGGAGTTCACGCTGGCGAAATCCAATCCAAATCCCCACGAGCAGGATCGCCAGCACGGCCAGGCGGAACGAAGTCCTGTTTGGAGCGGCGATCATGGGATCTGTTTCCATCCGGACGGGGTGAGCCCGAACGTCAGGGTCATCCCGTTGGTTTCTGTCGCGGAAATCCGCCTGAGCACCAGTCGACTTCGCCCTTCAGTGATGGGCTGGACCTCGACCAATTCCACCGTGAGCAGGTTTGACACTTCGGAAACCATCTTTCGGGTCACTTCCTCCCTTCGCTCGGGTTGGTGGACCACCTCGTCTTCCCATTCCGCGCGGTTCTTCGGCGAAAGCAGCCACAGGCCCATGGTGGCTTCCAGGTTGCCATCGCGCATGAAAGCCAGGAGGGACTGGGCGGCGGCTTCGGGGGTTGCGTTGCCCGCAACCACGAGGTTGGTGATCGGGACGGGTTGTCCTCGTAGAAGCAGAAGTGGGCCCTGGGCTGGTGGGACGGAACGAGGCGTCGCGGCAGGCTTCGGTTTGGAGGCAATCTGCGCCCGCAAGTCGTCCAGGCGGGCCCGGAGGCGGGCGATTTCGGCGGCTTGAGTGTCGGTGCCTTGGTCAGGCTGGGCAAAGATTTCGCCGCGGGGAACGGCAGTCTCGAACGTGGCAAGGGTGGCATCGTCGAGCCGCTCCGCGCGGATTCGCTGAAGCTGCATTTGCTGGACCCCCAGCGGAATGGCGACGACAGCGGCGAGGACGACCGTGATGGCGGTCTGGGTCTTGGTCATGAGGAGGTTCGAGGTGACCTGGGTCAGCCAGGTTTGGATGGCGGTCGGTGTGGCAACCCAGGCGCCGTTCAAGGCGGTCTGGGTGATGGTCGCTGCCAGGGCCGAAGGCGCCTGCTTGACCGTGAAGGCGCTGATCAGGGCTGTGAGTATGGGCGTGGTGATCTCCGGGGTGTGACGGATCAGGAGTGTCCGCAGTCGGTCCATGGCACGGCGGATACGCTTCTGGGCGGCTTCCTCGCCGATGCCCAGCGACTCACCGATTTCGCGTGCCGACCTTCGTTCGAAGAACCGGAGCAACACGACGTTCCGGTCGCCCGGGGAGAGTTTCGCCAGACCGTCGTCAAGATGCGGCGCGATGCGGTCCCAGTCGGCGTCGTGGGTGGCGTCGTGGCGGGCATCGAGCGGAGGCTGGTCGTTCATGGCGACGGATTCCCGTTCGCGCGCCCGGCGACGCGACTCGGTGCGGATCAGTTTGGCGGCCAGGTTGCGGGTAGCGACGTGGAGCCAGGCGGAAAGGGGATTGCCGCGGGACACTTTTCCAGCGACCTCGGCCGCGTGTTGGGCGAGGGCTACGAAGACCGCCTGGGCGACGTCATGGGCCAGGTGGGCATCGCCGGTCAAGCGGAACGCCGCGGAATGCACAAGGTCGAGATGGCGTCGGACCAGAGCATCGAAGGCCGATTCCGAACGCCCTTGGGAGAAGGCGTTGAGCAGATCGGCGTCCGATGTCGTGTTCACCGCACTGAAGTACCCGGAGGGGGCGAATCCGGACATGGAAATGGCCGTGGGACTGGAGATGGGAACGGGCGTGTTTGGATCGGTTGCGAGGGCGACTGCGCGGCAACCGGCGACCGGCGACCGCGTGACGTTCAGGTTCAGGTTGAGATCCCGTCGAAGTTGAAGTTGAAGAGGGGGAGGAGGAGGAAGAGGAGACTCGGCCTGGAATCGCCGCTTGACGGTGGGGTGGATGTGGCGAGAGTGGCGGCGTTGGTTTTGATCTTTGGTACTTTGGTAGGGGGCGTACTGGTTTCGACCTGGACGACCTTTCAGAGGCGGCATGCCGAGGATGATCCGTTGGCCTCGTAAAAAATCGGGTCAAAAGTTAGCAGCCAACGAAGAATTGGCCCTCGCAGCCTAACGGCTGTGACGTCCCCCGGAGACTCCTGCTTACCGGGTCGGGCGCCGATAGCAGGGTAGGTGGTGGGCGGAGACTGCGCGTTCACCACTGAAATAATTTCATGCGGACTACGCGACACAACTCGAGTCAGGGCGTCATCGTGTCGCGGAATACTCTCCCCTGACTAAGCATGTAGTCGCGGCTGGAAGACCGGCCATGGGACGGGGGTTCAACTCCCCCCGCCTCCACCATCTGTATCAACGACTTAGGACTAATCGGTTGACGTTCCACAAGGTTTCCACACAATAGCCATGTGGAACCGAACGGAACCGAATCAAACGTCATATTCCCGCACGTCGTAGAGCTGAAGAATGGTCGAGCCACGATTTACCGGGTTTCCCGGTTGAAGGCCGGTCGGCCGTACGTGGAATTCCGTTTGGCGACCTTCGACGCCGAGGGGAAGCGCCGGTTTGCGGGCTTCTCGGGTTTTTCGGAGGCGGTTAAAGCGGCCGAAGCCCGCCTGCTCGCCCTCGGCCGGGGACTTGTCGGCGTGACGACGCTTTCCGGACCCGCCCGCCTCGACTACCTCGCCGCCGTCGGGAAACTGCCGGGTGGGGTGAGCCTGAACGATGCCGCGGACGCATGGCTGCGCGTCGCAGCCGGGCCCAGGGTTCTTCCGATTATTGTCCCCGATCTTGTGGCCGCATTCATGGCGTCTCGGGACCGCACAACGCGCATGGGTCGACCTGCGTCCCCCGAGTATGCTCGCGACATTGAAAGACGTCTGGGCAAGCTCTCCGCGGCATTCCCAGCCGATACCGCGGACGCGATCACGTCTCCACGCCTCGAAGCTTGGATCGACGCCACGGGGCAGAAGGGGCGCCACCGCTTCAACACACTCAGGCTGGTTCGGACGCTGCTCAAGTGGGGACAGAAGCGGGGAAACCTTCCGGAGGGTGATCTCCCGACCGACAAGCTGGAAATCGTGGCTCCGGTGGACGATTCGGCGATTGAGATTTTCAACCCCCAGGAACTCGCCCGCCTCATGGCCGCAGCCAAGACGGAGATGGTTCCTTTTCTCGCCCTCGGTGCCTTCGCCGGACTTCGAACGGCCGAGATTCAGCGTCTCGATTGGTCGGACCTCAAGCTCGAGCGTGGCTTCGTTGAAGTGGGTGCGGACAAGGCCAAGACGAAGAGCCGCCGCTTGGTTCCCGTTCTCCCGGCCCTGGCGGCGTGGCTGATGCCGATTCGGAAACCGTCCGGTCTCGTTCTCCCGTTCGTCAACGTCGCGAAGCAAATCGGTTGGATTTCTCGGGATGCGAAGGTGCCGTGGAAACACAACGCTCTTAGACACAGCTTCATCAGCTATCGCATCGCCGTCACCCAGAGCGCGGAACAAACCGCCTTCGAGGCCGGGAACAGTTCTCAGATGCTTTTCCGGCATTACCGCGAACTCGTTACGCCGGCCGAGGCGCAGGCTTGGTTTTCCGTCCTGCCATCCGCCGAACCGAAGTCCTCGACCGCGAGAACCTGAACACCCCGTGCCGCGCCACCCGAAGCAAATCACGAAATCCGCCGACTCAAAGGACCTATTCAAGGCCCTGTCGACGGCGAAAGTGGGGGTGTTCCAACCCCAAGCCGTCAGCGCCGCAGACCTTCTCGCTTTCCTCGCCGAGGAACGAAAACGAATCCCTGTCGCTGCGCTGACGGAGGTACTGACTGCCTGCGCGAAGGTCTTTGTCGATGCCGGCATGGGGGCGGAAGGCTTGGCGCTGCACAATGCCATGGTGTCGATTTTAGACGCGGTCGACCGGCGCGATGGAACATTCTTCAGGGACCTCGCCGAACGGGTCGAAACCGCTGGTGGCCATGTTGATCCCGTCAGATCTGCTATCATTCAACTCGCGATGCAGTCCTGCGAGATTGGTGAGCACCCCTTGCGCGACACCCTGAGTCGGCTGCCAATCCCTGACGTTTTGGATTTCCTTAAACGAAAGGGGCTGCGGGCTGACCCTCGGACAGTCCGCAGAATCGTGCAGGAGCTCAGCGGGAAGAAGCGAAAGCCGGGCCGGCCGAATATAATCGGACAATAGAAAGTTCCAATGTCCGTTTTATTGCGCGTGGGATTGCCCGCTTATGGGCGGCATGGAACCGAACGTTTCAGCAACAAATTCCCCACTCGCTCCTGGACTCGCAGGCAGGCTCTTCAACAAAGCCGAGGTCGCCCAGTTTCTCGGGGTCACGCCGCGCACCATCGAAAACCTGACTCGCCGCGGACTCCCGCATTATAAACTCGGATCACGCCGGAACTGCTTCGATTAGGTGTCGGTCAGGGCGTGGCTTGATCGTTTTTGCAAGGTGACCGTGGTCGGAGGTGCCGAGTGAAATCTCGTCCACGGCGCCCCCTCGGCTTGTCCGGCTCTTCCAGCCGACTGCTCGAATCGCTTGCCGCCCGGGGTTGGCGCCCTGGTGCCGGACCATTGCGTCAAACTTCGCGCCGCGACGCGCGTCGACTTCGCCGACTCGAGGGGGTGCAATGAGCAGCGCCGAGTTCATTTCCATCCTCGAGGCCAAGGGATTGAAACCGCATGCGTCCGGCCCCGTATGGTCGGCGAGGTGTCCAGCGCACGAAGACCGGTCCCCGTCCCTGTCGGTGAGTACCGGCACAGACGGTCGTGTCATGGTCAAGTGCTTCGCGGGATGCACCGCCGAGGCTATCGTCGGTTCCCTCGGCTTGAAGCTGTCGGACCTATTCCCGGCGAAGGAACGGTCATCTACGGGGTTGGGCCGAATGGTAGCTATCTACGATTACCAAGACGCAACCGGAACCCTACTTTTCCAAGTCTGCCGGTTCGAACCGAAGACGTTTCGCCAACGCATGCCGGACACTTCGAGTAGTGATGGTTGGACCTGGAAGCTGGGAAACACTCAGCGGGTTCTATTTCGATTACCCGAGATACTCAAAGCCGTTGCCGATGAACGGCCAATCTGGATTTGTGAGGGCGAAAAGGACTGCCTCGCTCTCGTGGAAAATTTTCTCCACTCTACCTGCAACGTCGGAGGCGCAGGGAAGTGGGGGCCGGAATACTCCGAGTCACTGCGCGGAGCCGACGTCTCTATCGTTGCCGACAAGGACGTTCCCGGCCGCGCACACGCTCAGAAGGTGGCTGCGTCCTTATTCAAGTGCGCCAAGTCAGTTCGTGTCATCGAAGTTCCAGACGTGAACGGCAAGGTCTGCAAAGACGTTTCCGACTACCTCGTCGCGGGAGGTTGCATCGGCGAATTGATCGCGATTGCTGACGAAGCGCCAACATGGACTCCAATCGTGCAGGTGACCGACTCGCTTCCCGGGAACGAAGATTCGCCTACTGAACGGACACGCACGGACCCGGTTGACAAGGTTTTCATCCTCCCAAGCGACCACACTGCAATCACTGAATCCAGAGCTCCTGACATAGGGATCTGATTTTTGCGGTTTTCCTGAAAGATTTCGCGAATTGACCGCAAGGGGGTGCGAACCCAAACCTGCCCGCTTTTTTGAGCGATGGTGCGAAGGTTTCCGGCATGTCGATGGCTCGGGATGGAGACTGGTTTCCGGGCGCGGGTAATCCGGAAGGCACCTGCGTTATCAGTGATCGTTGCCTGCTGCGGACGCAGGACGGGCATTGCGTGGTGATGGTCGCCGGCGTCGTCTTGGCCCAGTACTGCACTGCGGATGCCCTTGCCGCCGCTCACGCGATGGTGAGTCTGGTGGAACAAGGTTGGGCGACTCAGACCGAGGTCGCCCGAGCCTTTCGATGTTCGGTCCGCACGGTGCGACGGCACCAGCGCCGCTTTGAGGAAGGTGGGCTGGCGAGCCTGGCGCGGACGGATGGCTTTCCAAGGGGTCGTTCCAGACTACCGGACGCCCGACAACGGTTGGTGCAGCGTCTTCGTGCGGAGGGGCATTCGCAGCGCGAGATCGCACGCCGGATCGGCGTCAGCGAAACGGCAATCCGCAAACTCCAGCGACGATTGGGCTGTCGGCGGGTGGCCATGGCTCAGCCCGAACCCGGCTTGGATGCGCCTC
>Ga0105048_10000088_pt1 | contig 113590 bp, 87 predicted proteins | sample MAT05_FD_78382 | JGI IMG/M metagenome (GOLD analysis project Ga0105048, IMG submission 78382) | Freshwater microbial communities from Lake Fryxell liftoff mats and glacier meltwater in Antarctica - MAT-05 | ecosystem: Environmental > Aquatic > Freshwater > Ice > Liftoff microbial mat | place...
CGATGACAGACGTCATGGTCCCAGCTGCGGTCCCAGGCCCCACCGCCGCTGATCCGCAAACGCCTTGTTATGAAGGGCGCGACACGCAGGATTCGAACCTGCGACCCCCGGCTTCGGAGGCCGGTGCTCTATCCAACTGAGCTAGTGTCGCAAAATGGCGCCCGATGGCGGCAGGGCCAGCTTTTCGCACGACGCCACCACACGAGCAAGAGCTGACCGCAAGCTGCGGCCTAGCCGCGAATCTTCTTCACGGCTTCGCCGACGTCTTTGCCGCCGACGACGGCTCCGAGGCCCTTCAGGTGCTTCATGGCGACGCCGGTTGCCTGGCCGTCGTTGCCGGCCGCCTTGATCGCGTCTGCGACCGGCGCTAGCGCCGCGCTGATCTCGTCCACCGTCATCGACTTCGGCAAGAAGGTCGCGAGCACGGCGTTCTCTTGCTCGAGCGTCGTGCGCTGCGCGGCGTCGCTGGTGTTTGTCATCGTCTCTTCGTTCGACTTCATCAGCTTGCGCAAGATCGCCTGCGTCTCGGCGTCGTCGCCCTTGCGGCCTGGCCGCGCCGCCTCGGTCGTGATCTCACCCATGGCGACCTTGAGGATCTCCCTGGTGACGACGTTGCCGGATTTCATGGCGGCGAACATCTGCGCTTTGATGTCATCGAGAAGCATGGCTGCACCCTATCACGGCGAACAGCCATCGGGGCGCGCACAGCTTTGGTGGCGGTGCCGCCGGCGGCCCGGCACTGACCACATTCGACGGATCGACGCTCGGGTGCGGCGTCGCTGCGCCGATCGGCTTGGGGGACTGCTCGGGCTGGCAGGAGACGACCCCGAGGACTGCGATCAGGTGCGTGAGCCTCATCGCGGCGCTCCGACACGGTCTGCCACCGACTCGAAGCCGGAGAATGGCGCGAGAGATGCGGACTCGGTCATTCGCCGACGATCGTCGGGTACTCCGGATACCACATGGCGTCTTCGATCGCCGCCGGGATGTCTGCGTCGGCAATGACGCGACCGAGCCCCAGATTGCGGGCCTCTTTCACCACAGCGGCGGCGATGCGTGCGGTGACTGGCCGAAGCTCGGTGAGCGGCGGAAACAGCGAGCCTCTCGCGAGATCGGCCTCGGAGACCAGATCAGCCAGCGTCTGCGCGGCGACGGTGAACATCGAGTCGGTGACGGCTGTCGCCTCGGCGACCAGGGCGCCCAAGCCCACACCAGGAAAGATGTACACGTTGTTCGCCTGGGAAGCGCGATGCTCTTTGCCATTGTGTTTGACGGCGTCGAAAGGGCTACCAGTGGCCACCAAGGCGCCGCCGCTGGTCCACTCGACGAGCTCGGCAGGCGTCGCTTCGCTGAGGCTGGTCGGATTCGACAGCGGGAAGATGATAGGGCGTTTGGTGTGGTTCGCCATTGCGCTGACGACCGCCTTGTCGAATACGCCCGGCTGCGCGGAGGTGCCAATCAGCACTGTGGGAGCAAGCTTGGCGACGATCGCGGCAAGGTCGTTGCGGTCACCCTCGGGAATGGCTGCGGCGAGCTCCGCCGGCCAGGCGAACTCCAGCTTGTGTTTCTCGCTTTCTTTGCGGCCAAGGACCAGCAAGCCCTTCGTATCGACCAAGGCGATTGCTCCCTTCAGCGCATGTCCGTCGAGCCCGCCTCGCTTCATTGCATCTCTTATCTGGGTGGCGATGCCGATGCCCGCGGCACCAGCACCCAGAATGAGCACGCGCTGCTTGGCGATCGGCTCGCCTTTGACACGGCAAGCTGCCATTACGCCGGCCAGCGCCACTGCCGCCGTGCCTTGAATATCGTCGTTGAACGACGGCAGCGATGCCCGATAACGATCGAGCAAATCGAACGCGTTGCCCTTCTTGAAATCTTCCCATTGCAAGAGAGCGCGCGGGCAACGTTCTTTCACCGCGTTCACGAACTCGTCGACCAGGGCCTCGTACTCCGGCCCGCGCAAGCGGCGGTTGCGCCAACCAATGTAGAGCTCGTCGCCCAAGAGCTCGGCGTTGTCGGTGCCGACGTCGAGGCTGACAGGCAATGTCTGTGACGGGTGAATGCCAGCCGCCATGGTGTACAGCGCGAGCTTGCCAATCGGGATGCCGATGCCGCCTGCTCCCTGATCGCCGAGGCCGAGGATGCGTTCGTTGTCGGTGACGACAATCAGGCGAACGCCGTCGCCGTGAATGCTGTTGGAGAGCACATCGGCGATGCGCCCCTTGTGCTCGGGGGAAATCCAGATGCCGCGGCCCCGGCGAAAGATGCGGCTGTAGCGCTGACACGCCTCACCCACGGTCGGCGTGTACACGATCGGCGTCAGCTCTTCTGTGTGGGCGAGTAGCAGCCGATAGAAGAGCGTCTCGTTGCGGTCTTGCAGCTCGGCGAGGGCGTTGTACCGCTCGATGGGGCTCTCTTTGCCCATGGCAGCGCGATACACGCGCTCGATCTGGCTGTCGATGGACGTCACTCGGTGGGGCAAGAGGCCCTCGAGCCCGAGCGAGCGTCGCTCTTCTGCGGTGAAGGCTGTGCCCTTGTTGAGCAGCGGATGACGTAGCAAAGCCCGGCCTCGCAGCTCCGTATGCGCGGTCATCTTGTGGGCAGGCCCAGCGAATCGGATGCTCTTCACGCCGCGGAGCGTAGTCGCGTGCCCGGTGTAAGACGAAGTAAGAATAAATCTGCTGAGAATGTAGCCGGCAGCGGATCCCGGAAAAACGGAGAAGGTTCCCCAGAATCGAGCGATCGATCGTATCTTCGATCGAGCCGCTGAGGAGGTCTTCCGATGAGCCGTCTTCGCCCGTGGATGATCGCAAGTCTATTCGCAGGCAGCCTCGGATGTATCGGTGAGATCGGCTCGCCACTTCCTGGCGACGAGCCCGAGCCGCCTGGCTCGACCGCCGGCGACTTCACGACCAGCCCTGGTCTGCGCCGGCTGACTCGTGTCGAGTACAAGAACACGATCAAGTCGCTGCTCGCCATCGACGTCGACACCGACACGCTGGGCAAAGAGCTGTTGATCAAGGGCCACAGTCAGATCAGCGGCGCGCAGAAGACAGGCTACGACGACGTCGACCGCTACTACGAGCTCGGCGCCGAGATCGCAGCCGCAGCCGCGCCCGCCGTACTGTCGGAGACCGGCTGCAGCGACAGCCCCTGTCTCGAGACCTTTGCAGATGGCTTTCTGACGCTGGCGTTCAGGCGTGAGCCCAGCGTCTCCGTGAAGGCCGAATACATGGCCCTGTTCGCCGCACCCGACGCAGGCGAGACACTGGATGAGCAGCTGGAGACCTTTCTCGCTGCGGTGTTGAGCTCGCCTCACTTTCTCTACCGAAAGGAGATTGGCGTGCCCATTGCTGACAGCACGTTTCGCGAGCTCGACGGCTATGAGGTGGCGGCCCGGATGAGCTACTTGGTGTGGCAGACGACGCCCGACCAAGAGCTGCTCGCTGCTGCCAAGAACGGCAGCTTGGACCTTCCGAATGGCAGAGCAGAACAGCTCGAACGCATGCTGGAATCGGATCTCGCGCGGCAGGGCGCTCGGGCCTTCGTCTTCGACTGGCTCGGGCTCTTCGACAACCACATGCAAGACAAGGCACCTCTGGTGCTGGAGGGCACCAGCGCCGAGCTGCCAGCGAACGCGACCCAATCGCTGGAGCTGACAATCGACGACGTCCTGTTCGGTGCCCCCGGAGGCGGCCAGCTGGCCGAGCTACTGCGCACTGACGGGCTGTACGCCAATGCGGAGATCGCGGACCTACTCTTGCTCGACGGCGCGCCGACAGACGGCTTCGAGCGCCTGACGGTCGACACCAAACATCGGCGCGGCGTCCTCACGCATCCATTGGTGATCGCCGCTCACAGCAAAGAAGGCGGCGCATCGCCCTTCCCCCTCGGCAAGTTCATCTACGAGAACATGCTGTGCGAGACCATCCCGCCGCCACCGCCATCGATTCCCAAAGTCGAGGAACCAACCGAAGGGCAGACCCTGCGCGAGGAGCTGGAGGCGATCACCAGCGCCGACGGCTGCTCCGGCTGTCACAGTCGCATCAGCCCGCCCGGTTTCGCGTTTTTGCCATTCGACCCGATCGGTCGTTACCTGCCCACCGACAAAGCGGGCCGACCTTGGGATACCAAGGGGGAGCTCATCGTCCCCGACCAGGCCGAGACAGCGCCGTTCGACGGCGTCTCCGAGCTCTCCGTCGTACTGGCTGACAGCCAAGTCGTCACTCATTGCGCCGCAAAGCGGCTTTTTCGCTGGTCATATGGCCGCTTCGAACAAGACGGCGCAGATGACGAGGCCGTTGCCGCGCTGCAGGCCGTCGCCGACTCGAGTGAGACCGCCGCCTTCGAGCTGATACGGGCGGTGGTATCAGACCCCAAGTTCTCGCGAGTGCTCGTGAAGTGAGGAGTCGACGATGAAACTTTCACGAAGAGACATCCTCAAGCGCGCCGGTCTTTACAGCCTGCTCTGGCCGGTCATGCAAATGGTCGACGCTCGCGCTGGTGGGCCACAGTCCCCGAAGCGTGTGCTCGTGCTGTTCAACGGCAATGGCCCGATCAGTCAGCAGGGTCCGGCTGAAGGCAGCGAGACCAACTTCGAGCTGCACGATTGGTGGCAGCCGCTCCAGCGACACAAAGCAGACGGCGTCTTCTTTCGCGGCGTGCACCAGGCCGGCGTGCCGTTCGGCACACACAATGAATATGGTCACCAGTCGGCGGCGACAGGCAGCCTCACCGCCCGCACGACAGAGGGTACCAACAACGCGACCGGCCCTTCGATCGACCAATTCATCGGTCAAGAGCTACAGAAGTCGGGCATCATCACGCCGAAGCGCTCGCTTCTGTATGGGCTACACGACGACAGCGGCAATTGGGGGCCGTGGTACGAGGCGGCTGGCGAGCCCATCTCGCCCGTCAACAACCCGTATGCGGCGCTGGACGATCTCTCACCGTACTTGAGCAACGACGGCAAGCCCAACCCGGCCTTGCTACGCAAACGATTGGTGCTCGAGCAGGCCTACAAAGACTGTAAATCGATGACGAGCGACCTCAGCGCCGAAGGCAAAGAGATGCTCGACTTTCATTGCTCCAACATCGAGAGCCTGGAGAAGAGCGTTTCGAGCTCGATCGTCACCGGGCCGCAGTGCATCCCACCAGCGGGTCCCAATACGACGCTGGGGCCTGACGAAAATTTCAGCCAACCGTCGACGCGAGACGAGCTGGTGACAGCGTTCTCCGATTTGATCGCGCTCTCTTTCGCGTGCGACCTCACGCGTGTGGCGGCGTTCTCCTTCAGCGGCCCCGCAGCTCGTTTCGGGATCCCGGAGAGCTACCCAATTCCCAGCGCACCTCAGGCCGACTCGGGCGATTCGGGCCCACAACACCATGCCTGGACGCACTTCTATGGTCAGAGCGACGACAAGACGGCCGCGCTGCGCGCGTTCACACGCTGGTACGCGCAGAGCACGGCGACCATCCTCGACAAGCTGAAGACGACGATGGACGCGTTCGGCAAGCCGCTGCTCGACAGCACCCTCGTGCTTTCGACATGCGAGCTCGGTTGCGATGCAGGGTCGCAGAACGACGCGCACGCCAACTCCAACATCCCGGTGATGCTTTTCGGCGGCGGCGACGCGATCAAAAAGAATCGCCTCTTCAACGGCGACGGCACCACCGACAGCGCGCTCGAGCTGCATCGTCTGTTCGTCAGCATGATTCGCCACACGGGGCTCACCGACATCGACAGCTTCGGCAACGCCGGCAGCGGCCCGCTCGACTGGTTGCAGGGCTGAGGCAAGGCTGAGGCAAGGCTGAGACTCGGCTCTGGGCTGACGGCCGTCAGCGACAGCGATCGACACCCAGGCGGCGATTTGACGCGGCAGCGGCACTGTCGTGCTAGAGCGGTGCGCGCGCATGATCGAGGAAGGCGAGGCAACTGAAATACGTCGCACCGTCGCGCGCCTGAGAGAGGGCGCTGCCGACGTGAGCGTGGCCGCTCGCAGCGAGCGACGCGCGGAGCTCGATCGACTGCGGCGCATGTGGAAGATCGAGCCAGGCCTGTTCGACGCACCGCTCCTGGGCGAGCTGCGCGAGCTTGCAGCAGCGGCGGGCCCCGCGCTCACACCGGAAGAAGTGCTCGAGAGCGTGTTCGGCTACCATTGCTTTCGCCCCGGGCAGCGAGAGGTGATCTCGGCGGTGCTGGCCGGCCGCGACGCGATCGGCGTGATGCCGACCGGCGCCGGAAAGTCGCTCACCTACCAAATTCCTGCGCGCACGATGGGCGGCACGACGCTGGTCGTCTCCCCCCTGATCGCCCTGATGAAAGATCAGGTCGACGCCCTCGGTGAGGTCGGCATGCGCGCGACCTTTCTCAACTCGAGCCTCTCTTTCGAAGAACGCAACGACCGTCTCGATCGTTTGCGTCGCGGCGAATACGAGATTTTATATGCGGCGCCGGAGGGTCTCGAGGCATCGGTTGGCCGTGCGCTCGCAGGCATCGACTTGCGCCTGATCGCAGTCGATGAGGCCCACTGCATCAGCCAATGGGGGCATGATTTTCGTCCGTCTTATCGCACGCTCTCCGGGCTGAAGCGGCGCTTCCCCAAGGTGCCGGTGTTGGCCCTGACTGCCACGGCGACCAGCGCCGTGATCAACGACATCGTCCAGCAGCTGGGCATGGCCCAGCCCGAGTTCTTCCGCGGTAGCTTTTTTCGACCCAATTTGCATCTCTACGCCATCAAGAAGGGCGGCGGAAAAAATGGTCGGCGTGGCCCCACCACACGCGAAGCAATCTTGAAGCTGGCGCGCGAGCGGCGCGGCGAAAGCGGCATCGTGTATTGCCTCTCACGCAAGGGCACGGAAGAGACAGCCGGCTATCTGACGGAGCATGGCATCAGCGCGATGGCGTATCACGGGGGCATGTCGCCAGAAGAGCGCACGCGCGCCCAAGAGGCCTTCCGGGACGACAGGGTCGACGTGGTCGCCGCGACGATCGCCTTCGGAATGGGCATCGACAAGAGCAACGTGCGCTACGTGATTCATCGCGACATGCCCCGCTCGATCGAGGGCTACTACCAGGAGATCGGTCGCGCAGGTCGCGACGGCGTGACGAGCGACTGCATCCTCTTCTACTCCTGGTCGGAGGTCGTGACGTACGACCGTTTCGGCGACGAAGCCGAGAGCGACGAAGTGGCTGCCCGGATGAGCGCGCAAGTCAGGGAGATGTACCGCTTCGCCGAGAGCAGCGGCTGCCGCCATCAGCGCTTGTGCGCGTATTTCGGCGAACGGATGTCACCCTGTAAGGCCTCCTGCGACGGCTGCCACGGGCGTTTGCCGGAGCGCAGCGGCAACTCGGCCGGTCGCGCCAGCTCGGCGACAAGCGGCTCCGCGACAAACGGCTCGGCGACCAGCAACGCCTCGCCGGTAGTCGGCACCACGCCCGAGCTCTCCAGCCAAGGTCGAGAGCTGTTCGACTTGTTGAAGGCGCTGCGCAAGCATCATGCTGAAAAGAAGGGCCTTCCGGCCTACCTCGTGTTCAGCGACGCGACACTTCTGGAGATGGCGACGCGTCACCCGAAGACCGAAGCCGAGCTCTTGCAGGTGGCCGGGGTCGGGCCGAAGAAGCTTTCCAGCTATGGGCCATCGTTTCTCAAGCTCCTGCGTGAGGAAGCGCCGCGCCGCTGATGGATCGAAAGCGCAGCGCCGAGTGAGCACCAGCTGGTTTTCACTACACGTGGCACAGTGCAGCGGCGCCACAGCCTGACTGCATTCCGCTGTGCCGGTGATTGAAGTTGCGCGCGCGATCAGCAGTAAACAGGCCATCTGTTGGGGGTGGTCGCGGCTCGATCCGCTCGAATTGGTGACCTACCCCGGCGCTTACCGCACGTTGTAGGCGAGAGCGCCGGCCACCATTGGCGCGAACGGTGCACTGCGCCCCGCCGTGAAGCCCTCCACGTTTGCGCCTGTACTTTGGTTGCCGCTCGTCGCCACCGCCTTCACCGCGCTCGCGTGCGCCGACCCCGTGATGCTACCGCCCGGGGTCGATAACGACGACGCATACAGCGGCAATGGTGATGGGGACGGAAACGGCGACGGCGACGGAAACGGCAATGGTAATGGCTCGGGCCCCGGTCCCGAGTCCTGCGACGACCCGGCGACCTGCGAGTACGACCAAGACACGACTTGCAACGGGAAGCCGGCCGCCGACCCCTCGCTCTTTCCAGCGTGCCCGTCGGATATCTGCGCGGCGGGTGGACACTGTGTCCCGACGTCTCTTGTCCCGCCGGACCAAGCAGCCGAGCTCGACAGCTGTGACTCCAGCTCCAAGTGTGTCCCCGACCGCTTCATCGAATCCGCTGGGCGTTTGACTCCCCTTTCGTGCACATCGATCGGCGGGGCCGAGGGCCGCTGTCTATCGACCTGTCTGCCCGATGTGGCGGCGCAGGCCAGCTACCTATCGGGGGAGGGCTGCGACGCGACCGAGATTTGTGTGCCTTGTTTCGATCCCTTCGATGGGGCGCCGTCTGGCGCCTGCGAGATCTCCTGTGACAGCGGCCCCACACAGCCAGCCAAGCCGCTACCGTCGTGTTGCCTGGACAAGGGTGGCGGCACGTGTGTGCCCATTGCGGTGGTAGGGGCAGAAGAAGCTGACAAACTCGACGAAGAAGAGTGCGCCGAGGCCGGCTTGGCTGGCGCCGTTTGTGTGCCCAACATCATCCTCGACGCGCAGTTGGTGGACGTCCCGTTTTACCCTGTCTCGTGTGTGACAGGGCCAGTGATTCAGGAGCTCGGGCTCGGCAGCGAGGGCGGCTGTTTACCGGAGTGTATTCCGATCATCGACGTGCTGCCGGTCACCCAGACAACGTGCGCAGACGGCTTCAAGTGTGTGCCCTGCATCGACTTGACCGGTGACGGAACGGGCGCGTGCGACCCGTGACTGGGCGGCGGCGGTCGCCTCAGGGCGTCGCGGTGACAGTCAGCGCGTAGCTGCCTGCGTCACCATTGAAGCCATCGACCCACACGTACCGGATGTTGTTGTTCACGAACGGTAGCGAGATCTGCTCGCCACCCATGGGCGAAGCGGAGTCATCGCACACAATCTCATTGGAACCGCAGTCGAAGCGACCGTACAGAACGGAGTCGAAGTCAGTGAGCGAGGCGGGCAGCTCGACGCTCATGCCGGTGATGGTCGCGGTGGCGCGCTCGATTCGATAGACGACATCGGTGGAGCCGGAGCCGGTGCCACCACCCCCGCATGAGCCGCCTGTCGATTGGCTTTGACCATTGGTGAAGCCCAGCACCGTTTGGGGTGAGCCGGACCAAACCGGCAATGGCACCGGATCGTTGCACGAGAAGCCAGCAGATAGATCGATCGTGAGCGAGAAGGCGCCCTGGCTGGCAGGGGCGATGCTGTCGACGACGAGGTACACCACGTCGCCCTGCAGAACCGGGAAAGACACAACTTCACCGCCGAAATTCGGGAGGGGCGACAACGGCGCGGAGTTATCGGCACAGAGAATGGTGGTGGCGTCGTTGCCACACGCAGTCTGCGCGTAGAGGACGCTATCGAAAGCGGTGCCATTGCGGTCGAGCCAGGCCGTCAAGAAGCCTTGTTCTTGTGCGGTCACGACGAAAACAGCACTCGGACCAGCCGCACCGGCTGGACATAGTGCGTTCGCCGTTGTGAAGGCGGTGGACCCAGCGGTGGTATCTCCCGCGATTTGTAGGGAGCCGAAGCCGAGATCGATCGGGATCGCGCTGGGGCAGGTGGGGTCTTCAATCTGGCAGGTCGCAGAGCAGCCGTCGCCGCCCACCGTGCCGCCATCATCACACTGCTCCCCTTGCTCGATCGCGCCGTTGCCACACTCACCCGAGCAAAGCGCTGTCGAGAAGTCGGAGCAGTCATCGAGACACGCGAGACCGCCCGGCTGGTCCGAGCCGAAGTCGGTGCAATCGAAGCCCTCGAGATCGTCACCGTCACAAGCCTCACCAGGCTCGGCCGCGAGGCCGTCGCAAGTCGGCTGGCAGCCATCCGGGTCGAGTTGGCAGCCGTTGTCGCACGAGAGACCATTCGAGTTGGTGAAGCCGAAGTTGAAGCAGCTCTGGCCGCCCAGGTCTGCCCCGTCACAGTCTTCGCCGGCATCGATGGTTCCGTCGCCGCAGAAGCTGGGCGCGCCGCCTGTACCCATACCGCCCACCGTCGGCGTCGGGTTGCCGCCCTGAGGACCTGCGCCTTGCGGGGCGCCACCGTCGGGGCTGCCACCGTTGCTCGGGCCGGCGCCCGGCCCGCTGGCGTCACCGCCGTTTGCGCCAGAGCCGCCGCCGCCGCTCGGATTGTTGTTGAACAGGTCGTCGACGTCGGACTCACAAGCGACGAGCAACAGCGGAAGGACGGCAAAGAGGCGAGGCCAAGCGCGCAACATGCCCCGATCGTCGCCGGAGCAGCGCCATTTCACAAGTGGCTCCCGCCAAAGGGAGCGACTTTTCGACCGAAGGTTGAATTTGTCAGCGGGAGATCAGGCGCCCGAACGCCAGCGCCCGCCGGACCACGACTGCGCTGGTGCCTGCCAGGGCGGCGAGCTCCTCGACGGAGGGCCGGCGGCCGTTTTCGGCCACGAACGCCCGAGCGCGCGGCAAGACCAACGCCAGCTCTTCGCGCAGCCGGATGCTGTCGTCGCCCTTGACCTGACGCCCCTCTTTCTCGAGGGCGTCGATCAGCGCATCGAGCTGGTCTGCGCCGAGCCCGAATGGCGCAGCCGCGTCGGCAAAGTGATCGAGATCGATCACCCGAGTCTGCTCGCTCTCGCGAAGCAGCGTCTGGAGGAGGTCGTCTGGGAACACGTCCATCGCTCTAAATCAGGGAAGGTGATTCTCGGCCAAAGAAGGCCACAGGCTTCAGGCCACAGGCTTCGGCCAGAGCCAAAGCCAAAGCCAAAGCCAAAGCCAAAGCCAGACCCAGAGCCAGAGCCAGAGCCAGAGCCAGAGCCCAGATGAGCGATGTTGCCGGCCTCTTTCTCACTCCGTTTCTGGCTGCCTCTTTCTCGCTCTCTTTCTGGCTGAAGCCTGTGGCCTGAAGCCTGACGCCTTTCGCGCTGCAGCTGGTGACAGCCCCGTCGAGAATCATGCTCGCTCATTTAGCATGAAGCCTGTGGCCTGAAGCCTGACGCCTTTCGCGCTGCAGCTGGTGACAGCCCCGTCGAGAATCATGCTCGCTCATTTAGCATGCCGTAGACTCGCGAGACCATGGCCGTCCATTTCAGAACGTGCCCGCTCTGCGAAGCCATGTGCGGTCTCGCGATCGAGACCGAGGGCCGCAGTGTCACGGGCATCCGAGGCGACGACGACGACCCTTTCAGCCGTGGCTTCTTGTGCTCCAAGGGTGCCGCGCTGGGCGCCATTCACGACGACCCGGATCGGCTGCGTCGGCCGATGAAGCGGGTCGGACAAGAGTGGCGCGAGATCGAGTGGGAAGAGGGCTTCGAGCTGGCAGCGGAGGGCATTCATCGCACGCAAGAGCGTCACGGCCGCGACGCCGTCGCGATCTATTTCGGAAACCCGACAGTCCACAATGTCGGGCTGTCTCTGTTCGGACCACTGCTCTCCCGGGCGCTTCGCACGAAGAATCGCTACAGCGCGACCTCGGTCGATCAGCTGCCGCACCAGTTGGCCGCACATTGGATGTTCGGTCACCAGTTCCTCTTGCCGATCCCCGACATCGATCGCACGCATCACATGATGATCATCGGCGCCAACCCGGTCGCCTCCAACGGCAGCCTGATGAGCGCCCCGGGCGTACGCGCACGGCTCGCCGCGATCACCGCTCGAGGAGGCCAGATCGTCGTGGTGGACCCACGCCGAACCGAGACAGCCGCCATCTCGACGGAGCATTGCTTCATTCGACCCGGCACCGACGCATGGTTGCTCGCCGCCATCTTGCGCATCGCCATCGAGCACGGCCCTGGCCTCGGCCGTCACGCCGCGTATGTGGAACGCTTCGGCGAGCTACGCGCTGCGATGGCACCCTTCGAACCGAGCCTGGCGAGCGCAATGACCGGGATCGACGGCGCCGTGATCGAACGATTGGCGAGATCGCTGTGTACTGCCGAATCGGCGGTGGTCTATGGGCGCTTCGGCGTCTCGACCCAGGCCTTCGGCGGCCTTTGCCAGTGGCTCATAAACGCCATCAACTTGGTCACCGGCAACCTCGACAACCCGGGTGGTGCGATGTTCACCAAGCCCGCTGTCGACGCGATCGATGCCCCGATGGGCATGGGCATCGGGCCTGGCAGTTATGGTCGCTTTCGGAGCCGCGTGCGCGGGCTGCCAGAGGTAGGCGGCGAGCTCCCCGTGGCAGCCCTGGCAGAAGAGATGCTCACCGAAGGCGAAGGTCGAGTTCGAGCGCTGGTGACCGTCGCTGGCAACCCGGCGCTGAGCACACCCAATGGGAAGCGACTGGAGGGCGCGCTCGCCGACCTGGAGCACATGGTCAGCCTGGATTGCTACCTGAACGAAACGACGCGCCACGCGAGGTTGATCTTGCCGCCGCCGTCACCGCTCGAGCGGCCCCATTACGATGTGGCGTTTCACCATTTGGCCGTGCGCAATACCGCGAAATTCGCGGAGCCCCTGTTTGCGCCCACGAGCGACCAGCGCCAGGACCATGTTGTCGTGCTCGAGCTTACCCGCAAGCTCGCCGAGAAGCGTGGGCAGTTCGGCTTGCGCGAACGGCTGCTATACGAGGCGCGCAAACGGCTCGGCCCCGAGGGCATGTTGGACGCCGCGCTGCGCTTCGGGCCGTACGGCGTTCGAGCGTTTCCAAAGAAGGGCCTCACGCTCGGCGTGCTGGCGGCCTCGCCCCACGGGGTCGACCTGGGTCCGCTCTTGCCTTGCCTGCCTGCGCGCCTGAAGTTTCGCCGCAAGACGATCGACCTCGCGCCGCAGCCCTTCGTGGACGACCTCGCGCGCTTGCGAAAAGAGGTCGCGCGAGAGGCGCGCGGCTCGCTCGAGCTGATAGGTCGCAGGCACCCGCGAAGCAACAACTCGTGGATGCACAACACGGCCAAGCTAATGGCCGGTAAACCCATCTGCACACTGCTCATCCACCCCGACGACGCGCGAACGAGAAACGTGTCGCAAGGCGCTCGCGTGACCGTGCGATCGAACACGGGCGACATCGAGCTCGAGGCGGAGATCAGCGACGCCGTGATGCCGGGCGTGGTGAGCATGCCGCACGGCTTCGGGCATAGCAGGCCGGGCGTCCGTCTAGCCATCGCCAGCTCGCACGCAGGCGCGAGCTTCAATGACCTGACCGACAACGACGCAATCGACGCGCTGAGTGGCAACGCCGTGCTCAGCGGCATCGCCGTGACTGTCGAGCCGGCGCCAACGAAAGCCTAGACCGCCCGGCGCGGACAAACCGTGCGAACATGCCGGCCATGCTGAGAAGGGAAGCTCTCATCGCGTTCGGGTTGGTTGCTTGCGGCAGCAGAGACAGCGGCAAGAAGAAGATCGCCGTCATCCCCAAAGGCACCACACACGAGTTTTGGAAGACGGTGCACGCAGGCGCGGTCAAGGCTTCACGCGAGAAGCAGATCGAGATCTTGTGGAAGGGCCCGCTCAAGGAGGACAACCTCAAGGAGCAGGTCGATATCGTGGAGAGCTTCATCGCGCAGAAGGTGAGCGGCATCGTGCTTGCGCCGCTCAACGACGCAGGCCTGTTGCCACCGGTAAAGGCAGCCAAGGCGGCTGGCATTCCCGTCATCATCTTCGACTCCGCGCTGCAGGGCGAAGAGCATGTGAGCTACGTCGCAACCGACAACACCGCAGCCGGCAGGCTCGCTGGAGAACGGCTCGGCAAGCTCTGCAGCGGCAAAGGGAACGTGCTCTTGCTTCGTTATCTGGAGGGCTCTGCCAGCACCAGTCAGCGTGAGGCAGGCTTCCTCGAGGCGATCAAGGCCTTCCCGGAGATGAACGTCGTGAGCGATAACAAATATGGCGGCGCCACCACGGAGACGGCATCGAGCGCAAGCGAGAGCCTGATGTTGGCGCAAGGGGCGGACAAACATCAGATCGCCGGCGCATTCTGCCCGAACGAATCGACGACCTTCGGCATGCTGCTGGCCCTGCAGCGCCTGAAGCTGACGAGCAAAGTGAAGCTGGTCGGGTTCGACGCCTCCGAGAAGCTGCTCGACGGTCTGGCGTCATCCGAGATTCAGGCGCTGATCGTGCAAGACCCGATGAACATGGGCTACCTCGCGGTCCGAACGATGGTCGAGCATCTCGAGAAAGTGAACATCGAGAAGGTGATCGATACCGGGGCCCGAGTGGTCGACAAAGAGAACATGGGCACGCCCGAAATGAAGGCGCTGCTGTCCCCCGACTTGAAGGCCTATCTGGACGAATGACCACGCGGGCTGAGTCAGCTACGCAAGGAGTTGCTTCGCTCACGGTGGAGCACGTCGACAAGGCATTCGGCGCAACTGTCGCGCTCGCCGACATCTCGTTCTCGATCGGCTCCGGTGAAGTCCATGCGCTGTTGGGCGAGAACGGCGCCGGCAAGAGCACCCTGCTCTCGATCATCGCTGGGCTGTTTCTTCCGGATCGCGGCGTGCTTCGTCTGGGCGGCGAGCCGTTCGCGCCGCGGAGCGCGCGCGCAGCCCGAGAGGCCGGCATTGCGATCGTTCCTCAAGAGCCGATGCTGGCGACGGATCTAACGGTGCGCGAGAATGTGACGCTCGGTCGTGAGCCGACGCGCTTCGGCTTGGTGGACCGAGACGAGGCGCGTCGAATCACCAGCACTGCACTGACGACTTTGGGTGTCACGATCGACCCCGACAACGCAGTCGCGTCGCTTTCCCCCGCGGAGCGCCAAATCGTCACCATCGCTCGCGCGCTGTCGCAGGGCAGTGCGCGCCTGCTGATTCTGGACGAGCCGACCAGCAGCCTCTCGGCCGCGGATGCGGAGCGAGTGCTGGAGGCGGTGCGAAAGCTTGCATCGTCCGGCAAGACGATCATCTACGTCTCGCACCACCTGGCGGAAGTGAAAAGCATCGCAACGCGCTTCACGGTGATGCGGGCAGGGCGCGTCGTCGCGAGCGGCAACGTGGCCAGCGTGAGCGTCGGCGAGATGGCTGATCTGATCTTGGGCCGCTCACTCGAGGCGGCCGCCAAGGCACTGCGCTCGCCCGGCGAAGTATTGCTGTCGCTCGATTCGGTCGCTGGCAAACGCTTGCCGCACGCTGCCTCACTGACGCTCCGTCGAGGTGAAATCTTGGGCGTCGCCGGGCTCGTCGGCGCGGGTCGTACCGAGCTTTGTCGGGCGATCTTCGGGCTGGACACGATTCGCTCAGGCGCGGTGAAAATCGGAACGAATGACGCCGATTCGGGTCGCCCCCCTTGGCAGCGCTTGAAGAGCGGCGTCGGCTTGCTGAGTGAGGACCGCAAGGGTGAGGGCCTGCTCACCGCCATGAGCGTGGCTGACAACATGACGTTGTCGAACCTCGGCGGCGTATCGCAGTGGGGCCTCGTGTCGAAGCTGGCACAGGACAAAGTGGCGCTTCGCCTGTTCGCGGAGTTGGGCATTCGCGCGAGCGGGCCCCGAGCGCTGGCGTCGTCGCTGAGTGGCGGCAACCAACAGAAGGTCGCGATCGCGCGGCTTCTATTCCAAGACGTCGACGTCTTCCTACTCGACGAGCCGACGCGCGGCGTCGACCCCGGTAGCCGCGAGTCGATCTACCGCTTGTTCGAAGCGCTCGCCGAGCGCGGCAAGGCCATCTTGTGGGTCTCGAGCCAACCGGCGGAGCTCATCCGCGTGTGCGACCGCGTGGCAGTGATGGTTCGCGGGCGGCTCGGCGAGATGCGCGACGTGTCCGAATTGGATGAATCGAGGCTGTTGGCGGCAGCGTCGGGCTCAGCAACCCCTTGCTGAGCTTCACGCGACAGTGAATGCATGGCATCCGTGAGCGGGTGGCGGGTTCGTTTGCAGAGGTTCGTGCTTGGCTGAAGCGTCCGTGGGTTGGGCCGCTCTTGGCCCTCATCGTGGTGTACGCGATTTTTGCCGCGCTACGTCCGGACACCTTCCTCAGCGCGTTGACATTGAAGGTGATGTTGCGCCAAACGGTGGTCGTCGGTCTTTGCGCGGTCGGCATGACGCTGGTGATCGCCCTGGCAGGCATCGATCTCTCCGTGGGCTCGATCGTCGCGCTCGTCGCGGTCGTCGTCGCCCACCAGCTGAAGGCGGGCCGAGGCGTGATCACGGCGGTCGCGCTGGGCGTGCTAGTAGGCCTGGCGTGCGGCTTCCTCAATGGGGCGCTGACCGCGGCGCTACGAATTACGCCGTTCATCGTGACACTGAGCACGATGAGCATTCTGCGAGGGCTTGCCAAAGGGTTGGCCAAAGAGCAACCAATCAACGCGCAGCCGCAGGGCTTGGAAACGATGATGACGATGACCTCGTCCGGCCCGAACCCGTTTCCCCCTGCAGTCTGGCTCACCGCTACCGTTGCCCTGATTGGGTCGATCGCGCTCGGCAGCACCCGTTTCGGACGGCACCTGATCGCGACTGGCTCGAACGAGGCTGCGTCGCGCTTGGCGGGCATCTCGGTGACCCGCGTCACACTGCTCACCTACACGCAGCTGGGGTTGCTCGCCGGGTTGGCGGGCGTGATGCAGTTCTCGCACCTCACCGTAGGCGACCCGACTGATTCGCCCGGCCTCGAGCTGTCGGTGATCGCGGCTGTGGTGATCGGCGGCGGCTCACTCTCGGGCGGGCAAGGCTCGGTGATGGGCAGCATGTTCGGGGCGATGCTGATGACGGTAATCGCCACAGGCGCGACGTACATCGGCATCGCCAACTGGGTGCAGCAGATCTTGACCGGCTTCATCATCGTGACGGCCTGTGCGCTGGAGCGCTTTCGCCGGCCGTAGGAGCCGATTGGACGCCTGCTACTTCGCGAGCTGAGGCAGCTTCTCGCGCAGCTTCGCCTCGAGCTTGGCGAAGTCGAATTTGTCCGGCTTGCCGCCGTCTGGCAACACGGAGATGTCGAACGCGGCAGCCGAGGCGCGCTCGCAGACTGCCTTGTCGAGCTCGAGTCGTTGGCCGAGCAGCTTGAGCGACGCGTGCTCTTCTGTGCTCATCACACCATCGAGACGTGCGAACCAGCTGCCGAGCGCATAGGTGACGACGCGCTGCCACTCGCTCATCGCGCCCGGCGCGAAGGAGTCGAGCGAGCTCTCTTTCGAGAGGGCCGTCGCGATCGATTCCCCGTCCTCTTCCGGCAGGCCGCATTCGCGCGACGCGCGCAAGAGGCCTGCCTTCTCGACAGCCGTCATACGACCGTCCGCCCAACCAAGCGCCGCGAGGGCGATGAACGCTTCTTTCGGGAGTGAGAGTGCCATGCCCGGAAGGTTACTCAGGTTCGCGGTTCGAGGCCACGCCTAGAGAAGATTGGCCGATCAAGCGCCCCCAGCGCCGCCGACACGCGGACCGAACACGAACCGCTGATAGAGCACGGAGATGGCGAGCAACGAAAGTGCAAGCCCCGCGAGCGAAGCGACCCGGTAGAGATCCTGCAGATTGCCGAGGTCGTAGACGAACACCTTGCCCGCCGTGATCAGGACCAAGCCGAGGCTCGTCCAGCGAAGCGGCGCACTCTTGCGTGAAAGGCCGAGCACCAAGAGACCAACACCGTAGGCAGCCCAGACAGCTGAAATGGAGAGGTTTTGTGCTTCGGACGCACCGGCTGTCAGGGCCAACCGAGGCCCAGCGGAATAAATATCGAGGACACAGACATTCAGCCACACGAAGGGCACGAGCAGGGCCAGCGCACCAGTGACCCGCTGAGGCAACACGTCGACCTCATCGTCGTCCGGGCCTTCTCGACGGGACAAGAGCCACCAAGCAGCGGCGAAGGCGAATACCGGCAACAAGAACGTTGGGGTTATCCAATTGATGATCGGCGTCGCGCCACGCGGGTGATAGTCGAGAAGCCATGGGTTCAAAGTGAGGCGTACCGCGGCACTGATGAGGTGCGCCAGGCCCGCGAAGATGGCCGCTCGACGGCCGAGCTTCACGCCGAGCAGAATCAACGCAAGGCCGAAGGCAGCGATGCTCCAGGTGAGCTGCTCATTACGAAAGAGCGCGAGCAACGACAGGGTCGTTGCCATTACCGCGAGGCTTCCTAGCCATTTTTGTGCTTCGTCGCGCGCGGTGCTCGTGAGCGTCACCATTGCCGCCAGCGTGACGGCTGCGAAGGCGGCGACGACGAGAAAGAGCGTGCCGAGAGAGGCGAGCGGCGCATCGATCAAGCGCGGAACCAGGCTGCCTGCGCCCGCGACGATGATTGCGGTGTTCGCCAGAGCCATTGCGGGATGTTCAACCAGCCCGAGACGCGGCCAGAACGACGCGGCTGCCAGCCCAGACGTCAAGAACCCAGCCGCCAACGCGATGTGTAGCGTGCTGGCATCGGCGTTCTGCCAAGAGAAGGCTACCATTGGCAACAACAACGTCAGGGCCAAACTGGCGTGGGCGTACTTGCGACCACGCGCTTCGACGACGCCACACGCGACAATGGCCGACAGCAGCAGCGTGTAGGCGCCGACCGGCAGCCGACCAGCGAGCGGAAGCATCACGACGGTCGCGAGCACCAGGCCCCCGGTCACGCCTTTCTGGGCGCTTGCCGCCCATTCTGATGCTTCGGGCTCGCGGGCGCCAGACGCAGCGCGCCGGCGGCTGGCCACCATTGCGAACACCACCAACAGCAAGATCGTCAGCACCGCAGCCACCCCGGGGCCGGCGCCGGCGGAGGTCGTCATCGGCGATGCACCCACGAACGCAATCGCGGCCGCAGCCCCCGTCAACGAGACCGACGCGAACCTGGTCACGGCGGCCCAGCGCGAGATCGCCAGGCCACAGACAGAGAGCCCCCCGAGGACGATCAGCGGCAGCAGCACGGGGCCGGTCGAGGACGCGGCCGCGAGCGCGACCAAGATCGTCATCGCTGCGACGACCGTCGCGCCGGCGTTTCCGGCCTGCTCACGAACCGCGCTCTTCGTCGCTCGCTCGATCCACGCGAGACCCACGAAGGGGAGCGAGAGTGCGAGCGCAAGCGCGGACGCGATGACCACGTGATCCTCCAAGGCGGCGCGCCGCCCCCACGCCAGAAGCACCGCCAGGTTGCCGAGCGCTACGAGCATCAAGCCGTGATGCTCTCGACGGACCCGCGCGAGACCACAAGCGAGCAAGGTGACGCTGACCAACAGCACGCCGATCGGCGCCGGATTGTCGACGATGGCCTCCGTCGACACCAGGCGCAGCGCAAACAGGAACGGCAGCACCAGCGCAGCGAGCCGCAGCAGACGAGCCGGGGAAGTGGCCGCTTCTGCCTCTCGCTCGACTGCGAACGCAGGCGCCGCGCCGAATAGCGCTGCGAAGATGATCACGATGGCGACATGCAGAGGCGCGATGCCGGTCGCGGCATGTGCCGAGAGCCAGACGGCCTCGTAAGCGGAGCTTGCCAAGAGAGCGAGCGCCGACAACACCCACCACCGCTTGCGCACTGCCAGCACCAGCAGGGCAGCGTCGAGCACGAGCACGTAGGCGATCACACCGAGCGGTCGCTCGTGGTTGGCGGCGATCGCCAGCGGGGCCGCAAAACCACCGGCAGCGCCGAGCAGGGCGATGGGCATCGAGTTGCGCGTTGTGGCGAGCGTCAGGCTCCCGGCGGCGAGCGCGATGAAGGCGACGAATGAGGTGCCTGCGCCCAGGATGGGCACGATGTGATGAGCCGCCCACAGGCTCGCGAAGAGGCCCGCCACCGCAGCGCCCGATAGCCAATTGGAGAGCACCGTGTAGCGCGCGTTCAAGCGAAGCTGTGCAACGCCGAGCAAGGCTGCGCTGAAGCCAGCCCCGAACAGCACGCGCAGCGTCGGCGAGAGCCAGCCTTGGTCGACCGAGTAGCGCACGAAGAACAGGAGCGCGATGACCAAGATGCCAGCGCCGAGCGCGGCAGCGCCGCGTACGCCGATCCATTGTTCCCACTCGATGCGCGCGGGAGGCGCCGGAGGCGGCTCGAGCGATGCGGGGGGCTCGGCCGTAGGATTGTCCGAGACCGAGCTCTCGACAGCGGGCCGGTCAGGGGGCGGCGGAGTCGGGGCCGGGCCAGCTCCGGGGACCAACAGCGGCATTTGAAGCGGCTCCCACCCGAGGGCCGCGCTGGCAGCGACGGCCGGGCTCGCAACGATGGGCGCCGCGGGGGCTTCGCGTTCCGGAGCGGCGGACGATCGGTAGAAGCCTTGCCGCGGCGCGGCGTTCTCCAACACGAACACACGGGAGAGCAGATGCGAGAGCGCCCCGCCGAGCTCTGCGCGTTCGGCTTCCAGCGCCATTATGCGGGCGGCGTGACGCGAAAAGACCACCCAAGGAGCTACGAAGACACCCAAGAAAGTAAGGAACCCGAGTGCGAGCAAGATCTCCACGCGACCTCCTGAGCCAAGCGTTACGTCGAACGATCTCGGACCAGCAAAGCAGCCGGCGGGCCAAGGCGCGCAGCTTCGTTCGACAGCTACGAATTGGGCTGAATCCCTACGAGTCGCGTCGATACCTGCGAACAGCGCCGGCCGCGTACGCAGTGCAATGTGGTCGCTGCTTCGCGTGATCCCGAGGTCACACCCAGCGCCACCGATGCTTTGTCAAAACTTTCGGCGTTGGATGATCTCGACGAGCTCGGGATACACGTCGACGACCGAGCGGAGCTCGACCGTCACGCGTGGGCTGTACGCCTCCATGGCAACGACAGCCGATGTCACCACGCACGTGAGCGCGGAGCCGACAGGGCTAGAGAGGGCCGATGTGGTCGTCAGCTGCGACCACGAGTAGCCAGCCCTCTCTGCCGGAGCAGCCTCAGCGACAAGCACCCGGGGCGGTTGCGCCAGCCTGAAGCATCGCGCGAACCTGACCGAGCATGGCGCGGCCTTGCGGGTTGCTCTTCAAGTTGTCGCACGCACCCGCAGCCGCTGTGTAGAACGGGATCTGCTGCGGCGGCGCGCTCTTCGCGTTTTGGCGGAGAGCAGCGCAACACGCCGCGATGCTGTCGGTGCCGACAGCGGCTTTGACGACAGAACGGAAAGACCCGAAGACGTTGGCCTGATCGCCGCCCTCGTCCCACGAGCCGATCACCAGCAGCCCCTCGGTCGCCATGTAAGCAGCCTTGACCTGGCCCGCGCCGCGGCTGCAGACGCCATCGGCGACCTGACCCGCGAGCTTGTCTTTGCCTGCAACCACCGGCTCGCGCCCTGCCCACTGACAGTTGGAGAGGCCAGCCGCAGTCGCTGCTGCGGGCAGCTTGGCGTCGGCGCCCTCGGCCCCGAAGTTGGTGGCTGCCAAGCGCGCTTTCTGATCCGCGGCCGTCACGACCGTCGTTTCGCCCTTGGTCGTCGTCCAGCCAGTCGGGGTTTGCAGGGCTGCCTTGGCTCCTGCAACCGGGAGGGCAACGCCCGTGATGCCATCAGCTCGGTTATCGACCTCTGCCTTGACCTTCGTCTCGATGCCCGCTGGCCGAGGCGCCGTCTCCGTCGTCACCGGGGCGGGAGTGGTGGATACCGGAGGTGTGGGGGCTGTGGTTTCAGAGGTTTTCGTGGGTTTCTTGTCGTCGTCCTCGTCTTTGTCGTCCTTCTCCTTCTCGGGGCAGGCAACGAGCACCAGTGCGGCAGCAAAGAACCATGCGTTTCGGCGAGCAGTCATTTGTGGATTCCCTGATTTCAGCGGTCGGTTGTCAAGCAATCGCGGACATAATCGGCGACTGCGACCATTTTGACGAGATAATCCGAGGTTCATTCCCCGGCGTCCAGTTATGACGGCCGGAGACCCCGCGCGACCTAGGGGCACGGCACCGGAGTGCCTTTTGGCACGAGTCGAAACCAGCGCATCGATGATGGCCAGGAGCTCGGGGCACCGAACGGCTTGCCCAAACGGGCGTTCGGCACTTCCTGGGGGGAGCGATCGGTGAACGCACCTCCAGTGAGGAAGACGACCGTCCGCGCGACCGTGCTGCTGCCGGCCGAGGCAGCAGAGGATTCAGTGTCCGCCTTGGAGACCACGCGTGAGCTCGATCAGGGCAACGTCGCAATCGCGACGCCGGTCAAGCCGGAGCCGCCAACGAGGGTCGGCGTGGACCAACTCGACCCCGACCAACGGACGTGGCTCGCTGCGCCGGTCGCCGCATCGACGAACGCGAGCTCTGCTTCTTGCGAACCCACGCCAGGCGCAACCGCAGGCGTGGAAGGCGTCGTCGGGTTGGGGCTGGCAATCGGTAGCGGAGCGCTCCAGATCGGCGTCGGCGCCACGTCGAACGTCATCGCATAGGCCTGACCGTCCGTGCCCCGAAAGGCGGCCATGGCCTTGCCGCCAGGTAGCGCTGTCAGCGCGACTGGATCCACCGTGAGGGCATCGGCGATCGCCGTGGCTGTCGACCAGACGCTGCCAGTGCCGATGGTGAAGGTCACCGCCTGTGTCACTTCGTGGACGTACACGACCAGTAGCTGGTTCGAGTCGAGCGTGACGATCGCAGGCGTGAGGGCAACGACATCGCCCAAACCATGCGCGCTGCCTGTTTGCCAGACTCCCCCACTCCGCCGCTGATCATAAAGATCGCCGTCACTTCCAGCGTAGGCGATGACCACGTCGGAGCCCAGAAGCGCGATGCTACCCGCCGACGGACCGAAGCTCTGGGGGCTCCCCACCGACTCGTTGCTCGGGTTGAAGCTGGCGGTGTAAGCCGAGAAGTAATGTAGAAAATTGTCGCCGTGAAAAACGGCGAACGCCGTCGCCGAGTTGGAAACGAGCGCCGGAGTCGCGCGGGTGGTAATCGACCCGCCGACGTTGGCCGTCGCCGACCACCCGCTGCCATCGAAGGTCGTGAACGCGAGGTTGCCCGCGTTCCGGAACATCGCGACCGCGTCATTTTGACCGCGCATGGTGATGGCCGGTCGATCGAGCGAGCCTCCGGTGAGCGTGCCTGTCGTCCAGCCGTTTTGCGAGTCGAACGTGCCTGTCAACACGCTTCTGGCCCCCACACCCAGGAGCAAGGCGCGGTCCGCTTCGCGCGGCCCACCGCCGGCACCACCACCTCCACTCGTGGTAGGTCGTCCACCCTCTCCGCTGCCGCCGGTACCCCGACCGCCTCCGCCGTCATTGTGGGAGCCACCAGCCGATGCGCCACCCGCGCCTGTCACGGTCGTCCATGCGACACCGCCCCCCGCGGTGGAGCTGGTGCCGTCATCGGAGCCGGCTGCGCAGGCGAAGGTGAGGCTGGAGATGACCGAAACGGTGGTGATGCGAAGCAACATCGTAAAATCGTCTCTGGCGAACAGGGCGCTAGGGGCGCGTCCCGCTCTGGGACGCCGCGTCTCGCCATGAGACTCTTTGTCGGCTGCGTGGAGCCGTCAACGCCGACAAGCGGACGGCGTGTGTCTTGCAGCGACTATCGCCAGTGTCGTTCTCCCATTCCGAACGTGGCCCCGATTCCGAAGAGGCGCTGGTTGGTAGCGTCTTCGCGCGGGACTTTCGGGTTGTGCGCCGGTTGCGCTCGGGAGGTATGGGGTCCGTCTTCGTCGTCGAGCAGATCAGCACCGGTCGAGAGCGCGCGTTGAAGCTGCTCGCTCCGGGGCTCGCCGAGAGCGCCGACGTGCGAGAGCGGTTCGTGCGAGAAGCACGCGCGGCCAGCGCAATCGACAGCGACCACGTCGTCGAGATCGTGAGCTCGGGCGTGGATGAGGCTACTGGCACGCCGTACCTCGTGATGGAGCTCTTGCGTGGTGAAGACCTCTCGGATCGGATCGAAAATTCCGGCCCAATGGCAGCCAAAGAGGTGGCCGACGTACTCGGGCAAGTGTGCCACGCGCTCGACATCGCCCATCGCCAAGGCATCGTTCACCGCGACCTCAAGCCCGAGAACCTCTTTCTGGCCAATTCACGGCGAGGCGACGGAACCATGTGCGCCAAGATCTTGGACTTCGGTGTCGCGAAACTCATCAACGGCGACTCCGGCGCGGCCGGAACACTGCCGGTCGGCTCGCCTGGTTACATGGCGCCCGAGCAGACCGACGCCTTTGGCAAGATCACACCGGCGGCCGACGTTTGGTCACTCGGGCTGGTGGCATTCTACCTGATGACCGGGCGCTCCTATTGGCGGGGCGGCCTCGGGGCGAGTGTGCCGGCGCTCCTGCGCGAGGTGTGCTTCGACCCGATCGACGCGCCCTCGGTTCGGGCGGCCGAGCTCGACGTACAGTTCAAATTTCCAGCGGGCTTCGACGATTGGTTTTGTCGATGCGTAGACCGCAACATCGAGGCTCGCTTTCCGGATGCCGGCAGCGCCGCGCGTGCGCTATCTGCGCTGTTTCCCAGCGAGCGGGCGAACGCCGAAACGTTGCTGTTCGGTGGTGCGAACGCCCCCCAAGGCGGCGAGAGCAGTCGCCAGAGCTCGCAAGCAGGGCTCACCCTGTCGCCGCGCGCTGACGACGCCGGCCGATCACGGGTCGGTCGACTTGCCACGAAGGCTTTTCGCGCGGGCGGAATCGTCGCCGCATTTGGCGTCGTCGCAGGTGGTGTGGGCGGTCTGGCCGCCTTTGGATTGGTCGGGCGCAGCCAAATCGCAGCGCCCGACGCAGAGCCGTTTGCGAACGACCCGGCATCGAGCGCCAGCACGAGCGCGATCACCGCGGAACCCCTTGCCCCCCCCCCCCCCCCTCCCCCAGTGGGCGCCAGCGCCGCGAACCCCAAGAGCGCGAAGCCGCAGACACAACGATCAGCCGGGCCCGCCACCAGACCCAACCCGATCAGCGGCGCCTGCGGGCTGGACACGATCGCACACGAGCGAGGCCCTGGTGGCCCCTTCTGTCTCGACCGCTTCGAGGTCACCGCGCGAGAGTATTTGGACTGCGTCTCCAAGCGGAGCTGTCCTGCGCTCGGCGGAGTGTCGCTGACGCCGGGCCAGCCATCGAAGTTCTCCGTGCACTACTCGGCGCTTTGCAACGTCGGCGACCCCGAGCTACCGGTCAACTGCGTCGCGTTCGGCGCGGCCCAGCAGTATTGCGCAGCGGTCGGCAAGACCCTACCGACCGAAGCCCAGTGGGAGACGGCAGCACGAGGCGCTGGGAACACGAAGTTCGCGTGGGGGTCCGAGCCGCCCGACGAGCGACGCATCAATGCCTGCGGCAGCGCCTGCCGCTCGTGGGGTTACGGCGAAGGCATCTTCGTTCCAACACTGTTCGAGGCCACCGACGGCTTCGGGTGGCTTGCCCCCGTGGGTAGCTTTCCGCTCGGCGCCAGTCCGGCTGGCGAGCTCGACCTCTTCGGCAACGTCGCCGAATGGGTGACCGACGAAAGCGGTGAGCCCGTCGCGCGGGGAGGCTCGTTCTTGTCAGGCACGATCGACAGCCTTACCGAGCAGCTGAAGCTTCCTCCGGAATCGACCAGTCATCTGGTCGGCTTTCGCTGCGCCAAGAAGCGTTAGCGCACGCCGCTCAAGGTCTCTGCGTCACCCATACGTGATAGTCGACCCACGTGCCGTGCTCGGCCGAGAGCTCCACCGTGGCGCTCTCAGGTAGCCCGGCTGGAAGATCGATGGAGGGCTCACTCCAGGTCTGCGCGGGCTCGAGCTTCAGTGCGCCAACGTCCATTCCGGCCACGACCACACGAACGTCGACGACCTCGCTGGCCGCGCTGCGCACGAAGAGTCTGCCGGAGGCTGGCGGCATGGCGAGCTCGAACCTCTCGTGGTGCCCTTGCGAGATCACCCGCCCAGCATCGAAGAGATCGCGATTTTTGTTGGACGGGTCGGAGAGCACACGCCAGACCACGTGGCCTATGTGGGGCGCGGAAAAGCGGTACTTCGCGGAGCTTTCGCTCAGCAGGTCCGCGACGTCGAGCTCCCCGATGACCGACTCACCCTCTGCGAGCGAGCGCGGCGCGGCGGTCTGCTCGAGGCTGCTCCAATCGGCTCGATAGATGACCTTCGAGGGCCCGGCGCAGATCACGTTGCCCACCACCGGAACCTCTCCGACATAGTGACCGAACACCGTCGGCAGGTCGCCCCACCAGTCCGGGTAGAGCGCCATGTAGTCGGGTCGCTGGTTCTCGGGCATGCGTTCGATCAGCTCGATCGATGCGCCGAGCCCGTGCCGAGAAGCGCGCGCGAAAGGAAAGTCTCGATAGCCGCCGAGGCCGATCAGATCGAGGCCGGGGCGATCGGACGCGTACATGATCGCGCCCGCGTCGCCGACCATGATGCGCCGCGGTTTCAGCGCGCTGAAACGAATGCCAGTCTCGAGTTGTTGGTCCTTGATGTTGCGTGAAGCGCGCGCGAAAAACCAAATCTGTTCGTGCATGCGAGGCCGCTGGTGGTGCCAGTAAACGGCCACCACGGTAGCGGCCACAGCGAGTCGAGCCCCCCAGGCGAGCCGCCCGCGGATGGTCTCGCCGTAGCGGCTGACCAACACGCCCACACCCATCGCCGCGAGCAGCAACAGCCACGCGACCGCGCTCATCGCGTAGCGTTCGTTTTGCCAGCGGACTTGACCGTTGAACGAGATCAGCCCGACCCAAAGCGCGACTTGTGCCCACAGGATCGTGGCTCGGGCGCGGGTGCGCGGCGAGACGAGCGGCACGAGCCCCGCGATTGGCACCAGCAAGCCGAACCATTTTTTGTCTGCGAAATGGTGGCCCGTCACCTGCAGCACGACGTGCCGAAAGTTTTGCCACCAATCGAGCCACATCTCGTGACGCGTGAGGTAAGGGTCGTAAAATCCGAGCTTCGCGATCGCGCCTGCCTGCGCCCACTCGCCGGTGAAGAGCCGGTTGAGGAGCGACTGCCCGAGCACCGTGGCGAGAGGAGCTCCTGCAATCAGCGCGAAGAGCCCCGCCGCGCGCGCAGCGCCGCGCCCACGCACCGCGACAACCGCGGCCAAGGCGAAAACGGCCACGCACGTGACCGCTTCAGGTCGCGTCAGTACAAGCAGGGAGAGCACAGCTGACAACTGACCCGCTGGCCCCCAAAGGCGGCCAGCCGTGACGGCAGCCCGCAGAAAACGCTCGTAAGCCAGCGCCGCGACGCCCCAAGCGCCCAGAAAAAACGCGTTCTCCATCCCGGAGAAGAGCGCCCAATCGAGCGCCCCAAGTGACAGGACAGCAGGGGGCAAGAGGTACTTGGCCCAAGGCCCGAGGCTGTTGGTGTAGCGGGCGGCCGCGACGAAGAAGACCACCAACGCGATGCACGCGAGGACGACCGCCCACGCCATCAGGCCTACGCCGCGAGCACCGAACATCCAGCCGAACGCCAGCGCCACCACGTACGTCAGGCTCGTGTAACCGCTCGAGTAGCCGCTCTCCCTCGCCCAGTGAAACGGATGCCCCCTTCCGAACGAGCGCGCGTAATCGAAGTGAATGAAGGTGTCGTCCAGCGGCGCAGACCACTCGCCCCCGGTTTGGGCGAACATCGCGCTGACGAACACGCTGGCCACGTAGGCCACGACAGCGGCGACCCAGATCACGTAGAAACGCTTTTCGAGAAGCGGCCATGCCTCCACGAGCCCACGCCCGAAAGTGCGGGCGAAGCGACCAGCGGCGCCAGGCCGCTCTCGGGGCCCACCCTGAGCACCCGGCGGACGCGGCGATTCGGACACGGCGAGCGCTCATAACACGAAGCACCATGCTCGCGTTGACCCTCAGTGGACGCCTCTGTATCGTCCAGAACCTCCGCGTCGCCAGACCGCATCGGACTTCGTCCGATGCTTCATCCCAACGAGAGCCCTCAAAATTCGCTCAGCGAGCTGTCCTTCAGCGAGCACGCGAATCGCCAAAAGCGCATGCGCTGGTACGTCGACATCTCCTCCATCGGGCCGGACAAGCCGACCCATCGCCACTGCATCGAAGCAGACCAGTGGCAGAAGGCGCTGCAAGGCGTGCGCGCCAAGCGGGGCTTGGACTCTCCGTTCGGGAACTTTTCGATCGAGCTGCTCGACGACGGCTACCGGGCGATCGATCCGCTGACACGCACTCGTTACGTGGTTCAGCGCGCGCCAGACGGCGCCAACGTCACTGACGAGCCCACCCTCCTCGCAAGCGGAAAGCCACCGGCCGAAAGCGGGCTCCCCGGCGCCACCCCGCCGCCGCGCGACAGCGATCCGAAGGCAGGCGCGCTCGCACGTGCGGCGAGGCCCCGCCCGAGCGCGCGCGGGGCCCCCGCCGCGAGAACCAGCGAGCGCGGCCGCACGCGCGGCAAGGCACCCTCGATTCCGGACGACGTGGTGCCGCGGACCTCTGGCTCGCCTCCGCAAGCAGTTGCTTCTCCAGCGGTTGCCGCTCCGGCAGCGGCTTCTCCGGGGTCAGCATCTCCTGCCGCCGAGCCACAGCCCGTCGCAGCTGCGGTGCCGGCGCAGGCGGTTGCTTCAGTAGACACCCCTGCCCCTCCGACTTCGCCCGCGCCGCCGCGCCCATCGCGGCCGGAGACGACCGGCCAGAGCTCGCCCCCGCGGCCCAGTCATCCGGTTCCTTCCGCGCCCCCTGTTGCGCGCCCGATGCAAGCCGAGACTGCGTTCGAACGCATGACGGGGGGCGGGGCGTTTGCGCTTCCAACGAAGCCGTCTCCCACTGCAGAAGTGCCGACCGAGGTGCTGCCTGCGTGCAAAGTGCTGTCGCGTCGCTCGGAAGATCCCACCCCCAGCTCACCTCTCACCTACCGCGAGATGGCCATGGCCGTCGCCGAGACGACCAGCCTGCGCGACGCAGAAGCGATCGCCCGCGCCCAGTATGAAGTCGTGCGCAATGCGCTCGCCGGCGCGCCGAAAGGCAAATTCATCCAGCTGGCGGTGTTCGACCACGAGTTCAGCGGCAAGCCGAAGCGAGTCCCCATCGTCACACTCGCATTCAAAGATTGGCGCGACGAAGAGCCGGTGATCGCCTTCCCGCAACGTGATGGTGTCGCCACACGACGCTCCTCGGAGCGGCCTTCGGAATCACAAGAGGTTCTGCCGCCGTCTGTCGTCGAGCCCATCCGACCCACACCTGTGATCGCCATCACGGACGAGCCGATGCTCGTTCGGCCGGGGCCTCGAGCACAACAGGGCGCCACCTTACTCGAGCGGCCGCAAGGCGCCGAAATACCCCAGCCGACGCCTTCGCAGATTCAGCGCAGCGCAAAGGAGATGTCCGGCGAGGACGAGCACACGCTCGTCAAAGAATCAGCGCCGCCGCCTGCGCCTTCGGCAGAAGAGCTGAGCGACAGCGACATTCACGTCGTCGAGGTCCCCCCGGCACCAGCACTGCCGCACGCGCCTGTGCTCAGAACCGAGCGAATCCCGTCGGTGCCGCCGCCGAAGGGCCTGGCCGCCCAAACACGCCGCGAGCCGACCTCCGAGCCACCACCGCAAGTGGTGCCCATTCCGGCACCGAACAACACACAGCGGATGGCTGTGCCGGCAAATGGCACCGCAGAGCTCGGGGCTCTTGCAAGCCCGGCACAAGCAAGCCCGGCACCCGCCCCACACGCCAGCGTGCCCCCGGCCGAAGGAGGCTTCGCAACGCGAGGTCAATTCCCTGTCACGACCGCGCCCGTCTCGCAAGTGCCCGCCGCTCCGCAGCGCCCGCTCTCCCAACCGCGACCCGCCTACGTGCCCCCGAGCGTGCCGCCGCCGCCGCAGCCAGCTGCGCCTGAGCAGCAGACAGCGTCGCCGCTTCCGGCGGGCAGCGGCGGGCTGTCGATCAAATCGCCGCGTGGTCGCCGCAAGGGCGGTGACGACCTCATCACCGACCTGTTCGAGGCGTGCAGCGATCTCGGCTTCGTCCACGACGCCCTGGAGGGAGCCGACTTCATCCTCGACCTGGTGTTCGAAAGCATCCCCAACACTTGCACGCTGATCTCGTTCTTCGACATCAACACGCGTGAGTTCGTGGTCGTCAGGCAGGGCGTCGCCGCCAGCGCCGCAGATCTGCTACCCAGCGTGCTCCTCGGACGCACTTCGGAGTTCACCGGGCTGGTCCAAAGGACGATGCGGGCGGGCCGAGCCACCGTGCTTTCAGCCCCCGCAACCGACATCGTCGCTGAAGATGCTCGCTTCCGATCGTTGCGCCTGGCGCCTCAGAGCCTCGTGTGCGCGCCGATCGTGGCGGGCGGACGCTACCTGGGCCTGATCGAGGTGCTCGACCCCCTAGATGGAGCCCCGTTCACGGACGGTGACGGCCATGCCCTCACCTATATCGGTGAGCAGTTCGCGGAGTTCCTCGCGCAGCGCGATTTGCTGCTCGACCCCGAGCGCGTCACCCGGCCTCGCCTGTCACAATTGCCACGGCGATGACGTTGCGTCATGACCGGCCCTGATGTCTGAGAGAGGGCTCGGCGAACGCCTCCTCTACTTCGCCCTGGTTCCAGCGGTGGTGTTGGCAGTCTCGGTGTTGGGGTGGCTTGCGCTGCGCACCACGCTCCGCATCGAGCAAGAGCGTCAGCGCACGGTGTTCGAGGCCACCGAAGCGCTCGTCGACGAGCGCATCAACGCCCTCGACAACCAGATCGTGCGCCAGGACAACGTCGTCGGTGCGTATACGAACCTGGGCGACACATCGCAGCTCGGGCGCCGCTGGCTCGCCACCGCAGCCCGCGAAACGCCGACGGTCCGCGCCATTTTGGTGATCAACACATCGACGTCCGAACATTCGGTGCTCGCCTACGCATCACGCAACCCTTCGCTCGAGGACGACGCGTTCCGCCGCTTGCTCCTCACCAGGCTGTGGGGTGCGCTCGACTTTTCAGGCGACACGCTGGAGCTGCGACACCTCCACGAAGTGATCGACGACCGTCAGTACTTGGTCTCCTACTGGCAGCGCTATGTCGATCAGCGTCGCGTCTTGGTGGTCGTGTGGCACGACGTCGATCGCATCGTCGCCGAGCTGATGCCACAGCTGTTCAAAGACCCGGATCGCGGCAATGCGCGCATGAATATCGTGGACGAGAACGGCCGCATCATCTTTGGCCCACCGATCAAGGTCGGCAAGTTGGGCGTAATCAAGCCGTTTCCCAATACGCTCTACAACTGGCGCCTACAGGTCGCGCTCGCCAGTGCCGAAGAAATCGAGAAGCAGGTCGAGCGCCGACGACTGATCGAGATGTCGATGGTCATCGTCGCGGGCATCGTGACCGTCGCGGGCTTGGTCATCTTCATCAGCGCGTCACTGAAAGAACGCCGCATTTCTGGCCTAAAAAGCGAGTTTGTCGCCAACGTCTCCCATGAGCTGAAGACGCCGCTCTCGCTCATTCGCATGTTCGGTGAGCTGCTCTTGCTGGAGCGCGCCACCACCGACGAAAAGAAGAAGCAATACCTGTCCATCATCGTCGGCGAGAGCGAACGACTGACTGCGCTGATCGAAAACGTGCTCGACTTCGCCCGCGTCGAGCGAGGCAAGGCCGAATACGACTTTGCACTGGCCAACGTGGGCGACGCCGCTCGCCGTGCCATCGACATCTTCAAATTTCGAGCAGAACGCGACGCCGTCGAGCTCGAGCTCGAGGTGGCAGCGGACCTTCCCGAGGCGCGTATCGACCAACGTGCGATCGAGCTTTGCATCATGAACTTGATCGACAACGCCATCAAATATGCGAAGGAAGGCGGCCGGGTAAAGGTTCTAGTCAAGCGCCGAGGCGCCAATGTCGTAATCGAGGTCGCTGATTTTGGTCCAGGCATCCCCAAAGTCGAACAGGGACGCATCTTCGAGCGCTTCTACCGCGGTTCGGTTGCTGCCGGCACGCGCGCGCGGGGCAGCGGCATCGGCCTGGCGTTGGTTCAGCACATCGTCGAGAGTCACGGTGGCCGTGCCACAGTCGAAAGTCCCACCGGGGCCAAAAAAGATGGCGAAGCAGCCGATAAAGGCGGCGGCGCAACGTTCACCCTCGAGCTTCCGATCACCGGTAAGCTTGCAAGGTCGCGAAGTGCCACGCCATCATAGAAACCCATGACCGCCGGCGCATCTGAAACCAGAGCGGTAGCTTCGCGCGTGGCGAAGATCCTCCGCGATCGCGGCCGGAACGAGGAGGCGCTCGCCATCTTGAGCGCCTGCGCCGCTGCCTTCACGAACGACCAAGAAGGTCAGGCGCTGCTCGCCGAGGCGCTGCGAATCGACCAGAACTCGACGCTCGCCCGGATGGCGTTCGAGCGCATGGAGGGCGTCAAAGGCGATCACTCCCAGCTCGATGGTGTGATTGGGAAGTACAGCTTCGAAGAGCTGTCCAAGCTCGACCGGGCTTTACGGCCGGGCGTCTTTCTCAAGGCGCAGGTCGGCTTCAACAACAACATCAAATACAAGGGCGCCGAGTATCACATCCAGACCGAAGACTCGGGTCTCGACAAGCCACACATCATCACGCACCTCTTCGCAGACGGCGGCCGGGTCATCAAGAGCCACAAGCGCAGCTACGGGAGCGAAGTAACGCGCGCAGACGTATCGCTCTTCGTGCGCGGCCTGATGAAGGGCCAGCACATGGAGATGGTGCTCACGCTCCGAGAGGGCCAGTTCGACGAGATCATCGCGGGGCGCGCGCAAGGCGGCATGGTGATCTTGGTCGAACCGCCGAAGATCGAGCTCGATCGTGTCGGCAGCCGCAAAGACGGCAGCAAAGACGGAAAAAAAACGACACCTGGCAAAGGCGTGCAGGCCGCGGCGCCCAAGGTGGCGCCTGCTCCTCGGCCGAGCCAACCAGACCGCCCTGCACCCACCAGCGGCCCCGTCCGCGCGCGGCTCCACGTCACCCGCTCTCTCCATGGAGGACCGGATTTTTACGAGGTCCGAGGCGACGAGGCGGTCATCGGCACCAGCGGCTCGGTGAAGGTCGAGGGCGAACGCTTCTGCCATCCGCGAGAAGCACGGCTCACCTACGACGAGAAGGGGCTCATGCTGTCCGACCTCGATGGTGGCAACGGCGCGTTCCTGCGCATCCAGCGCCGCGTCGAGATGGGTCTGCTCGACGAGTTCATCGTTGGCGACCAGCTGCTTCGGCTAGAGCGAAACCCGGACGCGAACGACGGCCCGGGAGTCGGGCCCACCTATTTCCGCTCCTCCCTCAAATGGCCCAGCGCATTCCGTGTGGTGCAGGTGTTCGAGGCGGGCGCGCTCGGGGCCGTATCGATGGCCCGCGGCACCACCTTGCAGATTGGCTCGGCGCTCGACTACGCGAACGACATGGTGTTCCGCGGCGACCCATTGATCGCGCCGTATCACTGCGTGATCGAAGAGCAGGCAGAGGCCTTCATTTTGTCCGACTTGGGCGCGAAGAGTGGCGTCTTCGTGCGCGTGCACGGTCGCCACCGGCTGTCACACGGCTCCGAGCTTTTGGTCGGCCGCACGCGGCTCCTCGTAGACATGTCACCCTCCGATTCCAGCTTGGAAGCGCTGGGCTGACGCGCAATCGGGTCCAGACTGGTTTCTTGCGCGCGGCACGGCTAAGCCGGTCCGCATGAACGCTCACCGCTGGGTGTTGGGCTCTTCGAATCTGCTCAGCAAGGGATTGCTGGGCTCTTCGAATCTGCTCAGCAAGGGATTGCTGAGCTTGTCGATGCTCGCAGCGTGCAGTCCGGCTCCGAGCAACGGGCGGCTGCCTGACAGTCGCCTGCCGGAGGGCACCGGCGATGCGACATCGACTGCGAGCGCGACGCCGCCAGCGCCGGGCAAGTTCGAGAACCCTGGTGGCATGTGGCTACCCGAGCAGCTAGCGCTGCAGTCGAAGACCTTCAAAGACGCAGGCTTCTCGATCGACGCCAACGCGCTGACCAAGCCGACGGAGTTTCCGCTCGGCGCCGTGATCTCGCTGGGCGGCTGCTCGGCGAGCTTTGTGTCTGCAGACGGCCTCATCATCACCAACCACCATTGCGTGACAGGCGCGCTGCAGTACGCGAGCGACCCGAAAGACCCGACGAAGAACTACATGAAGCACGGCTTTATCGCGAAGAGCCGAGCAGAAGAGAAGTCGGGCGGCCCTGCGCTGCGTGTCTTCGTCACCCGCTCGCTCACCGACGTCACCAGCAAAATGCGCGACGGGCTCGCCGCGATCACCGACGATCTCGCTCGCTTTCAAGTGCTCGAAGATCGCTCCAAACAACTGGTCGCCGACTGCGAGAAGGGCAAAGAGGGCATCCGCTGCTCGGTGGTGCCGTTCTTCGGCGGTGGCGAGTATCGCTTGATCGAGCAGCTCGAGATCCGCGACGTGCGCATCGTGTACGCCCCCCCGGAGAGCATCGGAAATTTCGGCGGCGAAATCGACAACTGGCGCTGGCCACGGCACGGCGGCGATTTTTCATTCTACCGAGCGTTGGTCGACCCGAGCGGAAAGCCAGCCGACTTCAGCGAGAAGAACGTTCCGTTTCGACCGCCGCACGTGCTGAAGCTGGCGAAGACGCCGCTTCGCCCGGGCGACCCGGTGATGGTCGCTGGCTACCCGGCTCGCACCAACCGCCTGACGACCGCGGCCGAGGTCAAAGAGGCAGTCTCGAGCGACATCCCTTACACCATCGATTTCTGCACGAGCTACCTAGCCGAGCTCGAGCGGCTGGCCAAGACGGACAAAGAAATCGCGTTGAAGGCCGAGACCTCCATCCGGGGGCTGGCGAACACGCTCACCAACTTCAAGGGCCAGCTCGAAGGCCTCAGCAAGGGCGGCTTGGCCGACAAGAAAGCCACATCGGAGAAGACGCTGTCGCAATGGATCAGCGCCGCCCCCGAGCGCGCGAAGTACAGCGGCGCCATTCAGAAGACCTCGCAAGTGTTCGCGGACAGCCGCAAAGCGCTGGACCAAGATCGCTCTCTGCGTGAGGCGCTGCGCATGGTGAAGCTGTTCTCGAGCGCGCACACCATCCTGCGGAACGCAGAAGAGCGGGAGAAGGCAGACGACAAGCGCGACCCCGACTTTCAAGAGCGCAATCAAAAGCGGCTCGAACAAGGCACGCTGCAACTCTCGAAGTCGTACAGCCCCGTGCTCGACGCTGCGATGTTGAAGCTCGTGATCAAGCGCGAGCTCGCCTTGCCACCGGAGAAGCGCGCAGGTTTGGCCGAGGCGATTCTGGGCAAAGGCAAGCCGACCGGTGACGCCGACATCGACAAGGCGATCAAGGCGCTCTACGCCAGCACCAAGCTCGGCACTGAAGCGACGCGCGTCAATCTGATGACCAAGGCATCGCTCGCCAGTTTGCAAAAGAGCACAGACCCGTTCATCAAGCTGGCGACGCACGTGCGCGCCGAAACCAAGGCGTTGGAAGAGCGCGGCAAGCGCGCCGACGGCGCCTTCTCTCTGGTTCGACCGTCCTTCGTCGCCGCGATGCGCGAACAGAAGAATGGCCTCCTCGCGCCCGACGCCAACAGCACCCTGCGCATCACTTATGGCAGCGTGCGTGGCTATTCACCGAGCCCCGGCGCGCCGGTGTATGCGCCATTCACGGTGCTCTCCGAGGTGGTGAAGAAGACGACTGGCGTCGAGCCGTTCGACGCGCCGCCGATGATGAAGTCGCTGGTGAGCCAAAAGAAATTCGGTGCCTATGTCGACGAGAAGCTCGGCGAAGTGCCGGTCGACTTTCTCGCCGACCTCGACATCACCGGCGGCAACTCCGGCTCAGCCACGCTGAACGAGCGCGGCGAGCTGGTGGGCCTCGTGTTCGACGGCAACTACGAGTCGATGGCCCAATCGTGGATCTTCATGCCGGAGATCACGCGCTCGATCCACGTCGACCTTCGCTACATCTTGTGGGTAATGGACGCCCTCGTGCCTGCGAAGCACCTGCTCAAAGAGATGGGCGTCGAGCCCAGCGTTCAAAACTGATTTCCCGGGGCAAAACTAGCGCTCAGCCGGGGCAGCCAAAGGCGCACGTTTCGAACACGACCTCGACCACCGTGTCACCGGGCAGCGAGAACGCTTCAGCGTTGGGAAACGCTTCCTGACCGCCCGCCGTGCCGGAGCAAAGCCCGTTCGCGTCACACTCACATTCGTCGCCACACTCCGAGAAGCCGCGCACCGAGAGCGAGTAGCTACCGGCCGGCGCAGCGACGATCTGGGTGCATGAGGTGCCTGCGGCCGCCGACTCCCAGCAGCTCAGCGGCATCTCGACTGGCGCCTGACCGCGACCGTCCCAAACGATCTCGATCACGTCTCCAGTCTGCAGTCGATACGCGGAAGCCGCGCAGGCAGCTGCGTCGCAGAGTATTGGCTCCTCCGTCTGCAGCTCTTCACAGGACTGCTGACAAGCCCCACCGACGCGCCCGTAGGTCGTGCCAGTTTCGCCGGCTTGCGGCGTGAGGCTGTAGTCGAGGTCGTCACAGCTCGCCGGCAGATACACGTCTTGCCCGGATTGGTTGCTGAAGCGAAACGTCACGGGAGCGCTGGGCTCGGCGTCTGCGAAAGCCGTACACGCGCCACCGACGCCGCCACCTTGACCGCCCTCACCGCCGCCGCCTTCTTCGCCGTCATCGACGTTGACGTTGCTGCTGCAGCCGAGCGCGATCAAAAGAGCCAGCGGAGAGAGGCGACCCAGGGACGATTGAGCAAACATGATCTCTGCTAAAGCACGAGCCGTTCCAACCTGAGTTCGCGCTTCGGCTGTCGAATCGGTTGAGTCAGCCTGCGCCACGCACGCAGCAAGCGCGCATCCAGCGTCCTGGGTCTGCCAGCGAAGCCCGCTCGGTGGTATCGAGCTTCCGATGGATCTGGCAGTGGAACGGGGACTCAGGCGCGCGGCCCGTCTCGCATTGGGCGCCCTGCTGGGCAAGCGGTTGCCGATCTTGAGCGGCGCGCTGGCAGTGCCCGGCGTCGACGGCAGCATCACGATTCATCGCGACGGCTTCGGCGTCCCCCACATTCGCGCCAACACTGATCACGATGCCTTCTTTGGGCTCGGCTTTTGTCACGGACAAGATCGCGCCGGTCAGCTCGAGCTGACGTTGCGCACGGTGCGCGGCACCCTCTCCGAGGTCATCGGCAAAGACGGGCTGGCTGTCGATCGCCTTTCTCGGCGCATCGGGTTTCGCCGCGCCGCCGTGGCGCAGCTGCCAACGATGCGGCCCCAAGTGAGGCTTCAGCTCGAAGCATACGCCGAAGGCATCGCCGCAGGCACCACGCACGGCTCGAAGGCGCGCGCCCACGAGCTCGTCTTCCTCGGCTGCGAGTCGTCACGCTGGGAAGCGGCGGACGTACAAGCCGTGTCGGTGCTGCTCTGTTTTGCGCTGGCAGCGAACTGGGACGTCGAGCTGTTGCGCTACGAAATTCTCCAGCGCGACGGGCGAGACGCCCTGCTCGCGCTCGATGCGCCCTACCCCGGCGACATGCCCGCGGCGAAGACGCCGTTGCGTCCAGCGCACGCGCGCGGGGCGTCAGGAAGCGGAGGCGAGTTGCTCGCTGATCTGGAAGCCTTGCGCGCGGTGTTCCCGCTCGGCGCCGCGTCCAACGCGTGGGCAGTGGCTGGCTCGAAGAGCGCCACCAAGCGCCCGCTGTTGGCGGCCGACCCTCACCTGCCGCCAGACATTCCGGTGCATTGGTACTTGGCTCATATGGCCACACCCGAGTGGCGCGCCACGGGCGCCTGTTTCGTAGGCATTCCAGGCATCGCAATCGGCCACAACGAGCACGCTGCTTGGGGCGTCACGGCAGCGCATGCCGACAACACCGACTTCTTCATCGAAGAGATCGGTGCAGATAAACAGAGCGTGCGCCAAGGCGATCGCTTCGTCGCCTGCGAGGTAAGAAAGGAGACGATTCGCGTCAAAGGCCAGCCCGATGTGGTCGAAGAAATTTTGGTCACCCCGCGCGGACCCATCGTAGGGAAAGCGCTTGCCGGCCCCGGCGAGGCGCTTTCGATCAGCGCCACTTGGCTGGCCGCGCGGCCTTACACCGGCCTCTTTCTGGCTCACCGGGTGAAGAGCCGGCAAGACTTTCACGATCTCTTTCGCGAGGCCTCTACCTCGAGCGTCAATGTCGTGTACGCCGACAAAGACGGCAGTATCATGTGGCGGCTCGGCGTCGACGTGCCCATTCGCAAGCGCGGGCACGGCACCATGCCCCAGCCCGGCTGGGAGGCAGGCGCCGGCTGGGAAGACGCGCTCGTCCCGTTCGAGTCGATGCCCTTCGTCGACGATCCGGCAGAGGGGTTCGTCGCCAGCGCCAACAACGCGCCGCTCGAGCGGGGCTTAGCCGGTGAAGCGGCGCATTTCTTCGGGATCGATTTCCTGGACGGCTATCGGCAACGCGTGATCGCGGACGCGCTGGGGTCACGTGACGACTGGACGCTCGAGGCGATGCAAGCATTGCAAAGAGACACGCGCTCGATCCCATGGGAGCAAGTCAAAGACGCCGTGCTCGGTCTCGACGTCAGCGATGCCGACGCAGTGGTCGCCAAGAATCTGCTGCTCGGCTGGAATGGCCATATGTCGGAGAGCTCGGCGGCCGCGTCGATCTGGGCGTTGTTCGCGTGCCGCATGATGGCGCGTGTGGTGCGCGCCAAGGCACCCAACACGGCTGGGCGAGCGCTGGGAGCGGGCTTTCACGAGGCATTGCCGCACAACACGATGATCACCCGCCGCATGAGCCACTTGTGCCGGTTGCTGCGCGAACAGCCAGTAGGCTTCTTCAAAGAAGGCTGGCCCAACGCCTGCGAACGAGCGCTCGCCGACGCTGCTCGCACGCTCTCGGGCAGGCATGGCAAGGACCCACTCGACTGGGCGTGGGGTACCGCGAGGCCGCTGCGCTTCTTGCATCCAATGGCGAAGGCCGTGCCGCCGCTCGACTACGCATTGGGCGAAGGCCCCGTCCCCTTCGCTGGTGATGCATCCACCTTGCAGCAGGGCACGCTCGACTTGGTCGAGCCGCTGAGCAACCCGCTCGCCACGCCGAACCTGCGCGTGGTGATCGACGTGGGCGGGTGGGAGAACAGCCGCTTCGCGTTGATCGCCGGGCAGAGTCAGAACCCATTTTCGCTGCACCATTTCGACCATCACGACGCATGGCGAGCCGGCGGGCTGGCGATCGCTTGGACAGAGCAGGCAGCCCGCGAGACAGCCCAACACACCCTCACCCTTGAAGGCCGGAGCTAACAGATGGCCGATCCGATGTTCTTCGACTTCAGCGAGCTCTTCGACCCCGATGAGTACCTCTATTTCATGGAGGATTCGCTGCGCGAAGAGAACACCAACGCCCAGGTCGACTTCATCATCGAGAAGCTCGCGCTCTTGCCCGGAATGAAGGTCGTGGATCTCGGCTGCGGGCACGGGCGTCACTCGCTCGAGCTCGCGCGACGCGGCTACAAGCCGACGGGCGTCGACTTGGTGGAGGGGTTTCTGGAGCACGCGCGCAGCGCGGCTGAACGAGAGAGCTTGGAAGTGCCGTTTCTACGCGGTGACATCGGCGCACTCGCCACCGAAGAAGGCGCCTTCGACGGCGCCATCTGCATGTTCGACGCGTTCGGCTTCTTCGACGACAACCACACCTTCTCGACGTTGCGCTCGGTGAACAAGATCATCGCTGAAGGCGCGCGTTTCATCCTCGATCTGCGGACGCGAGAATGGATGACGCGCCTGCCGACGACCTCGGTGCTCGACAAAGGCAACGGCGACATGATGATCGACCGACACCATTTCGACATCGGCTCGAGCCGCTTCGTCGACCGCCGAACCTACCTGAGAGCGGGCAAGCAGCGCGAGGTCATGTTCTCGATCCGCTTGTTCGCCTTCACCGAGATAAAGCTCATCTTGGAGTCGACCGGCTTCGGGGTCGAAGCTGCCTTTGGCGGCTTCGACGGCTCACCCCTGTCGGCCAACAAGCCGCGCACCATCATCGTCGCCAAAAAATTGTCGACGAACGCGAGCGAACCGGCCGCTTGAGCCACTAAAAGAATTCGTGACTGGTGGCCTGTTCCGGCATCGGGAGCACGTGCGACGACGTGGGCCGAAGGCGAACCCAAATTTGGAGAGCGCTTGGATAGCCACATCGGCGACAGTTGGGAGTATGGTTTTCGCGCAACGAAAGAGGGGGTGGCTCGAGATGAACCGATCAGCCTATCACGGTCAGGGTGAAGGCCTTTCCCACAGGAAATGGCGGCAACGATGTCCGCTGGATCACTGTCTTCGAGCTGGACAAGCTGCCTCCGGGCTAAGCCGCAATGGTCGACGAATCGTGTCTTGAAATCGCGACGGCGGAAAGGCAGTGGTTCTACGCCTTCGTAGCAGCCGTTTGCGTAGCGATCGCTGGCTGCGGCGACAGCGGCAGCGGAGCAGGCGGCAGCAGCCGCGACGTCGCAGCTGAGTGCGAAACCATTTGCGAGAAATTGGCTGATTGCCTGCCCGATACTTGGCGAGCGCTGCCCCAGCGAATGTGAGACGTTTTACTTCGACGACTGCCGATCGTGCTTCCTGGATTCGGACGGCTGCGGCGACGAATGCGGCGACAGCTGTTCCATGACGTTCTGAAGAGCGCGCAGACGCTACCGTTCGCTACTTGAGCTTGCGCTTTCGAAGCGCGACCTCCCCAGTTTGAGGACGTTGAAGAACAGGCGAACGCGTCCCGTGCTCGCAAGCTCGGGCTCGGAGACGCGCAGATCTGCCAGAGCGGAAGGCCGCGCAGCGTCCCGCCGAAGCAACAGGTGCTGCGCAAAAGCTACATGGCGACGCACGAGAGGGAGCACCTGGACAAGGCACTCGAGGCCTTCGAGAAGGTCGGCAAGAAGTCCGGCGTCATCTCCTGACTCTCGTTCATTGGCAACAATCGAAGCCGCACCGCCACCACAAATTGGGAATTCCGCCTGGCAGCAATAGTTCTGAGCCGGGCAGCAGATCGGATGCGACGGCCCGCAGCATGCCGAGCCGGCATCGAGCACCAGCTTGGCCACGGCCTCGGGAATGGTCGCGTCCCGCGTCCGCGGGTCCGGCGGAGGCTGGGTCAGCCGCGCGGCAGCCAGCGCATAGACCGTGTCACCCGTGAAGGGGAGCTCGGCGGTGAGGAGCTGGAACAACATGACCCCGAGCGCATAGATGTCCGTGCGACCGTCGATTTCGCCACCCTGTAGCTGCTCCGGCGCCATGTACGTTGGCGTGCCAATGGCACTCCCAGTGCGCGTTGTCCCCCCGGGCGAGTCGGCGAGGCGCGCAATGCCAAAATCCGTGATCACGATGCGGTCGGGCGTGCGCATGATGTTCTCGGGCTTGAGATCGCGATGGATCACCATGGCGGCATGAGCGACGGCCAGCCCGCGCGCGATCTCGTGCGCGATACGCAGCACTTCGGGTAGCCCGAGCCGTCCGCCGCGGACCCGCTGGGCGAGCGAGTCGCCCACGATGAGCTCCATCGTGAGAAAGCGGGTGCCGTCGTGGGAGCCAAGGTCGAAGGTGCGGGTGACGTTGGGGTGAGTCACCTTGCGCGCCAGCTTCACCTCGCTCCGGAAGCGGTCGAGTGCCAGCTTGAAGCTCCCCGCGAAGACGCCGCAACGCTTCCAGGATTACTTAGACAAAGCCGAAGTGACGGGAGGCTATTTCGTCATGGAGCAATCTTTGAGGAGTGGCAATCATAGCCCTCCAACAACCACGAGGAGGACCAATGGCCAGCAAGAGATGGGAAGTACCGGCGACAGTGCGGGATCAAGCGATGCGCCTCTTGCAGGTCGAGCGAGCACTGTGGGTGCATCGGTTGTCTGGCTCGAGCGAGGCAGTGTGCACGCTAACTACGCTCAAGCGGGCGTTGGAAAGCGGATGGTCCGGTAGGCCACACCACGCTGCGCGCCTGCTGCGGCTGGTGCAGTCCCAAGAGCGGAGGCTGGGAAGCCCAAGCTTCGGCAGCGCCAAGTGGCGAGCTGGGAGCCACGCCTTGGCCCGGCTCTTGGTCTCCGTCGATCGTCAGCGAGCGCTTCAACTGGGTGACTCCGCAGACCGCGGGATCGATGCGCTGGCCAACTGCAACGGCTCTGCTCCACGAGCGCTCATCGCAGGAGCCCGCGAGCGCAGGCGCGCCTTGCGTCAGGACTTGGTGGCAGCTCTGGTGCCCATGGCGGTCCGCTCGGCGTCGGCGCGAGCGATCGTCGTGAGCGTCAAGATCGAGCTGCTCATCAACGTCGCAGTGGCCGCTCTCTGCCGAGCCGTGGACGCCATCGACCCCGAGCTGGCCTGCGACTACCAAGGCACCGCGGCGAGCACGATTGACCGCGCACTGAGCCGCTTTCTGGAGAGCAGCCCGAAGCAATGTGCAGCCTCGCTCGTGCCAGCCATGAGCGACGGGTTTTGACGGCGCTGAAAGAGGGGCGGCTGACCTTCCGTTGAATGCCTCCGTGCCAAGTCGATGAAGTCGCCGGCGCTTACGCGCGTTCTTTGTTCCGGAGGGCACGGAGGAATCTTGTTTGTTGATTCAACCTCCCGTTGAATGCCTCCGTGCCAAGTCGATGAAGTCGCGCGGCAGCCGCCCGAGCTCGACGTGCAATTCCCGTTCGAGTGCGCCGCCACCACATATTCGGCGTCGCCGTGCGCGAACAGGCAGGGCCCACGACGGCGAGGTCACGCTCTGCAGTCGTTCCATCTTTCACAGCGGCGCGATCTCGGCCAGTGCGCGTGGCAAAGAGCGGGATCACTGCGATATTCTTACGGTCGTCTGAATTGACGTTCGGGCAGCCAGGAGATCAATCGAGGCTCGCGTGACGTTTGGCTGGGCCGCGTCGACTGACCTCGGCATGAACCTCGAAAGCCGAAACAAGATCGCCGCAATCACGCTCCTTTCCGGGCTGCTCGCAGTCGCTTCGCTCGCCGGCTGCGACGACAGAGGCGGCTTTGCAGGTGGCAGCGACGACGACGTCGCGGCTGCGTGTGAAAGCGTGTGCGAGAACGTGGCCGACTGCCCGGTGGTCGGCGGCGACGGTTGCCAGGCTGCCTGTGAAGACGCGTCGGACGACTGTCGATCGTGTCTCGCCGATACAGAGACTTGCGGCGACGAATGTGCCGACGCGTGTGCCGACGATCTGCAAGGCGGCTCGCAGACGCCCGACGAAGACGAGTCGATCGCACCAGCCAGCTGCGATCCAGGCAACTGCGCGGTCTATTGTGAGAGCGGCGGTGGCTGCGAGTACGGCGTCCCTGATTGTATCGAGCATTGTGAAGCCGCCTGCGGCGACGGCACGTTCGAACGCGCCGACAACGAGCTGATCGAGTGCGTGTTGGCCAGCCCCGATGCCTCGTCTTGCTCGGCGCTTGACGTCTGCTGCGGCAGCGGCGACGACAAGAGCGCGAGCGACTTCTGCTTCTGAGCGTCAGCAGCCGGCGATGTCGCGCGTGGTGACCAACAGTTTGGCGTCAGCAGTCGCCTCGAACCAGGGCTCGAACAGCTTCACGCCGACAAAACCGTCGCCGGCATCCAGGCTCGAAGACGTGAAGTGTGTGCCCGCTTCGAGCACGCCGACGACCGCTCGCTCTCCTTCGACCTCAGCGATGAGCTCGAGGCTGTGCGCGCAAGTGCGCTTGTCACTGGTGGCAGTCGCCATGCGAACACGCGGGCCCCGCATTCCCCTGCCGCGCATGCCGAGGTGGCCGATCGAGTGACTCTCGATCCAACCGATCGCGTAGTAGCCCTGCCCCTTGATCGCGACGCGGCTGTGTTTGCCCGAGGTGCGAATCACGAGCACGTCGTGGGTGCTGTTGGCCTTCGTGCGGGCGACTGGGCGGCTGCCAGGAGCGAGCAGCAGATCGATGGCGCCGTAGATGCTGCCCTCGCGTAACGGCTCCGCCACCAACGAGGCGAGCACGTCGTACTCGGGCATGTCGAGGACCAACTGGTCGCAGGCGACGACCCGCTCCGCAACTGCAGGCACCTCGAAGCTGTCGCTCACGTCGAGCGACACCGCGACATGCGCGGCCGTCCCAGTCGGCTGCCACGCGAGAGATGTTGCCGCGAGCGGCACCACAAAGCCGGAGAGCGTCGTCGGCTTCTTGAGAACCAGGTCGGGCTCGTCGACAACGCCCAAGAGCTTCAGCCGCGCGTCGCCGGCTTCGATCACGGCAGACCCGTCTCGCGTTTCGGAGCCGAGGCTCAGAACCACAGCGCCGGACGAAATGGTTCCGTAAATCGGACCTTTGGGCCGGAGCCGCAACGACCCGCTCCAGCTGGCTGATCGGAAGATGCAGCGAGTCTCCAGCGGCTGACGAATCGCCCGCAATGGTTCGCTGGCCTGGCGCGGACGCTCGGCTTCGGTGAGTGTGCTCGTGGCCGGCGTGCTCGTAGCCGCGGCCCCGAGCGGCGAATCGACATCGGAAACGCGATCGAGGACCCTAGCAGGCGCTGGCGGGAGCCGAGCGCGGCGCTCGGCAAAAGGCCCAGCGCAGGCCGATAGCACGCAGCATACAAAGACGAGCTGGCAACACCTCATGGCCCTCAGCAGCCTTTCAAGTCAGCAGTGCGCACCATGATCTTCGCTGCCGGAGCTGGGCGGAACCAGCCTTTAAAAAACGTGACGCCGGTGAACCCGTCGTCCATATCGAGCGTGGAAGTGACGAAGGCAGTACCGATTCGCAGCCTTCCGACAATGGCCCGCTCACCAGCCACAGCCGCGATCAAGTCGAGATCGCGACGGCACTTTCGCGCGCTACTGCTGCTGCTGGAGCCCATCGCCATGCCGCGCCCGACGCCGCCGAGGCCCAGCATCAGGCCGAGGTCGTGCACGGACTCGTTCGGAACCCAGCCGAACGCGTAGTAGCGATCCATCTCGATCACGACGCGCGTGAACGCACCTTGTTTCGCCAGCACGTAAACCACGTGCGCTCCGCTCTTTTTCATTCGCGCGAGCGGAGGCTTCCCCGGTAGCGCCATCAGATCGACGGCGCCGTGCACGCTGGTCTGCTTCACGACCTTCTGCGCGATCAGCGCGAAGGCATTGTACGCGGGCAGGGCGATGGTCAGCGCCTCACACGGGACGACCTGTTGCGCGAGCGTCGGGACCTCGAACAGATCGCTCACGTCGAGCGAAATGCCAACAGTGCCAGCCGCGTCGGTGGGTTCCCATGACACCGAAGCCGTGGGCCGCGGCACCACGAAGCCAGCCAGCTGGGTGGGCGCCTTCAGGTGAAGCGCTGGAGCATCGACCACACCGTGCAGCTGAAGGCCCCCTCGAGCCTCAACCACAGCAGACCCGTCCCTCGTCTCGGCACCGAGACTGAGCGAGACGGAGGCAGACGTGAGGATGCCGTAGACGGGCCCCTTCGGACGAAGCTGCAGGCTGCCTGCCCAATCGGTCGCCTCGAGCGTGCAGCTTCGGTCAGTCGGAGGAAGAATCGTGTAGATCGCAGCATCCGGTGGCGGCGGCGCGGGGGCTTGCTGAACGCGCGAGCGCACCTCGGCGGCGACGATCTCGATGTCGGCAGCAGCGGGCGCTTTCGCCGGTGCGCGCGGCGGTTCACAGCCCGCCAAGACCGCAGACGAGAGCAAGAGCCAACGCCACATCGGCTGGGAAGGACCTCGAACACGCGACGAAGTTCCCGAGCGTGAGGTCAAGCAAGCGCGATGGCCTCTCGCGCCGGCTGGCGCACCAGCGCCCAGCCCAGCAGCGCAACTGCGGCAGCAGGCACCGATGCCACGAACGGAGAGGCACCTCCGTCCAGCACCAGCGCAGTGATGATCGCGCCGACGCTCATCGTGACAGTGAAGGTCAGGCCAGAGAGGGCGATCATGCGCCCGCGCGACTCTTCGGGAGCGCGCTCTTGAATTTCGGTCATCACGATCACCCAGAGGGCCCCACTGCCAGCACCCCAAAGGAACGCGGCTGCTGTGACGAGCGCGATCGAGGGCGCCCATGACAACAAGAGGGAGCTCGCTACAACGGCCAGTGCCGCAACATCCGCCGCGCGCCCGCCGGCGAAGCGCGAACTGACCAGCAGCGGGCCGACGCCCGTACCGACACCCCGTACCGCCTGCAACAGTCCGACGGTGGTGGCTGCGCCAAACGCGATGGGCAACACATGCCCGGCCAAATTCAGCGACAGCCAAGCACAGCCTGAGGCGAACGCGATCGGCGCCTGCGCGAAAATGCTGCGCCGCAAGCTCGGCCGCCACGCGGCTCTCGCTGCGCTCAAGATATCAGCGAGTGGCGCGAAGCGAGGCACGCGTTCGCCGTCGAGGTCCCAACTTACGCGCGGCAACGCCGGCAAATGCCGCAAGATCATCACCGCGACGAAGAAGGTCAGCGCGTCGATCGCGAGCGCCACCTCGGCGCCGAGCGCAGTCGCCAAACCACCGAGGCTCATGCCGACTGCGAACGCGACACTCCATGTGAAGGCGCTGAGCCCGTTCGCCGCCGCAAGCTCGCCACGCTCGACCAGGCGAGGCAGCGCTGAACCCGTCGCGGGCTCCCTCGCGCTGCTAGCCATCGAACGTGCACAGAGGAGCACTTGCATCACGAACACCTCGCCGCGTGCGGCCGCGATGGCCATGCCGACGGTCAGCCCGCCCTCGAGCAGCGAGCTACCGATGAGCACGCTGCGCTTGTCGAGCCGGTCGGCGAGCCAGCCGCCGAAAGGCGCGGCAAACGCCTGCGGCAACAGGTGAGCGGCCAACGCCGTCGCCAGCGAAAGCACGCCGCCACCAGGCGAAGCCAGCGAGACAATACTGACGGCGACGATGCTGAACCAGTCACCGACCATCGAGACGAGCTCAGCCGCCCACAGGCGCCTGAAGTCGGGGCGGCGGCGGAGGAGCGCAACGTATGCCTTCATCGAGAGCCACCCTAGGGCGGCCTTTGGCGGAGCGCGCTCAGCTTGCCAGTCTATTGGTCAAACTTCCAAAATATTGCCAGGCGTCGTTCATTTGCCGCAGAGCGCCCGCGTATGAGCCATCGTCGACGAACAAACGGCATCGAGTGTGGACCTCCCCGCCCCCGCTGAGGTCCCGTGTTCGGCAGACCTCTGAGCGCTAGCAGCCTGTTTGAACTACTCCTCGCGAAGGAGAGTAGGGCGGCTGGCGCAACAACGGTGCCTTCATCCTCGTCGATGCCATCGACATGAGGGCCCGGTCGATGCCGCCGAGCGCGCCGAACGGCTCGGCCACCGCAGCGCGCTGGTGCGCGTCTCGAGTGACGGGGGGCGACTCGAACGGTCTTTGTTCCATTCCGACATCAATGCTCTTCGTCGAGCATACAGCCCCCGAAGCGGTGGCTCTGCTCACTCGGGCAGGCACCGTCGTGATCATCGAAGCGGTCTCTCTGGTTTCTGTCGGCATGCTTTCCGTTGCGGCGGCAAGGTTGTTTTCGTCGAAGACGACGGCTCCGGCGCAGGTGGGGCTGGCCCTGGCCCTGGTCCGAGCAACACATCGACCGACACCGGACCCCAGACGACGTGTCAGCAGTTCTGCAACCTCTACGGCGCGTGCACCGGCGACGATTGCACCGGCACCTGCGAGGCCTTGTTCAACGGCCAGTGCGACAGCGAGGTCTCGACACTGCTCGCCTGCTTCACGAACGCCTTCAACGGTGGCTGCGATCCGCTCGAAAACTCGTGCTTCAACGAGCTGCAGGCGTACGGCGAATGCCAGAACGGGAGCGACTGCGTCACGACGGGTTGCACCGAGGACCGAGGGCTCTTCTGTGAGGGTATCTGCTTCAACGACCAGCAGCTCACCCCCTTCGCCTCGTTCGACGCAGGCTGCGGCAAGGCCTGTTGTACGAGCGCCGCGACGACCACGTCTCCGGCGGCTTCCGCTACGCGCCGTTCTGAGTGCTCAGGGGTCGATGGTGAACACCGCGAAGCGACCATTGACAATGATGCCGCCGATGTCGAGGGAAATGGGATTGTTCAGCGGACCGGACTGGAGCACCACCGCCGTGCGGCCCGCCGAGTTGCTCACGACACGCCTGGGAAGCGCGATGCTGCCCACGAGCAGCTCGTAAGTGCGCACCCAATCGATCGAGCCACCATTGGCTCGGTGATAGAGCACCGGCCAGGGGGAGCCCAGACTGTCGATGTTGCAGCCCGCGATGTCGAACGCAGGCGCGCCCTGCGCATAGCCCGCTATGATCGCGCCGTTGGTATTTGCCGTGTAGCTCGTGACTTTCAGGTTGGGCTGAGATTCCACTGCGATGAGCCCGGCGTTTCCGTCCAGAGTGACCTCGAACGCGCCCATCCCCGCAAGTGGGCCAGTCCCGAAGTCGACGCCGTCGTTGTACTCGCCGCCGAGGTGGAGGTCGCCGTTGGCGTCGGCGCGGAGCCCCCTGGGGAAGACAGCGGCGGCCGCGGTGCCCTCGAACACCTCTGCGACGATGGGCACACCGGCGGGGCTGTACTTGGCGACGAAGATCCGGGAGCTCGCATTGCTGGGGGTGGGCCCGAGCCCGAAGTCGACGCTGCCCGCGAAGGTGCCTGCCAAGATCAAGTCGCCGTTCTGACCGAATGTCACCGACGGACTCAGGGTTTGCCCGTAGCTCGCATCGCCCCAGCCATGGCTGAAGACGTGGTCGAGGGAGCTGTCGAGCTTCAGGAGCAAGCCCGACGGTGAGGTCCAGCCAGTGCCGAGCACCCCGCTGCCAACGTCGACGGTGTTGGAGAACTCGCTGGCAATGATGACGCCGCCATCGGGCGCCGCGACCATCGTCGCCTGAAACCCAATGCCGAAGTTGCCCTGGAAGCCTCTGCTCGCTTGCAAGACGCCCGCGGCGTCGAAGCGGATCACGAACATGCCAGGGCCAGTGGGCAATGCGCCGAAGCCGAAGTCGGGAGTCGTCGCTCCGTATGAGCCGAGTGCCACGATGTCCCCCGTGCTCGTGCGGATGACGTCAACGATGGAGAGGGCCTCACCGGGCAGGCCGTAGGTCCAAAGCCAGTCGATGCTGGACCCGTCGGATGACAGCTGGAAGACGAGCGCATCGATCAAGCCGACTGGGGTGAGCGGAACGCCGTCGATTGTGATGCTGTCGAAGCTGCCACCGAGGATCAGGCTGCCGTCGTCGAGCATCGCCGCGCCGCTCAGGAAGCTCCCGGGATTGGCGGGCAAGCCGAGCGCGTAGTGCACGTCGGGGTCCGGGTTCGTCGGTGTGTAGCAGCCGAGCTTGCCCGGCGGCGCGCAGCCGAGGCAGTCGCCATAGCCGAGGCCGGCGCTGTCGCAGATCTCGACGCCGGCGCCGCCGTCATCGCATGCGCACTTCTGTTGGTGATTCGGGATGCAGATGGGCCCGCCAGGCACGGGCGGCGCGCACACGTTGGCTTCACACACGCCCGACGCGCAGTCCGCAGCGGTCTCGCATTCCAGGCGGCAGATGCCAGCGAAGCATTGCTGTGGGGCTACGCAGTCGGAGCTCAGCAGACACGCGTCGCCCTTGAGCGTCTGCGGTAGCTCGCCATCTTCCAGCTCGCTCGGCAGCGCGCAAACGCGGTCGCGGGTGCACACCTGATCGCTGAGGCAATCGGCGCTCGTGACGCAGGCGTCGCGACACGCAGCATCGGGCCCGCACACCATGACGCCCGGGCAATCGGTGTTCTTCGCGCAAGTGGCGTCGGGTGCGAGCTCGCACGCGTGCACCGTCGGCTCGCCCACCACGCAGCGGGCTCCGTTGCTGCAGTCTGCGCTCGTTGCGCAGGGTTGGTGGCATTGCTCGAACACGCAAACGAGCGCTTCGTCGCAGTCCGAGTCGAGCAAGCATTCGCCGCCCAGAGCTGCCAGCACAGCCTCGTCGACGCCGCTCGTGCAGGCACCGGCGGTCAGCGCAGCGAGCGACAGCGCGATGGCAATGGCGATGGCCCGCTTCACGGCGCACCGCAGGTCGGCGTGCCGTCTTCGCACGGCCCGAAGCCGCTGCCGTCTGCGTTACACACTTGCACGCCGAGCGTTCCGCTCAAGCAGTTGCACTCGCCCTGATAGCCAGGCACGCAGGCAAACTCGGAGACCGCGCAGCGACCACCTTCAGCGTCTTCGGGCAGGATGCAGCGGAGGCTCTCGCAGTCGATGTCGGCCTTGCACTCGAAGTTGCAGCGACCGTCTTTGCACACGAAGCCTGCGTCGAACCCCGTGCACTCGGAGTCGTAGGTGCACGGCGTGCCCGCGCCGGGTCCTTCGGCGCTGGTGACCAGCAGGCCGTTGGGGTCGAGCTCGCTCGTGTCGGCGCAGCTCGAGCTGATGCACAGCTGAGCGCTGACGCAGTCTTTGTCCGAATGGCATTCGTCGCGGCATTCACCGTCGATCGCGCACACCTGCGGGCCCGGGCACTCCGAGTTGTAGCTGCAGCTCGCGAGCTCGCTGGCGAGTTGGCAATAATGGACCTGGCTCGGGCCGGCCATGCAGCGAGGTGCATCGCCATCGGCGGTGGCGTCGCAGTCCGCCGACGTCGCGCACTCTTGATGGCAGGTCTCGAACACGCAGACGAGCCCCTCTTCGCAGTCGGACGAGAGCACGCACTCACCACCGAGTGCTGCGATGATCGCCTCCTGGGTTCCGGTGCATGCGACGAACGACGCCACCGTCATGACGACGATCGCGGCTAGGGAGCGAGACATGGCGTGCCTTCCCGGGTGCAGGGCTCGTAGCCGGAGCCGTCTTGTTTGCAGAGCTGCGTTCCGCTGGTGCCGCCCGGGCAGGCGCAGTCGACCTCACTGTCGGGCTCTTCCGCATGCGGGCTGCACACGAAGAGTGCGGCGTCGCCGATCGGCTCACAGCTCCCGGCCTCGAGTGGATCCGCGCTCGAGCAGCGTTGGTAGCGGCCACAGTCGCGGTCGCTGCCGAAGCAAGCAGCGCCGCACACCGCCTCGCGACAGACCCATGTTCCATCGGCGCCGCAGTCGGACGAGAACGTGCAGGGTTTGCCCTCCGCGCTCGCAGCCAGTACCAACCGCCCGTCGACCAGCTCGCTCTCGTCCGCGCAGCTCGCCGAGATGCACAGCTGCCCCGGCACGCAGTCGCGATCTCCGTCGCACTGGTTGCGGCAGCGATTGTCCATCGCGCACTCGAGCGGATCCGCGCAGTCGCTGTGCAGCTCGCACGCGACGTCGGCTGACAGCTGGCAGATGCGCGCCTCCGCCGGCGCCGGCCCAGTCACACATGCGAGGTGCTCGCCGCCATCGCCCGCCGGGCAGTCCTTGCTCGTCTCGCAGCGCTGATGGCAAACCTGGAAAGCGCAGGCGAGACCGTCTTCGCAGTCCGAGTCGAGCACGCACTCGCCTCCGATCGCCTGGACGATCGCGTCCGCAACTCCGTCTCCGCAGCCCAACCCCAGGACTGCCGCCAAACAAACCATCACACGCATCAGCCCCGTCATATAGCAACCAACGTGCCCATGCACGCTCTCGAAAATTGCCACGTTGTCCGTCGTCTGTTCTAGCGCCAAGGGCGCGATCTTTTGAGTCCGGCCCCCCTCACACGGATGAGGGACGCCACCCTCAGGCGGGGGAATGAATCTCGAACACAACCCCACCGACGCTCCCTTGGCCCGCCCCGTGCTTAAATGCTGCCCTCTCGATGTTGATGCTGAAGCCTGGGATGACGTTCGCGCTCGAGTACGAGATCGTGCGCGTCATCTCGGCCGGCGGCATGGGCATGGTCTACGAGGTGATCCACCTCGAGACCAAGCGGCGGCGCGCGCTCAAGGTGATGCTGCCGCACGTCATCTCCAGCGAAGAAATGCGCGCTCGCTTCGCGCTCGAGGCGGTGGTGACCGCCGACGTGATCAGCGATCACATCGTCGAGGTCTTCGACGCTGGCATCGATCGGGAGAGCGACTGCCCGTTCATCGTGCTCGAGCTGCTCCGCGGCAACGATCTCGCGTCACGGCTCGAGCGCGCCGAGCGCTACAGCGCCGACGAGGTCGTCACCTACCTGGAGCAGGCGGCGCGTGGCCTCGAGCGCACCCACGAGCGAGGCATCGTCCACCGCGATCTCAAGCCGGAGAACCTGTTCCTCACCACGCGCGACGACGGGTCGCCGCGACTCAAGATCCTCGACTTCGGCGTCGCCAAGGTGGTGCTCTCGGGGCCTGCGAAGACCTCGACCCAGACGCTGGGTACGCCGATGTACATGGCGCCGGAGCAAGTGATGGGCGAGGCCAAGCGCATCGGCCCGGCCACCGACACCTATGCGCTCGCGCAGATCGCCTACACGCTGCTCGTGGGCCAGCCCTATTTCGCCGAGGAGCACGCCCGCGCGAGTGGCCGCGCGATCGAGCTGGTGATGGTGGTCGCGCGTGGCATCAGCGAGCCGCCGAGCAAGCGCGCGAGCCGCGTTGGCGTCACGCTGCCGACCGGGTTCGACCCATGGTTCGCGAAGGCGACGGCGCTCGACGAGACGCGGCGCTACGCCTCGGCCGTCGAGCTCATCGCGGCGCTGCGTCGCGTCGTCGAGGAGCCGCAGAGCGCGGAAGCCGCGCCGCTCGTTCCTGCGCGCAGGCGCGACGAGATGGCGACCCGCGACGTGCCACCGGTCGGCAAGATCCCTCGGCTCACCGACGTCGATGCCCTCGCAGCGACGATCGCCACGATCCCGCCGCAGGAGGAGATCTCCGGCCGGCTCGATCCGCACGTCGAGCCGAGCATCGCGCCCCGACCTGTGGCTCGCCGCGGTCGCTGGCTGTTGCTCTCCGGGGTCGCAGCGCTGGCTGGTGCGCTGGCCGTGGCCGCCATCTTCGGCCCGAGAGCGCTCTCCACGGCCAGCGCGGAAGCGCCGAGCGAGCCCACGCAACGCCCCGCCGCACAGAGTGCTGGCTACAAGCCAGAGGTGACGACTGCGACGGCGCTGGCGGAGATCACGTCGGCGCCCGTGCTAGCGAGCGTCCCAAGCGCCCCGTCGTCGCCGTCCGCGCGCAAGACCGCCACCGCCGTTCTGAAATCGACTTCGCCTGTCGCGGGCCCCGACGAGTTCCCGTGAAGATCGGCTGGCTCCTTCTCCTCGGCTGCTTGCTCGTCGCGTTGCCCGCGCGCGCCGACGAACGCGCCGCAGCAAAGCGGCTGTTCAGCTCGGGCGTGGAGCTGTTCGAGCAGGGCGATCATCGCGCCGCGCTCGCACAGTTCGAGCAAGCCTACGCGGCCGCGCCTTACCCGGTGGTGCTCTACAACATCGGTCTCGCGCACGAGGCGCTCGGCGACCCGGTGCGCGCCATTGCAGCATTCGAGAAGGTGCTCGCGGCTCCGGGTACGCTGCGCAAAGAGCGGGTGCAACGCGCGCAGCAATCGTTCGCTGCGCTCTCCAAGTCGCTGGGCAAGCTGACCGTCCAATCGACGACGCCCGGCGTGAGCATTCGCGTCAATGGTGAAGACTGGGGCGCGCCGCCGATCGAGCGCCGGGCCGTCAAGTCGGGCAACGCCATCGTCGAGCTCTACGCCAGCGGCCACCGCTCCGAGCGCCGCGGCGTGACGATTCCGCCCGCAGGTGAAGCGTCGATCGCTGCGGACCTGACGTCGGCGGCGGCGCTCGGTCAGATCAAGGTGTCGAGCCCACTGGAGGGCGCTGACATCGTGATCGATGGCGCCGTCGTCGCGCGCACGCCGCACCTCGCAACGTTGGCGCTGGAGGCAGGTACGCATCGCGTCGAGCTCCGTCGTGCTGGCTACGCGACCGCCGGCGAGTCGCTGGTGCTGGCGGCCGGAAGCGTCGCCGAGGTCAGCTTGTCGCCACGTGTTGATCTGGTGGCCCTGCGAACCCAGAGCGGCACGCTGCGCCTCGCCATCGAGCCGCCCGACTCATCGTTCAAGATCGACGGCGAGCGCATCGACAGCCCGCCAGACGCGATTCGGCTCCCAGAGGGACCCCACCTCGTGCTGATCGAGCGCTCGGGCTTCGATCCGCTGGAGCTACGCGTCGAGCTTCAACGTGGTGCGACCCTCGAGAAGCGCGTCGCGTTGCTGGCGACACCGGAGCAGCGCGCGCGCGACAGCGATGCCCGCAGCCTCAGGCGAGGCGGCGCCATTGCGAGCGCTACCCTGGGTGGCGCGCTTACAGTCGCGGGCGTCTCGCTGCTCACCTGGAACGTCGGCGAGAAGGGGGGGCTCGACCAGCGTGAGGCAGACCGCGAAGCGAGGACGGGCGAGTTCGCTGGATGTGGGGATCTCACCCGCGATGGTTGCTGGCAAAAGAACCTTCAGCTCGGAAAGGACCGCGATCTCGCCACGGGCATCGACATCGGTGGCAGCATCGGCCTCGCGGCTGGGGCGGCAGGCGTCGTCACGGCCGTCGTGCTGTTCGCCACCATCCCCGCCGGGCCGCAAACCAAAGAGCTCGCCCCCGATGAGTGGCAGCTCGTCCCCGTGATCGCGCCGATGGCCAATGGCGGCTACCTCGGCGTCGGCGGGCGCTTCTGAGGCTCAATCTCGGGCCTAGCAGGCATTTTCTGCCTGCCAGTCTATTGGTCAAACTTCCAAAAAACTGCCAGGCGTCGTTCATTTGCCGCAGAGCGCCCTGACAGGCGGGCCGCGAAACACGAAGTCGAAGCGAACCGGCTCCGCCTTCTTGCTCATCGGTAAGCCCAACGCGATTTTCTTCGCGGCGTCGAGCGCACAAGCCTGCCCTTCGCCAGGGACGCTCGGTTCCTCCAGACAGGCCTCGCGCGCGCCGGGAAACGTCAGCACGCGCACACTTCTGCCCGAGAGCCACGGCGCTTCTCGGCCACAGGCCTCTTCTGAGACGCGCGTGGCAGGGCCGACGCCAGTCCACTCGGCATCGCTGATCCAGCGAGCGCCTTTTGCCGAGCCCGCTTCACATGCACTACCAGCGTTTGCGGCGGTGGGCTCGCGTTTGGTGGTGGCCGCCAGCGGCACGCTGAAGGTGACCGAAGTCCCGCTGTCGGCGAGTAAACCCAGCGCCGTCTCGAGGCTCGCGATCGGCGCTTTGGCCTCGGCCGCCACCACCCAGTGTTGGGCGCCACGCACGACCGTCTCTTTGAGCTTGGCGCGTTGCGGATCAGTGTCGACTTTCTCGAACGCACGCTCACCCAGGAAGCCGACGTAGAGATGTTCGTCGGTGACGACAAGCAGCGGTGTGGCTGGCTCTCGCATCGCAGGAGAGAGGGGCGTCACAGCCACCAACGTGATGTCGCCAGTACCTTTGGCAGGAGAGCCTTCCAGCATGAAGCTCGGAGGCGGGCTCGAACCCATGCGACTGTCGACGTCCGCCATGGCATCGGGCAACGCCTCGCGCGGCGCCACGGCCACGAGGGTCTTGTCGCGCGTACGGAAGACGCACGGCTCGAACGGAGACAGCCCTTGGCTTTCACGCGCAGCTGCCAGCGCGTCCGAAACCGTACCGACGCGCTCCGACGCGGTGCTGGTCGAGCTCGAACCGCCGCTTGAGGGCGGCTTACGCTGGTCGAGCCCGAGCATCACGAGCAGGCCGACGCCGAGCAAGGCAAGCACCACCGTCACGGCAAGCAGGGCCGGGAGCAGCCTGGTGGGTGGCGGCGGGGCCTGCGGCACGCGCACCTGTTCGGAGCCAGCCGCACGCCACGAGGGCACCGCCCCGCCGGCGGGCAGGAAGCCTGCCTGCGAGGGCGGCAGCGGCTCTTCGTGGATCGTCGCGTGGATGTGCGGCCGCGGTTGCGGTGGTGCGAGCTGGGTGCGCTCACGTGCGCTGCTCGGCGGCGGCCTCTCCATGAAATCGAACGGCAGCTGGGTGACCAGCGTGGCCTGTTCATTCATCGGCAGCGGCGCTTCTCCGGTGTCGAAGGGAAGCAGCGCGTCGGAGAAGGCGAGCGCCGATGGGTAGCGCCGCGCCGGGTCCTTTTCGAGCGCTGTCCCGATGACCTTTTCCAGCGCCTCCGGTGCGTCGGCGAGCAGCTCGCGCAGCCGCTTCGGAGGATCAGCGACGATCGCCGCCGTCACGGCGTGTGCAGACTCCCCATCGAACGGCGCCGATCCGGTGCACAGCTCGAACAACACGACGGCGAGCGCCCACACGTCGGTGCGTTCGTCGACGTTGCGCGCCGAGCGCACTTGCTCCGGCGCCATGTAGAGCGGCGTACCGATCGAGCTCTGCGTGAGCGTCAGATCCGACTCGGCGCCCAGGATCTTGGATACGCCGAAGTCGAGCAACACCAGCCGCGTCTCGCCATCGGCTCCGCGCGCCAAGAACATGTTGTGCGGCTTGACGTCCCTGTGAATCACGTTGAGCGCGTGCGCCTCCGCGAGACCAGCGCATGCCTGCCGCGCCAGGCGCACCGCCTCGCCAATCGAGAACATGCGACCCCGATCGAGCAGCGCGGCGAGGTCGTTGCCCTCCAAGAGCTCCATCGCGAAGAAGGGCAACCCGTCGCCGGTGGTGCCGACATCGAGCACGCGAACGACGTGCGGATTTCGCATTTGGGCGATCACGCGACCTTCACGCGCCAAACGCTCGGCGACCTCTGCCACAGCGGTCATTTCCGGCCGCAAGACCTTGAGCGCGACGCGCTGCCCCGTCGCGCGGTCATCTGCTTCGTAGACGACACCCATCATGCCCTCGCCGCGCGCGCGAACGAGGACGTAGCGACCCGCGATGATCTCTCCCACCCGAGGGAGCGCGAAAGGGCTCACTTTCGAGCCAACCCAGCCATCGCCGGAGACTACACGTATATAGTACCCCCATGGATCGCGCGCACCCGACGCCCTTGGTGAAGGGCAGCGCCATCCGCGAATTTGCACTCTGGTACGAGGCGCGCCACGGCAAGGGCTACGTCGACGAGCTCATGCTGCGACTGCCTCCGGATCTGCATGATCACATCTGGCCCGAGCGCCAAGCCTTCGGCCTCGTGGCCAACGACTGGTACCCGAGTCAGGTCGTTCACGCGCTGCTCGACACGGTGGCGTCTGGTCGCTCGGAGCGCGAGATGTCCGCGCTCATGCGAGAGGCGACCGCCTTCACCGTTCGTAGACTGTCTCGCGGCCTGTACCAGTTCTTGTTTCGAATGGTCGCGAGCCCCGGTCTCTACGCGCGCCACATCCAGAAGGCGTGGCGCCTGCTTCACAGCAGCGGCGCCCGCGCGATCACGATCGACGAGCCGGGCATCGCCGACTCGACGATCGCGGATTGGCCGGGCCATCATCGTTGGCTGTGTGAGCTGTCGATGGAGACGATGAGAGCCGTATTCGAGGCGATGGGCTGCACGGAGCTCGAGCTCACACGCAAGGAGTGTGTGTCGAAGGGCGACCCGCTGTGCCGAGCGATTCTTCGTTTTCGGGAGCCGCCATGAAGGCCGAGGCCGCTTCGCTCGCGCGCGCCTTCATGCGTAACGCCCTCAGCCACGCCCGGCGACGCCTGGGTCGTTTCCGCCAGCGTTTCGGGCTGCCCGCTGCGCGTATCGTGTTTCACCCCCGCTACGCGTTGCCCCTGCGAGGTATCGTCGACGGAAAACGGGCCGCGCGCGTGGTCGATTACTTGATCGAGAAGCGGCTGCTCGAGCCTGGGCAGACACTGCTGCCACGTGACCTGGCCGTCCGGGACGTGATGCGGGTGCACGACCCCGACTACCTCGCGACGCTGGACGACCCAGAGGTGCTGGAGCGCATCTTCGCGTCGAGACGACGCGAAGGCGCCGACCCGCTCGCGATCCTCGAGGCCCAGCGAGCCGCCACCGCTGGCACCGTGTACGCCGCGAAGCTCGCGCTGCAGTACCCGTGGATCCGCAGCCCCGTAGTCAACCTCGGCGGCGGCTTCCACCACGCGCGTCGCGCGGCGGCTTCCGGGTTCTGTGCGTTCAACGACGTCGCCATCGCGATCGATCGCGTCCGGGCGACAGGCTTTCGCGACAGCGTGCTGGTGATCGACTTCGACGCTCACCAAGGGGACGGCACGCGCAGCATCTTCGCCGACGACCCATCGGTGACCACCTACTCCATCCACACGCAAACGCTGGACGACACCTTCGCCGCCTCTTCGCTCGACGTCGAGCTGGGCGCGGCCATCGGGGACGAGACGTACCTCGGCGCGATCAGCGAGACGCTCGACGAAGCCTTCGCACGCTCGAAGCCAGGCCTCGTCTTCTACCTCGCCGGTTGCGACGTCGCGGCGACCGACGCGCTCGCTGATTGGCGCGTCAGCGCGGATGCGATCGCAGAACGAGATCGCCGTGTGCTCGGGCGTGCCTCCGGCACTCCCACCGTGATGCTCTTGGCCGGCGGCTACGGGCCCAACGCGTTTCGCTACACGGCGCGCACGCTCGCGTGGCTGCTCTCCGGTGAAGACATCGCCGTGCCGAGCGTGGAAGAGGCCGCCCTCAAATCGTTCCGCCGCATTCGACGGTCAATCGAGGACACCACGCTGCGCGGAGACCCCGCCACGAAGAGCGACCCTTTCGAGATCACCGAGTCCGACGTGTACGGCGACCTCCTCAGCAAAGCACCCGATCGCCGATTTTTGAGCTTCTATTCGTCCTTCGGCCTGGAGCTCGCGTTCGAGCGTTATGGTCTAGCGGACCATTTGCGTGCGCGCGGGTACGACAGCTTCGTCATCGACGGCGAGCCGAAGTCGGCCGGTGATCAAGGAGTCCGCGCCTACGCCGACAGCTCCAGACACGAGGTCTTGATCGAGCTCTCCCTGGCAGAGCGAACGGTCGAGCCCGGCGCCAAGCTGCTCTCGATCGAGTGGCTCTTGTTGCAAGACCCACGCAAGAGCGCAGAGGCGCCGCTCTTGCCCGGCCAGAAGCACCCGGGTCTCGGTTGCCTGCGAATCGTCATCGGCATGCTGGTGATGGCCAGCGAGCGCCTCGGCTACGACGGCCTCACGTTGATTCCTTCTCATTTTCACGTGGCCGCGCAAGCCCGCAGACTGTTTACGTTCTTCGAGCCATTGGACGAGGCCCGCTTCCTGGCGCTCTTGCGCGCGACCCAAGGCCTGTCGCTCGCCGAAGCCACCGCCCGCATTCTCGGTGGCCAAGTCGTCGAGCGCACCACCGGGGAGCCGCAGCGCTACCACCCGTCGCGCATGGTGCTCGCTGTCAGCGACATGATGAAGGGCCGACTCTCGGACCCGAGCTTCAACCGCGCCGTCGAAGCCGAGGCAAGGAAGCTCGACTTCGTGCTCTCCTAGGAGGCTGGTGTTAATCGGGGGCCCTGCGAGGTCCCGCTGGATGCGGAACAACCGCCGGTCCGGCATCGCGAGCTGATCCGATCGCTGCGCAGCGGAATCACGACCGTGAGCTCGATGTCGTGCGCCCGTCTCGGTTCCTCCCGGCGCGCGCTCTTCGAATTCTTGCGATGCCCGGCAGACACGGCCACGATCGGCGAGGACGCGCGGCAGTGCCTAGGGTCCGAGGGTGTTTCGTTGAACATTGTGCTTCCTGAACACGGTGATTGACGACCATCAACACGCGCCTGACGCTGGCTAGAGCGTGACTTTGGCCTTCGTCAACCGCACCGCCGAGGTGATCTCCATGGCGTGAGCAGCGCCGTCGCGCTCCTTCAGTTGGTTGCAAACTCGCTATTCGCCGGTATGAGGCGCATCCCAAGGTCGGCGTCGACGCCGTTGGCGGCAGCGTTGACCAACCGGGTCGCTACTCCTCGTCCTCCCCGGAGAAAAAACCAACTGCCAGCTCGATGGCATCGAAGGGCTCGGCCCGCACGCGCTCTCCGCGCTGCGCAGCGAGGACTTCGATGTAACCATCCGGGCCCCAGCGGTAGACGAACAGCGTCTCCGCGAGCGGGTCGAGGATCCAGTAGTGCCGGACCCGATGCAGGTGATAGACGCGTTTCTTCTTCACCAGATCGTTCGTGCGATTGGTGGAGAGGATCTCGCAGATCCAATCGGGAACCACCTGGATGGGCACGCTCGCCGGCATTTCCGGGAGGTGCTCGCGGCGCCAGCCGGCGTTGTCCGGGCGGAGGGTGTTCTTGGCGTCGAAGTAGACCTCGACCTCGCTTGCGAAGCGCCAACCGCCGGGCCGCTCCGGCGGGCCGCCCGGGCCCCGGTCAAAAGGCCCGAGCTCACGGCCCAACCGGGTCTGCGCCTCGCCATGCTTCCCCGATCCAGCCTCCTTCTCCACGAGCTCGCCATCCACGAGCTCGTGGAAGCGTCGCTCCTGCGGGATGGCCAGAAACTCGTCGAGGGTGGCCGTGAGGTGTCGCGCGGGAGCGCCCATGACGACCAGCCTACCAGAGGGCGCCGTAGGGGGTCGGTTGGGGCATGCTTCTCGACGTAGTCGGCGGACCGTCGTGGCACGCCTCCAGCTGCGCGAACAGCGCCCTCCCGCTCATGTGGTCACCCTCGTGAGAGCCCAATCGCCCTGCCTGCCGGCTGTCATCGACATGATCTGCGCTCGAAATCAAATTCCGCCAGCGCAATCGCTGGGCAGGTCGATCGTCGGCTCTGCGCACGTTTGACCGCTGCCATAGTCCTGGCATTCGCCGGTCGGCGCGCAGTATGCGCAATCGGCGTTGGTGCATGCCGCGCACCCGACATGCTGCGAGCAGCCCTCGCCGGGAGCTTCCTCGCAATCGCCCGGCCCTGACCGGGACATCGGCCGACAGCGCCCGTCAACGCTATTCGGGACAGTCGAAGACGCAGACCGAATGCGTCGACAGGTTGCTGGCCGTGTAACACCGGGCATGGCCGCCGCGCTCCACGAACTCCGGCACGATGCCTTCGCATTCGGTATCGGTGGCGCAATCGTAGCTGCGGCCAGCGTCGCGCACCGAGTCGGTCGCCGCCGCGCAACACGGCCCGGGGTTGCACGAGTCGTTGCAGTAGCCCCCGAAGCAATCCCCGTCTGACTCGCACGAAGCAAACGTGGTCCCCGGCTGCGAAAGCAACTCCTTGCCGGAGCAATCAGAGAAACTCGCACTGCTGGCTGACCGGGCTGCAGGTCGACCCGGGCTGGATGAACGGGCACACGTCGCCGAAGAAGAAGTCGCACGGAATGCCGCACGCGTGCACCGTGTGGTCGTAACAAATCTGGTCGTTGGCGCACTCGCTGGTGTTGGCGCATCGACAGTTGAAGTCGTCGATCACGCCATTGCCAGTCTCGTCGAGACCATTGCAACACTCGGTGATGTAGACGTCGCTGGCACTGCAATCTTCGTCGCCGCAATCGATGGTGCCGTCGCAGTCGTTGTCTTGCCCGTCGGTGCAGCGCGTGGGTGCGAACTCGGGCTCGGGCGGGAGGCCACCATTGCAATTGAGACAGGCCCCGACGGTGGTGCAGTCGCTGTCGGCACAGTCCACATACACGTCGCCGTCGTTGTCGAGGCCGTCGCCGCAGAGCTCCGGCGGGTTCGGCACGATCTGGATGTTGAGCACGAACGGCCCTTCATTCGGTCCGCCGTTGGGGTCGACGGTGTAGCCGTCGAGGAACAAGTAGTAGGTGCCAGGATAGAGAATGGTGAAGTCGAGGTTCGCCGCCAACGCCCCGGCGCTGTCGTCGTCGCAGCCGATCTCGAGGCCGCTGTTGCAGACGCCGGTGCGCAGATACAGCACCGAGTCGAAGCTGGTGCCGGACGAGTCGACATGCACGAACGATGGATCGTTCAGCGTGAAGAAGAACACCGCTTCACCGGCTTTTCCGCCGCAAGTGCCTTCGGTCTCGTTGGTGTGGCCGGTGGTGTCGCCGGTGTGTGTACCGCTGCCGCTGATGAACTTGGGTGACAGGCAGTTGGCCTGCTCGATCTGGCAGACAGGGGTATTGGCGCAATCCGGATCATTGCAATCGATGTCGCCGTCACCATCGTCGTCCAGGCCGTTGTTGCAGATCTCCGGAACTGGCTGACAGCCGGGCGTGAAGAGACACGCGTCGTCCGCGCAATCGATCTGCAAATCGCAGTCGTTGTCGAGGCCGTCGTCGCAAATCTCCGGCTCGCAATTTTGGCAAGCGGGCGACGCGAAACAGTCGGAGTCGGCGCAGTCAGGCAGGCTGTCGCAGTCGTTGTCGAATTCGTCGCTGCACTGCTCGGCAGTACCCGGCGGCACACAGGCGCACGGGAACAGACCCTCACAATCCGGGTCGGCACAGTCGATCAAGAGGTCGCAGTCGTCGTCTTCGCCCCCGAAACACTCTTCGTCGTTGTTTTGGCATTGGCAGGCGGGCAAGCTCGAGCAGTCGCTGTCGTCGCAGTCGAGCGCGCCGTCGCAGTCTTCGTCGAAGCCGTTCTGGCAGAAACCACTCTCGGTCGCCAGACAGCCACAAGCCGGGGTGCCCTGGCAGGCGAGGTCGAAACAATCGACGAACGAATCGCAGTCGTCATCGATCAGGTTGTCGCAGTCTTCGGGCTCGGGCTCGCAGCCACACTCCTGTCCGTCGCACTGAAAGTCGAAACAGTCGGCGACGCCGTTGCAATCGTTGTCGGCACCGTCGGTGCAGTTCTCGAGGTTGCCGAAAAAGACATTGGGGTTCGTGTCGTCGCAGTCCAAACCGCCGCAAGCGAACGATACTTGCCCGTCGTCGTCGTCGTCGCGCAGCGGAAAGGAGCACTCGCCGCCGTCGCACACGTTCGAGGTGCACGCATCGAAGTCTTCGCATTCTTGGCCGAGCACGCAGCCGGTGGGGCCGCCGCCGGAGCCACCGTTCGGGCCGCCACCGTTGGGGCCGCCACCGTTCGGACCGCCACCACCGTCCGGGTTACCGGCCCCGACAGGCTGCGAAGCGCCATCACCACCGTTGCCGCCCGAAGTCGGAAGCGGGTCGAGCCCTGCTCGGCCACACGCGAGCAACAGCACCGCCGAGGTCAAAGTGAGCAGCTGGCGACGAGCGAAAAGCGCGAAAAAATTCATGAAGGCCTCGGGGGGTTGAGACGATACCCCACGTTTGTGGCGGCACGGGCTTCGGCTTGATCTAAAACGTTGCTGAAATTCCTCCGTGCGGCTCGGCTTTACCCCCGGCCTCACCGGTACTACCCAGCGGAGCGTGCAAACGACCGAGGGCCAGCAGCCGCTGCGGCCTGAAAGCGAGATCGGCAGAGGCAAGTGGGCCGGCTCGAAGGGCATGCTCATCGCCTTCGGTGTCACCTCGCTCCTGTTGATCGTCGTGATCTTGGTGGTGGTCGCGCGCATCCGCTTGCGCGCTCGCGGCGGTGACGACGTTGGACCGATCTCGTCGCGTGGTGGCTCGGCTCGCCCCCCGCCGTCGACGCGTCCGCCGCGCCGGCTATGACCGAGCCGCCCGGCAAAGCTGTGGCCGGGGCGCCGGAGACACCTGCGCCGCCTGCTGGAATCGGCGGGCGCTTGGTGCTGGCGGTGCTGCTGGGCGTCGTGGTCTACGGGGTGATCGTTGGGCTGCGCGGCGAGGCGAAGATCCGCGCGGAGCTGGCCCACTTTGCGTGGGGGGGCTTCGCCGCAGCCTGCACGCTGTCACTCGGCAACTACGCGCTGCGCTTCCTCAAGTGGGAGTACTACCTCGCCGTGCTGGGCCTCTCGCGCGATGGCGCGGGGGCGCGCACGCTGACACTCGCTGAGAGCGCGCTCGTGTTCCTCTCCGGTTTCGTCCTGACGGTCACGCCGGGCAAAGTGGGCGAGGTGTTCAAATCGTGGGTGCTTTTCGAGATCAAAGGCATCCCGATCATGAAGACTGCACCCATCGTCGTGGCGGAGCGCCTCACGGATCTCGTGGGCATCATCGTGCTGATCACGCTGGGCGCTTCGACCTTCAAGGGCGGCGTCGGCTGGGCGGCCATCGGTTCCGTTGTGGTGCTGAGCATGCTCTTGGTGGTGCTGGTGCCCCCGTTTTCGCGTGCTGTCTTGTGGCCATGGCCGCGGCTACCGGGTCCGCTCGGTCGGCTCGCCGCAACGCTGATACCCAAAGTCGACGCTGCGCTCGGCAGTCTGCGCGCCATCGCGCGACCCCGCCACCTGCTCATCCCGTCGCTGCTCTCGATCTGCGGTTGGGCGCTGGAAGGCGTCGGCATCGCCTTGATCTTGCGAGGTTTCGGCAACTCGCTGCCGACGCTTTCGGCGATATTTTTCTACGCGACCGCCACGCTCGCCGGCGCGCTGGTGCCAGTGCCCGGGGGGCTCGGCGTCACTGACAAGATCTTGGAGGAGTCGATGGTCGCGCTCGGTGGCGTGCCGGAACCGGTCGCAACCGCCGCCATGCTCCTCGGGCGGCTGGCGACCCTGTGGTTCGCGGTGCTCGTCGGCTTCATCGCGCTCGGAATCTTGAGATTGAAGTTCCCTTCGTTGCTGCGGGGAAAGGCTCGCTCGAAAAATTAGGCTTGAACTGGAAAGCAGCAACATGCTAGCCCGCTCTTACCCCAGCATTCTTGCACACGTAGACACGTAGACACTTCCTCAATGCCCACCATCGAACGCGGACTGCCCCTCGTGCAGCACGTCATCTCGACCCTCCAGGCCCGGGTGGCCAAAAAGGGTGGCGAGACCCCAGTAGGCGCGGGCCGTCATGCGCTCGACGCGCTCGAGTCCAAACTGATGGTCGAGCTGCCGCCCACGCTGCGCGCCTTTCTCGCGTTCGACTTCACTTTTGCCAGCTTGGGCAAGGGCTGGCACGGCCGCGGGCGCTTCGGCAACCCGCAGCAGCCGCGCCCACGCCTGACCAGCGCACGCAAGCTGGCAGAGGCCAAGACCGACCTCGGCTGGACGGACACGCGCATCCGCACGAAGCTGTTGCGGCTGCCGAATCGCCAGCGACACCCGTGGAACGCCCTCTACTTGGGTGAGGCCCGCCGTGACGGCGAGCTCTTGATCCTCGGCGCCGAGCACGAAGACACGCTCGTCCGGTTCTGGCCGCGTTACACCGCATTCGACCTCTACCTCGCCGAACAAGCCGGCCTCGTCGAGCTGACAGAGAGCGCTCGCCTCGAAGACCTCGAGTCGCACATCGCGCTGAATCCCGAGCTGCAGACAGGCGAAGAGCAAGACGACGGCGACGGGGACTACTGAGACCGCGCTTCCAGTTTCGCGTTCCGCCGAATGCACCTGGGCGGACGGGCCCGGCTGATCGCGTCGACCGGCTGATCGTCGCGGAGCTGGCGAAACAGCAAGCACCCATCTCACGGGCCGCGGTTCAGCGCTGGTTCGAGCACGGCCGCGTGCTGGTCTTTGGCAGGCCATGCAGGGCTTCTGCCGTGTTCGCCCCTGGCACCGAAGTCGACGTCGACCCCGCGCCCGAACCGGCCACTACGGTCACGCCTGACGCCTCCGTGCGCTTTCGCGTCGTCTTCGAGGACGAGCACCTGATCGTCGTCGACAAGCCTGCAGGGCTCGTGGTGCACCCCGCCAAGGGCAACTGGGAAGGCACGTTGGTGCATGGGCTGGCTGCCCACGGCCTCGACCTGGCGCTACTGGCCGAGCCCGACGGCAGCAGCACGGCTGTCGCTCGGCCAGGCATCGTCCATCGACTCGACAAGGGCACCAGCGGCTTGTTGGTTGTAGCAAAAAGCACCACCACCCGCGAAGGGCTCAAAGATCTGTTCGCCCGGCACGACATCCAGCGCGAATACGTGGCCGCCGTCGTGGGCGCCGCCGAAGATCGACGTTTCGACACGCTGCACGGTCGTGCCCCTGGCGATCGCACCAAATTCACCTCTCGCGGCACGCCTGTAGGCGCCAAACGGGCCGTGACGATAGTGCGCGTGCTCGAGCGGCTGGCTGGCTCGACGTTGGTCGCTTGCACGCTGGAGACAGGGCGCACGCATCAGATCCGCGTGCACCTCGCGGAGCAGATGAAGACCCCCGTGCTCGGTGACGCCAGCTACGGCGAGCAACCGCTCGATCGATCGCTCGCGGTCATCTCGGACCAGCTCGGGCGTCAGGCGCTGCACGCGCGCCTGCTCGGCTTTGTGCACCCGATCACCAAGCGCAAGCTGCGCTTCAGCAGCGACCCGCCAGAAGACATGGCGCGCGCGATCGAAGCGCTTAGAGCGCTCGCTCACGCCGAGAAACCGAAGCAGAAATCGAAGCGTTAGCGCGCTACCAGACCTTCGATTTCACGTGGCCCTTCGACTTGACCAGAATGTCGACCAAGGCGCGGTCGTAAAAATTCTTGTGGTAGAGGTCGGCCGACACGCGGCTCTTGTAGAGGGCCCGGCCCTCTTCGATCTCTTCTGCGAGCGAGTTGAAGAGCTCATCGTCTTGGATGCCCTTCACGATCTTCTCCTCGTTGTAGAGCGAGAGATCACTCGCGATGGCTCGGGCCAGACGCCGAGCTGCTTCTTCCGTCTCGATGAGTGCCATACGCGGCTAATCATCCGGGTTCTCGGGCGCCGTGTCAAAAGGCCAGCGGAGACACGCCGCCGCCAGCGCCAACCCCGGCACGATCACCAAGCCGTAACGGCCTGCTCCGAAGAAAATGGCGTGAATCAAGGCTGTCGTGCCGGTCACGGTGGCCGCCAGCCCCAGCGCTACCCGGCGCTTGGCCGTGGTCCCGGCCGGCGGCGCCAAGCCGAGCCCAGTAAATACGAGCACGCCGAGCCAGGCCCAAGGCAGCACAGCGAGACCCAGCGCCCCGTAGACGAAGGCGCGCCGCAGCGGCGGGGTCCATGCGCGCGCCGTGGTGAGCGCAGCCACAGCCAGCGCCGCGGCGAGCAGCAGGCGTTGTACCAGCGTCTCCAGCGCCCCCCACACGAGCTTGGCCGTGCCACCGAACGACTCGGGGCTGGCCTGGTGCAGGTACCACGGGCCCGCTCCACAATAGTCGAACGTCGCTGCGAGCTTCTTCGGCGCGAGCAACGCCCAAGCCACCGGCTCGGCTCGGATCACACGCAGCGCCTCACGCTCGAAGCAAACATCTTTCTCCGCTTCGTCGAACTCGCTCGCGCACGCTTCTGGCACCTTGATCGGCGCCCACGAGCCCTTTGCTTCCGGGTCGGTGCCGATCAGTAAGTTCCAACCGCCGTTGACACTGACGAGCGCGCAGCGACCGAGCTTGTCGCAGTTGCGCGCTGTCCACGGCAACACCACCGCCAAGCTCAAGAGCAGCACCGCCACCGCAGAAAGCAGGCGCCGAGGCAGCGGCATGTGCCCGAGCGCCACGAAGGCGAACAAGGGCGCCAGCAAGATCGACTGGGGTCGCACCAGGGTCGTGGTGCCTACGATCGCAGCGAGCGACACGAACGCGAGCCAGCGCGTGCGGTTGGAAGCGTCCGAAAGCGCGACTGCAGCCCACAGCGCCAGCGCGAGCAGCGCCGCCGTCACGCCTTCCGTCATCAGCGCCGGGGTGTAGCTGACGAGCGCCGGGTGTAGCGCGAACGCGAGGCCAGCAAACCAGGCGGCGCGCTGCGAAGTGAGCAGTAGCGCGGCTCGATGTAGCGCGACTGCGCCAAGCGCGCCCAAGAGCGCGTTGAAGATCATCGCGTAGCCCACGACGGGGCCAAGCGCCGCGTAGACTGCGCTGATTGCAGCTGGGTAGCCGACTGGGTAGTGCGCTGCGTAAGTGACGGTACCGTCGGGCCAGAGCCAGGTGTAGCCGAGCCCCTCTGCCAAACGCTGCGCATGAATGTGGTAGTAGACGCCGTCGGCAACTGGCTCGACTCGACCGAACGCCCACAGGGCAACGCCGAGCCGACTGACCAGCGCGAGCGCCGCCACCAGAAGCGTCGCGCGCGAGCCCTTCACAGCAGCGGAAACACCGGCAAGAGACCCAGTCGCTCGAGCGCGGCGATGATCTCGGCCTGCGGCAAGCCGACGACGTTGGAGTACGAGCCCTCGATACGTGGGATCGCAAACGCGAAGCGCCCTTGAATCGCGTAGCCGCCGGCTTTGTCGGAGCCCTCACCGCTGGCTGCGTACGCGTCGACCCAAGCGGCCGGCAGCGGCCGCACGAAGACGCGCGTCGTCACCGTCGCCTGCTCGATCGCGCTGCCATCACGGAGCTCGATAGCAAAGCGGGTGCTCACCTCGTGACTGCGCCCCGAGAGCCGCTGCACTGCCTTGACTCGCTCAGCGAGACCGCGCGGCTTGTCGAGCACTTCGCCATCACACACGACGATGGTGTCGGCGACCAGCAGCGCAGCGTGCGCGACGTCTGCCGCCTGTCGTCGCGCCGCCACGAGCTTGCTGGCGACGATGCGCTCCAGGTAACGAAGCGGCCGCTCCGCCTTGTCGATGCTCTCGTCGACGGCTGGCGTCAGCGTCGCGATCGGCAGACCCAGCGCCTCGCACAGCTCACGTCGCCGCGGCGAGCCGGACGCGAGCAGGAGCGGTGAAGACTTCGTCAGGGTCACGGGGCCGTTTTTCCGGCCAAACACCATGTTCGACGTCGCCGGAGCGTTTGCTGATAGCTCACGGCCCCGCGCTTTGCTAGACCCGGGACCGGATGCGCACCCGACATTGGGTCGCGTTGGCTCTGGGTGCCTGGCTCGGCGCCACCGCCCGGGAAGCCCGCGCCGACAACTGCGAGGCACAAGGCGCTGCACACAGCCTCGGCAGCTCGTGCATAGACATCGACAACCTGTGGTTGCGACCTGGCGCCTCGCTGTTCCTCGCCTCCGGCGCGACCGAGTCGACACCCGCCGGCCAGGTCGGCTTCGGCATCGTGGTGAATTACCAGCGCCGCCCGCTGCGGCTCAGCCTCGCGGGGCCATCGCTCGACCCGCGAGACGTCTACGTCATCGAGAACCAGCTCTCCGTCACCTACCTGCTCGCGCTCGGCGTGACCGACGACCTCGAGCTGACGATGGCTGCGCCGATCACCTTCTACCAAGATGGCGCCGGCTACGACTCGATCCTCGGCACCGGTGAAGAGCTCACCCGCTCCGTGGTACGCGACCCACGCGTCGGGGTTGCTTGGACTTTTGTCGACCGTGCGCGCAGCGCGGACGCCGATGGGCTCGCGCTGACAGGCAGGTTCGAGATCGCCGCGCCACTCGGAGACGGGGAAGCGTTTGCGGGTGCTCGCACGGCGACGTTCGTGCCAGCGCTCACTGGCAGCTATCGCGCATCGATCTTCGAGGCCACAGCCGAGGTCGGCGCGCGCATCCGCGGCGACGAGCCGCTCGCCCGCGCCAACTGGGGCACGCAGATCAGTGCGTCGCTGGGCGCCAATGTGCTCTTGTGGAAACCGGCCCAGCTCTCGCTGGGCGCAGAGGCGTTCGCGTTGCCGGTGATCGCCCAGCAGCCGGCAGGCGCCGACGCGCTCGTGCCTGCAGAGTGGCTCGCTTCGGTGCGCGCCGCGCCATTCTTTGCGGGCGACGTGTTCTTCCAGCTCGCCGGCGGCAGCTCGATCCCCTTCACGGAGTCGTCCGCCACTTCTCCCGAGATGCGCTTCTTGGCCTCGTTTGGCTACGCGCCCCGAGCGCTCGACACGGATCGCGACGGCGTGCTCGACCGCGACGACAAGTGCCCCGGCAAAAAAGAAGACCGCGACGGCTTCGAAGATCAAGATGGCTGCCCCGATCTCGACAACGACAACGATCGCATCCCGGACGAACGAGATCGCTGCCGTGACGCCGCGGAAACAGTCGACAATTTCCAGGACGAAGACGGCTGCCCCGACCTCGACGACGACCAGGACGGCGTCCCCGACGAAGAGGACGAGTGTCGCAACGCGAAGGAAGACAAGGACGGCTTCAACGACGCCGACGGTTGTCCCGACCCCGACAACGACGGCGACTTGATCCCGGACAAAGAAGACGGCTGTCCGCTCGGCGCCGAGGACAAAGACGGCTTCAACGACAGCGACGGCTGCCCCGACCCGGACAACGACTCCGACGGCGTGCTCGACGCGGCCGACCTGTGCCCGAAAGAGCGCGAAGACAAAGATGGCTTCGCGGACACCGACGGCTGCCCCGACCCGGACAACGACGAAGACGGCGTGCTCGACGGTGCCGATCTCTGCCCGAAAGAGGCCGAGACCCTGGACGGCAACAGCGACGACGACGGCTGTCCAGAGCCGGGCGCAAAGAGCCTCGTGCGCATGGAGAAAGCGCGTGTCGTGTTCGAAGGCGCGGCAGCATTCCAGCCCGGCAAAGCCGAACCGACAGCCGAGCTCGAGAAGAAGCTGCGGCTCGCGGCACGCCTCCTGCGCGCGCGCATTGGGGGCTCGGTCGTGGTGATCGAAGCCTACGGCGACTCCGCAAACAGCGATGCTCTCGCGACCAAGCGCGCAGCAGCGGTGAGGCGCATCTTCGTCGAGGCGGGCCTACCCAAGGAACGAATCACCGCAGCCGCGGGCGATAGCGCCGTGAAGCGACCGGCTGGCGCGGCCGGTGTCGATATTTCGCTCGTCCGCTCTGCCGAACCCCACTCCGACTCCCAAGCAACCGACTAGCCGAGATCAGCGCATGAAATGGACAACCCTCTCTCTCACAACTGGATCGGACATCGTCGGTGAGCTGGAGGGTCGGCTCGGTGCCAATGCAGGGCCGTTCGTCGTCGATGGCTTCGGCGAGCTGCGGGACCCGGTCCTGTGGCCTCGCACCGAGGCGGACGAGCGCACCGAGACGCAGCTGACTGGCATCTGGGATCTGGTTTCGCTGCGCGGCGCCGGCGACACCCCCAGCACCGTGACGCTGGTCGCGTTGCTCTGCCGGCAGTCGCAGCAAGGGCCCGAGTCGCGCGGCGGCGTTCTCGCCGGCGGCGCGGTGGTGTCGGCGACGATTCGCGTGGGTGCGGGCACCGACGCGGCGCAGCCGAGCCAGCCGCCTCCGCGCCTCCAGCCGGTGGTCCCGCTTCAGGCCGCATTGCCTGTCGTTCCCACCCCTACGCCGCGCCCTGCTGAGGCAGCGCCAGCACCGAGAGCGGCGCTGATTACGCCTCCGCCGGCTGCGCAAGCAATTGCTCCGCCGGCTGCCTCCACGCCGGGCGCTGTTGCGTCCGGCGGCGCGTCCTCACCGGCCTTCGGCTCGAGCGGCACGCTGCCCAAGCGACCCGCCGCAGTCGACACCTCCGTCGAGAGCTACCCGGAGGAGGGCGACATCGCGAATCACTTCGCCTTCGGTCGCTGCACAGTTGTCTCCAGCGACGGAGAGCGCCTGCGCCTGCAGCAAGAGCGCGATGGTCGCGTGCGCGAGGTTGCGCTCAGCATGCTACGCGTCGGCTCTCCGGAGATGGTCGACGGCAAGCGCCACTGGGAGCTCGCACGAAAGAACTGACTTCAGGCCGCAGCGTCAGATGACGCTGCGACGCACTTCGATGTAGTCGCCGGCTTGCAGCAGCACGTCTTGGATGCGGCCGTCGCGAATGTCGTCGAAGCTGACGCGCTCGATCTTGGTGTCACCTTTCAACGTCTTGCGTTGAATGATGATGCTGTCTTCGTCGGCGATGTCGGTGAAGCCGCCCGCGAGGGAGATCAGCTTCAACAGGCCCATGCCTGGCGAGATGGGGTACGAGTCGGGCTTCTTGACCTGACCTGCGATGCTGACGCGCTTGGACAGATACGCGCGCACGATCACGCTGACCTGCGGGTCGGTGTAAAACTCGCCCTCGATCAGCTTCTTCTTTACCAGCACTTCGATCTCGTTCGGCTCGAGGCCGATGATCGAGACCCGACCGACGAACGGCAGGTTCACCGTGCCGTCGGGAGAGACCTTGTAGTCACTGGGGATCTCCTTCGCGCCAGCGATGCTCGCCCCGAGGATGCGGATCTCCAGCTCGTCGCCCGTGCCCAGCGTAGTCGCGTGGATCGGCGCCGGCAGATCGGGCGCCTTCACCGGGCCGGTGTTGCAGCCGGTCAGCGCCGCCACCAGCAACAGCACGAACGTGAGAGCTCGAGTGAGGCCCGCGAAGGGCTTCACCACATGACGCGAGCGCCGAGATACGCTTGAAAACGTTGCCACTGCAGGCTTTCCGTCACGCCGCCGCTTGAGACAGTCTGGTCGGTGATGTTGGTGTCGTAGCGAACGGTGGCGTTCAGACCGAAGAAGTCGACAAAACGATATTCGCCGAAGATCGATGGGTCGATGCGAATCGTGGTGAACTCGGGTGTGCCCAGGTCGTCGATGGCCGGGTACGCGACTGCGGCAACGCCGCCGTCGACGATCAACAAGAAGCGGCCAGCGAACATGTAGGAGAACTTGAGGTAGCCGCGATTGATCTCTTCGTAGCTGCCGATGTACGCGTCGGCGAAGTCGCGGGTGAAACCGGCAGCGAGCGAAGAGAGTGACAGCGATGCGGCGGCGGGGTCGTTGGAAGCAGATGGCGTAATCAGCCATTTGACTTCGGCTTGGCCGATGAAGCTGTCGAAGTCGCGCGGCGTGGTGTTGACGTCCGACGAGTAGAAGCTGGCGCCCCAACCGCCCATCGCCAGCACTGCGAGCGAGTTGGTGATGAGGCCGTTGTAACCAATGCGCGCGCGCATCGGGTGAGACGAGGTTTTCTGCGTGCCGTTCGGGTAGTCGATGAAGCCGAAGCGGCCATCGAACGTCAGCGCCGAGCGAGGCAAGAACCGCCAGCGACCGCGCGTCTTCAGCTCGTGATTGAAGTTGTTGAGGTTGTCGAAATCACCGTTCTCGAAGAACGTGCCGACGAAGTCGTAACCAAAACGCCAATCGAACAGGCCGCCGCCGGGAGCGAAGCCGATCTCGACGCCGCCGTCCGGAACCAAGCGGTTGAAGCTCTCGGCTTGTACGCCGGTGTTGGAGGGCTCGATGTTGCGCGAGAGCCCGCCATGAACGCTTCCGAACACGACGCGCTCCGGAAAGAACTCGACGTTGAAGTCGACACGCCCACCGACGTTGCGGTTATCGGCGATCGAATCTTTGCCGCCCTGCCCGCCGGAGATCGGAAAGAACTCGTCGTAGGTCGCGTGGATGCCAGCGCGGAATTTCACCACCGGCGGGTCGGTGCCAGCCTCGCGCCGCTGCGGACCGAGGGTCGCGATGGAGAACGACGGCGTGATGCGCAGACGCAGCGCACCGATCGGGTCTTCTTCGTCGGCGCGACGGAAATAGTTCGTGTCGTAGCCGAACTCGGCGGCAGCACCGGGGTGCAGCTCGAAGCTACCGACCTCGATGCCTTTGCCTTCGGTGAAGCGACGATCCGACAGCCAAGGTTGGGTCTGTGCAGACGCAACACTGGGCAGTGAGCACGCGGCGAAGACTATGGCGAAGCGAAAGAGTCGACTCATCTCAGGTGCTCGCGGCGGAGTGAACCACCACCTCGTATCGGACCCCCCAGCAATGCTTTTTTGCCTATCAACCTGCGGTTGAATTGCGCGAAGCAGCTCCCTGCGTAGCCAGAGATTGCTTGCTGGAGAAACTCACGGGCCCGTCGACTGCACCGAGCGCCTTGCGAACAGGTACCTGCAACCGCCTTCCGCATCAACCCCCCACCACGGTTCCTTTTGGCGATCGATATCGCAGAGCCGACTGTTGCGGCCGCACAAGTGCGCAGCCCGAACCATTCTCGGTCAGATCTCCGGGCAACAACATTGCGGAGCAATTGCTTGCGCAGCCATCAGCAAGGCGGCGCGAAAGGCGACAGTGCGCAGACACTGATCAGTCGATGCAGCTAGCGCAGTCGGGAACCTCAACCACGACCGTGAAGGTCGGGTACTCGGAAGGATCTTCGGAGGGCAAATTCTTGTCGATGGTCGTCGTCACCGACGATTGACCCACGACGCCGACTTCTTCGCCGACGCACTGGTTTGCTTCGGTCGACAGCTGATCAGAGCGCTGACGGAGCACACTCATGATGGTGAATTCGTGCGTCGCCAGATCGGCGTCTCCGCGCTTGACCGCGGCCGCCAGCGCGTCCCGGCGCTCTTGGGCGGAGGAGATCGCCACATTGAGCTGCGTGAGCTTGTCGTTGAGGCACAACGTCTTCACGACGTCGCGCTGCTCTCGTGCCTCCATCAGTTGGCGGCGGACATTGGAGCGAGCTTGCTCCATACGGGCGAGGTCGCCATCGGCTTGGGCCAGCTGCTCTTGTGGGGACAGGGTCACTTGCCGCTGCAGACCGGCATTGACGTCGCCCGGGCCGCCCGGCGGAGTTTGGCCACCTGGCCCGCCTTGCGCGATCGCAACACCACCGATACCGAGGGTGAAGAGCGCGGCGGCAACGAGACGTAGGGAACGAGCGCGGTCCATCAGAGGGCCTCCGAGATCACTTTTTTGCGCAGGAGCACCTGCGCAACGGCCAAAGGTACCTATCAGGGACCCACATTGTCAACGCGGACCCCTGCGGTTCGGACTTTAGGGTGCCTTCGTTCTGCCCCGCATTCAGTTCGTCGCCGATCTCGAAGAAACCGGCGTTCTCGAAGAAACCGGCCTGCCAGCAAAACGAGACTGTCGCGATTTGCTACGGCAGGAGTCACTGGGGGAAGAACGAGACCGGGATAACAATCGTTGCGCCGCCGCCTTCGGGTTTGTCGAACTGCGCGCTGGAGACGCGGGCGGCAACGCAGCTGGTGACGGTACCGGAGAGCCCGCCGCCACCGGAGGGGCTGGCGCCGAGAACCTCGCCGTTGGGACCGATCTTCGCGGTGATCTTCACGGACCCCTTCATGCTCGGGTCTTCTTGGAGGCCGCGGTTGTAACAGCGCCGGAAGCCTGCAGCCATGCCGGCGACGACAGCGCCCGCGTTGCCAACAGAGCCGCCGGACACGTTTGCACCGCCGATGCCGACGTTGCCTTTCGGGCCTTCGACCTTCTTGGCAGAGCCAGCGGCGGCAGCTGCCTCGCCGGAGCCCTTGTTGCCGAGCCTGCTGAGGTCGCCGTTACCACCGCCACCGAAGGTGCCAGCCCCGCCGCCGTTCATGTTCAGGTTGCCGATGCTGCCCTTGCCGGCGCCAGCCCCAGAAGCAGCTGCGTCGTTCAACAGGGAAAGCGGGACTTCACCCGAGCTGAGCACACGGTCGGTCGAGACGCCGCTGGAGTTGAGGGCACCGAACATCTGGATGTCGAGCGCCGCGAGATCGTTCGAGATCTGCGAGGCCTTGGCATCGCTGAGGGAGCCAGGTTTTTTTGCATTGGAAGGACCCTTGGCATTGGATGCAGCCTTGGGCGCGACAGCCTCGGCGGTCGCTGCAGCGGTGGCGGTCGCGACCACCTCGGTGTTCTCTTCTTTTTGCTCGACTACAGGCGGCGGAGGCAGGCCCTTCACCTGCTCGATGAGCTGCATGACGCTGAGCTCGTCATCGACCGGAGGGTCCATCCAGTCGGAGTAGATGGAGCCGATCAAACCGAAGTGGAACAGGAACGAAAACGCCGCGATGATGGTGGTGGTCCAGTCGATCACGAGGCCCGACTTCACCGAAACGGGAAGCTGCGGCCGCGGCTGAACAGGCGGCGGCGCGACGAACTGGAACAAGAACGTCGTCTCGCCGATGACGACTTTGCCGCGAGCGTCTTCGTTGAGCGTGATTTGGTACGCCTGAAGCTGCCCTTGCTGGACGCGCCGCGCCTGCCCACGAAGCGCGCCGAGATCACTGATGCCGGTCTTCAGAGCGACACGGCCAGTCATGCCGTCGAGGAAGTTGAGGCAGTACTCGTTGCCGATCAGCTCGAACAAACGGAAGGTGGGCGGCAGGTTCTTCGTCGGCAGGACGAAGGTGCTCTTCTCGCTCGGGCCCACCAGCACGTGTGTGCGCTGCTTGATGACGCGCTCTTCGATGACCTTGCCGCCCTGGACCAAACCGATGCGCAGAACCTTGGGCCCCGTTGCCTGGGGCATGGCGCGCATCACGGCAGTCATCTGACCGGGACGCTGGGCCTGCGGACTCATTGAAGGTTGGGTCATGGGAAAGCGGCTCCGGAGATGCTCAGAGAAAACGTGCGACCAGCGGGTCAGACTACGGGTCGAATCAGAAGTTCCAGGAAGAGTACATAACGGTGAGAAGGTGGTCCAGCGGGTGGTCTCTAGCGGCGACGGCGAGCCTCGCGCTTTCGCTCGGTTGAAGGTCGCTGTGCCGAGAACTTGGGCTCGCCTTCCTGGTGGACGGTTGGAAGCAGCAGATGGATGAGCTTGTCAGCGTTGAATCGCTGCTTTTTTTCGAGGTCGAGCGCCGCGCGGCTGATCATGTGCACCCCGGTCGCGCCCAAGGCCGCCACCAACAGCGAGAGCACAGCTCCGAGACGATCTTGACCGGCGACCGCCAGCGAGGCCATCAGCACTCCGCTGAACACCTGGATGCGCAAAGCCGACCACCCCCACTTGGATCTGGAGCCGTAGCGCAGGGCCAAGTCGGAGACGGCTTCACTGGCGACATCGACTCGGCTTGCCTCGTCTTCAGCAGCAGCCAGCGCCCGCGCGAGCCTGCCCTCCCATGACCGGCCTTCGGTCTCGAGCGTCGCGACGATTACACGATCGCCTTCTCTGGCGCGTTGAAGCCGAGAGACCAGCGAGCCAAGCGAACGCGAAGGCTCCGCCCTCACGGCGCGGAGTTGAAGAGACGCCAGCACCAGGCCAGCGCCCGCGAAGGTTGCGGACCCCAGCAACAGCCAAATCACCTCAGAACGGATCGCGGTAGATCGCCTTCTCGATGCGCTCGAGAAAGGGCTGCCTCAGCTCGGCCAGCGTGAGCTTCGGTTGGATACGGCTCACGTCGACCGCGGCGATTGGCTTCTGAATGCGACCTGTGATGGTCACTTCAGCGAGCGTGATCACGCCACGCCCCGCGGCGTCTTTGGTTTTTTCTTGGGCGCTGGCCTCGGTGACCGAGGCGAATGCCAGCGCTACTGCGAGAAACCCGACCGTCTTCATGCTCAGAACGCGCCCTTGAGGATGCTGTCTTCGATTCGTTCGATGAAAAGCTGCTTCAGCTCGACCAACGTGAGCTGAGGACTGATCCTCGACACCGTTACTGCGGCCTGCGGTCTCATCCAGCGCCCTGTAATCACCTGGTCAGGCAACGTGATCTCGCCTCGACGCGCGGGCGTAGCCACTGCTTGCGGTTCGGCAGCCGGTGCTTGTGAGCCGACACGCGGGGCGACCTCGTCGGCAAACGCCACCCCCGAAACGGACATTGTTACGACCATCGCGAGACATGTTGTCAGCTTGTTCATGGGTCCCCTCACTTCGCGTCCGGAGCTTTGGCTGGTGCCGCTTTGTCTGCTGGTGGAGCTGCGTCTTTTGGCGCCGCGTCTTTCGGTGCCGCATCTTTCGGTGGCGGCGCGGCAGGTGTGGCAGCCGCTTTGGCGGCTTCGAGCTCGCCGCGCTTCAGCTTCGCTCGGTTCAGGAGCTCATCCGAATCGTCGCCCTCGCCACCTTTGGGTCGCAGGTCTTGGTACTTCTTCAGCGAGGCGGTCGCCGCATCGACTTGCTGCATGGGCGTCATGTTCGGAACCGACGGCGCGAAAAGGTAGAGCAGCCCGTAGTTGTAGTGCACTTGGGGCAAGCTCGCGTCTTTGCCGACTACGTAATCGAAGCGCTGTTTCGCCTCCGCGACCTTGCCCTGCAGGCGGTAGCAATCGCCCAGCAAAAGATGGGCGGACAGGTTGTCGCTGTCGAAACGTAGCGCCCCCTCCACCAACGGCAGCGCTTGATCGCCGCTGCCTGATTGAAGCAGGAACGTCGCCAGCTGAACGCGAGCCTCGACCAAATCAGGCCGGCGCGCGACTGCCTTGGTGAACTGATCCATCGCGTCGGCACGTTTGCCTTGCTCTTTGTAGATCAGACCGCGAATGAGCAGCGCCTCGGCGTTGTCCTTGTCGCGCGCGACGTTGTCTTTGTCGTAGCCATCCAAGATCGCCTGCAGCGCGTAGAGCGCGAGATCGATCTTTCGAGACCGGTAGTAGTCGCGCGCGATGACCACCATCGCAGGCTTGTAGTCCGGGTTGATCTTGAGCGCCTCGCCAGCAAGTGACTGCGCGCTGCCACTGTCTTTTCCTAGCGACTTCACCTCGGCAAGGGCGGCCAGCACCGCGGCCGACTTCGGGAGCTCGTTCTTCTTCTGAGTGAGGAACGTATCGGCCTCACCAAGATTGCCTTTGCGCGCTTTGAACATCGCGTAGCCGACGATCGCCGGCTCGTAGTCGGGGACGATCGTGTAGGCCTGGCGATAGCTCTGGAGCGCCCCGTCGTCTTTCAGGCGCTCTTGAACCACAGCGAGCGAGTAGAACGCCTGGTATGCCTTCGGGTCGGTTTGGCCCGCCTGAATGAAGAGCTTCTTCGCATTGGCCAGATCGCCACCTACGAAGGCCTGCATGCCTTGTTGGAAGATGGCAGCCGCTGCGTCGCTCATCTTCGGACGGTTCTGCCCAATGCCAGCTCCGCTGCCGACATCTTGCATCGTCCACTGTTGCCCAGGCTTGGGCGTGCCACTCAGATCACCGGCACCGACGACACCGCCGCCTGCGAGCGGAACTTTCGGCGTCTCTGCAGTCGTCTCGCAACCGAGAGAAGCAGCGCTCAGCAGCGCAACAGCAAGAATGGCTAGGGCTGACTTCATGGTGACCTCGAACGACTGAAGCATGACACGGCTTGGAACATTGGCTCAGGGACCCTCATGGCCCAGCCGGAAGCGGAGCCGGCATGCCATCCGGTGACGGATCTTTGGTGAGACCCGGCCGCGAGCGCAGGAAAATGTTGTCGGTGTACACGAAGGGCGACTTCGACTGAGGGTCGATGACGCCCTGCGAGTAATCCTTCATCTTGGGGTTACCGAGGATGTCGGTGAAAAATGCCAGGCGACGGATGGCCTGATCGATGGCGTCCGTGCGGACCTTGTAGGCTTTGCCCCACACCACGGCCTCGGCGTAAAACTTCACCATCGCCTTGTCGGCCTCGTCGAGCGAGCGCTCGCGCACTGCACGCCACGCTTCGCGGCGCGTCTGACGGATTTGATCGGCCTGCTCTTGCAGGTCCTCGCGATCACTTCCCTCCGCCTGCTTGAGCAAGCGCTCTTCTTTTTCGCTGTAGAGCTTCACCTGCGGCGGCGTAGCGTTGTAGAGCCCGGTGCGGCACGAGTCGTACAGCGACCCTTGGCGAGCGCGAGCCGCGACGCTCCATTTGGGAGAAACGTAGGTGTCGATCACTGTCTGGAGCTTCGGGAACCAAGTGTCATTGGCTTCCTTCATGTCCTTCTCGAACTTCTCTTTGACCTTGTCGATCACGCCTTCGTAGCGGTGGTGATTGGTGTCGTAGTCGAACTTCAGCTTCAGCTGTTCGTCGACGGCCAAGTATGCGCACTCGCCGGCCATGTCGGCTTCTTCCGAACCCAAGGCGGCGCTCTTGCCGTCGACCGTGACGGTCTTGAACGACTCGAACGACTTGGTGGTATTGGTGCACCAGTCCTTCGACTTTCCGTCTTTGCCCGCGCGGTGCATCTTGGCTGCGAAGTAGGCCGCGCGAACGAGGTACTGCGACGCCTCCTTCGTGTTGCGGTTCTTCGTGTAGTAGTTCTCCATTGCGGCCGTCGCCTTCATGCGCGCCGTGCGGTTCGCGCCATCGTCGGCCGCGTTGTCGTCCCAGCGCTTCAGGTCGGCAGTCGCCACCAGGTAGTCGACCTCCATTTTCTGCGCCACCGACGCGTTCAGCGAATAGAGGGTCTGACGAGCCGCCAACAGCTTCTCGTCGTCACCGATGTTGGCGTACAAGATGACCGCGTCGGTCGCTGCCACACGCCGGTCGGCCTCGGTGAAACGCTTGTTCTTGCTGATGATGTCGGCAGTATCGGCAGCCGAGCGGTAGTTGAAGAAGAGCACGTAGGTCTTCTTCAGCTCGTCGTTGGCGACCTTCAGGTTGATCAGGCGATCTTTGTATTGCTCGGGGTTGGCCTTCACTGGCGGTTTGGCCGCGGGGTCACCCTTCTCCAGCGCGGCGAGCCGATCTTCGTTGCCGTACTCCTTGATGAACAACGAATACATCGCGATGGCATCGTCGTATTCGCCGACCTGCTTGTACGACTTGGCGCCGTTGATGGCTGCCTCGGGGGCCTCGTCGCGTGCGGGTGCCTTCTCGAGCGCCACCTTGTAGAGGCCACCGGCCTTGCGCCAAGCGGCGTCGCGCTCCGGGCCTGCCGGCATCTTTTCCGCCGCTTGGTAGGCCGCGAAGGCGTCTTGGTAGAAGCCTTGAGATACGGTTTCGGAAGCTACTTTACCTTCGTTCTTCTTGCCTTCTTCGGTCAGCGCGCAACTGCGCGTCGCGACGGCTTCACCGAGGCGCCGTGTTTCTTTCACGTCGCGCTCGAACGCCGCCATCGATCGCAGGCGGTCCCATGCCTTCGCGCCAAACGGCGTCTTGCCGCACTGGGCGTCGTAGATGGGCGTGAAGCGCTTCTTCGCTTCGGCGAAGTCGCCGTACACGAAGTAGTAGTTGGCGACGTCGAACTCGTAGACCTTGGCCTGCGTCATCGACATCTTCTTCACGCCATCGTCGACTTCTACGTCGACGTTTACGTCGACCGTTTCGGGGACGCGGCGGATGTACTCTTCGCGAGCCTGCATCGTCGCGAGCACCGCAGGCGGCAGAGGCGCCTTCACGACTTTCGAGTCGGCGCCTTCGCCCTCGATCTTGACGCCGTCGCGCATCTCGATGCCTTCGGTGCCGTTCGTGGCTTTGAAGCGCTTGTACTGATCTTGCAGCTGTTGGTACGCCACATCGACGACGAAGAACGCCGCCGGTTGCAGGTACTTGCTGTCTTCGTTGGAGTCGCGCACGGCGATCGCGGTCTGCCGCGCGACTGTGACCTGTTGCTCGGTCGGCGAACGATCGAGCGCGACCGTCGTGACGATCACCATGTGATGCGCATCTGCGAGCCAGTAGCGGCTCTCGTAAGCGTCGCTCGAGTTTTCGTCTTGGCCGAGGTAACCCTCCCACCCTTGTGCGGCGAGCTGGAACTCTCTCAGCGCGCGCTCGAGCAGCTTGTCGCGTTCGACCTTGTCTTGGCTGCGCAGCGCTTCTTCAGCCAGTACGCGCCCGCCGTTCGTGTGGTCGGCTGCGGCGCGGCGTAGACCGCCACGCACGAGACGTTCAGCAGTCTGGATCGCCTCCGGATCGTTGATGCATGCGCGCGTCCACGGTTTGTTGGCGCCGACGTACTCAGCGAGCTTGGTGCGCGAATCGAGCGCCTTCTGTGAGTTGTCCTGGTAGTCGGCGGTGCCCTCTTTGGACTGCCGCATCATGGTGTCGTAGGTCTCGGCGACCTGGTTCTGTACGACCGGAGCGCCACAATCGAGCGGCCACTTCTTGAGGATGAGCTCGCTGACCTCGATCGTGTTTCGGTACTGGTTCAGCTCTTTGAACTCTTGCGCGAGCGCCTTGTAGATCTCGACGGTCCACTTTTCCTTCTGAGGAATCAGCGCTTCGTCCTGCACGCGGTCGATCGCCACGTGCATCTTCTGCTCCTGCTTTTTCGGATCCGACTCGGTGTCGAGCACGTCGTTCCGCGGGATGTACGGCTCGTCCGGGCCTGGTCCATCGAAGTCCAAATAGGTGAGCGAGCCAGCGATGTAGGTGAAGGCCTCGCCGCGGAAGTCCGAGCCTGGGTCGCCCGTCAGCTTCTCCTGCTCGTCGGCGTAACGCAGGAGCTCGATGAACTGGACGACGCTGGACTTGAAGCGCTGCTGCTTGAAATACGTCCAAGCCAGCTTGTACATCGACACCCCGTAGATGGGCGGCTTTTTGAACTGGAGCGAGTTGGTGTACGCGGCCTGGGCCCGGTTGAAATTGAAGGCACCGCCCTCGCGGCCGATCTCGTTGAAGTGATGGTCGCCGATCAGCCACCAGACCTCTGCGACGTAGCGGGGCTCTGCGCCTGCCAGCGTCTTCTGCGGGAGAGTGACGCAAGTAGACGGAAACGGATTCTGGAAGGACGACTCGTCGACGAGATCGTCGGCGGCCGGCCGCTTGCCTGGCTTGGCGGCCGGCCGCGCCGGGCCCTTCGGGCCTTTGGTTTTGGAGGGCTCCGGGTGCCTGCGCTCCCACTCTTGCCAATACTTGTCGTCGTGGTCCTGCGGTAGAGGGAAGACCACATCCTTGTTCGGGTCTTTTGCGTCGACCTCGACGGGGTACACGTAAAGGTTCTTACAAACGAGCGAACGCCACACCTGCTGCGCTTCGGGCTTGCGGGCCGAATCGTTGAGGGCGTGACCCAGGTAGTAGAAGACGCCCGCAAGCTCGCGGTACTTGGGAAACTCCTTGATGATGCGCTTGTAGAGCGTGATCGCCTTCTGCAGACGCTCGGCGAGCTGCTCGTCGGTGATGTCGGTCTCGTCGGCGCGTGCCTTCTCTTCGTAGAGTGCGGCCAGACGGAACATCGCGTCCGGTGTGTTCTCCGGATGGGCGTTGAGACCGCTGTAGCGCTCGATGAAGATCTCGAGGCGGCGAATCGCCTCTTCTCGAGCGTCGATCAGGGCCTTCTTCTCGATGGCGAGCTCGCGATCGAGCGCGGAGAGGATGCGGCGCTTGCGCTCTTCGTAGTGGTGCTTGACGATGCGTGTGATCGTCGAGCGGTACTCTTTGGCGTTGGACTCGTACGCAGCGGCTTCTCGCTGAAGCTCGGCCAAGGCGGCGATCTGGTCCGCGGACGGATCCGGCGGGCCAGGCGTTTTGGCTGGCAACGACGTCGGCGTGGTTGGCGCGGCGGGCGGAGCCGAGGTCTGGGTCGGAGCCGCCGACGCCGAACCCGAAGGTGCGGCCGACGGGCCAGCGGGGGGAGCAGCCGAGGGGCTCGGTGCCGCGCTACCTGTGGGCTTTGCGCTGCCGGTGGGTGCACCCACGGGTTGCGCGTTGAGCAAGCCGGGGGCTGCCGAGAGCAGCAGCGCAATCCCGAGAACTGCCGCTGAGAGGGGGGTATTTCGGGTCCGCATCACTTCTGTTCCTCGGCGCTCTCACCCGCGTCGTCGAGCACCTCGTTCAACTCTTCGCGAAGAAGACGCTCTTGTTGGGAGCGCTCTCTTTGCAACGTTCGAACGCGGGTGATCTCGTCTTCGCGCACTTCCCAGGCTTGTTGCGTGATGCCGACGTCGGCGCGCAAGACCATCGACTTCAGCCGGTCTTTGACGAAGCCGAAGTTGCGCATCATCACTTCGCCGACGAGCGTGCGAGCTTGCCCGTCGAGCTCTTCGAGGCGGACTTGGTAGCCGACGAGGTTGGTCGTTTCGGAGGCGACCTGGGTGATGACGACCGTCGTCTTGCGTTCGACTTCGGCGTCGATCTCGGCTTTGACACCGTTGACCTGCGTATCGGCGTCGTCTGCTTGCTTGACGATCGGCAATGCCTTCTTGGCATAGGAAGCCAAGCTGTTGCCGGCGGCACCACGTGAGGCGAGGTCGAGCTCTTGGCGGAGCACGAGTGCGTAGCGCGTGCGAACTTGCTCGTCCTCGACGAAACGTTGATCGCCGAAGCCGGCGGTCACGCGACCACCCCGGATCTGCTTGCGAAGCGCGTCGATCTGCCCGCGATACAGGGTGATGTCGGTCTCTTCTTGTTTGATCTGCGCTTCCCAGGCGGCCATCGCCGTCGGGTCGCGCACGACGCCGAGCGAGCTGCCTTCGCCCATCAAGCGACGAAGGCCGTTCACGATTGCTTGGTTCTGGTTGACCTGCAGCTCGAGCCGCTGGACGCCTTGAGAGACGCGATTCCATTGGCGCTCGGCTTCGAGCTCGCGCGTCGCGAAGTCGGAGTCGGTGGTCGGCAGCTTCTTCAGGCGCGCCTGGAGGGAGCGGCGCTCTGCTCGAACTCCTCGAATTTCTCCGTCGAGATCGTCGTCGTCGACGTCTTCCATCCCCTCGGCCAGTGTCAGGCGGGCAAGGCCGGTGCGATTCAGCATGCCGAGCGCGCGCTCGATGCCGTTTTTCAGCTCCGGGAAGGCGCGCACCCGAGCCGGCGAATTGAGCACGGCCGTGAGACGCTCGACCATGTCGTTGCTTTGCGCCAAAAGCTCGCGACACTCCGTGATGTCGTCGACGATCCCGAAGGCGGCTTCGCCGTCCTCCGCTTCACGCGCCCACTCGAGAGCGACCGGTGGCAGCGACGAGACGTCACCCGTCTCGAACTCCTTCTTGGTGAGCTTGTCGTAGTAGGCCCCGGGGTCGCTGGTCGAAGCCAGGAAGGCCTCGACCTTTTCGCGCATCGGGTCGTACGTGGTCTTGAAGCCCTCGTATGTCTTCAGCGCTTTGTCGAATTTGCCTGCGCGAAGCATCAAGTCGCCGCGCAAGAGGGTGCCATCGGCGAGATTTTGGCCCTTGGGGTCAGCCACGGCCAACACCTCGAGCGCGCGCAACGCGCGGTCCGCGTCGCCGAGCTTCACGTATACCCAGGCGAGCTCGTACAGCATCGTCCCGAACTCAGCCGAAGAGCGATCGATCTTGTTGTAGGCCTTGATTGCTTGCGTGAGCTGGTTGGTTTCGTAGAAGAGACGGCCGATCGCCAGCCAGCCCTGGTCGATGACCATGCGGTGCGCTTCGGTGTCGGGGGGCATCTGCGTGACCTTCTGGAACAGGTCTACCGCGCTCGCGTAACGTTCTTTGGGGGCCGCGGGCGGCTCTTCGCCGTCTTCGAGCTTCACCGGAGCCGGGGTGGCCTCTTTGACGGCGATGAGCCCGAGTAGAAATTTTGCCTGATGGCCGTATTCGCTCTTCTCGTCGAGGCCAGCGAGAACGGTCTTGGCGGAGGCGTAATCCTTTTTCGCCAGAAGCGCTTTGCCGCGCGCGTAGGTGAGCAGGGAAGCAGCGGAGGCTGGCGCCTTGTCGATCGAGGCGATCACTTCGGTGAGCAGCGCCTCGTCGCGCTTGCGCATGGCGATGTCGACCAGGCGAGCCAGCGATTTGGACAAATACGGGCCGTACTTGCTCTCGCCCGAGTTGGCCGCAATCTTCTGAAACACGCGTCGCGCGGACCAAAGCTGGTTGGACCGAAAGTACACCTCACCGAGCAGAGACAGCGCGTCGGGGTACGCCTGCTGGTTGTCCGGGAACTTCTCGATGACCTGGTTCAGCACCCCCGCGGCGCGGTCGTAGTCTTTGGCGCCCATCAGCAGGACCGCGTCTGCGATCTGTTGCTGTGGTGTCCGCTCGACCCGCGAATTTTGGAGCGACTGCTTGATCGAGCCGACGCCAGAAGTCACGCTGGTCACTTGTTGACCGGCCGTCACCAGCGCCTCATCGGCGTCGATGGCGAGCGCACGGCTCGACCAAGAAAAGGCAACGAGACCCGCGAGAACGGGACTCAGCAATCCCTTGCTGAGCAAATACTGGCTCAAACCGAGAAACCTGGGCCGCATGGCGCCTCTTTCAACGTCGAACAGTCTAAAGAAGCTCATGGCGCGGGCTGGGGCTGGACCGCAGGCTGCGCAGCGCCACCGGCGCTGCCAGGATCCGCAAGACCGCTGACGATCTTCTCGACGTAGCGGATCCCCGGCCGATCTTCGAGCGGGGTCGTGACGCTGCCCTTTTCGTAGGCAGTCGCGTCGAGGGTGATGGTCTTGCCCTCGACAGCCGAGAACGAGTGGCTGGAGCGCACCTCGAACTTGTAGCCACGCAGGTACGAGAACACGCCGTAGCCATTGCCTTGCAGGCTGATGAGCACCTGCATCGTGTGATCGCCGGGGGGAATCGACCCGTTGAAGATCGGGATCTCGTCCTGGTCACCGAGCGCGCCCGACTGATCGGTCTTGTTGTACTGAACGGCGCCATCGAGGACGAACAGCGCGCGCGTCACGCGGAATGCGTCCGACAGATCGTTCTTGAAACGGACGACCGCGCGCGAGCCTGAGCCCCCGCCGGAGAGGATGGTGTCGCTCAGCAGCGATAGCCGCGTGTGGCTGCGCCGAATCTGCTCTTTCAGCTCGTCGATCTTCTGCTCGAGGTCGCGCAGACGAACAGCGTATGTCTGGCCGTCCATCGGGCCGGCCGGTGCGGCTGCGGTGCCTGCAGGGGCGGTAGAAGTGGGCGCGCCCGAGCCTACCGGCGGGGTCGCCACAACAGCCGAGCTGCCGGCCGGTGCCGAACCGGCCGGCTTGGCAGCAGACGTCGGAGGTGCGGTTGGCGCAGCGGATGTCTTCGGCGCAGCGCTGGCACTGCCCTTTGGAGCGGCGGACCCTGCAGGCTTTGCGGACCCTGTCGGTTGTTGTGCGAGCGCGATGGCCGCAACACCGAACGACAATCCGAGAACCCCCAATGTTTGAACCAGTCTTTTCACGAACTACCTCGGCTCGAAAGCAAGAACGGCAACGCAGCAGGAGGCACATACAAGGGCCCCGGCAACGAAGGGTGTGGCTTCGAGCGGTGAGTCTATGGGGGTGCCGAGAGGCTTGCAACGGGCGCTGTGACCCAGAGCACAGAAGCGCAGGGCGCGAAAGTGACGGCGCCGCTGGACTCGAGTAGGCTCCGCGCGACCTGATCCATGGCGGCGGACAGATCCCAGACGCTCGTCGTCCGTAGAGGGAGACATCCACATGGCTCGCCGTGTGGACCCCTTGTTACTGCGCTCTGCCGCTCCAGATGGCAGGGTCGCTAGTGGCCGACGGTCGCGAGGAGGTGTCCGACGAAGCTCTGATGCTGCGCTACCAGGGCGGCGACCGTGCAGCCTTCGCTGTCCTCGTTCGCCGGCACAAAACCCCGGTTTACAACTTCATTCTCCGGCAAATTCACGCCCCGAGCTTGGCCGAAGATCTCACGCAGGACGTATTCGTGCGCGTGGTTCAGAGCGCCGCTGACTTTCGACATTCGGCTCGATTTTCGACTTGGACTTACACAATCGCTCGGAATCTCTGCATCGACCAGATGCGGAAGGACAAGCTGCGACGTCACCCTTCGCTCGATCAGGCGGCGGGCGGTGACGAAGATGGACCGACACTGGGCGAGCGCATCGCGGACGCGCATCCAAGCCGAACCGTCGACCGGTCTGCGATTGGTCGCGAGGTTGGTGAGCGCATCAAAGTCGCGGTGGAAGAGCTACCGGAGGACCAACGCGAAGTGTTCTTGCTCCGCGAAGTCGCCAACATCCCCTTCAAAGAGATCGCAGTCATGATCGGTATCCCCGAAAATACCGTGAAGAGTCGGATGCGCTACGCTTTGGAGCGGCTCCAACGAGCGCTTGCCGAATACGAAGATTACGTGAGATCGCTGAAATAACCGACATACGATGGATTGCGAGAAATTCGACCTGTGCGTGATGGACGCCCTCTACGGGGAGCTCGACGAGCTGACCCTGGAGGCGTTGAAACGTCACGTCGAAGGTTGCGGCCGATGCGGCGCTTCTTGGGCGGGCTTGAAAGCGACACGAGCAGGCGCCACGCTGGCGCTCGAAGAACCGGCCAGCGATCTCGAGCGGCGCGTTTTGGCGGCAGAGCGCACAGCGCATCGCGGTGCCCCCTGGCACCGCAAGATCGTGCGTGGCGCAGCGTGGGCCGGAAGCCACGCGATGCGTCCCCAGCTGGCGATGGCGGCGCTGTTCATGTTCGTGATCGGCTCGAGCCTGCTCTTGTTGCGTGCGCGGCCCGGCACCATGGCGCCGCCGGTGTTGGTCAGCGAGCAGGGGCGGCCAGACGAAGGCGTGGAGCAGCCGGCCGAGCGCGCACGTGGCATGCAGGCAGCGCCGGGCAAAGGCGCTATCGAGGGGGACCGCGACGGCCTCAGGGTTGCGCCGCCACCCGCCGCCGGCCCCGAGTCAGGGGCGCACAAATCCCTCGCGACGAGCGCGGTATCGGCTGCTCCGGGTGGCAGCAACAACGACCAGTTCGGCGGCGGCCTGGGGGAGGCCCTCGCCAAGCGCGACAAAGAGGGCTGCGCTGCTGCTGAGCCTGCGCTGCGGTTCGCGCTGAAAAACGCGCCGAGCGAGACGGACAAGAAGCTCGCCGAAGACACGCTCATCGCTTGCCGAAAAGGCGATAGCACCGGCAAAGCGCTCCCTGCTGCGCCGACTCCGACCGGTCCGCAAGCCACGGCCACAGCCACGCCGCCGGCGCCGCTGCCTCCGCCCTGAGCTGCTTGGCGGATTCGTTGCCTACGTCCCCTGCGAAAACCGTCTAGACTGGCGCCGATGCGTGTCGGTGGGCTTGTAGGGCTGGGAATCGTTGGCCTGTTCGCGGTGCTCCCGCTCGCTTGCAGCGGTAGCGCTGCAAACATCGGGCTCCTGATGAGCGCGCCGCAGGGCGTGCTCGACGACGCCACTTCGGTGAAGCTGTACGTCTTTCCGGCACAGGGTCACAGCTGCAGTGAAGACGGCGGCGTCGGTGACCTGCCAACAGAAGACATCACCGAGTTTCCGCTCAGCAAATCAGGTTGTAGCGGCGGCGCGACTTGGTGCGGCGAGATCACGCTCGAGCAGGACGACGAGCTAGAGCAGATGTTCTTCGTCGAGGTCGCCGGCGACTCGGGTCTGCTCGCGCAAGGCTGCGCGACTGCAGTGATCGACAAGGACCCGGTCGAGGTCGGCATCAAGGTCGTGCGTTTCGTAGAGCCCGCCTGTTGCGGCGACGGTGTGGTGCAGTCGACCGAGCTGTGCGACGACGCCGGCACCGACACCTGCGACGGCACGACGGCGAACGGTTTGTGCAATGCGGACTGTACGACGCCCCTGGTGATCGTCGACGACGATGGGATCGGTGTGCCTGAAGCCACCGGACAGGGTCACCTCTCGATCGCGTTCACACCTGGCGACGGCGAGCTGGCCGGCGGCCTGCGCGGCGCGTGGAACTGGGGCGCCAGCAAAGACATCGGCGTGCGCAGTTTGCAGTCGAATCTAGCCGCCGTGACGACGCCCGATTCACTCGCGGTCGCGCGCCGTGTGTACTTCCGCTGCACTGGCACGACCGCGCTCGCCAACCGCGATCAGGACACGCCCAGCATCACGCCGCTCGGCAGCGGTGCCGCGCTCGCGTACCGCTCGACCGAGGCGGTTCCGTTGCAGTTCGACGCCGTTGCGCTGGCGGTGAACGACAAGGGTTGCTCGGACGCAACCAAGGCTACAGTGATGAGCGACGGCAATTCTTCGGTCGACGATCTCGATATCGCAGGCGGCCCATCCGGCTTGGCGCTGGTGGTGTGGGAACAGAACGGCAGCGTGTTCGGGCGCACCTTCGATGGCGACGACGCGGGCGCCGAAACGATCACCATCGGCGATGGCTCCGCGCCCCGTGTCGCCGGCAACGATTCAGGCTGGGTGGTCGTGTACCGCGGCCCCGGCGCGGGCGACGACGACGGCATCGTGCTGAAGCGCATCAGCGCGGCGCTCGACGTCGGTAGCGGAACGCTCGTGAATGCAGTCACCAACGGCGCACAAGATCAGCCCGACGTGGCGATGGTGAGCGACGGCAGCGCCGCCGTCGCCTTCCGCAACGCGAGCAATATTTTCTTGCAGCGCTTCTCTCCCGCCGACGAAAAGGTGTCGGGCGATCAAGACAGCCCGATCGCGACGAGCCCCACGAACAGCGAGACCGCACCCGCGATCGCGGGCGCCAGCTCCGGCGCCTTCTTCGTGATCGCCTGGCAGAGCGGCAACCAAATTCGCGCGCGCTTCGCCGGCAGAGCAGCGGGCTATTTGTTCAACAACGTCACGGGCCAAAACGACGACTTCGAGGCCACCGTCGGCGCTGGCTCTGTCAGCCCGAGAACACCCGCCGTCGCAGCGGATGACATCGTCGCGATCGGCTGGGACGACCAAGGCTCCGGCTTCCCGGGCGTGCTGCTGCGTAGGTTTCCGCTCCCCAAGTGACGGGAGAGCGAGAAGATATTTACCACAGAGGCGCAGAGCGACGACGAAGAGGGCGCAGAGAAGAATTTAGGGTTCGGAGCTCGCTGTGGCTCCGCTTGCGAGAGGCTGGAGCGCTGACATCGCGCCGGGCAGCGCAGGTGTGCAGCTGAACACAAAAAAATCTCTGCGACCTCTCCGTCTTCCCTTTGCGCCCTTCGCGTCTCCGCTCTGCGCCTCTGCGGTAAATATCCTCTGCCTCAGCTCGCCGACTGATACGCGGGCAAGTACGCAATCGTGCGGATGACCTCGACCAGGCGTTCGCGGTCGTCGAGCGTGATCGCCGCGAAGCGGATGCCCATGCCGGGGTTCGGGCAGGTCGGGCGCGCGGGGTTGATCCACTGCACTTGGCCTTCGAGGTCGAAGGCCATGCCGGTCTGCGGAGCGAAGCGAAGGCGCACTGCGGTGCCGACTGCCAGCGGAGAGGTCGTGCGCACGAAGATGCCGAGCTCGGAGATGTTGGTGACCTTCGCGTAGAGGAAGGTGTCTTCGGTCTCGCAGTCGACGAGCCAGGTGACGCCGAAGCGTTCGCTCGACCTCCGATTCGCGTCGTCTCCGTCCGCGCTCATGTCTCGGTCCGTAGCGTCCTTCGTGGCCGCTGTCGAGACTGCCGGCACCGCGCCGACGGGATCGTCACTTCACCGTCAGACGCCCACCGATGATGCGGTCTTCTTTGTGTGGACCGTCGCTCACGTGGAGACGCGTCGTGCCTTGGAAAAAACCGAAGAAGAGCCAGTATTCGCCGGGCGCCCAATTCGGTTCGAGCGTGACTTCGACCTCGTCGCGGATGATGTCACCTGGCTGCCACAAATTCATCGGATAGCGCCCGTCGGCGGGCGGGTGATCGACAGTTTGGTGGCGCTCGTTTCCGTCGATGTGCACGAACACTTGCCAGCTGCCCGGCGTGCGCTTCAGCACGCGGAAGTAGAGCCGAAGCTTGAACGACTTGCGCGCCTTCACGGATGCGACCGGGCGCCCGCGCTCGTCCACCGTCTCCCAGCCGAGCACCTCGATGTTTTCGAGGAAGCGCGCGCCGAGCGGCCGGGCGATGGACGGCAGCTCGTCGAGCACGACGTCGGCGAACGGGTTTTGGTCGACGGCGCCTTCGAGGCGGCTCGTAACGAGCACATTTTGACTCGAGCGTGCGTCGAGCACGGCGACGTTGCGACGATAGCGAGCCCGATGTTGACTGTTCAGCTTGGGAAGGTCGCGCGCCTTTAGAATCAAGAAGCGCCGCGCTTCGACGTCGGAGCCGAGCCAATCGAACGCCGAGCTCACGTCACTGAAGTTTACGACCGGCGTCTTCGCGTAGAGCGCACCAGCCCGCGGGCTCGTGCCGAGCAAGGCGAGCTCGTCGTTGGGGCCGGCGACGCGAGCGAACACGGCGAACACCGTCTTGGGCGACAGCTGCTCGGCGAGCGCCGGGAAGTAGCCGAAGGAGAGCAGCGCGCTCGCTGCGCACGCGCCCACCATCAAGCGCGCCCCGCGAGACATGCCCGTGACGCGGCCGAGCCCTCGATAGCCGTCGCGCAAGAGCACCCAGCCGAGCGGCAACAACACCAACGCGAGCGGGACTGCCCACCAGGCTGCCTGCCCGACCGCAGTCACGCCAGCGGGCAGCTTGGTGACGCGTGTCCAGCCAGCGCGACCTGCGGCGAACAACATGCCGGCAAGCCCGATCAGCGCCGCCTCGAGCACCACGAACGTGAAGATCAAGTTGCCCTGAAACGCCTCGTAGATCTCGCGCCCGGCGAGGCGAAGCGAAGCGCGTAGAGAGACGAGCCAGCTCGCCATCGCGGCCCGAACCTCGCGGAGTGGCAGCCGGCGCTGGGCGCCCGCCGCCTGCCCTTGCTCCACCGCGAAGGAGAGATATGCGACCACTGCGACGATCATCATCGTGAGCTTGGTGCGCGCTTGCGACTCGCTGTCGAAGGTCTTCGGAAACGCGGCGGCGTCGACACCGAATGAAGCGAGCATGCGCGCCGGCTCGCGATCGATGTCGACGTACACGACGAGCGTGAGCACCACGGCCGCGAGGCCGGCCAACCGCGCCGCCCCGGTGCGATCCAGCTCGTGGGCCATCACACCCACCGCCCCGGCCAACATCGCTACGCCGGCGAACGGCAGCGCGCCTGCCCATGACACGACCAACGTGCTCGCACCAAAAGATATGGCAGCCGACGTCAGCAGCAGCACCTTCAAGAACGACGCGCGCTCGGTGTCGTTCCCGCCGTGGCCTGCTTGCGGTGGCGCAAACAGCCAGCCGAGAGACACCAGCACGATGCCGCCCCACGGAAACAGCGCATGCCCGAGCTGGCGAATCAGGCGATCGAAGGTGCTGTCGGCCGGCGTGGCGTCGACCAACACCATGCCGACGGCGCGCAAGAGGGGCGGCGAGCTCTGACTGGAGGCCGCCTCTGCGATCGGTTTCGCCAACAACACGAACCAGATCAGCGCAGCAGCGCCCAGGCCAGCGCAGAGCGCCGCCGAGAGCCAGGTGACGATACGCGCGCGACCGAGCGGCACGGAGATCAGCGCCGCCAGACCCACGCCGAGGAGCGGCGCGGCCAGGCCAAACAGCGCGCCTCGCGTCATGAAGCCTGCGACGAGACCCAGGCCTCCCCAAGCGAACGCAGCCAGCTTCAGGAGCGGTGTGCGTTCGAAGAGGGCGAGCGCGAGACCCGAGGTGGCCATCGCGAAGGCGGAGATCGTGACGATGTCGCCGAGCATCGTGCGTGCCTGCAGAAAATAGAGCGGCATCGAGATCAGCGCGAGCGACGCATAAAAACCGGCGCGCGGGTGCAACAAGCGGGCGACCAAGAAATAGAGGCTGACCACACCGGCGAGGCCCCAGAGGGCGAGCGGAAGGCGCCCCGACCAGTCGGACACGCCGAACAGGCGAAACGAGAGCGCCATCGACGTGAAGGGCAGCTCGCCCATGCCGAGATCGGCTGTCGTGGGGATCTGTGCCGGGTCGCCAGTGCGCGCGAGGTGGCCGGCGCCGAACGCGTGGACTGCGATTCGCCGAGCCAGATCTGCTGTGTCCGGTTCGTATGGGTCCCACGCGCCGCTTCGCGAAAGCCCGGTGAAGAGCCAGGCTGACGCGAGCCCCACCATCAACAGCGGCGTCGTCTTGGCGGCGATTGTCGGCCTTTCGATCGGCAGCGGCCTTGCGTCAACGTGCTCGCCTTCCACGGGGCACAACCCGATTCAGCCGGAGGTTGAACAACGAACAAAGTTCCTCCGTGCCGTCTGAAACAAAGAACGCGCGAAAGCGCCCGTGACTTCATCGGGCTGGCACGGAGGAAAACCGTGGTAAGGGGGCGCCGTGGTTCTTTTGCCTCGCCGTTCGAAAGGTACAAAAGCCGGTCCCCTTGGCCGCAAGCCGCGCAAAGAGAAGGGCAGCGTCGGGGCCGGTCGTTTGCGCAACGCCGAGCGAGCTCGCGAAGCGGCACGCGCAAAGAAGGAAGCAGAGGCGCGCCTCGAGGAGCAAAAGCAGCAGGCAGCGGCAGCGAAAGCACGACCTGCGGCGCGCGGGAAACAGCCTGCCGGCGCAATTGGCAAGCCTGGCAAGCCTTCCGACAAGCCCGGCAAACCCTCCGACAAGCATGCCAAAACGGCGGCGAAGCCGGACAAGTATCCGCCGGGCAAGCCGATCGCCCCGCCGGGCAAGCCCGCCGAGAAATTCGACCCGCGCAAACGCGAGGTACCGAAGCCGCCGCCTCCGCCTCCGGTCAAGCAGGGGCGCCGCAAGAAAGCGCAGCCGATCGAGCCGAGCGGCGTCACCCGCTCGGGCACGGTCGCGCTGGTCGGCCGCCCCAATGTCGGCAAATCGACACTCTTGAATGCAGCGCTCGGCGCGAGCCTGGCGATCGTCAGCCGCACCGCGCAGACCACGCGCAACACGCTGCTCGGCGTGCATCACCGCAGACTGAAGAACGGCGACGACACCGAAATCTTGTTGCTCGATACGCCGGGTCTGCACGAAGGCAAAACCGCGCTGAACCGGCGCATGAACGGCGCGGCCCAAGCGGCTGCCGGCGGCGCCGACGTGGTCGTGTTCATCACCGACGTCCCTAGCCCGCAGAAAGGCGTCGCACGCCCGCACCGCCAAGATCTCGAGCTCTTGAAGGCGATCGGCGATCGATCACGCACGCTGCTCGTGATCAACAAGATCGACAGCCTGACGGATAAAGCATGGATGCTCGGCTTGATTGAAGCCCTCGCTCAAGTACGCCCGTTCGACGCGATCATACCGGTCAGCGCGCTCAAAAATGATGGCATCGATGTGGTCTTGGAAGAGGCTGGCAAGCTCTTGAATGAAGGGCCGCACACCTACGGCGAAGACGACATGACCGATCGACCGATGCGCTTCTTCGCGGCCGAGTACGTGCGCGAGCAGGTGCTCGAGCGCGCGCGTGAAGAGGTGCCGCACGCCACCGCAGTGTCGATCGACGTGTACGAAGAGCGGCAGAACCGCACCACCATCACCGCCACGGTGCACGTCGAGCGCGCCGGCCAGAAGCGGATCTTGATCGGCGAAGGCGGCTCCATGCTGCGGGCCATCGGCGAAAATGCCCGCAAGCGCATCGCAGAGCTCTTGGGGATGCCGGTGCATCTCGAGCTCTTCGTGCGCGAGACCCCCAGTTGGAGAGACAACCCGAGCTTGCTCGGGGAGCTCGGTTACGAAGACACGCGGCCCGCCGAAACTGGTGGTCGGGCTCCGCGGGCGAAAGCCGCAAGAGAGCCGCAAACATGAAACCGCTCGTCGCAGTCGTAGGCCGACCCAATGTCGGCAAAAGCACCCTCTTCAACCGGCTCACGCGCCGCAAGCACGCGATCGTCCACGACGAGCCCGGCGTCACGCGCGACCGCCACTACGCCGAAGCCGAAGCGCAAGGGCGCCTCTTCACGCTGATCGACACTGGCGGCTTCGACCCCAGCGGCGGCGACCCGATGTTGCTCGGCATCAAGCGGCAGATCGATCTGGCGATCGCAGAAGCCGACGTGATCATCTGCGTGCTGGACGCGCGCGAGCCGGCTACCTCGATCGACCACGCGGAGATGAAGCTCCTGCGCGCGTCGCAGAAGCCCACCATCTTCGTCGCCAACAAGGCCGACTCGGATCGGCTCGAGCTGGAGTCGAACGAGCTCTATCGCCTCGGGGTCGAGAACATCATCCCGATTTCGGCGCTGCACGGCCGCCGCATCGACGAGCTGGAAGACGCGATCTTGGCGGCGCTGCCGCCCGAGCCGCCGAAGGACCCCGACGCCCCCGAAGAGGCAGCTCCGGAAGAAGACGGGCCGCCGCGCATCGCCGTGATCGGCAAGCCCAACGCAGGCAAATCGAGCTTGATCAACCGGTTGCTCGGCACCGACCGCATGCTGGTCGACGACAAGCCCGGCACCACCCGTGACGCCGTCGACTCGGTCGTCGAGAAGCACGGCAAGAAGTACGTCTTCGTCGACACCGCCGGCATTCGTCGCAAAGCGAAGGTCAAAAAAGAGCGCGACGACATCGAAGGCGCCAGCGTCTTGCAAGCCATCCGCGCGATGGAGCGCGCCGACATCGTGGTGCTGATGGCCGACGCCAACGAAGGCGTCGCAGAGCAAGACGCGAAGGTGCTGGGCCTGGCCGTCGACCGCGGTCGAGGGGTGATCATCGCCCTCAACAAGGTCGATACGCTCGACAAGGGCGAGCTCTCCAAAGCCGAGGTCGACGCCAAGGACAAGCTCGCCTTCGCGCCCTGGGCCACCTACGTGCGCGTCTCGGCCAAGACAGGCCGCGGCATGGATACGATGCTCGAAGCGATCGACAAGGTCGGCGAGTCGTATACGAAGCGCATCACAACCGGCGCGCTGAACCGCTTCTTCGAGAACGTACTGAAGACGCACCCGCCCCCGACCAAAGGTGGCAAGGCGCCGCGGCTCTACTTCGTCACGCAGGTCGAGACCAAGCCGCCCGGCTTCGTGGTGATGACCAGCGACCCGGAGAAGATCCATTTCTCGTATCAGCGCTACGTGCAGAACCAGATCCGCAAAGCCTTCGGCTTCGAAGGCGTGCCGATCTTGGTTTATTACCGAGCCAAGCGTCGCCGCGGCAACGAAGTGAAAGACGCCACCGGCAAGCTGGTGCGCGCCGACAAGCCCCTCAACGCCAAGAAATCGATCCATCGAACGGAAGAAGAGCTCGACGTGCAGAACCCGAAGCACGACGAGCCCCTCAAGCCTGCGCCGAAGCGACGTACGCCAGTGAAGGCCGCCAAGCCTGGGCCGCGGCCTGCTGTGTCGCGCGCAGTCAAAGCCGCGCGCGTCGAGAAGGGCACCCGCCGCCCGTCGAAGGGCTCTAAGGGGCGAGCACGCGGCTGATCTCGGAGAGCGCTTCCAAATCGTAGACGTCGCTGGCGTACGCTGGAACGAGCACGGTAAGCGTGCCTTCTGGCGCTGCTCCTTCTAGGGCGAACAGGTGCAAGCGGTCGAGCTTGCCCTGGCGAGACGCGTCTTTCAGCGCCCTCGCAGCCCGGGCTGGCAGCGTCACGTCGCTGCCGGCGATCTCTGCGACGTCCGCACCGAGCTTCTCGTCTTCGAGTGGAAAGCTCGGGTTCACGCGGTTGACCACGAACGCATCCGGAATCATCCCCTCTTTGCGCAAGCGCTCCGCAAAGTAGGTCACCTCCCGAAGGGCGAGCGGGTCGGGCGTGGTCACCAGCACGTACGCCACGTCTTTGCCACGCAGCGCCGCAGCGACAGCGTCGGCGCGCTGCTTCCAGCCGCCGAAGAGGGCGTTCATCTCGCTGATGAAGGCCGCGACTTGCTCCAAGAAGCCGCCGCCGGTGACCTTACTGATGCCTTTCAAGAGCAGTGCTGTCGACTTGGCGACCAGATTGAAGCTGAGCTTGCCCGAGCTCTCCAGCGCGTCGACGAACCAGCGGATCGCCGGGCTGTCGATGGCGCCGACGAGGCGACCTGGCGCATCCAGAAAATCGAGCGCGTTCGCGGTCGGCGGCGTGTCGAGCAAAATGATGTCGAAGCGCGGGTCGCTGCGCAGGCTGTATAGCTTCTCCATCGCCATGTACTCTTGGGTGCCGGCGAGCGACGTCGAGATGTAGCGGTAGAGCACGTTGTTCAAAATGCGATCACGGCGCTCTACGCTGGGCGCCAATTGCGTGATCAGGCCGTCGAAGGTGCTCTTGGTATCGACGCGCATGATCGTCAGCGAGCCGCTCGCTGGCACGCCCACCTTGGCGAGCAGCGCTTTGTCGATCGTGCTCGCCTCTGTCGAGGCCCACTCGATACCGAGGCTCTGCGCGAGCCGCCTCGCGGGGTCGATCGTCAAGCAGAGCACACGTTTGCCACGGCGTGCCGCCGCGAGGCTCAGCGCAGCAGCCGTCGTCGTCTTGCCGACACCGCCGACGCCGACGCAGAGCACGATGCGCCGGGTCTCAAGCAAGCTCGACAGGCGCTCGGCATCGGACACGACAACGCGTGTCTAGCAGCCTCGCGCCGAACTTCCCACCGTCTTGCGACCGATCTGGAGATCCGGAGGGGTGAGTCGCAGCTCAAGCCGCCAAGATGCGCAGCACACCGGCGCGCGCGCGTTCGAGCGCCGCCGAGCGACCGGCGCTGCCGCCGCGACCACAGAGGATCGCCGGCTGGCCGTCGATGTCCAGGAGCAAGCGCTCAACATGACCTGCCAGCGACGCGATCCGGTGGCTCACGACAGTCCGGACCGGCACCGCGCCGTCGGCCAACAGCGGCGCGTAAGCGGCGAGCTCTTCGCACACGGGCCACGCCCCTGCGCCGGCGACCAGGCAGCCGGTGTCATCGACCAGCACCACGGCATCGAGAGAAGCCACGCGGCGCGCCTCTGCCAGCTGGTAGTGGAGCGCCGTGATGGGATCGAGGCTCCGGCGCAGGCGTCGCTCTCCGTCTGCCTTCTTGATGTTGGGAGGTAGCCCCGGCAGTTCTTTGCTCACCCGCCGATCGTGTCTGGCCTGAGCCTGCCTGGCCAACTTCCTCCGTGCCAAGTGCAAAACCTCAGCGGGCGCTTGCTCGCTTCTTGTTTCCGGAGGGCACGGAGGAACTATGTTTGGTCATCAACCTTCGGTTGAATTCACCAGGTGCAGCGTGTGACGGCCGTGGTAGCGTCCGAGAAGTGCGCGGGTTCATCGATCTGCACAGCCATTGGGTGGCCGCGGTCGACGATGGCGCTCGAACGACGGAAGAAGGCCGCGCCTTGCTGGAGGCGCTGTACGCCGCCGGCTTCGACCGCGTGATCGCGACGCCCCACATGCGGCCAGGCATGTTCGAAAACGACCGACCGGCCCTCGAGGCGGCCTTCGAGCGGACTCTTCAGGCGATCGGTGTCTCCGTCGAAAAGCAGGTCGGCAAGCTGCCGCAGGTCGGCCTCGCCAGCGAGCACTTCTTCGATGATGTCGTGTACGAGCGCTTGGTGAACGGACAGGGGCTGCCCTACCCAGGCGGCAAAGCTGCGCTCGTCGAGTTCGCGGTGGGCCGCTTTCCGGCGCGCGCGCAGCACCGGCTGCACGACTTGATGCAACACAAGATAAGGCCCGTGATCGCCCACCCTGAGCGCTACGAGCCGGTGTGGAAGGACATCCACGTGCTCGACCCGCTGCTCGACGTGGGCGCCGTGCTGCTGCTCGACGTCGCCGCCCTGGCCGGAAAGTACGGGCGCGCGCCTAGAAAGGCGGCAGAAGCCCTGCTGAAAGAGGGCTTCTACTACGCGGCCTGCAGCGACGCCCACAAAGCCAAAGACGTCGAAGACGTCAGCGAAGGCATCCGCGAGCTTTACGAGCAAGCCGGCGACGAAGAGGCGACATTTCTCCTTTCAGAGGGGCCGCGCCATATCCTCGAAGGCAAAGTCGAGAGCTGACATCAGGCTGCGCTCGGGCGGGGGCTCTCCGAGAGATTGCTGCGAGCTTGCAACGGCAGCCCGCGGCGGAGCCTCCTCGAGGTGCCGGGCGCGCGCCTCGCCATGACCACGGTGCAACCAGGGCGGCTATGCGAAGGCTTGCATGAGGAGGTGCTGCGGCTCGTGACCGAGGCGATCGGCATGCGGCCGGGCGCTAGCCTCAGCGCATCGAGTGGGCGTGATGACCCCCAGGGGTCACAAGATCGAGCGGGGCGACCAGGGTCGGCTCTGGGTAGCAAATACGGAAACCTCGCCCTTCCCCGACCTTGGCGACCCATGTCCGGCCCAATTTGTGTCGAATGGTTGCCGAGCAGTCCATTTGTGCATTTCTCGTTTATGGTGGGCCCTCACGAAAGTAGGGACCAGTACGGCGAGCTCTCGGCAATGGCGACGACAGTGACCGGTGTGCCGCGCTTGAGCTTCGCGTACCAGCGCGATGAGCTTGGGCGCATCGCGCAGAAGACGGAGACCGGCGCCGACGTTTGTCGAGGTCGCACGAGGGGCGAGCGCGCACATCGAGGTCGGAATGCCGTCCGCCGGCACCACCGGCACTGGCGCAACCGAGAACTGGGGCGACGCGAGGCACGCGGTCAGCGACGAGGTGGTTTCCGTTCGCGCTTGGCGGTTCGGGCTGAGCCCGGGGAAAAGACTTTGAACTGCGGCTGCGCCCATGGCACCGATAGAGTGTCATGACTGAACGTTTCGCCATCATCGGGCTCGGCTACGTGGGTCTGCCGGTCGCCCTGGGCTTCGCGCGAAAATTCGAGGGGGTCGTCGGCTTCGACATCCACAGCGAGAAGGTCGCAGAGCTCAAGCGCGGCCACGACCGCAACCACGAGGTGCCCGAGTCCGAGCTCAAGAGCACGCGCCTGCAAATCACGAGCGACCCCGCACACCTGAAGGGCTGCACGTTCTTCATCGTCGCGGTGCCGACGCCGATCGACAAGAACAACGTTCCAGACCTCACGCCTGTGGTGCGCGCGTCCGAGACAGTGGCCACGGCGCTCTCGAAGGGCGCTGTCGTGGTCTACGAATCGACGGTCTATCCGGGCGTCACCGAGGAAGTATGTGGGCCGATCTTGTCCAAAGCGAGCGGTCTCGCGCGCGCCGATTTCAAGCTCGGTTATTCGCCCGAGCGCATCAACCCGGGTGACAAAGAGCACACGCTCGAGCGCATCGTGAAGGTCGTCTCCGGTGAAGACGAAGCGACGCTCGACCGCGTCGCGGATGCGTACAGCGCAGTCGTCGACGCCGGTGTTCACCGTGCAACGACGATCCGCGTCGCCGAAGCGGCCAAGGTGATCGAGAACACGCAACGCGATCTCAACATCGCCCTAATGAACGAGCTCGCGCTGATCTTCGATCGCCTCGGCATCCGCACGAAAGACGTGCTGGAAGCAGCAGGCACCAAGTGGAATTTCCTACGCTTCTCACCCGGTCTCGTCGGCGGGCACTGCATCGGCGTCGACCCTTACTACCTCACCATGAAAGCGCAGAGCCTCGGCTACCAACCCGAGGTCATCCTCGCCGGTCGCCGCATCAACAACGGCATGAGCGCGTTCATCGCGCAACGATTGGTGAAAATGCTGATCTTGAGCGACAGGCCCGTGCGCGGCGCGCGTATCGGCGTGCTCGGCATCACCTTCAAAGAAAACGTCAACGATCTGCGCAACAGCAAGGTGCCGGACATCTTGCGTGAGCTCACCGACTACGGCATCGAAGCGCTGATCGCCGACCCGCACGCGTCTCCGGAAGAGGCCGTGCACGAATACGGCGTCAAGCTGACGCCGATCAGCGAGCTTCGCAATCTGGATGGACTCATCTTCGCCGTTCCCCACGCTGCTTATCTCGAAGAAGGCCCCGCGCGCCTGTTCGAGATGGTCAAAGACGGCGGCGTGTTCGTCGACGTGAAGAGCGCCTGCTCGCCGAAAGACGCCGTCCGCGGCATTCGCTACTTCAGCCTGTAAAGGCGCTACTTGACGCGCCAGACGCCGTAGCTCGGAAAGTCCGGATCCGGCGCGTTGCGCTCGAGCGCTGTTTCACAAGCGCGCTTGTCTTCGGCGCTCGCGAACACCGAGCCAGCCCCCATCACGTCGCGCTTGTCCTGGTAGACGATGATGTCTCCAGCACATTTACCGCTCAAGATCTTGCTCGCCTTCTCCAAGAGGGGCGCGGGGTCCGAGCCTGGGCTTATCACCTGCAAGAAAAAGCCGCACACGTCGGCGGCCTCGCACTTCGCGTCTTTGCCGGCGTGGGCACGCAGCTCGGGGTGCACCTTCGCCTCGCCTGGCGGGCCGCTGGTTGGCGCTGTCTTCTCTGGCTCGATCGGGGGTGGGCTCGATGCGCACGCCACGAGCCAGGTTAGCGAGAGGGCGAGAGCGACAGGCCTGGGGAAAGAGCGGGTGGTCACTTGCTCACAATAGCGGGAGCTAGAGCCGGACGGGTGTAGCGTCGACCCGATGGTCGCCGGAGCTCGCCAGCGTTGGGTGCTGTTCGGCGCGATCATCCTGGCGAGCGCGATCAAGCTGTACCTGATTTCACTCGGTCCCGAGCCAGACCCCGACGCATACGCGCACGCCATGGCGGGCCGGCATGTCGTCGCAGGGCAGCCAGGCGTCGCCATGCACTGGGTGTGGCTTCCGCTTTGGCACTGGGTCCACGCTGCCGCGTATTGGGTAGGGGGCATCGACAGCGTCCGGCTGCTCGCCCTGTTGTGCACCTCGCTCGCGCCATGGCTCCTGGCTGACGCCCTCGAGTCCGCGTCGACTGAACGCACGCGATTGCCATCGCTGGCTGGCGCGCTGTTGGCGCTGTCGCCAGCGTGCCTGTCCGCAGGGTCGACCAGCCAACTAGAAGCGCCCACGATCTCGCTGATCCTCGGCGCCTGCGCCATCACCGAACGGGCGCGCGCCGCCAAGCGCATCTCGGTCGCGTCGGCGGCTGGTGTCGGCGCGCTGCTCGCGTCCGCGTGCCTGATTCGTTACGAGGCATGGGCGCTACCTGCGGTGTGGCTTGCGCTCACGATGAAATCACCGCAGCGCGCTGTTTGGTCGATCAGCTGGCTATTGCCTGCCTCGGCCATCGTCGGCTGGTGCATTCATCACCGCATCGAGAGCGGCGAGTGGCTGCAGTTCCTCCGTTACAACGCCGACTTCGCGGCAGCGTACTTGCGCGGAAACGGCTTCCCATGGGGGCCAGAGCCGAACGCGATCTTCGCCCTCGGTTGGTACTCGCTGCGCATCCCGCTCGCCGAGTACACCCTCCTTGCGCCGGCGTTGTTCGTAGGCGTCGCGCGCGCTCTGCGGATGGGTCCGCGCTCGCTCACCTTCGCCAGCGCGGCGATCTTCGCGTTTCTCACGGTTGGCCTCGTGAGGGGCCAGCACCTCGGTCTTCAGCGCCACGCGCTCTTGCTCGGGCCGGTCTACGCGGTGTGCGCCGCCGCTGGACTGCTGGCACTCGGCGACCTGCTGGGCCGCGCGCTGCGAGCCAGGCGACCCAGCTTCGACTGGCAGCGCGCCGCGGCGCTGTGTGGCCTCGCGCTGTTCATCGCCGGGCGCGTCGCGCCGAGCCTGGTCACAGAAACAGCCTGGCGAAAGCGTGCATACGCCACTTCCCTCGCCCTGGCGGCCCCGCTTCGAACGCAGTTTGCCCCCGGAGACCATGTCTTCAGCGACGAGTCGTCGGTCGAAGTCCTCACCAACCTTCCACCCCGAGCCTTCTCCCGAGGGTCCCTGTCGAGTGTCGGCGAGGCGGACGTTCAGGCCAGAGCCTCCTGCAACTCCTCTTGGATCGTGTCGCAGCGCGACTACGTGACGCATCTGCTCCCGATCGCCGAAGAGGTCACCTCGGCCGGCGAGCTCGTCCTCTTGCGCCTGCAAACCACCTGTCCTGCCACCCAATGAGCGAGCTCTTCTCTCGCAGATCCATTTACTTGGCCCGAAAAGCGCCCCCTGCCTAAAACTGGAACATGCGCAGAGTCGTCACCGTGGTCCTGATTGCCTTCGCGGCCAGCATGATCATCCTGGCGCTGACTCGGGCGCCCGACGCTGAAGCGAGCGTCGCCTATTCGTCGCCGTACTCGTTCGACCAGACGTACGCGACCAGCCTGCGCATGTTGCGCGTCGACATGGGGTTCAAGATCCTGGAGAAGGACAAGGACCTCGGCTACATCATGTTCGAGTACACCAGCCCCGAGAGCTCGAAGCCGGTGCCTGGCTCGATGGAGCTCATCGAGACGAAGTCGGGCGTGAATGTCGGCGTGCAGATCCCGGCGATGCCGCAATATCACGAGCGCATGATGGTCGATCAGCTGGCGAAGAAGCTCGGCAGCGACTACGGCGAGCCGCCCAAGCCAGCCGACAAAGACAAGTCCAAGGACAAAGACGCCGACAAGGACAAGGACAAGTCCAAGGACGGCGCCGAGAAAGACAAGCCGAAGGACGGCGACAAAGACAAGCCGAAGGACAGCGACAAGAGCTTCGTCTCCGGCCTCTTCGAGTAGCGAGGCTCGAGCTCTCGCTACCCCGCCCGACCGAGCTTGACGACCTTGTCGATCGAGCGCGGTAGCCCCAGCGCCGTGGTGTCGACCACATGATGCGCCCGCTCATAGAGCGGCCGCCGCGCGCGCAAGATCGCGTCGAGCTCGTGCATGGCGTCGCTGCGATTCGCCATCGGCCGGGTGTCGCCTTGCGCGACGACACGGGCGAAGTGATCGGCCGCAGACGCTCGTAGGAAGACGACGGTCGTGCGCGCCAATATGCGTTCGAACGTCGCGCTGTCGGTGACCAAGCTGCCGGCGGTCGCGACGACACACGCTGGTTCACTCAAGATGCGCTCCAGCTCTTCGCGCTCGAGCTTGCGGTAGTGGGCAGCGCCGTGCAGGTCGAAGATCTCACCCGCGCTCATGCCAGCTCGCTCGCTGATGCGCGCGTCCAGCTCGACGAATGGCACGCCGATTCTGGCTGCGGCTTGGGCGCCGATGCTCGATTTGCCCGCGCCGCGCAGACCGATCAGGACGATCGCCTTGGGGAGCGCGTCCGTCGTGGGCTTGCTCGGAGCCGGCGCCCGCTCGGCGAGCAGCGAGGCCGCCGTGGTACCAAGTGCGACCGCGACGTCGTCCAGCCGCAACACCGAGACGTTGCCTTTGCCGCTCTCGATGGAGACCAGAAAGCGCTCGGAGACGCCGCTCGACTTGGCGAGCTCACGAACCGTGAGACCGAGCGACGTGCGACGCTCGCGCACGCGCGCAGCCAGGCGGTGCAGCAAGGGCTCTACCATCGAAGTGCCCCCTCGCCGGCGGCCTCATTCAGAAGCTGCCGCGCAGAGCGAGCCCGACACCCTCGACCGAGAGCTCGAGCTTCGGCTTTGTTTCGCGCGGGTCTGCGAAGCCCAGCGCGAAAAACGGAATCGAGACGGACGAGATGACCGCGCCTCCGATCATGAACGCTTCGCCGTACGCGCGATTGATACCATCGAACAAACCGTCGTCTTCCGGATCGCTGAGGTACAAGCCGATACCGCTGCCTAGCCAAAGCGCTCCGACCCCGGCGACCACGCCGCCCGCGATTACCATCCCCTTCCAGATCGGTTTGCGCTCCGCGGGCGCGGCAGTAACCGCGACCGACTCGGAGCCGAATGACGGCTCCTCCGCGCGCGCCTCGGTGTGAGCAAGCGCAGCGGCGAGAACGACCAGCGAGCAAGCCAAGTGATTCATGCAGCGCAGCGTTAACACGCAGTGTGCCAGCGACCGAAACAGGCACATGGAGCGCGCGGCTAGCGCGGTTGGGCATGACAGACATGTCGGGGAAGCCTCGCAACAGTCTGCACTATACTGCACATATGAAATGTTTTCGGTAATATCTTGCGGGCCACCTCTTGCAATGCTTGGCTGCGCGTATGGCCGAACACGCTCCCGGCGCCGCGCCTCCGCCGGTTCGCTTCGAGACGCACCCCAGTCGCTACCACCACATCAAGGTGTCATACGACGGGCCCATCGCGCGCCTCGCGCTCGACGTGAACGAAGACCACCCGCTGCGGCCCGGCTACGTGCTGAAGCAAAACAGCTACGACCTCGGCGTCGACGTCGAGCTCTGCGACGTCGTGCAGCGCATGCGCTTCGAGCACCCCGAAGTGCGCGCGGTGGTGGTGACCAGCGGCCAGGCCAAGGTGTTCTGCGCCGGCGCCAACATCTACATGCTGGGCAGCTCGACCCACGCCTTCAAAGTGAACTTCTGCAAGTACACCAACGAGACGCGGCTCGCCCTGGAAGAGGCGTGCAGCCAGAGCGGACAGCACTACATCGCCGCGCTGAACGGCGTCGCCGCTGGCGGCGGTTACGAGCTCGCGCTCGCCTGTGAGCACATCGTGCTGCCGGACGACGGCGCCAGCGCGGTCTCATTTCCAGAGACGCCGCTCTTGGCGGTTCTACCCGGCACTGGCGGGCTCACGCGTTTGGTCGACAAGCGCAAGGTTCGCCGCGACTTGGCCGACGTGTTCTCGACGCTCGCAGAGGGCGTGCGCGGCAAGCGCGCCAAAGACTGGAACCTGGTCGATGAGGTGGTTCCCAAGAGCAAATTCGACGAGGCGGTGCTCACGCGCGCCAAGGCCTTCTGCGACGCCACGCCGGAGAAAAAGGGTCCGGGCGTTTCGCTGCCCGCGCTCGAGCCGCGGCGCTGGGAAGAGGGCAATCGGCAAGGCGTCGATTATCGCTATGTCACGGTGGCGACGGGCGAAGAGGGCCGCGTCGCGGAGATCACCATTCTCGGTCCAGCGGGCGAGCCGCCCGCCAATGCCGATGCGCTACGCAAGCTCGGTGCGGCCAGCTGGCACCTGGCGATGTTCCGCGAGCTCGACGATGCCCTGTGCGATCTGCGCTTCAACTACCCGAACGTCGGTCTGGTGTTGCTTCGCGCGCGAGGTGACGGCGCGCTCGTTCGCAAATGGGACGACGCGCTGCTCACGCTGTCGGAGAGCGATTGGTTCGCCAAAGAGATCGTCCTCTTTACTCGCCGCACGCTGAAGCGCCTGGATCTATCGGCCAAGAGCCTGTTCGCGATTCTTGATCCGGCCTCGTGTTTCGTCGGCTCGCTGTTCGAGATCGCGCTGGCAGCCGACCGCTCGTACATGAAAGACGGCGAAGACGAGAAGGCGTACCTCGGCTTCTCCAAGCTCAATTTCGGCGCGCTGACGATGGCGACTGGGCTCACACGCTTGCAAACCCGCTTCTTGGCCGAGCCTGAAAAGGCAAAGGCATGCGAGAAGGACGAAGACTTCCTCGAGCCGAGAGACGCATTGAAGCGCGGACTGGTGACGTTCGCGCCGGACGACATCGATTGGGACGACGAAGTGCGCATCGCGATCGAAGAGCGCGTCAGCCTGTCGCCCGACGCATTGACCGGAATGGAAGCGAACCTACGCTTCGCCGGCCCTGAAACGATGGAGACCAAGATCTTCGCCCGGCTGTCGGCCTGGCAAAACTGGATCTTCCAGCGCCCGAACGCCGTCGGCGAGCGCGGTGCTTTGACCATGTACGGGCGCCCGGAGCGGCCCGAGTTCGACTGGAGAAGAACATGAGCACAGTCGCCAACAACGACAAGATCCCGAACAACGTCGACCTCGCTTCCGACAAGAAGCTGCAGCGCGCGCTGGAGGCGTGGCAGCCCAAGTTCATCGAATGGTGGAAAGAGATGGGGCCCGAGGGCTTCCAAGCCGACGACGTGTATCTGCGCACCGCCGTGAGCGTCGACTCGGACGGCTGGGCCCAATACGACTTCGTGAAGATGCCCGACTACCGCTGGGGCATCTTTCTTGCGGACCGGGTGCAAGATCGCAAGATCGGCTTCGGCGACTACATGGGCCAAGACGCCTGGCAAGAGATCCCGGGTGAGTTCCGCAACGTGTTGCGCCGCCTGGTGGTCACCCAAGGCGACACCGAGCCGGCCAGCGTCGAGCAACAGCGCCTGCTCGGGCAAACCTGCCCAAGCATGTACGATCTGCGCAATCTGTTTCAGGTCAATGTCGAAGAAGGCCGCCACCTTTGGGCAATGGTCTACCTGCTGCAAAGCTACTTCGGTCGCGACGGTCGCGAAGAAGCAGAGGCATTGCTCGAGCGCCGCAGTGGCAACCCCGACAAGCCGCGCATCCTCGGCGCCTTCAACGAGCCCTGCGCCCATTGGCTGAGCTTCTTTTGCTTCACCTACTTCACCGACCGCGACGGCAAGTATCAGCTGCTCGCATTGGCAGAGAGCGGCTTCGACCCGCTGGCACGGACAACGCGCTTCATGCTGACCGAAGAGGCCCATCACATGTTCGTGGGCGAGACAGGGCTCGGTCGCGTGATCGAGCGCACGCTCGCGCTGATGAAGCAAAACGGCAATGAAGACGCGCGCGCCGAAGGCGGCATCGATCTGCCGCTCATCCAGAAGTACATCAACTTCTGGTACTCGGTTTCGCTCGATCTATTCGGCGGCGAGATCTCCAGCAACGCAGCAAATTATTTTGCTTCGAGCCTGAAGGGCCGCGCCAAAGAAGAAAAGTACGAAGACCACGTGGTGCTGACCGGTACCATGGGTATCGACGTGCCGGTGGTCGAAGGCGGGCTCTTGAAAGAGCTGAAGCGCGAGGACGTGCCGCTGCGCAATGCGATGAACGAAATATTGCGCGACGAGTACATCGCCGACTCGCAGCGCGGCCTCGACAAGTGGAACAAGCAGATCGAGAAGGCTGGCTTCTCTTTCAGGCTTTCATTGCCAAGCCGGCGCTTTCACCGCGCGGGTGGCATCTATGCCGGTCTGCATTTCGACCCCGCCGGCAACGCTCTCGACAAGGAGAGCTGGGAGGCCAAACGCTACCAGTGGGTCCCGTCACCCGACGACGAAACCTGGGTGAAGAGCCTGATGAGCAAGCCGATTTACGATCCCAAAGGCATGGCCAATTGGATCGCCGCTCCTGCGCGCGGCATCAAAGGCCAACCTGTCGATTTCGAATACGTCAAACACTGATCGGCGGTTCGCGCACTCAAAGCCACGCGTAAGCGTGACGCAGCACCTCGAGGCCCCCCTGCTCGACCAGCCTGCCGTGCGCCAGCACGATGCGCTCGAAATCCCAATCGAGCATGCGGTCGACCTGGCGCCGTGCGAGCCGGCGATCACGCACCATGAACGGCTCGAGCCAGCCGATACCTGGTGCTCGATTCCCCATCAGACGAGCGACGATGCGAGTGGAGCGGTCTGGGTGCTCCGACAGATTGAGCAACGCATCCGTGCAAAGCAGCGTCTTCGTGGGCGCATGGAAGAAGTCGACCTCGTTCTCGCGCCGCGACGAGAAGTAGACCTGTTCGAGATCGGCGGCCCAGATCGGGTGCGGCTGATCGCCGAGCACGACGTTGAAGGGCAAGTCCGGGCGCTTCCACTCGAGGCCGGGGCAGGCCGCGAAGAGCGCGTCCGGATAGGCAGCCATCCACTCGCCCACCGAGAGGTGATGGAAGACGCTCGGGGCGACTACAGCGCGCACCTCGCCGAGCGCGTCCACCTCGCGGCGCGTCTCGGCGTCGAGCGGCACGGGTGAGAGGATGAAGAGCCCGCCCGCCGTGAGCTTCACCACGGTCATGCGGGTGCCCGTCTCGACGCCGAAGAACTTCGCCTTGCGAGTGTCCGTCCAGATGCCCGTTGCCCAGGGGGTCAGCACGCAGCGGAGACTAGCAACCACTTCGCAACGGAGTCGCACCGGAATCTCTGATAAAGATCATCACCATGCGCTTTCACGTCGCTATCACTACTCTTTTTGCTTCCGCGTTCGTGCTTTTCGCCTGCGGTGACGACTCCGTCACAGGCGGTAGTTCGGCTGGCGGAGCGAACCCGGGTGGTGCCAACAGCGACGGCGGCGCCGGAGCCGGCATTCCCATGATCTCGGGGGGCAACAACACTGGCGGTGAAGCGGCTGGCCCGATGAAGATCGGCGCCGCGTGCACCAGCGATGCAGACTGCGACGCAGACGGCTTCTGCATCGCACAAGTGACCAGCGGTTTTCCGAAGGGCTACTGCAGCGCGCCCTGTGACGGGGACAGCGATTGCGGCAATGGGGTGTGCATCTCGGACATTCAGAGCCCGTTCTGCGTGGCACCCTGCGGCGACACCGCCGATTGCCGCGACGGCTACACCTGCCAAACGTTGACGCCTGAAACCTCGTCCGACGCCTGTTACGTGGGTTGCACCGACTCTGCCCAGTGCGCTGCGCCCGCGGAGTGCATCACCGACGAAGACGACGGAAACTTCGGGCTGTGTATCGAGGCCGAGGTGTGTGACGACACCACCGACAACGATCTGGACGGCTTGGGCGATTGCAATGACAGCGACTGCGTCACTGTCGCGCCGTGCGACGCCCTGATCAACACTGCGTGTACCACCGACGCGATCGCGCTCACCGTCGGCACCACCACGGGTGACACCAGCGATGGCAGCAACCTGTTCTCGGCGCCCGCGGACGATGCAGGCTGCCCTGACGCCGCCGGCATTCCCCCGGGTCAGGAGATTGTCTACCTGTTCACGCCGCCTGCCAGCGGCGAGCTCAGCATCGAGCTCGAGTCGACCAGCGACGAAGATTTCGGCATCTATGCGCGCACCGCCTGCGCCGACGGCGCGACGCAGGTCGGCTGCGTGGACGTCAACTTCGGGAAAGGCAACAACGATGAATCGTTCGCGCTTGCAGTTCTCTCCGACGTACCCGTGGCCGTGTTCGTCGACGCGTACGGGGTCGCCGGTGGCACCTACACGCTGACGACGTCGTTCATGGCCGCAGTCTGCGGCGATGGCATCGTTACGCTTCCGGAGGCGTGCGACGACTCGAATGTGTTGCCGGGCGACGGCTGCGACGCGCTGTGTGAGGTCGAGCTCGACTTTTTCTGCAACGCGGCCACTCCGATCACGCTCGGGACCACAACCGGGAATACCTCGACTGGGACGAACCTGTTCCAGGCGCCAGTCGACGCAGCAGAATGCACCGCGGGTGCGGGCAATGCCCCCGGGCTCGAGGTACTGTACGTGTTCACGCCAGCAACCTCGGGCATGCTGACGGTGGCCTTGGACTCGACTAGCGATGAAGACTTCGGTCTCTATGCTCGCACTGACTGCGTCGATCAACTCACGCAGGTAGGCTGCTCCGATCAGGGCTTCCAGGCTGGCGACAACGACGAGAGCTTGACCATTCCAGTCACGAGCGGAGTACCCGTCACCATCTTCGTCGACTCTTGGCTCGACCCCGGCGGCGCATTCTCACTCGCGCTGACGCAGAACTAGCCGTCGCCAAGCCTTGGCTCGTCTCAAGATCCTGTTCGTGACACCCGAGTGTTTCCCGTTCGCGAAAGCGGGCGGGCTCGGGGATGTGGCCGGTGCGCTGCCTGCTGCTCTGGCAGCGCGCGGTCACGATGTCCGCATCGTGATGCCGCGTTATCGCGTGACCAAGAAGCACGCGGCACCGCGCCTCGCGGGCGCGCTCGGCGTGCCGTTTGGGCCGACCAACGTGTGGACCGGCGTCTGTCGCAGCGAGCTGCCCGGAACCAAGCCCAAGCACACCGTGCCGGTCTACTTCATCGAGCACGACCATTTCTTCGACCGCGACGGCATCTACGGCGACGCGAGTGGCGGCTTCGGCGACAACCTCGAGCGCTATGGGCTCTTGTCACGTGCGTCGATCGAGCTTTGCCGCTACCTGGGCTTCGAGCCCGACGTCGTCCACGTACACGACTGGCCGACGTGCTTGGTGCCGGTTTACCTCGACACGGTCGAGCGGGGCACATCGATCGCTCGAGCAGCGACCGTTATGACCATCCACAACATGGCCTACCAGGGCTGGTTCGAGCGGCGTGAGTACCCGCAAACGGGTCTGCCGTGGGAGCCGCGAGCGCTGTCGACGCTGGAGATGTTCGGCCAGCTCAACCTGTTGAAGGCAGGCATCACCTCGTCGACCATCGTCTCGACCGTGTCGCCCACCTACGCGCGCGAGATTCAGACCAAAGACGCCGGCGAAGGCCTCGACGGGCTCTTGCGTTCGCGCGGCGGGGACGTGATCGGCGTGCTGAACGGCATCGACGAAACCGCCTGGAGCCCCGAGCTCGACAAGCACATCGCCGCGCCGTTTTCGCATCGTGACATGTCGGGCAAGGCGCTGTGCAAGGCGGCGCTGCAACGCGAGCTCGGCTTGGAAGCGCGACCGGGCGTGCCCGTGATCGGCGTGGTCAGCCGCTTGGTCGCGCAGAAAGGCATCGACGTCATCTCCCTTGTGTTGCACCGCCTGCTCGATCTGGACGTGCAGATCGTGATCCTCGGCTCGGGAGACGGCGCGAGCGAGCAGCGCTTCAGCGAGCTGTCTCACCAGTCCCGCTCGTTCCGCGCGTGGATCGGCATGAACGAAGGCCTCGCCCATCGCATCGAGGCGGGCTCGGACCTCTTCTTGATGCCGTCACGCTACGAGCCGTGTGGGCTCAACCAGATGTACAGTCAGCGCTACGGCACGCTGCCGATCGTGCGTGCAGTCGGCGGCCTCGACGACACTGTCGAGAACGGCGAAACAGGCTTCAAGTTCCAAGACCTGACGCACGACTCGCTGGTGGCGACAGTCGCGTGGGCCGTGTCCGTCTATCGCAACGCCCCAGAGCGTTTCCGTGCGATGCAGCTGGCGGCGATGCAGAAGCCGATGGGCTGGTCGCACGCCGCCCAACAATACGAAGCGCTTTACCGCCTGGCGATGATGCGGCGGCGCATCGATCTGCGGCGGGCGTAGCCGAGAACAAGCACACCGCTCTCGCCGACCTTCCCAGCCTGCAAGCAAGTGGGGCCCGTCGGAGCTTGCTCTGACGGGCGGGGGGGGGCTGGCACAGTCCCCCCCGAATCACTACTGCGGAGCGGGTGCTTCGCGCGGCGGCATACGCGGCTTGGTCATGCGCTGCGACGGACCTGTCGCGCCGCGCGCGGAGCCTTCGTTGGTCTTGCGCTGAATCGCGGAGTAGCTCTGCTTCTGGACGCGATCCCACAGTGAGATGATGTTGGTGATCGCCGCGGGCTTGATCTCGGCGGCCGGCTTCTCGGAGAGCGCCTTGGCGGCCTCGAGCAGCGAGCTCAGCGGGGGAACCATCGCGGTTGCCCAAGGATCACGCTTGTCCTTGTTGGCTTCGCCGTATGCCTTGAGCGCGTTGAACGAGGCGTCGAGCTTCGTCACGGCCGCCTTCACCTTCTCGGTGTCGACAGGCTTGCTGTCGAAGGCGAGCAGCAACGCGGTCGCGTCGACCAGGCCGGCGTTGCCGAGCTTGTGTGTCTCTTCGGTCGCGGCCGGAACCGGGTTCGCCGTGTTCCACTTGTCGGCGGCACCCTTCAGCTTTGCCAGCTGCGCGTCGAGCTTGCCGAACGCTTCGGTCAGGGTCTTGTGGTACTCCTTGCCTTTCGCGAAAGCGTCGTCTTTGTAGCCCTCTTTCGCGTAGTAGGCGCTCGCCTCTTGCAACGCCGTCGACAGCGGCTGCGCGAACTCCTGGAACTCTTTGAGCACGGGGTCGAGCTCGGCGGCCGGCAGGTCTTTGGCGTTGCCTGCCTGTTTGCAGCCCTGGATTAGGCGGCTGAACGGCAGCTGCGGGCCCATCTTCTTGGCGATATCGGCTTGTGAGGGCCGGCCACCGCTGCCAGCCGGCGGCGTGCCGCCTGCTGCCGTACCTGCGGCGGCCGCGCCGGACGCCTTCGGGGGCGCAGCAGCTGCCGTCGAAGCTTGGCCGGTGGGCTTGTTGGTCTGTGCTGCGGTGGCCTTCGCAGTGGGGGTCGCGCCGCCTTTTGCGCTGCCAGCAGGTTTCGCCGAGGTCGCGGGAGCGCCGGACGCCGTCGGCGGTGGGGCCGCGTCTTTCGGGGACTCCGGGATCTCGAAACCAAACTGCGGAATTTTGCCCGCAGCAGGCTCGCCGTCACCGACGCTGGAAACGTAGGCATCGCGCGCCTGCTTCAGCGCGAGGGCGCCGTAGACGCAGTTCTCGAGCCGGGAGCTCTTGGTGATGACGGGATCGATCTTCTTGGGGGCGGGGGCCAACGCGGCCTGGCTCTTGGCCGCTGAAGCCGAGGCGCCCTCGGGGGTTGCTTCCGGGTTTCCTCCACAACCGGCGCCGAACCCGACGAGCCCGAGACCAACGCCCAGACCTGCATTGAGTGCAGCGACCAAGGACCGCTTCGAAAAGAACATGTTCATCTCCTGAGAAAGCTTCGAGCCTTGCCCGAACGGCGCGCATCAATGCATGGCGGGCTTGGGCAGGCAAGGACCTGCGGGCTTACCAGGCGGCGCCTGTGCGCCACCTCCAACAACGAGCCCGCTGGTTTCTTCCTGGGGTGGGGCTTACCGGGACAGCGCCGGCAAACACGGCGACCTCGTTGAAAAGTTTCGTCCTGACGCGGACCGTCGGCTAGGATCGCTTTGCTGCGATGAGCCAGGGATTCGCGCAAGCTCGAACATTTCCGGACGCGACGCCGCTCTCGCCCGACAACCCGGGGCGGTTGGCGCCTGCGCGAATGGGTTTCCTGCCAGGCGCGCTGCCGGGGCGCGGCGGCGAGGGCGAGGCTCCGCGCGCAGCTCGTAAGATGGCCCGCGAGACAGTGCCCGCTAACGCGGCGAATCTGCCGAGCCACTTGCTTCATGGCCTGCCGTTCCAGCGCTCCGAAACTCCCGCCCCGGGCGTGCTGTTGGCGCCCACCTTCAGCACCGAGGCCGCGCAGGGGACTGGCTCCGTAACGGCTCCGGCGCCTCTGGCGACGCTCATCGCAGTCTCGCCGCCGGCTGCTGTGGCTGCGCAAGGAATTGCTCCGCCGGCTGTTTTGGCTGCGCAAGGAATTGCTCCGCCGGCTGTTTTGGCTGCGCAAGGAATTGCTCCGCCGGCTGTTTTGGCTGCGCAAGGAATTGCTCCGCCGGCTGTCGTCGCACCGCCCGCGCTGATCGACGCAGCCATGGCCCCTGCCGAGATCGTCTCGCCGCCAGCATTTGCGCGTGCCCCGCCAGCTGCTGTGGCCGTGTTGCGGCCAATCTCGGCTCCGCCGACGTTTGCTCCGCAAGGTGTGCCGTCGCTGCCCCCTTTCGCGGCGGTCGTGCCAGCGCCGGTTTTCACGGCTGCGCCAGCGCTCGCAGCGGCCGAGCCAGTGGCATTTGCGCCGGCCCTCGCGACTCCCGCGATGGGCGTCCCAGCGGCAGAACCGATTGCTCCGCCGGCTGTCTTGGCTTCGCAAGGGATTGC